>Ga0307507_10000062_pt1 | contig 161791 bp, 153 predicted proteins | sample 7_EM_MG_FD_207223 | JGI IMG/M metagenome (GOLD analysis project Ga0307507, IMG submission 207223) | Populus trichocarpa ectomycorrhiza microbial communities from riparian zone in the Pacific Northwest, United States - 7_EM | ecosystem: Host-associated > Plants > Roots > Unclassified | place... | reverse complement strand
GCACGGACCTGACCCCTGAGCGACGTGTATATATACCACCTCACCTCCTACATAGATCCTCACACGACATCGTTTGTCAATGATACACAGTACCTCGTACCTTGTCCCTCTGCACGTACTGTGACATTAAGCGCATTATTAATTAATGCGGCGTAGTTGCCTTTAGCCATTTTACTAGTAAGTAGATACGTTAATTGCTTATAATAAGCCGGCCAATTATTCTTAAAAGGTTTTCTTCTAACGTGTTAGTAAAAGTAGTTGTTTATAACCCCCTCCTTATCTATCTATGGCAATAGAGTAACCTTATGCTTACCCTAGCCTAAATATGCCCTCTTATGGGCTAAGAACTTACGGAAAGCAGCCTTCCAATAATTATACTTATTGGTTAACTGGTTAATTGTAAGCTCCTAACCCAATTTAATCTTAATAAAGGCAATAGCGTCCACATAGTCGGTAGCCTTAAAAGTAGCACCGTTGGTCTCCTTGCCTTAATCTACCAGTACCCGCAGGTAGGTTAAGAAGGCCTTATTTAAGACTGGAAGCCATACTAATCAAGGCCTATTAGGACTATCCGCACCTATTGTTGCCTTCTTCTTCCGGACCCGTTTGGCTGGTAGCTTGGCAGTAATAGGCTCCTGCCTATCTTCGTCCCTTGTTATCTTCGCCCTCCCTTGCTTCCTTGTCTGTCTTATCGCAGGCGCTAATACTGGCTCGGTAGGGGTGGTAGTGGTGGCGGCGGTGGGAGTAGTTGAATTGTATATATTGGGTGGGTCTAATATGGGTAAGGATTAAGCCATAGGTAAAGCAGTAGGGTTGGCGGAGCTGCCCTTAGTAGACGTACCAAGCTCGGCCATTAGAAGGAGCAAGTATTTTACGAAGAAATTAAGTATATTAATAAGGGTCTAACTACGGGCTCTATCTAGGTGTTTTTTCAGCGTCCATAAGCTTAGACGCGGCTTATATAATCACGACTTACTGCCCGTCCTTAACCTGCCGATTATTCTACTAAACGAACGGCTCTTACCTGTTCGATATACACCCCTGCTGTGGCGCCCACTAGTTGCGCTTATAATCCTACAGACGGGCGCAGGTGGGCACAAAACAGGGGGTCGAACAGGTGGGCGCGAACAGGTTAAAAAAAGTTATCGAACGAGCCCTTAGTAAGGCAAATCTAACTAATTAGATAACTTTAACCGGTGGTCGAAGTTCCTTAATATCCTCGCGCCGCGTATATATACCACCTGTCTCTCTATACGCAAAATTAAGACGCTCTTTCCCCTCTAATTTTTTTTTTCCTTATTAAGGTTTTTATAGGGTTTTATTAAGGCTTAAGTATATAAATAATTAGGGACAATCCTTTTAAAGGGAGGGGCATTATTAGGTGAAACCTAAGTAGATAGTTATATAGCCGTAAGGTATAGGCAACCCTAGGGCAACCCAGGGGTGACTTACCTATAAGGTATGTGCGCTACACATACCTAGAGAAAACCCTTCCTACCTTGCATATAGACTCCTCCTTTTCCCTTAAGGATTCGTCTGTATATACAATATACCCTATTATTCTATTATTGAACACCCTATCCATATCCCTACCTCACACCTAAGTCTATTTCTATACCCGTTAACGGCTAGGTTCGTTCTTTAAACAAACCTTCTTCCGTATATTTAATCCTTAAAGAGATACTAAGGGGTCCTTTATTAAAGCCTTTCTTAAAAACGCTCCTAACTACTATAAATAATTAACTATTTACTATTGTAGAGCCTACTTAGCCGTCTACTATAGCGTTTACTATAACCCTACCACCGCTGCTGCCGCTACCTCTACTACTATAAGCTAATACTTAACCTCTCCTATTTATCCTTAACCTATAAGCGCTGCTAAGAAAATATAAGATACTTTAGGGCGGTAATTTAGTCTTCTAGCTCTAGATTAAGTGGACTTTAAGGCTAGCGGGTAAGCCATTAATTAAAGCTCTTAATTGGAACTAGGGGGCGCGCTAGTATAAAGGATATTATTGCGGTCACCTCGGGTTGCCCTTAGGACAACCTCCGGACACCCCTTAGTTAGTCGCCGGTTATATACCGGAGGCACGTGCCCGTAGTATATAGTCTCCACGATCCTAGAGGCCTTACCTCCTCAAGGATTCGTCTCTCTTACCAATCTATCCTATTCCACAATCGTGCCTTATAGCCCCCTGTCTATAAAGTCCCCTTACAGCTAGCGGATTAAAGGCAAGGTTATATTCTACAGCCATTACTATAGAATAATTAAGGATATAAGACGGCGCGTAGAAGATAGTATAGTAAGAGATAAAAGATAGGCTATTGACTAGCTAGAGCAGCTACGAGGCTAGCGTTCCTTAGATTGGCTTTATAAGAATATCTAAGGCAAAAAAGGCTCCCTTTATAAGGGCGAGAAGAGACTTTAGGGAAGATTTAAAGGAACAATATAAATTCTATCTAAATCTAAGGGTATATAGCTCTTATAGAGAATAAGACGTTACGTAAAGAAAAGAAAGGAATAATAAGAGAATTTTATAATTAATTAGTTAGGGGTCTTAGTGGCCAATATATGTGTATATATGTATATGGTTTTTAACAGACTTTAGTAAAATTTAATTAATCTTATTAAAACTTAGTAAGAGTTAATAAAGCTAGTAGAATTTAGTAGAATTTAGTTAAAGCGTTAGAATTTATCTATTAAGTATTTTACTAAGATATTTCTACTATAACTAGGCTAGTCCTATTATAGTATCTCTTCCTTTTTAGCTAAAGATTTAAAATAGTTTAATTTTAGTTAAGACTTATAACTTATTACGTTTTATATATTTGCGTTAGTAGTGGTATAGTATTCTACTAGTTCTAATTATAACGGCTTGTATAAATGCCTCTAAACCAAAGCTTGTGGATTGCTATCTAATAAAGATACTAAGCTAAGGAGGAGGAAAGGTGGCCGTAAGGGCTTATATAAACAAATAGGTAGCGCGGGCCGCTAAGGCGCTAATAGTAGACGAGCCAATAGTAGGCGAGCAAATAGTAAGAAATAGTAAGAAACAGTACCAGACAGTATTAGATAGTATACTAAGTAGCAGAATATGGCAGAACATAGCAGAATTTAGCAGGTAACGCGCTCTAGTACCGTTATATTACCCCCCCCCCTCCTAAAAAAGCCTGCCCTTAGGCGTTGTCCAAACTCCCTATTATTATTTAAATTGTTATAATTATCTAACCCTTCTTTCTAGTATTTAATCCAGCTGTCTAATTTACGTGGTGGTCCAGGGAGGTTAAGGTGGGCTAGGTAGAAGTCCTGTAACTTATAGGGGGAGTACTTAAAATTAGATACGGGGTACTACTTTAGGTCGTCGTTATAGCCTACCTAGCTTGCGCGGTATTTTAAGATACTATAGACCTTTTTTACTGCTAGGATCTCTTTAACTTCCTATTCTTTGTTCTCTATAATCTAGATTGGCAGTAAAGGGTCGTTATACTATCTAGGTAGTAGATTATCCATATTCTTTTATAGCTGGTCCAGAGAGAAAACAGGGTAGATCTTTATTAATTCTGGTAGCTTAACCTTAAAAGAGTGTCCTACCTTTTAAAGAGTCTTATATAGGCCGGCCATTTAGTAGTCTAGCTTGCGGCTTAGCCTCTAGGTTTTCTAGTTCTTCATTAACACCTATACTTTATCTCCTACTTAGAAGTCTACCTTATAACAATACTAGTTTATATTAGACTCCTTCTTCTCTTATACCTTTTTTATAATTATTTAAGCGGTCTCCTAGGCTCTATATATTCTCTTAGCAAATGCCTAGGCCTCTTTATAGCTAAGGCGTTCGCGGGCCGTTATGGGTTTAGTAGGCCTATCCCAATTAAAGGACGTTTATAGTGTATACCCGTAGAGCAGTTTAAATGGGGACATCCCTATACTGTTGTGGGGGAGTATAAGCTATATATAGTCTATTATAGGCAGTAATTCCAACTAGTTATCCTAATAGTAGTCTATAAAGGGACGTAGTCGCTAGTTAAGGTACTAGTTTATAATCTTAGTTTAGCCGTTAGTCTAGGGGTAAAATATAGTAGAGAGCTTAATCTTAATCCTAAGGATATAGCAGAATTCATTCTAGAAATCTAATATAAACTAGGGACTATAGTTAGAGACAATTGATTTAGGGGCACCGTAAAATTAATAGATATTATTAACGTAGAGGCGGGCTATATCCTTTACAGTTATAGTCTTAAAATATAGGAGGGAGACAGATTACTTATATAATTAGTTAATTACTATAAAGGCCGTATTATAGCTGTAGGTGTCCTTTGGAAATGACTTAAAGTTTATTATAACATATTACTAAGGGTGTTATAGAACTAGTAGCGGTTATAGTCACCTAGGAGTTTGATCCCTAAGGGCGTCTGCGCGTCTATAGGCGTAGCAGTTTCTAATAAATTATGCCACGTTAGATAGAAGTCCTTGCTAGTAGTAACAGGGCGCTAGTAGTTAGTGGGTCTTATCTTAACCAGGGTATACCGTAGAGACTTAACAGTGGGCTTTATAGATTAGCTCCGTCTATAGGTTATTAATATCTAGAACTATAAGCCATTCTTAGTATAAGAGCAGTTCTTCTTCTATTTCTAAACTAGGGTTACCTTTTATAGCTTAGTTATAGAGGGCCTTTAGGAAGTCGGCCGTACGGTTTATAGTTAGGATACGGTTAATTAGCCCTATTGGTTTATCTAAGACTTCTCCTTCTATAGGTGCTAAATTATTCTGTTTAGGGTCTAGCTCCTTAAGGATCTGCGGGTTAAGCTATTTGGGGTAGAGGAGGGCGCGCGTCCAGTATTAGGCCTTTAGCTTATCCTAGGGTTCTACGTCTTGTTCCCTTTGGGTTAATATATTAGCCTTAGAGTTTTGCTTACTAAAATAATATATATTTGTAAAGAAGAATTAGGAGAGTATTTTAGCCTATTAGGCTTATTATCCAGTAAGCTGCTTTATAGTTATAAAGTACTCTAGGGCTTTGTAATCTATATATATCTTAATCTAGAAGTTCGTGCCTTCTAGCTCTACGCGCCATTAGGATAGTAATTAGATTATAGCTAGTATTTCTTTATTATATACCTTGTAGTTATACTCGGCTAGGTCTATTATTTTTAAGAAAAAGGCAATAGGGTACCATTCGCCGTCTAGATATAACTATAATAGAATTCCCACTATAACTCCGTCAGAAGCGTCCGTCTCTAGCATTAATTTAAGGTCCAGGTTATAGTAACAAAGGATTTAAAAAGAGATAAGCCAATCTTTTAACTCTTTAAAGGCTTCTATATAGTCATTATTAAAGATAAAGGGCGTGTCTTTCCGGGTAAGTTGTATAAGAGGCTTTACCATAACTCTATAATTATGGATAAATCGGCAGTAGAAATTACAAAAACTAAGGAAGGACTGGATCCCCTTTATAGTATAAGGGGGTTTCCAGTTATAGATTGCGTTAACCTTCTTAGGGTTAACTTTAATCCTATCTATACTTACTATAAACCCAAGATACTTTATGCGTTTTACCCCAAATTTATATTTCTTAATATTAACTTATAAGCCCACGTTTTATAATCTCTCTAGGACCTTCTTAACATAAACTTAGTACTTAAGTTTATCGTCTAAGCATATAAGAATGTCATCTAGGTATACCGTGCAGAATTCGTTAACGTAATTAAAAAGAACATTATTTATATACCTTTAGTACATGGCTGGTCCGTTAGTTAGTCTAAATAAAAGAACTTTATATTTATAGGACTCGTAACGGGTATAGAATATTATTAAATCTTTAGATATAGGGTCCATCCTAATTTAGTAAAAAGCTTGGCGGATATTAAGTTTAGTAAAGATCTTTACCCAGCTTAGACGTATAAGGGTTTTATTAATTAAAGAAATAGAATACTAATCCTTTTAAGTAATAGCATTTAGCTTCTAATAGTTAATACAAAAATAAAGGCCTCTATTTAGCTTTTTTATAAATAGGATAGGGGAAGTAAAAGGGGCTTAACTTAGCTTAATAAACCCTTTATTAAGGTTATTAATTAAGTACTGCTTTATTACTTTTAGCTTATCTATTAATTATTAGTAGAGGGGGCTATAGCCTAGCGAGTTATTGGCTTCTAGTTAAATCTTATAATTATAAGTCCTATAAGGGGGTAACTTGTCCAAAGCCGCCTTTAAAAATGCGTCCTTATACTTTATATAAATAGTAGGAAGGAGACATTCTACTAGTTTCTTATTGGTTTCCTTAGCTGGCTTTTTCTCCCTATTATTAATAATTTAGTTAATCTTATATAGGCTTGTTATAAAGATCTTATTGTCCTTCTAGTACATATTAAAGTAGAATACTATTATACTAATTGCGGTAATGTCTACTATAGGGGGGTTATAGGATAATAGGGGCGTATATAGCTTTAGGGGCTTCTAGGGTATTAGCGTTATTATTACTTCCTCTAGCTCCTATCGCATTCTTTAGAAGTTATCCCTTATATCCTATTAGTACGTTCTTTCCCATATTAGTCGGATCTGCGTAATTTAGACGTTGTCTATACTACTTTCTATCCCGCTTTTATACGTAGAGTCCTTTTTAAATATATTACTTTAGGAGAGTATCTTTGTCAGTATAGAGTTCCTACTAGCCTTATAGCGGGCATCTTCTTAAGTAAAGGCTAGGTCACGGTCTCTAATATCCTACTAGTAAATAGGGTTAGCCCTTATAGCTAGTGTCTTGCAGTTAGTCTAAATCTCTCTAATAAAGAAGGGCAGTTTTGGTCTGTTCTCTAGCTAGATAAATTATCTTTATTAAATATTTAACCAAATATTAAAGTAGGACATCTATTTCTGGCTAAGGATTATATTATAGGACCCTAGGTCTAGGATATAGAAGGGGATGCTAAATTAGCGCCGTTTATTAATAGCAATATATAGCTTTAAGATATAGGTAACCGGCTTACCAGCTTAGCCGTTATAGCCTTTTACTTAAATAGGCTTCTCTAGTTAGGTAGCATTTACATTTAAGAACTTAGCAACGTTATTTATATAAGCAGTGTTTATAAAGGCAAAGCTATTTACTCTAGTGTTAATAAGGGCAGTTATATTAACTCTATATCCATTTCAAGATACTATATATAGAAATATAAAGTATTTTCCACCTATTAGCTAACTTAAATTAATCTCCTTAAGATTAATAGGGTACCTTAGGGGGGGGTCTTTTCCTAGGGTTCTTCTTTTCCTAACTTACTAGACGTTTCCTCTTCCTTTATCTCCTTAATATTACCTATATCCTTTAGCTCTAAGCAGGATAAGGTAAAGTAACTATCCTTTCTACAATTAAAGCACGTAACTATAGTAGGGTTAATTAGGGTGTTGCAATAAGCATTAGCTAAAGGTATAGTATATGGCGATTTGGACAAGGCTTGTAGGTAGGTAGTTATAACCACTTTTAGTATAAGGGTAGTTGTAGTTTATCTTCCAGCGCTAGCTCCTATTAGTATAGCAGGTAGATTCTAGTTATTATAGGACCTCTTTAGTCAATTAAAATAAGTATTAATTTATTTTAGTTCTAAATCCAGCAATAAACACCAGGTTGTAAGTCTTTAGTAAGTTAGTAGGTTATCTAAAGCTACCACAATCTTTTTTTATAGTTAGACTATTAGCTTATTATATAGGTCCAAACGGTAGTTCTTAAGGGGAACCTAGCCCCTACCTATTAGGTATAAGAACTAGATCTAGAACTTAGTAAAGGATTAATTTAGTTTTATTATTAGGCAGTTATAGTTATAATAGGCATCCTATACCTTATTTAGATTAATATAAATAGTAGCCAGATGCTATATTATTTTATTAACAGATATAAACCAAATAGGTAACTTATCCTTAAACTTAGCCTAGAGGTATTACTAGGCATCCCTAATAGTTTAACCAAAGAGGTAAAGTATTTTAGCTTCTTTAGAGGTGAAATAATTATAGTTAATATGGAGCTTTCCTTATACTTAAATCCTCTAATTCTTAAAGGTAGGTTCTATTCTGTTAGATAGTGGTTAAGGGTTAAAAAGCTTAACGGACTTTAATTATTTTGTTATTATGTCCGTACTCTTTAAGGTATTATATTTAGTCAAGTAAATAGGTTAACTAAGGCTTTATAAAGGGGAGGCTAGGCTGTTTTATAAGGCAGCAAGGCTTTCCAGGATCTCCTTTAGAGTCTCTTATATGCTTTAGGCTTAAAGACAATTAACCTTCTAATTAGCTGCAAGGGCACGAATCTACTTATATATATTTATAACATCGTCATTATCTTTAATTTCTAATCCCAACTAGATCTCGTGTTCCTCTTAGGTAGAGGTAGGTCTTTTAAATAAGCTCGCTTTAGGTGCCATTATTAGCTTCCTAAAGGATTATCAGAATTATATAATTTAGTTTTAATTCTAGGGGTGTAGGTTAAGTATAGTCTAGCCTCTAAAAATGGGATATTGTTAGGGCCTTCCCAGGCATAGTAGTATAAGTTTCTTAGTGTCTGAGTATAATACATTAACGCGTTATTACAGACGAAGGTCTTCTTTTAGGGTGGGATATTATTAAGGCCTTCCCAGGCAGTATAGGGAGAGCTTAGTATAATATAACGGCTTGCATAAATGCCTCTAAACCAAAGCTTGTGGATTGCTATCTAATAAAGATACTAAGCTAAGGAGGAGGAAAGGTGGCCGCGAGGGCTTATATAAATAAATAGGTAGCGTAGGCCGCTAAGGCGCTAATAGTAGACGAGCCAATAGTAGGCGAGCAAACAGTAAGAAATAGTAAGAAATAGTACCAGACAGTATCAGACAGTATACTAGGTAGCAGAATATGGCAAAACATGGCAGAATTTGGCAGGTAACGCGCTCTAGCACCGTCACACTAATTATTAAATAAACTAATTAGGATTTTCTATCCCCAGGATAGAAAATTACTATTAGCTTAGTTAAGGCGGTAAGCCGAACTAATATCTTTATAGTGTGTCTTAGTAAGGTAAATTGGACTAATTAAATAACTTTAGCCGGCGGTTAAAGTTCCTTAATATATTATATATTATATAACTATATTATAAACGTTATAATATATTTTAAGTTCTTTTTAAATTTAAGCTTCCTCCTATTATATTTCGTGTATTTATATTAGATAGCAATTATTTGCCTTTATATCGCGTTTATTTAGCCAGAGTAGGCCGCGAAGGATGGTCCTTATGGAATTCTTTTACTAGGGAATGCGCGTTGGCCTTAATCTATTTATAGGTTTTATAGGTTTATATCTTATATTCTTCCTACTTAATAAGATGTTTAAATCGTTTAAATCGTGTTTTCTATTACGTATTATTAATTAAGTTAATAAAGTAAGAGCTATTGCTATTATTAATACTTACGGAAGGTAGTAATGGCACTTTTATAAGTTATAGGATTATCTTTTAAAGGTTATAATAAGCTTATATAAAATGTTAAGTGTATTTTTATCCTAGTTGGCAGTTTAAGCTTATAGGCGTACGGGCTTAGTTTTTTTTTTAATTTGGTATAGGCCCGCAAACTTCTAATTAAGTTTCTTTATTAATTTTGCTGAAGAGGTGGTGCTAGATTTGGCCTGTGCGACTGAGCGGGCTGTGCGGCTAAGCGGGCCAATACTTAATCAGGTAACACCACAAATGTGGTTAGTCATTCGCTTGCGGGCCGATTGACTCCGCACCAACGGAATCGCGTCTGAGCTTGCTGAGGTAACGGCTTGCCAGACGTCCACCACCCAAGCCTATGTAAGCCGGCTTGTTATTGGTGGACGTCTGGTAGCAAGATAAACGCGATGCAGCATTGCAGGGGATGACTCAAGCTGGATGGGGGCGGCAGTGAGTGAGCGAACCCGGTGATTGCGGCGGCCTCAGCAGAGCTGGTGGGTTCCAGGTTATCTTCAGCTCGCACTGCCAGGCGGATTCCTTCCTTCCTTCCTTCCTTTATTTTGCCTCATATCCTGTTGTCGCATTGCGCGTTGGCATCGGCACAGCCCAGGTTTGGGCATTTCCTTGGTCTGCTCCGACTTTCCTTCCACCAGCGTTCAGCCTAATGAGCAACGGATGGGACCAAGCTCCGGTCGGCGACAGCGCCTATAGCTCGAGCGACCGCGAGCCCCGATCTCTTTGGCAGCCGCTGCGGGACACGATCCGCGCTAACAGTCAGTTCCAACAGGGACTTTTGACCCATCGCGTCCAAGGCGACGTGATACCTCCTCGTCCGAATGTCCAGCAGAATGCGGCGACATTTCCTGCACTAGCCTTGCAACAGGCCTGGGATGAAAATCAAGCTCAAGCTCATGCTCAGGCCCACGAGAGCAATTTGCCAAGCGGCTCGGCGGGCCCAGGGCAATGGCCGCAGCAACAATATGCTCCGAATCAAGGCTACCAGTATCCACCCGCTTCCCAATGGCCAGGTCAGGAAATTCCTCGCCCAAGCTACTCCCCTCGGCCTACAGTGTCCTCCCCCTGGACAGGCCAAGGAGTGGGTTTTGCAGGTGGAGGCGCCCAACCATCGCATCTGTTAAGGACCTGGCGAGGGAAAGCCCTCATGGTCACCCTGAAAAACGGCCATGAGATCATTGGCGTGCTTAATTATATCAGTGAGGACAAAGGGACTGAAATATTCCACTTAACGCAAGGCATGCGCATGTTTCCTGGCAAGACCGAGTGTGACTGCGCTCCAGAGGCTGACTTCTGTAGTACGGGTGCCCTGGCAGCAGGGTATCGTTGATGAATATCGCGTTGATGAATACAGCATCGAGACATGGAAGGAATTCAGCGCCGCTGTAACATCACCACCGCCTACGAATCAGCAAGGCTCCCCTCCCAACTACAACACTCAACCATACCAGCTCTCGCAAGGGCACACTTTAAATCCATATATTCCTCCTGGTCAGCCCTATCTGAACGGACAGGGTGTTAAGCCAAACCGCACCAAACGGTTTTTATTTTGTCATAATGAATATTGCGGCAAATATCTCTAGTGAGTAGGTTCCAACCCTTTTATAGCCCATAAGCGCTAAGAACTGGCATTAGCCCAATGGCCTGTGAGAACTGCAACGCTTGGGTCGAAAATCCAGAAGGATCGAGATGCTTTAATTGTCGCAAACCCATGAGAATGTAGGTTGCAATGTCGGCAAGTTCAATTGTAGCAAGAGACACTAAATTCCGCCAGGTATTGCGAGGAATATTGCGAGGAACAGGAAAATAAAATGTGAACATGATCTCAGGACGTTATGCGACATGAGGTTCTTATGGATTGATTCCGAAGTCCAGTCCCTAGCAGGGTAATGGTCCAGTATGGAGTCTAATAGTTGTTGTCCCGCCAGAAGCTTTGGGTTTATTCTACTTGCAGTAAGGTTACTTGGAGGCTTCCAGGAACCTCCCCCCCTTTTATTCCAGGTAATGTGACGGGTACAGTCAGGGCGATGTCACTGTTGAGTCAAAGCGAGAATAAGATCTCTTTGGGTGTACTTGGGGGATTGTCTCTCATTGTCCACAATGATGGGACTTAATCCGTTATGTGCTGTGCGTCCGGAAAGTCCGCGAGGACTCCGCTCCACATCTCAGGTCAAGTCAAGGCCGCATCCTAACAGCGGAAATAGGTATTGTTCTAAGTTAGCTTTTACTACACTCACTACCTAAGCAGCCTCTCGCTGTTTAACTCCTTACAACACTGTACTTGGTTGGTCTTTTTTCCAGCGCAACATTAGCTATCAATGGTTCGAGCGTGCGGGATCAGTTTCGTCCCGTCAAAAGAGCCTCTGTATTCCCAATCATTACCTGGGCGAATGTGGCAGGTTCGGGTCCATACGTGCCTTTCTTCAAATATTTGCTGATTGTTCGATTATAGCTCCTGCTATATCACCTATAGTAGGAGGCCGGATAGTATCGAACCCCCGGCTCAGCTGACGTCTGGCTAAGTGGGTTACGCTAATCATCTCTGGGACAGCATTCCTAATTGCCTTCTTTTTACCCGAAACTTACCTTCCAATTCTTCTCGACTAGAAAGCAAAGCACCTTCGCCGTATTACTGGAGACACACGGCACGTCTCTGGTCATGCTGGCTTGGCGGAATTCTTCAAGCGTATGAGACATGTCCTCCTTCCCGGGGCTTTCGCGACCAAACCTGTCATTGAAGTGCTGGGAGGATACCTCGTTCTTCTCTACACCCTCCTCTTCCTTTTCTTTTCAGGTTTCGACTATATCTTTAAAAAGATGTATGGATTGCCTTCCGGTCTCACGGGCTCATGTTTTGGTGCCATTGCAGTTGGCTCGACTGCCTTCACACTCTGCGCACCTTGGTTCTACAGTTTGGCACGTAGGAAGAGAGAATACGTCCGTGGAACCTCGATCAAACCGGAGTTCAGGCTGTGGCCCGCGATCTTGGCAGCTCCACTACTGCCCATTTCCCTCTTTTGGCTCGGATGAGCCAACCACTCTAGCATATCGATGTGGTGCAGCCTTGGTGCTTGCTTCATATTTGGTGTGGTGCTAATAGCGATGTATGTTAGTAGCTACGAATACATCATTAATAGCTATGGGGAGCATGCAGCGATAGCGCTCACGAACATTACAATGGTGCGCTTTTTGATTTCAGGTGACATGGTTATGGTGGCGCATCCCATGTATGAAGGGATTGGTGTGCATTGGACAATAACGCTCTTGGGCTATATTGCGGCGATATTAGCCCCAGCACCGCTTCTTTTTTGGAAATACGGTAGCAAGTTAAGGGAAAATAGTCCGTACGCAAAAAGAGATGACGATTAACATATAGCAAGTTCTACCTCTTCAGTTTTCTTGCCCGCGCTCGCTCCTTACGTCTTATTGTCTTAAACACTTCTAAAAGTGATGGCAGCTCTAAAATCGAAACGGTCTGGTTTTCGGCTCGTGGTGGGGCGAGAACAGTTTGGGGTGGGCGGACTCGCGGTAGGTTGACGATGGTCTTCTGCGAGCTGGTGTCAGTCTAGAACGGGATATTCGGGAGATTGGCGGATGTTGCGGGACGGGAATGCGCCTTTTGGGACAATGCGTGTGGAGCTTCTACACTACAGCCTATAATTATTCAGGCTTTCTTTCATTCTTAATTGTGAGCTTCATGGAGGGATGTATACTAGGTGAACCACACTGGAAAGCCTCTCCATCAGACAATATCAGATCACTGACTAGGCGTGGCGCGGAATATGTATAAGAGGCCTCTATGAGGAAGAATCTATGGAGCTATATCTACAAGGGGCCCGTGCACTAGGCCCGTGCACGCCGCCCCACTTACCGACCGTACTCCACACAAGCTACATTTTTAATTGCAATCTACATCTATATTGCTTCGGCAACGACTTGTATAACACCGGCCAATTCGCACTCGCATAAATCTAATTTCGCAAGTACCTCGGTTTCGGATGATTTTCATTAAATTCGTATCCCCTGCGCTGTTGAGGTCGTTTAAGAAATGCGGCCCGTGCGTGAACACCAAACGACCTCAACAGCACTGGTGATGAAAGAAGGGTTGGCCGAGTTAAATCAGGTACTCTGAGAGGTCCTTTTAGTTTTGCATCTCCATCTCTTTCCCCTATACCCACCTTATTCCTCCCCATTCACCCCAACAACCACACCTGGCAGCCTGTTCATTCCATGGCGTGGCGTCAAGGGGGAATGAAGGGACTTTGGACCGCTCAAGCTCAGGAGGTGGGTTACCGTCTCCGGCAACTACCTTTGCACCTGAGTTTAGGCATGGTCGTACAGTAGCAAGTCCAATGCCGGAGGAACCACCTAGGAGAAAGATCAAGTAAGTACATTGCGATATTTCTCCAGAGCCTGAACGCAGGGCCTTACCAGTGATGATCACTACCTTGTCTTTAAGAACAAGAAAATCTTGATCGGAGATTGTGAAGCTTGTCATGACTTTAAATGAATATTAAGTATTAACGATTTGGCGGAATGGCAATGTAGCTGTGGATATCTTAGGAATACTGCTTGAGGATAGGAAGCATAGATATCTAATATGCATATTTCGGCAGCCTATTGGCACATTTGCAAGTTTGCTCAGACACCCCGCAGTGAAACACTAGCGGAAGCTTACGGGAAGACCTTGCTCATGTCAGCAAACAATTTATCTGTTGCTGGATTAAAACAAATCCTTGGAAAATCTCATACACGACAAGCAATAACGGCTGTGTCATTAATGCAATCTCAAGTAATAGGTTGGACTTCATGAATAGTCGTGTGGAATCTACCTTGACCCATCCTGCATCAATGTTGTGTAAAACCGACTACATTGGTGTGCTGACGATTTTCTTAGCTATCCTATACCCAGGAATTGTCGAATATCTTCTTTCGCAACCTGACTATTAGCAGCCATGACGGTTAGGCCCGAGAAGGCAGTCAATAGAGACGCGGTAGAGGTGCGCGTTTAAGGCGTCAATATCATCGCCTCTAAGGAATTTTAAAGGTCCCCCGTGAGTCAAGCCCGTTCTGTAAGCGGCGCCATTCATGATCCGCCTCTACCACGACCCCTTCCACGCCCACCGCGACCCATACCTCGTCCACGCTCGCCCCTTCCGCCATGATCTCCACGCTGCTGCGACCCTCCACGGCCGCCACGGCTGGCTTGATCCTTCTGCTGTTGTTCCTTCACTAAATCTATTATTTCGTCTGGGACGCGGAGATATTTGATCTGAGTAAAGTCAATCGGCGGGAGCTATGGGTCCGTAGGGGAGGTAGAGCGAACGTTGTTTCCGCGCACATATACTTCTGGGAGTCTCCAGAAGCGATCTCCTTCCGGACTTGTCTGCACAACCTCTTTCAGAGTCAAGTTCATCCAAGTGTCACAATTGACCAGATGGCCGTTGAGTGTTTCGCCATTTTTTAGCTCGACTAGCATAGGATGGCCCTGTGCGGCGTTGAGTAACCCTAAAGGTAGCTTCCAGGCGTTAAGTTAGCACCTGCAACGTGAAAGTTATTGAACACATACGCTTTATAGATGGTGGGGGAAGATGCGACTTACCATGGCTACGGTGACCTTTGGCGGTGGTAGCGTAGAAGGGAAGTTAGACACGCAGTATTGTCGTCGTGAGAGAAGTAGGTACTGTTGACGAACATGCCAAGACCATCACTCGCTACCTAAGAAGCGCTTCCGAGGGTTGTAGTCACTCCGCCTGATGCTTATAGCTGTTTTTTCAATATGAGACCAATTTTATTTCACCGAAAATCAATCCTATCATTGTTTCGCAATGCCTCTGATCCGCAGACCGCGGGATTTTACTTGATCCGATTATTCTCCTGCGTGGTTCAGCCCCTCGCCAGCCCTCTTGTGGGGGCTGACGCGGCAAGTGTTTCGATAATACGAGAGCCTCGCCCACTTTCCTGGTGCCTGATTCTAATAACACGCTGTTCTGTACTTTCCTTCTTCATTTGACCTTTTGAAAGTTTATTATGATTTTCTAGTTAATTGTCCTCATTACTTCCTTCCTTTTCTGCCATGCGTGCCTTTTTCGGGGCCTGGGTTTGGGCACTCCCGACTCTTGCTGCCGCGGCCATTATCCCTCCACCAGTTCCCGCTCATAGAGATCATGTAGAACCGGCGGAAACCAATCGTGCTGTCCTAAAATTGGGTGTGCATTCAGTCTTTATATCCCACGATCCAGACAGCGGCTGACAACATTTAGACCTGCAAGATTATCAAGCGAAGGCAACAATTACTATTCCCTGTATTGGCTGTCTTGGCCATGAGTCCAGGAGAGTTGATGACGAAGCTCTCGTACGTATACCTAAGGCAACAGTTTTTCTGAACAGAGTACTTACCTGGTTGCTTCAAGCTCTTGAACTTTGAGGTATTCTCATCCGACAAACCCTGTGGCATTTCGAACGTTACTTTAAATGGCAAGTATCTAGCCCAAGAATGGGATGGAATATATGCCCAAGGTGAAGGTTCATTCCTCGGTGTCTCCGATCTTGACAAAGATGACTGGCTTCGACAACACGATTTAGACCTATCGTGGGAGTCCGCTTGTCTATACGACGCCGATTCTGAATTTGGCGAAATCCTCCAGGACGAGGATGTCGCTCAAGCCCTGACAGTGACCATCAAACGCATCGACGGCAGGGAAATTGAGCAACCATCTGGTTTTACTATCTCATTCAAACAACTATCGCCTCCGGAATTGTTGCGACTATCTGTTGTCCCAGACTCAACCGCCAGTAAAAAGGAATTTGCTGAAGCCTGGCGCAATCCGCCCCCACACTTACGACTGCACGGGCTGCCCCAGGGAGCATCTACTGATCCTGTAGCTGAGCCCGGATATCCATCTATCGAAGACCAGATTCGAGAACTCAAGGTCCTCCAGGCTGAGGCTAGAGAACTCCGACGTTCCATCCATGAGAAGAAGCAACACATCAAGGCTCAACTTCGACACGAGGCGAAGCATTTCAAGCACGAGCTCAAGCAATGTGACAGTATTTCGTGCATCATAAAGACTATTGCACACAAGGCCCACGGCACTGTTAGAGTCTTATATATCAGATTTGGTCCAAGTCATCACCCTCCTCACCGCCATGAAGAGATGGGAATGCCCGTTGAGCATGATCAGTACCAAGCGATGTGGCATGCTCAGAGCGAGCAACAATCACCAGAAGCGGTCACAGGCTCCTCCACTCCGCCTCCGCCTCATCATGGGAAGCCACCTCCATGCCACGGCAATCGTACACATACCCACCCACCTCCGCCTCCTCACCATCGACCAGGTCCTCCTCCGCCTCCTCCACTGCCTCATCGAGGTCATGACCACCACGACCCGCTGCCGCTGCCGCCACCACCCCCACCGCATGAAGGCCATGACCACCATGGACCCCCCAATCATCCCCCACCAGGCCCCTGGGATAACCACAACCCTCTGATCACCGCCCTTAAAGTCCTCGCCGGTGCTCTAGGTCTAACAGCCTTATTGGCCTTTCTCCACCGACGATGCTGTAACATTCGTACCCGCACTGACCGTCGCGCCCGTCGCGAAGAACGTCGCACAGCCCGCCAATACCGACGCGCCGCTCGCCGGCAAGCATGGCGCAATTGGTGGCACCGCGGCCAGGACATGTCCCGCATTGATGACTACGAGGAGAAGCGCGCGCTCATCCATGAGCAAGAAGGCATTCTTGAGTCCGCAATGCAGGAGGAGATTCGCCAGCTACGCGCCGCGCACGTGGTCGTGAACTCTATCATTCAAGCCGAGGAGGGTCGTGCGAATTTACATCTTGCCGGGATGATGGCGGAGCTGCCTGGCATTCAGTCAAGACCCCTTAGTAGGACGAACAGTCTCCCGGATTATCGCAGCGAGTCAGGCTCAAGTGAGCCGCCTGCGTATGAGGACGATGAAGACAGTAGCGATATTGTCGTCGATGGTTTCAGGGAGTATACGCCTTCCACGACGACTGTTTGGACTCCGGATAGCAGTGTTATTGATGTTAGTCCTCGCCCTAGCGGTGAGACTATGCGCGTATCAGTAGATCGGGACGTGAAGAACTAGAGTATCACACGCTGGTCACTATTAGTCTTCAATGATTCCGGTATGCCCCGAGGCAATTTGCGCCGAGCTAGAAAGATGATAGCTCGTTTTGCATACACGATGTCGCTCGTATTACAATCACTTCTACCCAGGTGCGTAGTTGATTGTAATGTGAGCAACATTCGTACTGTTACACCATTACTCAAGGAGGACATCTACTTTGATTCTACGCTTTGCGTTGAAGCCTTCTAAAGAATTGCATATCCTTGCCAATTCATATACTACTAACAATTTCCCCTTCTGATGCTTTCGGTTACCGCATTTCTTCCTTGGTTTGTTGGGGTTATGGAGTGGATTTCTGGAGATATTTCCATGTCTGAATAGCGGCGCTGGCGAAAGATATGATGCATGCATGAAATTTTTTGGGAATACAGCTACGGCAGAGCGCCCAATTTCCTATGTCTAATAATACCGCTACTCCATAAATACGCGTACTAGAATACACATTTATCTACTTTCGTACAATAACTCCTGTTCCCAGAGTACTTAGGTAGTGTTCTGAAAACTGAACACTTCCCAAACACTTTGTGAAATGATGATTAAGTATCATACAGGATCCTCCAGGTCATCTTGCCTTTCCTCACCGCCTCCTTAAATACCAATTGAAAGCTAACTGGCTTGTTTCAATGGGAAACGGTGTTGGCACCTCCGCAAGCCCCGGCCTGACGACAGGATGCCTTAAGTATACTGCAGCGCACACATTTTGATTAACCTCCAGGTACCGTGGAATAAATGCGAAAGCCGACATGTACTCCCTCGGTCTCCAAGGTGTGGCATATGGCTTGGACGGGTCTTCGGGGTTTTCGTCTGATCTTGCCTCGTTGTGTTCGCGTATGCGCTGGAAAGCTTCAGCGAGTACCTTTTCTTCCTCCCTGTTCAAGCCCTCACTCCCAGATTCAGTGCCCGGCGAGACGGTGTAGCGGGATTTAATGAAGGAGAGTTGGTCTTCCAGAGTCTTGAGGGACTCTGAAGTTTCCCCTTTGTAGACAGATATAGTTCGCCTAACAGCCCTTTTAAAGCTTCTCAGATTCTGTTTGTCTTTGGCAGACTTATTTTTGTCTTCGGCGAGTGCCGCTTTAGCTTCTTCCATGAGTGCTAGGAGTCGCTCTTTCATAAGAGCAGGCCTAGGAGCCCACGCCTCTTTTCTAGCAGCACTTTGGTCATCTATGCTGAGTTCAGGGGGTTTCGACGCTTTGGTGGCTTTGGAAGGAGTTCTCTTTTTTGGTTGCGAAGCACGAATTCGGGCTATTCGTCTCCGCTTTCTCGTCGTAATCTTTTTTGCCCCGGTGGCATACATGACGCGCTCGGGGTCGACCTGGAACATATCTCCTGGATTCAGAAGGTAACCAGGATATATCATCTGAAAGTTAACGTGTTAATCACCGCTATATTACAGAACCACGGCGCGGGTAAATCTACACATACCTTCTTGCCATTGACCTTTACCCATCCGTGAGCGATGAATTGCCTTGCCTGGCGTGTACTGCTCGCGAATAGAGCTCTCCAAACAGCGGTATCCAGACGTCGCTCTATGGGGTAATATGTCATATGCATGTAGGGCGTTGAAGGCAATTGTCTCTGCTTCGTCCTAACATCTGCCCCAGATCCACGCCCTGCAGCTTGTTCAGAACCATCGTGGCGGGCTAAATATGCGTGGTCCATAGGCACAACCGCGGGGATATTTCTTCGAAACATCCGCTTCCATTGCTTTTCACGAACTTGTTCGCCATGATAGGCACGTGTAAGCGACTTTGCTGCCCACTTCTGTTGAAAGAAGGTTTTCTCTGCGGCTGGAGGTACGACTAGGCGGGAGAGGTTATACAGTGTCCATCTGCTCCAGTCTTGGCGAACTTTCTATTAAGGGAAAAGTTAGCAGCTCGGCCAAGGACCAGATACAGTATTGCAGAAAGACTTACAATTTTCTTAAGGCTATGAAGCTTTTTCCGCATGACTATAGGGTTTGAACAGTAATAAGGGCTTGTTTAAGGGTTACTTCGCATGAGCTAAAAGTCTCTCGCTCGGGCCGGCATATTGTTCTTCCAGCATGGAAATCTTGCAGCAAATAAGCTTCTTGCAAAATTCGAGCTCCCCGCCTTCAAAACTACCCACCAAAAGAAAGCTGATAATAAGCCATCATGGCTGACACCGAAGTCACATCGGAGAACCAGGCTGGGTATATCAAACCTGAGGTAGCAAAAGCCGTGGAAACCAAGCCAGAAGTCGAAGCTGAAGAATCCAAATCCGAAGAAACCAAGCGGGAGGAGACCAAGCCTGAAGAAGCCAAACCCAAGGACGACCTAAAGGCCAAGGCTGAGGTCGATCCCAAATCTATAGGCAATGGCGCTGAAAATCCTTTCTCGAAGAAGAGGAAGAACTATCAGGAAAATGTGAAGACCGATTTCACTGCTCAACCTGAGACTGACGACCCGGACGAAATTCGCAAACAAGTCAGTCCACGTAAAATTCGCTGCCAATTTCTTTGCTAATTCATCGCAGGTTGAATTCTATTTCTCTGACTCTAATCTGCCTCTGGACAAGTTTCTATACGAACAAGTGGGTGGCAGTGAGAACAATTCGGTCCCCATCAAAGTCATTCATAATTTCAAGCGCATGCGTCGCTTCCAACCGTATTCTGCTGTTGTTGCAGCACTGCAAGACAGCGATATTCTTGAAGTTACTGACAAGGAGGAGGTGAAACGCAAAGTGCCACTTCCTGAGGCTGTTGGCAAGAGCAACGTCGAGGATAACATCAAGATCTTTGAGGATAAAGCACAGCCCCGCAGCATATATGCGAAGGGCTTTGGGGAGGAAGGTCCGAGCACACAATTTGATATTGAGGCCTTCTTCATGCCATATGGCCCCACGAATGCGATTCGACTCCGCCGTTCCTACCCCGACAAGACTTTCAAAGGCAGCGTTTTTGTTGAGTTTGACTGCGAGGAAACGCAGCAAACATTCCTGGCGCTTGATCCTAAGCCGAAATGGAATGGCAAAGAACTCACAATCATGAGCAAGAAAGAGTATTGTGAAATGAAGCTGGAGGATATCAAAGCTGGACGTGTTAAGCCGAACGAGAATACGAAGTACCAGCAGGGTAACCGGGACGGTAGATCATATAGGGGTAGAGGGAATTGGCGAAAGGATGACTCCCGTAGGGACACGAGACGAAGAGCTTCCGACGACGAGAATGACCGAGATGAGGACGATTGGAAAGGTCGTCGGAGCGACTTCCAAAAGAGGGACGAGTATCGGCAGGATGACCGTGATCGCAACAGCCGAGGTGGGAGGAACCACCGCGGCCGCAACGACAGGCGTGGTCATAGAGATCAGAAAAGGCAGAGGGACAGAGACGACGAGGACGACGATTTTGGCAGGGATAAGAATAGGAGAAAGGATCATGGTCAGGGTAGGAAAGACAGAAAGGATGAAGTGAAGTCTTCCATGAAATTGGATGAAAGGTTAGTATCTCCTACATAATGCTCTCATTCTCCAACCTAATTTATTTTGCAGAGGCGTTCCTATTGTCGAGGATACTTCTACGAAGGCCAAGTCCAACGGCTCTTCCGCGCCTGTTGGATCGAAGAAAGAAGAATTATCAGCAAATGGTACCAAGCGCGCTCGAGAAGAAGACACTGCTGACACCGACTTTGCCGACGCGAAGAAGACGAAGGTGGATGCTGTGGATGAAGGTTCATGATAGACGAATTTTCTCACCCAGGGGTGGCTCTCTATATTCTTTCGAGGAGCAGCCGATGAAAATAGCAAGCAGTAGCCTGCCTTGGACACCTCTTACATTTAACATCACAAAAATGAGCTGGCTACACGGCATGGCTTTGATTTGACTTTTGCATCAATGTGTTTTACCTCCAACTTTCTTAGAAATATGGCGGGTGAGAAACTCATGGTCTTTGAATTTCATTGCAAAATACTAGGCAAACCATACTATTGGTATTTTCTACCTCTGCGAGGAGAGATAACTAATCATGCTATCGTCCATGGCACTTGATTGTAATATTCATCAAATCGAGATTCTGATCATTGCCGAAGTGATTAAGATTCCTCGTGCTACTTAAGAGTCACGTACCCGCTTCAAAGAAAACAATATCAACTGCAAGGCATCCAAGTGTCCCGTGGGATTCTTGATCACGTGTGGGAGAGCGGAGATGGTGATGATGACATGGCTGAACATGGCGCAAGCAATGGACGCCTGAACGGTTTTCCGGCCCGGTAGCTTTTCGTTTCTGCTAACTGCAGGATTAACGCAGACTGCAGATTCGCAAAATTGATTTTAAGTGTGAGAAGACCCTGAGGTAGTGGGAGAGATAAGCATGTTGCGAATTTCGTTAGCGTGACCTGGCTACGCAGGCTTGATGGAATGATTCGGAGTGGAATGATGGAATGTAATATGGTCAAGAGCAACGAATGTGATAGCAAAAGGAGGGGAGAGTTAAAGTCGTAGACGAGGCGGCCGGAGATAGTGCCTGACAAGCGATAACCTTTAGAATAGTGTAATTTATTCAGAGGTTTCTTTCACTTCCTATGTACCTACAGCATAGTAACATCGTAATGTCAATCCTCTTTTCGGCACCATCACTCAATTATAACTCTGTATGTACATTGTAAACTTAGCATTACGGTCATCAACACGCCCAACAAGACGCGAAATGGGGTATAACGCCAGTCACTTCAAGAATATCAAAACGAACAATTTAGCCTCCGTCAAAAAACCGCCTGAGGTCATAGCCTATAGAGCTTGGAACAAGTCGCAAAGCATATTACACTGATTCTAGGAGAGGTCCGAAAGAGACTTAAGACTCTTCTTCCTCTTTCTTCTCAGGGTCAACGACTTCTTTACCTGACTTATCACCCTGCGGTTCTTCAGCGGTGGTATCAGCTGCCTTCTCCACGATATGTCCGTTGACTTCCTTGGGTTGTTCTTTGATAGCCTCCAGCTTCTCTTCGGCATCCTCTTTCGCCTTGAGTGCCACGGTAAGTTTCCCTTCCGCATCTTCTTTCTCCGCCTCGATTTCTTTTAACTGTTTTTCAAGGTCTTTTAGGCGGTCATCACTTGCTTTCGTCGCTTCAGTAGCAGCAGTAAGTTTTTCCTCAAGTTCCGTTTTTGCCGCTTCAACGGCTTTAAGTTCATCTTGACCCTTGGAAATCCGCTCATCCGCCGATTGTTGGGAGGCTTCAAGCTTCTTTTTTAGTTCGTTCGTGGCGGTTTGAAGAGTCTCGACATGTTTCTCGTTCTCTGTAGCCGTCTTCGTAGCAGCACCGAGCTCCTCAAATAGCTTCGACTTCTCCGCAGCACTGTCCGCGGCAGCCTTCTCAGCCTTTTCAACAGCGCTCTTTGCAGATTTAAGTTCGGCCTGTAGTTCAGCCATGCGGCCAGCTTCCTCTTTCATTTTCTCAAGCGCTGCTTCGGTCTCTTTTGCCGATTGCTGGGCTGCTTTCTCTAAGTCAACCTTAATTGTTTCGAGAGTTTCGACTTGCTTCTCGTTCTCTGCGCATGCTTTTTTGGTAGTTTGAAGCTCTGCCTGCAGTTCAGCCACACGAGTAGCTTTCTCTTTTGCTTCCCCAAGTGTGGCCTCGGCGTCCTTTGCTGATTGTTCGAGTTTCTTCTCTAACTCACCCTGAACTGTTTGCAGAGCTTCGATCTGTTTCTCACTCTCCGCAGACGCGATCTTTGCCGATTCAAGTTCGGTTTCCAGTCCACCAATACGACTCATTTCTTCCTTGACCTTCTCCAGAGTGACTTCAGTCTCCTGACCATGCTTTGTAGCGGCTTCCAATTCTTTCTCAAGCTGATCCTTATGCTTTTGTGCTTCCCCGAGTTCGCTAACGCGAGCAGCAAGGTTATCTTTCGTTTCCTGGTGGCTCGACTCTGCGGCTCTGAGACTCTCTTCTGCGGCAGCTACCCGTCCTTGTGACAACTTCTGCTCCTCCTCAAGCTCGACGATTCGCTTGGCCAACCCCTCTCCTTTTCCCTTAGCATCCTCAGATTCCTGTTCGGTAATAGCTAGTTGAGCCTTGGTGTTTTCGTGTTCCGTTCGAATTTTGTCCAGATCTTCCTGGGCCACCTTGTGCTCTTGTTCAAGTTGTGTGATCTGTGCTGTCAACTCCTCGACTTTTCCTTCGGATTCCTTCATCGCTTGCTCAAGGGTGTTCAATTGAGCTTTCGTGCTTTCATAATCCGTCTGCGCCTTACCTAAATCCTCTTCTTTGGCCGCTAAATCGCTCAGCCCCTTCTGATGACTGGCCTCAGCGGTTCTTAGAGATTCTTCTAATTCGTTCAAACGTGCTTGATGGTCGGTATTTGTTTTCTCAAGTTCCGTTTTGGCGGTTTGATGTTCGTTATTAGCCTTCTCGAGCTCCTCTTTGGCAGAATTGAGAGAATCTTCAAGCTGCGACTTTGTAGCCTGATGATCACCAATGGCTTTATCGAGCTCTGATTTTGTGACCTCGTGATTATTGTAGGACTTCTCCAGTTCCGACCTGGTAGTTTCATGTTCACTACCAGCTTTTTCGAGTTTCTCTTTAATGAATTGGTGTTCAGCGCTAATCCTTTCGAGTGCCTCTTTCGTCGCTTGATGCTGCTCAGCATGAGTTTTCTCAAGCTCTTTTATGTTAGCTTGATGGTTAGCAGTAGCATTTCCCAGTTCTTCCTTAGTAGCTTGGTGTTCGACAATAGTCCTATCGAGTGCCTCTTTCGTAGCTTGGTGTTCAGCTTTAGCATTTTCCAGTTCTTTGGTACTCTTAACAGCGTCCTCAGACGACCTTTCCAATTCCAGTTTCGTAGCTTCGTGATCGGCAAGGGCTTTCTCTAGCTCTGCCTTCACGGCTTGGTGATCTATGCTAACTTTTTCTAGTTCAGCCTTGGTGGCCTCGTGATCGTTATTGGCTTGTTGAACATATGTTGTAAGTTGCGTAGTTTGTTTCTGACTATCCTCAAGCTCTTTCGCAGCAGTGGCAACAGAATCCTTGGTCTTTTGATGCTCCTCTTTGGCATTTGCTAGAGCTTGTTCTAGCTCCGATTTTTTAGTTGTAATACTCGCAAATTCGGATTCCTTGGTTTCGAGGTTGGCCCTAAGCTGTGATACCACACGCTCATTCTCTTCTAACTTGCTAGCAAGCTCTTCTTTTTGTGTAGTAACGTTGGCGATTTCTGCATCCTTGGCTTCAACATCGGCTTTGAGCTGCGGCACCACCTGCAGGCTCTCTTCTAACTTGCTGGCTAGTTCATGTTTTTGCGTTGTGATGTTGGCGATCTCGGTATCCTTAGCTTCCATAGCTGACTTAAACTCGGATTCTGCGCCAGCACCCTTCTCTAGCGTTTTGGCGAGCTCATCATTTTGATTTGTCAGACTGGCAATTTCAGCGTCCTTGGCTTCGACCTCAGATTTGAGCTGTAAGGTCAACTCAACACTTTCTTCCGATTTCTTTGCCAGTTCTTGATTTTCAGCGGAAAGCTTGTCTACTTCAGACTTCTCTGATTCTAGGAAGAGTTCCAGTTGCTTGATCGATTCGACCTTCTTGTCATGCTCTTCGGTTATCGAGGCCAGCGATTTCCGGGTGCCCTCATGCTCCAACTCGACAGCTTTTAAGATGGAGGCCAGTTTCTCGTGTTCACCAATAGAAAGATCCTTTGATTGTTGAGCCTCAAGAAGGGCCTTTGCGGACTCTGCGGACTCTTCTTTCTCCAAATTGAGCGCTTCTGCCAACTCATTTTCAGCCCCCCGAGAAGCCTCTAATAGGTTTTGCACTTCCTCGAGTTGCTCTGCAAGGGATTGTTTCGTTTCCAGGGCTTCATTAAGCTCCTTTGATGCACTCTCCTTGTAAGATTGGTGGTCTGTGGTGTGTTTCTCGATATCGGCCTTCGCTGTTTGTAATTCGATACTGGCGGCTTCTAGTTTAGATTGAAGCTCTGAAAGCTGTCCTTCGAGCTCCGACTTGAGGTTTTCATGAGCTCTCCGAGCTTGTTCTAAAGCCTTCGAGGATTCTTGTTGGTGAATTGTATGCTGATCTACAGCATAAGCATGAGCATTCCTAGCAGTTTCGAGTTCAGCTGTTAGGGCAACGATCTCGGCCCTGAGGGAATCTAGCTGGTCACTGAGTTGCGCCTGGGTATTTTCCAACAAGGACCTGGAGGTCTCGGCATCTTGCTCTAATTTAGCTATTGTTTGCTGTAACGCGCTGACTTGAATTTGAAAGTCCAGTTTTTGGCTTTCGAGTTCGGCAAAGGCAGACTCTCCTTCTTGAATAGCTTCCTCAAGGTCAGTAACCTTTTGGTGAAGGGTCGCATTTGCGGCTTCTAATTCAGATATTCGCGATTGGATGGATACCAACTCGCTCTTAAGGGTATCACGCTCATTTGATACCGAACTGAAGGATGTTTTGTGGTTTTTCTTGAGCGTTTCCTATGATAGTGTCAGAAGTTATGCCACTCCAGAACTTCGCATTGCAATCCGAATGTTATATCAAAGACATGCAGGTCTGGGTAATGGCGTTGACCAGCGGCCGGCCGCCCCACCTGTTGCATGACCTTCAAAGGATATACTCACCAACTTCGTTGCAAAGTCCCGCTCACAAGCTGACCTAACGACACTTCTCTCCGACTCTCTTGCCTCTTTGACCTGTTGCACAACAACAGAAACCATATGATCTTCTAGCGTTTTCTTTTCTTGGTACAAAGCAGCTTGCTTCTCCTCGAAGTCGATTCTGACAGCCTCCGACTGGCGCTCGAGAAGTTCAAACTCCTCATTCTGAGAGGCAACAACCTTGTTAGCCTCAGCAAGTTCCTCCTGACATTTTGCTAATCGTGCCTTGAGTTTTTCCAGCTGTATGGGTAGAGGCTCATCCTCCTGTGTCTCTGGCGGAGCGGGTGCTGCAGTGGGAGTCTCAGCTGTTGTCTCGATAGCTGTTGTCTCGATAGCTGCCTCGGAGGTGGGGGTGTCTGGAGGAGCCGTTGCTAGCGAAGCAGTGTCTGGAGGTGTGGTGGGCTCTGGGGCGGATGGACCACCGAAGAAGTAATTATACGCTCGGCGCATGCTGCTGGATCGTTTAGGGATCTTTGGGCGTGAAGAGCTAGTTGATGTTCGAGGTTCTCTGGAGCTGGTGGACGCTCGGGGTTCTCTAGAGTTGTTCTCGTTCGGGTCAAGCACGGTCACCGGGGTGATGATATTGTTGCCTCGGTTGTGTTGGGGTGGAGGAGGATAAGCGAGCAACTTCCTGCGGGCCTTTTGGGAGCCGGCGTTGATGTCGGCAATAATTTGCTTCGTCTCTCGTGTAGAGGACCTGGCGTTGTTATTAGTTGAGGTGAAGAGGAGAGGGAAGGAATTGGAAAGTACTCATAGCTGGAGCGACTTCTCCCAAAGCTTGGCATGGTGAATGGCGAGCACAAAATTTTTTTTGGCGAGTATAAAGGCTTATCAAGCGAGATTCTGCGGTGAGGGCTTGGGTTTCGAATAGCTTTTATGTCCGAGAGCACAACTCCGCACCAACATGACGAAGCTCAACAAGTTCCAATCAGAGGCCGACACGCTGAAGCACACGAGTCGTGTGAGGACAAAAGATGTGAGTCGACCAATGCAAGTACAGGCAGGAGCGCCCTTTTCAGGACAGCGAATGAATATTTGATTGGGGGGAGCGTGCATTGTTTCGACGTGAAGTGGCTCGGCGATCAGGCGTTTGAGCAAACGCATGAGTGGTACAGCAGCAAGACATACAGCTTACGCGAACGCTGGAAGTACACATGTCTAGGGTCAAATTAAGCCCTGTGGCTCTGGTCCCTCGCTCCCGCTGCAGGGACTTCCGGCTCTGTTTCCTGTCATTTTGCCTGGCGCTTCAGAGAGGCCCAGCCAAGGGCGTCCTGTCTCCAGGGACCTGCTTGAAGCGGGGGAGCAATGGATGGCCAATTCCTGCCCAACAGCTTGGCGGTAGGCAGACAAAGATGGAATCCCATTATGCCGCCAATGCCGAGAAGTGCTGTCTGGCTGGATGCGTTGTTCATGCCGCATCATCCGCGATGAGGTTGGTGCGTTGGCTATGGAAAATTTGAGACAAGGGATCTTCTCCAATACAATAGACCGTTTTGACAGCCTCATCCGCTCACCACCACACCAATCGAGACCAATTCGTCCTGAATTCATCATGTGGGATATCAATTAGGTAGGGAGTGTCACAGACTCTTTCTTCTGGGCGAAAATACTACCTGCTTAATTATTAGATCATAGGTGAGGGCAATGAAGCGACGATAGGGACACCAAGCCAAGTCCTTCTCCTACATTAACGTCACTTACCGCGGATTTTTTTTAGTATTTGAGCCTGCGGTCGAGGGGAAAGTTTAGATACACCCAGCTTTAAATGCGAACGCCGATCACATTCCAAGCATGTCATCATTCATAGCCGATCATTGGATGACATCCACATGTACAAGGGTTCCAATAAGCCTATCGATCCATTCCTATCCAGATAGCCAAGGTCCAAAATCTATCATGTCTCAAGCAAGCTCTAATCTCTTGAGATCCAAATTCCGCTAGGAACGCCATGAAAATGCATAGTGAGCAGAATAAAACAAGTGAGACTGCCTCTTAGCACGCAATTACAAAGTCCGATTGAGCGCGTATCTGTGCTATACACCAACACTGGCGGAAAATAATAGGGCCGGGAGCACCGAGATGATCCCTGGAGAGAAGCGATCACTGACACCACGACTATCACCACGAAGAAACATGAGGTGCGCGGGATTGGATTCAGCACGAATAGGATGTAGGCAGCGGGTAGCAGGCAGTGGGCAGTGGACAGTGGGCATGATTTTTGCCTTGTCGAACAGTTGACAACTTATATCCACCTAGTGCCGATAATCATGCCCTTATGGCCCACTATTATCTGTATGCCTATGAACCCAATTCCTAACCCTCGTATTCCCTAAAGATGTGGTGTTAGTATCAGGGTTGAGAAGAGGTGACGAATGTCACCGGGGAGCGCTAAACAAACCCCTCCGGATTCTCTCGCTTATGCCTCCGCCGCTCGCGTCCGAGGTGGCGGACGATGAGCTCTGTTGGCCATTAGAACCGGGCCGTTCCGCTTGCTGTTCATGTTCTCTCTGCTGTTCTCGATTCTCAGGAACTGACGAAGGATCCTCTGCAGTTCCGGACCCAACAGCTCCGAAGGAGCCGGGAATTCGAGTAGTCCGATTCGAAGATGAGACAGAGTGATTTGAAGGCCCCCCGCTACCACTAGCAGACCCCTGCGAACTTGATGTAGTATTCTCGTCGTGTTTACTATGATCCATAATTCCTTTTCGACAGTGCGGGCATGTGTCGTGCTCTCCTAGCCACATTCCCACACACTGCTGATGAAACCAATGATGGCAAGGTAGCTCAGTTACTTCATCGCCTACATTGACTTCATCCATGCATATGCTGCACTCAGCGCGGCCATCTGGACCAAGCATTTCTATGGAGGCCTTTTTCTTCGGCAAAGCAGCAATGGCCTCAGCAGTAGCAGGGCCTGGGGCATTTCCCGTGGCGTTCTGCTCCATGAGCTGCGAAATTATTCGGTCGAGAGCTTCTTGGGTGTAGACAAAGTCGCCATGGTGTGCGAGGTCAGGATTAAGTACCGCGGCAAAAAGCGCAGCCAAAGGATTGATCTGAGGTGGTTGACTAGGCTGTCCAGTTTGTGCCCCTGGCGTACGTTGCCCGGGATGGTCCCCTATGGCACCCAGAAGACTAGCAAGCACACTGGATGGGTGTTAGAGCATGGCAATATCCGCGAATAGGTGGTTGACAACTTACTTGTTAAGATCGTCCACAGGCTCAAGATGTGCATGGGGGTGATTAGCATCTCGGGGAACTAAGCGTGCAGTCTGATGATATGTAAAGCGGTGTCCACCAGGAATACCCTGCATGCGCGGTTCTCCTTGTGCCTGAGTCGGATTCGGCGGTGCCCCAGCGGTCTGGTCGCTGCCTTGGGGTTGAGTTGCCTCTCCCTGAGATTGACGTTGACCGGCTCCAAGGCCGGCTCCCAGGCCACCTCCTACTATGCTCTGAAGCATGGTAGCAAAGTTGTTTATGATTGGATGTTCTGGGTCGTGGATATCACTACTACCCTCATTTCCACGGCGTGGTGACGGAGAGTAAGTTCGGTAAATGGTACCGGTAACTGAAAAATTGCCAGGGCCTGTCTGCGTCCAGCGTATCTGGTTAATATCACCATCATCTGGGTCTGGCGTTTCCCTCCACGGACGGTGGTCATGGAAAGGGTTTTGGCCGGGTAGTTGGGGGGGCCGGTAATTTTCCTCGTCTTCGTCGTCAGGCATGCGGTCACTCCTGGGATCATGATCTGGTTCAATCTGTATATGGATATCTTGTTAGCTTCCACAGAGCGATTTAAGTTGTCTCTTTGCCACCAGCGAAGAGGGAATGATAAGCTTTAGTTGATAAGGTGATGGCTTTAGGAGGGAGTTGGATAGACGCACAATTTGTGTGAAATCGGATTGACATTCTGGACATGTCAAACCGTGCTCATCTCTGTAATATTCATTTTCGCATACGTAACAGAATACCAAGTCCCGCTGCGGGGATGGTTGCGCCGGCTGTTGAGGCGGTTGATCCATTTCGTATGAGAAGGCGTTGGGTTGCGGGGAGGGAGTGAGAGAGAAGATGTTGAATAAGTGCTGATTAGAAAGTGTGACTGTGTATACACGAGCACCTAGATCAACAGCTGTCCTCACGAGACACCGACCGTGAGGGTAAGAAGCACCTTGGCACCGTAGCTGTTAGATAACTTCTTGTCATGCGCCTTTCGCTAGTGACCGGAAATGTTAAATGTGGCTCAACCAAGCTGCAGGAAAGTGTAGAGTAACGTTCGAGGGGTGGAATGATTATGCAAGGAGTAGGTGGTAGATGTGCGAAATATATGCGTTTGAAGCGGCAACTTTGTTGTGTAGTCAGACTATAAAACTGCCGGTGACGTTTTCTCTCAATCCGGATTCGCCGAAGTTCAGCCCAGCCCACGAGCTGCTCTCGCTGGAGACTTTAGCGGTTAGGAGAGAGGTGGAAAAGTTGTTTACTTCGAAAACGCACTTCATCTTTTACAAAAAGATATCATGACTGATTGTACTGTGACTCTGATTGCTTGACCTTGGCCCGAGCCACAGTCATTTCTAAAATGTCATTTCTTTGAGTTTCCATAGCGTTCTACATCATCTCAGCTCAACGCATATACGCAAATAAAGGCTGCCAGAACACCAACAGTCGAAATCGTAGTTCACATTGTTGGGTTCTGCATTTGTGAATGTACGACTTCGGCCATTGGAGAGGGCCGTTATGATACAAGTGCATTCTTAGTAGTATAAGAACCCGCCCACTCAAACGCCAGCACCCATTGCGTAGCCATTGTCTAGTTATGGTGCACACATAAACCATCGTCTACCTCCTCCTACTACTGCCTTTAAATAGCAGGCTTCCAACGATTCCAGCCGCGACTGCAATCCCTCCTACGATCGCCACACCGACCAAACCCTCTTTGGCCACCCGGTCGTCAATAAGACTCTTTAAACTGCCTGCCTGCAAGTTTGCTGGTTCAAGATCCAGCAATAGCTCGTTGTATCTTCTTGCCTCGGCATAGTTCCCGAGCTTGTAGTTCCCGAGCGCAAGATAATATAAGCATTCTCTTCGACGTTCAGGGGAGTTGCGGAAGATTTCTGATAGTAGCCGAACGCCTTCTTGTTGCTCTTGGCGATTGTTCGATTTTATTAGACCCTATAGATGAAATTATGAGCTGATTATACAGCTAATGATGTGCTATTAGGTAGTCGTACCCAGGCGTAATTGAATTTTGTTTGCAGGCCTACATAGTCGCCTTCTTTCTCGTATTGTGCCCGTAAAACTTGCAGTTCTTCGGGTTTGAGAGGACTGAATAATAATCAGAACCTAGAAGAATGTTTGGAAAGCTGCAAAAGGTCGCTTTAGGAAGCATGGATGCATGAGGAAGAGACATACCTTTCTGCATCAGCGGCGTCTGTGAACGAAGGGTTAGCTATCTCTTTAGATTTTACAATAATGACTACTTACAGGGAAGCGAGGGAGCCATTATTGTAGTTATAAAGCTATTAGAAAGAGAAGGTGGAGATCGGGTTTTCCGGGCTGCCTGCGGCGCCGCTTTGGTTAATGCGCGTCTTGTGGACGAGCCCGCTGACGTCGCCGTTGCCATGCGTGCTGAAGGCCCGAGCTTCCGTCAAAACATTGCCGAGACAACTTCCACCATCAACACCACAACCTATATCTTCTCGGACTATTCGCTTGAAACCTAAAAGAATACCTAATTGCGCGGATCGAAAGGATACGAAATCATTTGCTATCTATTTCCCCGTAATCTTTACAAAATGCTCCTTGACGAAGACCCCGCCACCGTAAGTAATCGTAATCACCCAGTACTAGAGTCCTAACTAATACTAACACCTTTGAACAAGCTCGTTGCCTCGTGCGCAGCAAACTTCAACATCGCTCCCGATCGGTCTTCTCTTGCGCGCATTAATGACTCCCTTAGAACCCTCGGCGCATTTCGCACCCAACAACTTGAGGGGCTCCAGAAGACGCTCCAAAAGCTCTCTCGACAACAACAGACACTCTCCTCCACGCACTCGATGACAATAAGTTCGCATAATCCAACTAGTCATGCTTCAGAAATTCTAAGGTTGGATACTGAAAAGTTCCGGGTCGCGAAACAAGCTAGCGATTTGGAGATTGAGGGCGAGCGGCTTGGGGCTGAGCTCGCCCGACTAGGAGGTGTTCTGAGTGAATTGGAAGAAACGGGGGTGGAAGGAGCTGAAGTGGGGCGAGGGGGACTAGAGGAAGATGCTACAATGTGAGTTGATGGTCTTTCCTTTCGCTGCTCGGGCGTCTCTCTTGCTCCATGTTGTATCGCTTTTTGATACTTGCTAATACTTTCCCAGTCTGAAACTCAAAGTTTACCGCACTCTCGGCATCGATGTAGAAGCAGACCCAGTAACGGGTCAGTACAATAAAGCTGTTGTCCGAAACACCGCAAAAGGCGATGTTCACGTTGTGAACATCGACCCTAAATTCTCAAGATTCTTCTACTCCAATTATTTCTGGAGAACGATGTGAGAGTAGCGTTGAGTCATCTCGGGATTTGGAACGGAAAGGATATAAAGAACGGAAGTTCCCCGATGATACGGACAAATCATTAAGTACTTTGTCGATATCAGATTGCCGAACTACATAAACCGGCGAGTCTAAAAGGGTGGTCTTTTGGAGTCAAGGCTGGAGCGGGCTGCTTGGGTGCATGACTGATGATATACCTTTTTGCTTTATTAGGCGTTAGGCGCAACTTGTAACTACTGAGGATCCAGTTAAATAAAGTGCACAACGGTGAAACTGTATTGAGGAGCTTCAGCAAATCAACGGCAACCACGATGGCTTCAATCTTCTTATTTGCGCCATCACGAAACCAAGTACAGTGATACACGATGCCCATACTATGCCTCCCATTCATGTCACTATGCTAGCCGGTCTGACATATCGCGCAAGAGTCAACCCCACACTAATACGCCACTGCAAGCGCTCTATCTCTTTCCCCCCTTCTTCTTAGCCGCAACAACTTTAAAGCTCCCAGCAACATCATCCTTCAAACCGCCTTGTTGTCCGCCAACGCTCTGCCCTCCCTTCTTCGCTACTTCACTCCATCCACCACCAGTTCCCGCTTTTGCATCCGCAGGGCTAGCAGAGCTCGCGCTTGTGTCAATGATGCCCTTATCAGCCAATTTACGGCGTCTCAAAAATTCCTCAGCAAAATGACGAGAATCAATAGTATGTGAAACGGAATGCACAGCTTCAGTGACCAGGTCAAGTTCAGGTGGGCATGAAAGCAGTCCGGAGACGATATCGTCGGCTAAAGCAGTCCCGTTAAGTCAGTGCTACCCGATTTATGCCCAGCATATTAAGTTACGGAGATAGATGACATACCATTCATTCCCTTCCCCAAATCTCCTTTCAGTTCCCCGACAGCCCATTTCCGAAATTCCTCCAGCGCATTTACCTGCCCAGCCATCTGTCCTCCCATAGTGGCGCTTCTGGAGGTGGTAATGATTTGCTTCGGTTTTGCTGGAGCGCCAGGAACAACACCACTACTTATTGAGCGCACGCCAGCGGAAGGGCCTGTAGGAATAGGTACCGAAGTTGCCTTTACTTTGCCGCTTGCTCCAACTGTAGTCCACGCACCTCCACCAAGATTTGGTATAGTAGTTGTGCTCTTGCCCGCAAGGTCAGCATACCTTTTTCCGGACGAAAGTGTGGGCCCAACACTGGTAAGAGCGGTTGCAGTATTCGCGGCATTTGCAGCAGCAGCCGCAGCAGCGCGCTGTTTGCGTGCCTCTTCTTCTTTTTGGATCTGTTGGAGAGTCTTCTTAGTCCCTGCTCCTTGCTGGCTCGAGGATTTGCCAGCCAAGGGTTTCGCCCACGCAGATGGAGTGGACGCAGAAGGTGTGATAGGAGATGCATTGCTTGCCCAAGTTGAGCTCGAAGGGAGACCGGGTGCGGCAGGTGTTGATACAGTTTGCGCAAGTAGCTCCTTCTCTAAGGCAGCGCGACGGGCAGCTGCAGCAATTTCTTCTTGCTGTGCCGCTTTCCGAGCTTCTGCCTCTTGAATTTCCTTCAAAGAGGGGCCTTTGGGTGCTTCTGTTGGTTCCTTGGCCCATGGAGCAACGGAGGCACTCGGTGTATCGACAGACGGAGTCTCAGATCGAGAGCGGGACTCTGCGTTAAGTGTATCGGCAACATTTTGTTTTCTCTGTGCCGCTGGAGCGGGAAGAGGAGAGCCGGATGGGGGAGGAGGAAAGGGTTGGGGAAGCGCGGCAGAATCGATCTTTGCCCACGGGGACTGCGGGGCAGGGGGTTGCTTGGCAGAAGCTGCTTTCTGGACCTGCTCGGTGAGAGAGAGAGTTTCAGATTGCTTGGTAAGAGGCGCTGCCTCACTGCTTGATATAGTCATTTGGCTCTGAGCACCGGGTGCGTCAGATCGAAGAGCATCTGAACGTTGTTGCCGATGAAACTGGAGCTGCTCGTTTGAAGGACCAGCCGGTTTTCCGATAACACCTTCAGGTGGGGCGGTTGAGGAGGTCTGCTCTAAATTTGTCTGAACCCTCAGGTCGTGGAATTGCTGAAGTCGATCGGCGGAAGCTTGTGCTGCTTGCTGGTCGTTCTGGCTCAAACGCTGCAAAGCATCGTGCTCAGCCTGCTCACGTTGTAGACGTGCACGATCGTTAAGCATAGCCGCGACCTGCTGCGCATGAGCATGAGAATCCGGTTGCTGCTGCCCGAAAGGCACTGGCGCACCAAAGGGAAGTTGACCACCACGGCCTAGATTGAGGCGCTCCATCATACCGGGAATATCCTCTTCCCTAATGTTGCCAAGTATATCCATTCCTGCACTAATAGGTCCTACCCCTGTGCTGGGCGCCGGTCGGAAAGAGCTATCAAACAGTCCTGGTACCGCTTGATTGCCGGGAATCGGGCCTTGTGTGGGAGAAGGTTGATAGCCACCAGGAGAGGTAATGCTTCCGAAGCTTGGCTGGCTATGAAGGCTATGAGCACTAGAGTGATGATGAAGCTGCTGTGGCAGGATTCCATGTGGCCCAATCCCCATCTGAGCCTGCTTGGCCATAACTTGCTGTTGAGCAGCTAAATGCTCTTTTTGGCGGGCCATGAGATATTGCTCCTCCTGTTTGCGCCTCTCTAGAGCATTCTGTTGCTCGGCAGTAAGAGTCGTGCCAAAGCTGGGAAAGCTGCTGGCGAACGGGGGCTGAGCTCCAGCGGCTGCCGTAGGACCAGAGGGCAACCCTTGACCAGCCCAAGCATTTCCAGCTTGGGTTGACGGTGGTCCGTGGGGTATACCGATTTGGGGGACTAGGAATGGCTCGCGAGAGTTGCCAATACGTCGAATTAGTTGAGCCAGTGGTTCATAATCAGGATCCTCGAATTTCTTCACTAGCAATTCAGGAGAGAAGAACCCAGCTTTATACCAATCGTGCATCTCTAGCCCTGACCAGGGACCTTGTGTGTTTCCTTGTGGGTCCCGATATATCCATCTCATCCTATCCGGCATGACCATTGTCCGTTGCTGCGCTGTTGGAGGTTGGTTAGATGCCGGACTGCTCACAGTTTGCGATTGTGTGGATGCCGGCTGAGCATTCCGCGGTTGGCCCGTGTTACTTTGATTGGTCGTTGTCATGGTAGGAGGCTGTAGAGGACCAGAAGATTGCATTTGCCCAAACAGTGTACCAATAGTATCAGAAAAGCCGCTATCAGTATTCCTAACATTTCGGCTCCCACCTTCTAGAACCCCTGGGAAGTCATCAAACACTCCGCGACCAGATCTGAATGGACTTTCTGAATCTCTTGTGGGAATTGAATTACCTGGCACCTGGCTTCCGAAGGCATTTCTGCCAAAGAGACCTGGCGCGTTTTGTTGGCGGTCGCCTTCTACAGAGCCATCGTCGTTCGGAGGTCGGTTCTGGTCTCCAGAACGCATTTGTTCCTGCATTGCCGCAGGGAATAGCGAACCTAGTTTGCTTCCACGCCCGATGGTATTATTGCCACTGAGTCCGGACCCAGATCCTGGACCAAAAAGTGAGCTACTTCCGAGGCCAGCTAGGCTTGGAGACTGAAGTTCCCCAACGGATCCAAACATGCCGTCAAAGCCAGCCCCAAAGGCGCCTCTTTCTCGTACCGGTGTCCCAATAGATGGCTGACTAGAGGGCCAAGCGGATGGACCCCCAAGGCCCGGAAGTCCTCCTAGTCCACCCAAACTAGGGAATCCCCTTGCAGGACCAGTGCTAGAGGTTTGGCTTCTGTCACTAGCGGCTGCTTCATATGCGCCAGAAACTCGTCCCAAAGTTCCCAGTGCACTGAACGGAGGTAAACCAGCCCCTACGTTTGGGTCGACCTGAAAGCTACCTAAACCTGGGAAATGAGCATTATGAATGTCCGAACCATCAGTATCAATATCCTCTGTGTCTGTTCTTTCATGCTCGGGACTTTGGTACGGATTCGTGTCCGTCGGACTCATTGGCTCATGAGTGCCTTCCCCACTACGTTGTTGCGGAGTATGATGTTGGTAGCTATCGCGGCCATGAAATATTTCACGGAGACCAGTTGTATCAGAAGTCATACCGAAGGCGGAGAATCCTGGGTCATCTCGAGATTCTTGCCGATTTGGAGTTTTAAAATCGGAGACACCTTGATGGCGGAGTGGACTCATGTCCTGACCTCCACCAAGCGCAGCACTCCCTGTTCGTAGATCATCGTCAGGAAATGGGTCTGTGTCGTTGCTAGTAGGACGATTCGAACGTGCTTCCATCCATGAGGGGGTTGGTCTGCTGGACTCCGCTTCGCCGACTTTTCCGAGATTGCTTAATGGAGGCTTTTCTTTAGCTCCTTTTACAATATCCTCTGAGCTGTCTTTAGTCATTAAACCTTTGAATCTGCTCTCCCCCCTCACGCTACTAAACCCTGGCCTCTTTTCAGATGGCGTGGACTGTGTTGGATTGGATCCAATTGCGAAACTTCCAAATGCACCCATTGGAGAGAAGCCTGCACTTTGTGGGGTGGCTGACCATGGAGAGGAAGGACCAGTAATTCCAGCGCTGAATGGAGCAGTGGTCGTACGTTTAAGGCTTCCAAACGGCCCAATATTTTCGGAAGCTCCATCGCGAGTTTTCTCCTTCTCTCGCTCTTCGGCAGAAGATGCTGTAGTAGAGTCTTTAAAATCCGTTCTTCGTCGAACTAGTGCTGGGGGAGGGGTGACAGTATTAGGTTCTTCACGCGAGAATCTCGAAGCGGCTGATGGAGAGGCCGTTGAGTTGGAAGGGAATGGAAATGCATCGCCAGTGTCACGGCGACGGTTACTTGGCCGTGCACTAGTAGGGGAAGCTAGGCCGTATGGCCCTGAGGGGTTTTGAGACTGGGATATCGAGGTTTTACGCATTGATAAGCCGTCTTTAGGGGTACTTTCCTTGTTTGCTCCCTGAATTGGAGGCTTCAGAGGGGAATTGACGGAAGTTGAGAAATTCTAAGAAAAGTATGAGTCGTGAACAAAATTCAAAGTGACACGGGCGAAATCTACATACCTCCTTTTCTTCTTCAGTCATGTCCATCAAACCCAAGGGATGTATGCTTCCATCTCGATCCCAGCATATATCCACTCCGGTTTGGCTCTCCCTGCCAGGATCCTCCCTCCGACCCCAGGCGGCGTTAGAGGTCCCATTTGAAATATTTGGTTCCCAGGCGCCCACATAAAGACTAGCCAAGCCATCTTTGATATCGTCAGATTCTTTTTGGCCTCTGAATAGTTGAATTAGTTGCTCTTTTGAATATCGACCTTCAACCGAACTCCCATTACGGCTAGAATGAACGTGGGGTGGTACATAGACCCCTGTGTTTGACGTTGAGGTATTCTGGGATCCGCTACCGTCTCGTGAAGAGCCTGCGAGTGTCGAGCCAGACAGTGTTGTGGCATGCGATGATCGACGAAAAGTTTGTGTGGCACCATTTGCGCGTCGAGACCTAGGAAACTGTGAGAATGCATTTGAGACGTCACGAGGGTCCCGCGACCAAAAGTCGCGATCGTCAGTCATGTTGTTAATTCAAGCAGATGTTATACAGTAAGGACAGGACAGCTTAAAAGCAATATGCCGCGTTTAAAGGCAGAACAATGACTTGGGTAAGGTGTCCGGGAGGTTGGGCGAACAGAGACTTACCAGTCCCCTCCAGAGTCTGTGCGCGCAGAATTCGCGTTATTAGCAGCCGCAGCTGAAGCAAAGGTTGAAGGAGCCATGTCGAGTCTAGAAAGTGGCTGTTAGGAAGTGGTGGTGCAGTGCTTGGTTTGCAATATGGGGAAGTTTTGAACGGCCAAGTCGGGAGTAGCGATGGGATGCAGCGTGGTGGCACTGTAAGATAGAAGGTTGGGCTAGCGGAATGCAACAGGCAAATGGTAATGGTGAGAGTACACGTGAGACGGTTGTGGTGGCGGTGGTTGTGGGATTTGGAGATCGATTCACGATGGAGAAGGAGCTCGATGCTCTGCCGTTGGCTTTCCTTTCGACAAACGCCAAAATGTTAATTCCTGCTAGGCGGGCTTAGGTTACGCGATGAGTAAGCCACACGTACTTTAAGCTTAGCTCCGTAGCTTTCTCAAGAACACCTTCACTCAAGTGACGCAGAACAGTTAAGAAACCCCACTGAGGAATTCTCCAATAATCATCTTTCGATAACGTTTCATCAAATTCCTTAAAGTGAGTCTGACAATCAAAACAGCTACTTTTTAGCAGTTCTTCAACCACCATGTCTGCCTCAGTCTCGGCCGCAGCCAGCACGGCTAGTGAGAATATGACCATTCCTATCCCTTGGACTGGTACAATTCGTCCTACAGTTATCGATAAGAACTAGCCAATAGGATCAATAGGATCAAGGCTCCGTGATGAAAAATATGAGGTCGTGGAATCTGCTGATTTCCGTATACAATTGCTATATACACCCAATTTTTGGAGTCAAGTCGCTTAAGATAAGGTAACTAATATCTATCGCTTCTGTAGAACGGAATTTTGCAAACAGCGAGGTTTAGACGAAGATTTAGGGTGCTATAGTTGTTAAAATTCGCGATATATAAAGGCTCGAAGGAAGGCAACGGCCACGGCTGCGGGGGGTTCTTTGGCCTTTCGGGTCGGTGGAATTGAATATTGAGTTGGTGGAACAAAGTCTATATCATTAGAAGTACGATTGGAAGGCATGTATAATATCTGAATCTATGTAGGTAATACGCGTACTTTTTGACTAGTATTTTGGTGTTCTGCGCACGGTCCAATTATCGTAGGACTACCAGCCCAAGGGATATCATCTTCTGAGCTTTTGGAAGGATTGGAAGATAAAGATCAGTTGTTTTCAGGAATTGCTAATATGCGAAAGGTTGTCAATTCGCGTGTTCAGGATTTGCAAGCCGGTACCTATGGGGCTCAGGGAAATTTGGTCGATAGCCCTGAATCCGTCAAGAATCCTTGGACTGTGTTTCTTCAGAGTTTCTCTCGCGCTAGACTGATCTTACTTTCTCCCTCACTTTCCCCGGGAATTCTTTAATAAAAGTGCTTTCTTAGTTAATTTAATTTGCGTCTGCACTAATGAGGCAAGTACTTAATATGTTTTTCATTTCACCGAAGCTCATTAATTCATCGGGCCTAACTAATTTTCGAGTTACCTTTCTGAAATTCTGAACGAGTACGTATTTTGTTCGTAGGAGCCTATAGCACCGGTGCCTAGAGAAATATATTCGTGCTCGTCATTTGTGAGCAGAGATGTATTGGGTTTCTTCAAGCCATTTAATTTGTAACCGTTTCCATATACACATGCTTGAATACCTGAATGGTCTTCATGACATTACTACAATAATATTCTCTCATAACCGACATCCTTGCGAAGCCCACCTCGCCTCGTAAAACCATATCACATTCAGGAGGCAACTCTTTAGCTGTAAAGTCTTCTACAAAATTAAAAAAAATTAGCTATAATATATTTTATTAGTAATAGTATTTATATAGAAGTTTTAAAGCTTTTAAGATAAGTTATTATTCCTTGCAGCGTTGATTCGTGTCCTATTCTTATCGATAAGCTCCAGATTAGATTGTTAGGATCTTAGAGCCGTGATGAGGAATATGAAAGGGCTCGAAGGCAGCTGCCAAGGCTCCGGAGATAGTGGAGGAACGACGTATTTGGTAGGTTGGATGGTATGTGCGAGGCCATAACTAAATGAGGTTGGCCTCGGTGTCAACTTAGTGGTAGCATACCATTCGACTAAATAGTAAAATGATATATTTCTGAACCTTTACCAAGCTACGAGAAAGCTTACGAAATGGCATGCAAGTCCCAGTCTAGATCCCTAAACTTTCGTAGAATGAAACGCAAGAAACTAGCTGTTCAGCTCTTCTTAGATTACGTAGAATGTAGTGGATGCACATCAACTAGTTTGACATTCAACGCTGCGAACAGCGCCAGTGCCCCCGATAGTGCGGCAGAAGTCAGACTTGTGAAGGATCAGTATACATAGAGGGTATAAGTGCCAGAAGTGTCATGATTTGTGATCGTGTTGATAAGTGGTTACTGCCAAAGAGGATTGACTACGCCGCACTTGCTCAAGATGAGAGAGCCAGACAAAGATCCCAAAACGCGCCTAGAATGGCAAAAAGAAAATCGCCATCATAGGTAATTCAAGAGAGAAGAGACATTGCTAGAAATTGTAGAACAATACAACAAGGCCGAAAAGCCTAACATGCAAGATTACAGAGGTTGACCCGACCCGCTTTGTCTAAATAGACTAGTTCATCCAACCCGGCTTCCCTAAGAAATCTGAGAGGTGTACAAATGCTGCCAGATCAAAATAAGGAGAGTATAAGTCCCGTTCGTGATATTTCTATAATGTACTCCATACCAAGGAAAGCTCGTCTCACATAATATCGACGCCTAGTTCTTCGGTGGGTACTTCTTGAAGAGGTATCTGGCCACACTATCAGCCCGGCACACACATGGAACTCCTAATGCGTTCTTAGATAGGCGTCCGAATCTGTAACTTACTGGCTGATGTAGTAATCTCCCACAGCAAACAAACCCACAACCCCCGCCCAAGCACCAACAACCTTCCACGTCAACTCGCCAGCGGTATACTTTCTATAGGCTCCCGCTCCCAGTGCAGTCCCCAGCAACCCCACAGTAATTGCATTCCCAACCACAACCGGATTATCCGCGTTCTCTCTTATCTTTCCAGCACCTTTGCCAGCCTTTGCCTTTGCCTTATCCTTTGCCTTATCCTTTGCAGCAGAAGCTTTGGCCTTGGCTTTGGAAGCGGTCTCCTCAGCTTGGCGTTCACGCGCTTCAGCTTCATGCTCGAGGCGTTCGGCTTGTGTGTCGGTTTTCACGGATTGGGTTTCATAATCAGAGGGTACCGAGGAGATGTGCGGTGAATCGACGTCGATGAGGGAATGAACGCTATCATCTGTGTGCTCGATTTCAGGGACTGGGGGGGCGCGACTACAAGGTGGGTTAGTTGAAAGGCTAGGGGAGAAAGGTAACAAAGAGGGATGGTATGTTATAATAGGTGATAGCATAGGCGTCAAGTTTCTTCGACCAAGCCGCAGTAAGCTCCTTTGGATGCTAAGTAGAAAGCATACTACGTTGCGGTTTATCGAGAGATGCGGCTGGTACTCCTCCCAAGAATATTGGTGCCTCCAGTCTCCTGGAACGGCGACGCCAATGAGAAGTCATGCACTCAGAGAGAACAATACTTACGCCTGTGACAGTCAGGATGGCTTTATTGCTTGGGGCTTGTCAAACTTACATCTTCGGGGGACTGCTTGGGCCCGCTTGTAGCAGCTTGTGCGTATGACATGATAGTGACTTGTCGAGAGAGCTTTGCGCAGAAAGAGCTTGAGCACAGAATGCGGTGAAAAATGAAGGTTGGAGGAGCAGATAGAGAGGGGTGGGAGGAGGGGAGGGGCTTGATGCAATGGGTGAGTTGACGAGCGATTCGGTAGGTGAAGGATGAACAGTCGTGTGATAGAAAGTAGTGGTGATGGCCGAGAGAAACTGGCGGGCTCACATGTTCCTAGATGTCTGGGAAGCTACGGCGGCGTTTCGAAGCTTGCAGCGCAATTTTGCCTGCTAGTTACGTCATTAATCCAAGAATCCAACAACCATTTTTGAAACGCTTGGACTCAACGATTTTACCTACCCGCTTACCTACAGAGTAACCACCTAGTCAATGTGCCAATTCCCCCCGCGGCCCCCAGAGCTCCATGTGCTAGACAGCCAGTTTAACAGCGCAGAGTACTTGACATGCGAAACATGCAGCATTCTCTTGTCGTCGAAATCTAATGCAATGTAGAGCTAATTTTCTGCCGTCTTCCGGAATGCCCCAGTGGAACATACACCATATCATGTCCGGACGGCACCAACAGTTTGACTCGAGCCTCGTTTTATTGTTGTGCAATATGGGCAATGGCTGAGAGCAATTACCGAACCTACGCTACCATAATCCAACTTTCTAATACTATACAAGCGCCCGCTGCTCACCTTTCCCCCTATATAATATACATTTTACAACCGCTCTCTATTCTCATGCCCTTTTTTCATTATTCACTTCATCATGCAAAGCCCTTGGGACCACCTCATCACTCTCGCTTTGTGGTTCATGCTCCCCTTTCACTTCTTTTGTCGTAGCCCGGGCCCGCTCCCGTTTGGCTTCTAATTCATGCTTAGGGCTAGGTTTATGGTGAGGTTTATCGTCAGTGACCTTTTCGGCACGTATTATTGGTGGTGATGAAGTATCAGACTGTGAGGCACCTTCAGAGCTTGATGCGGCGGCCGCTGCTGGTGGAATTGAATCGTAGTGCTCATCCGCAGTCATATCATCGTCATCTAGTTCTGCGCCATAAATATCTGGATGCTGCCGGAAACAATTTTGCATTCCCCTACAGATATTGAGTAAGTGAAACGGGCCGACTTGACATAATATATGAATGCACAAACTTGAATTTCTCAATGCAATCCATGCCTTTCGGCTCCTCCGTAGAGTACACAAAGCAGCTGAACGCTGCCTTGAACTCCTCTCCGCACGGCCCATGAGCCATGCCTCCAAGGCATGGACAATCCCAATTGATCTCTCCAGTCTCGGGGTTGAATGCACCCTGCTGGTCCGCCTCCTCCAGCTCCTCAATCGAGCTAGGAGCAGCATCTGCCTCTCCTATATCACCCGCGGTTGTATGACCCGAAGTAACGGGTGGAGAAGGGACTTGACCATTACGCTGACGCCGTTGCGCAGCGATAGACTCGATTGTTGGTAAAATTTCGGTCTCCCGCTCTGTTTCCGGTATATGCGGTGCAGCATCTGGAAGCTTAGTTAGCCACCGGTGCCACTCAAGTGAAGTCTTTCGTCCTACAAGCAGGCTCCTCAGCAAAGACGCTGCTATTATTATAATAGTACACTGCGCCAAGCGCTAGGCCCCATCGCATGGCAGAGCTCTTCCAGCTCCGCGATTTCTGCGTTGGGGGGGCAGTGCTGAGGAATTTTCGGGCAGGACGAGCTCGGTGAAGGGAGTGTGGCGCGTAAGAACGCGCAATTAATCGTGACGCCGGTCGAAACATATTACAAAAGGAAGAAGTAAAGGAGATGGGAAAGAATGTCTGCCGTTGATATCGTTGCTGTTAGGAAGAAAATGCGGCCATCGATTCTCCGAGCTTGTCGATTTCTAATCAGCAACTTTAGCCGATTCACCGAAAGGCTTCCTGTTAACTTTTTACTTTCGAAAGCAAACGGATTACTATTATATCACACCGAGATCTGATCTTTTATAAAACCCTTTGTTAGTGTATTAACGATCACCAGATTAGCTACGCAAATAGCTTCTTTCATCAATGTTGCAAATTCCAACATACAAGCGTTTATCAAGCCCGATTTCACAGCAGAAACAACCACTAAAATTATCTGAACATGAGATCGTCTTCGTGGGCGGCTGGCGTAAGTAATTAAAGAAAGGATAAATAAACCAGCATCAAAACAATTATGCCCTCATCTAGTTCTGGATTAGCTCCCCCTTCATCACTTGCACTGGACTCCGTAATAATACAATATATGCATAACCTTGCACAGACTTGCTAACAAGTAATCAAGTTGGAGGCCTCGATTTCACCAACCAAGCAAGCCAAAATAGGCCCAGCTTGGCCTGCTTAATTACAGCTTGATATTGTTTTGGAGCTTCATAATTACCTTTTAGTGTTGACTATGGTTAGTGCTGGACCAATTAAACATTAGAAAACATCAAGGTCGGAAAACATCAATTCGTCACATGTCGCTTGCACTTTGAGAGGCATTTGAGCCAATAGGGACCTGGTGCTGGTATACCCTTTTTTGCTGTTGGCATTTTAGCCAGAGTAATATCCACTCATTTCCAGAGAAACCAGCAGCCGGTCGATAGTATTCTCTTCACTAGTCCCTTTCCCTTTGCCATACCCTCGCTTACCCGTCAAACCTCTACAAACACTTAAGAACACCCGAACTTTTCCTTTGAATCGGGTGTACAAGTCTTTGAATCCCCTATCCCTAGCTGTCTGTGCATCATTTGTGCTAGCTTTGGGATCTTGTGCGTCAGTTTGCGACTTTGAGAACTCCAATATTGCGTCGAATATCTCTTCCAGGAGCGTCATAACCTGCTTCTGCCTTCTTCTAAGGAGCAATGAAAATAGAATGCGATCCAAACATTGCTCATGCGCTATCTTCAAACTCTCCAGCCCTTCTTTAACTAAAGTTCCTATCTCACCACTCTCGTCCTCTTCTAGGAGCCGTCTCTCCACCGAATCCATAAATAACTCAAACGTTTGCCATTGTTCACGGATACCAGTTTGGAATATGTATGAGGCTATTGCAGTAACGAAATGATGAGCCTCGATCCGAAAACGCGGCGATTCAGAATCAAACAAACCACGTGGGAGATGAGAAACCACGAAGAGCATGCGAGTCAACCGAAGAAGGAACTTGAAAATATAGTCATATTTCTCCAGTGCAGTCGAAGTAATGACGAGATTCAATGGTGATGGGGGTACGTATTGCAACCGGAGAAAGTCGAGTGCATGAAGCGAGTATGGGTCCATTATCTTCGCCATATCGGCTTCTGACAGTGTACGAATAGCAAAATTGAGTTGGCCGGGAAGCTCTTCGCGCTCTCTCGTCCGTTGGTTGCCCGAATTCGATAATGTATGCTTTGTTACAGTTGAAAAATACAGCCGTGAAGAATGGTAGCTCTCGCTCAAGATGCCCATCAAGGCAAGGCGTAGTTCTGAGCTGGCAGGCGGCCATGCTGTGCGAGAGCCAAGTTTGAGTCCCATATGAACTCCACTTCGGACTGTACCCTTGCGTCGCTCAGCAGTTTCTAGCTCAGGACTGAACAAAGCAGACGAGAGGCTGGATACGAATACACCATCACCAAGGAGGTGATACTGCCTTTGAAGTGACAGGTGAGTTCGAAGCTGGTGAGAGCGCAAGAATAGACGAAGGGTCGTTGCGTTGACTAAATGAGCCTGTGCGTTGAGAAGAGGCATGAACGAGAGAGATGGAGTAATTGAGAGTGGAGGAGCAAATATAAACGAGTCCGATAATTTAACAGTGGGTTTTGATGATAGAGTCTGTAAAACGATTTCTTTAAGCTCGTCCGGCAAACTTTCTGTGGGGGGTTCGTCAAAAAGCTGAGAAGACGCTTGAAGGTAGTTCTCAAAGTTGTTTTCGGGTGCAACATCCTGCAATTGATGGTCCACGACGCCTTCTGGGGAATGAGTATGGGTGAGAGGTTTTAAGGTCGTTGCGTTACAGCTGTATTTCTGAATTGCTTCCAGCAGACTGTTTTGATACGCTTTTGCTTTCTCTGCTATCGTGTCCATGTCTTGCCACGAGAACTTCCACTCTAAGCTCGGAGCTTCCACTCCAAATCTCTCCGATAAATTTAGCGGGTGGTCTGGATGGTGAGACCTAAGGAATCGCAGGCTATTTCCAGTCTCAAAAATCATGCGACCATCTTCATCCGATATAAATGCGGGCATCATATCGGGATTGTAAATATACTCGGTCGTGCCCTGATCGTCTGCGGTTTCTCCCACTTCAACGAAACTTTTCCTGTCAAGAGGAAAACTTGTCCCACGCTCCTGGAGAATACCAGTCCACTCGCTGACTACCTCTAACCAAGGTTTAGCGACCTTGAAAAGAATTGTAAAGCACATTCGCCGTAGATCATCATCTCTTTGTTCCGCGGTCTGGATCTTATAATAAAATCCGGATGCTAGTTCTTCATTAGTTCTGGCAGACTTTACGGTATCTACCAAGCCTTTGATAAAAAATAGAATCTCTTGTTGCTTGTCAAATAGTCTTTGTAACTGTAAGACGGTTTCGACATTTTGGAAATGCTGGCCAAGGTGAGTCTCGAACCCGGAGAGGATAGTCGATACCGCATTTGCTAATGCAACCCGGGCAGGAATGGAGGTACTTGATGAATATGTACGCTCCACAAAAGATTTTAAATGCCGAACCGCATTACCCCCGGCTAAGAATCGCTCGATCAAACTTTGGATTGCGACCAAACTGTATCCAGATATTCGGCCATCGTCAACCGCCTGCACAAAAGTCTTCCGTTTATCGTCGTAATTGAACAGGATGGAGGATCGTCCCAGCCCTAAATTTATCAACGAATGTAGGAATACATCCAAAAAAAGAACCTTTCCGGGCAAATTTGATTGCTCATCAACTTGAGCGTGCAGCTGTAGGGTTGCATCGAAAGCCTGCGGCCCTGCCTCAGATATGTATGCCGAATGAGGCTCAGCGCGCTCGGGGTTTTCGAAGATTTCCCAAGTAAAGAAATTGGCATCTTTGTCTGCAGGGCCTAGATCAAGCGCGATCTCCCAGATGTCTTCTTCGTCGTCCTGCGGTTCTGTCGAGATTGAGATTGTTGATCGATCAGGACTGTCCAAATCCGGGAGTGGGCCAAACTCAAATGATTCGAGGTCCGGAAGTCGAAGATCCTGATCAAGGATTTTAGTGGGTGCGTATGGGTTCTCAAGCTTGATTGAAGGGACTATGCACAGTTATACATCGCACGACGCGCGTTGATAGAGGGACGCGTCAAGACTCACTATCAAGTGCTATTGGAGGGAATAAGGAAGAACCCGCATTCGGGCCTTCATCATAGAATATGGAAGGCTTCCAAAGATCCCTGGATGTAAAAACATCGCCAATATCTTCGTCGAAGTCCATGGTATGCCATTTGGTGTTGAGTTTGGATCTTCTCCTTAGCAGGGGCACTAGAGACCACGCGATGACGCCGAAATTTCAGCCCTACGAGCGCGCCCAAAACTTCATTCCATGCCCTCCTCATTCGTCGAAAGACTCCCTTCGTTTTCAACGACATTAAATTTGCACTCTTTCATTGGAATTCGATATGCGCTGGATATTCCGGCTTGCGAGGCGTACCATATCTTAATTTATCCGAATTTACTCTCACAATGCCTCCACGGAAGAAGGCCAAAGTCAGTGCCGCTTCAACGCCTCTAGCAGAGTCGCAGCCTAAAACCCCAGTTGAGAGTGGTTCTGCCGGACAATCGCATGATCAAACATCACCACAGAGTGAAAACATTGTTAATGACCCATGGACCGATGACCAAGAGATCCAGCTATTCAAAAGCATGATTAGATGGAAGCCTACTGGTTAGAAGCTTCACTCTCCACTCAAGCAGCACATGAAACTGACACGTCCTCCATGAAAGGCATGCACAAACACTTCCGCATGATCTCTATTCACAATAACCTCCGCTCCCACGGCTTTGCTTCACCCTCTACCCCACACACGCGCATCCCCAGCATCTGGACGAAGCTGACCCAGTTGTACGACCTCAATGCTCTCGATGAACGCGAAAATAATCATGTATTTGAGGAGCAACCAGACCCGGCAGACCCGGCTGATAGAGACGCTATACCAGAGTTCCAGCTTCCTGAAGACGAATTTGGAGAAATGATGTGGACAAGGCGATTCTCAGATACGAGTGCTGAGGGAACTTCATCACCACCTCTTGTACCCACTTTAGAGGATAAGAAGCTCTATAAACCGGGGTTGGGTATGCTCAATGATGTCTCTGAGGTAGTAAAAGAAGATACTGGAAGTAGGGGGTCACCATCCACAAAGAGCAAAGGTGGTGGGCGAGGGAGCCGAGCTGTGGGCAAAGCTGCGCGGGGAGGAAAGGCGGCACAGACTGCAAGGGGTAGTAAAGCACAGTCAGCAGTATCCGAGTCGCCAGAAGAGGAGGAAGAGGAAGAGGAGGAAGAGGAAAGCGAAGAGTCTGGAGATGAAGATGCGCCCTCAAAGGATAGTGGCAGAGGCGGACGCGGTACGAGGAGGGGAAGGGCAGCTAGGAGAGGACGCAAAAGGTGAGCTTTACCTCAATAAGGATCTCTTCACGCGACCGAAATGCTGTTATATAATACTTTGCTTTTGCTGCTTTATACCCAGCGTATGTCGCAATGTGCAGCAGGGGACTCTATACTTTGTAAGTAGCACTCTTCTGGTTGCACATTGCATTACGCAACTCACAGAACGATATCTCGCTACGCGTTCTCAATCTAGGGACGTTGTATAGCTGAAGACCTCATAAACTCAGATCTCCATATTCATACTCAAATGTTCAAATGAACATACCCCGAAAATTAGTTCCGTGAGCAATTAAATTATCATAGTAACCACTTTCCATGGTTAAAGTTGCAAAGCTTAGTAATTTTAGACAACTGCTAGATATTCTTGCCACAAAGTATCATTAATTACATTGTCACATGCGTTGTGCCGTTGAACGTACCCTATACCATTGCAGCTTGGCTGGCATCCGGAGCACAGTACAACGGTACTGCTCAGTGGCTTGCCTACACTGCCATGAATATCTCCCCACCAATTCCTCTATCCATCGCTGCCTCCGTCCATTCTTAGCCCTAGTGTACAGCTTTAACAGAGGAAAGAACCATACGCTTAGCCTATTTAGATTCTTCGGACTCTTCGGATTCGTACAGAGGCCAAAATGCCGAACCGTCAAGACAATCCGCTCCGTTCATGAAATCCTCTCCTTCATCGGCATAATCGTACAGTTCAAAGTACCGCTCCAGGTCACGCTGATCACTCGTGTCTTCAGGAACTGACCTTCCCACACCTTCTCTCGGGGCGTCTTCATGTTCCTGAGACATATCAATAACGCCACTGCCCTCATCAGTGAAGCTACTACTGCATTCAGATTCAGGATCCTCCACATTTTCTTCATCAACAATGACGTGGCCGGATAGCCCAGGGTGCAAAAGTTCATGCGCAAAGAAAGGTATCGGGTTGACGCCATCGTCGTCATCAACATCGTCTGGGTCATACAAGAGATCTTCCGGAAACGAAATGAAGATTCCGCTAACTCCAAGTTGAATTGGTTCCAAATCGTCGTTACTGTTCTCACGCGGCGACACAATAGAATCCCAATCGACGAAATCGGAGTCTCCACGGATATAGCCTTGAAGAGACTCACTGGAGTCTCGGAAGACTTCGTCACGATCCCAGATGCGGCGAAACCAGAGTTTCTCCAGCGACAGCCTATCACGAAGAGCGGAGAAGACATGTCTCCATTGTCCGTTGCGTAATTTGAAATCTGCCAGCTCTAGCGAACGGAGCGTGTTGCGATGATGAATGAGAAAATCGACGAGTTCACTTTCCCGCGCATTGAAGCCACAAAGTCGTAACGTTTTCAGGTTTCTTTGAGTGGCTGTTCCGAGGATTCTGCTAAGAGGAGCTCTGTACCATATTTCACTAGTGAAATGTATGGAGAGTTCTTGCAGTAATGGCATGGCATTGATAAATTTGTCTATTGACCCATGCGCAAGGATCTGATGGATCTCCGTGTCTAGGGAGGAACTGTTGAGAAATTCAAGTCTCGTAGACCGGAGATGTTGCATATTTCTGGCGTGGGAGCTACGCAGGTTATCAGTTGGTAGCATGACGGCATTTGGCTTGTTGGTGTTGACTGTGAGATGTGAGAGTTGGATCTTCGATCGGCAAATGGCATATATCGTCGTCTCCATAATCTTTGCCTCGTCCCGACAGCCCCGCAACTTGTTGGGACAACTGATGGACATCATGACCGATCTCACTGTCCCATCGAGATTCTTGAGCGCTTTCGATAGCAAAGACACCCCAAGTCCATTTTCATGCAAGTGCCTGTCAAATCTAATGGCTCTAATCCTCAATGTACAGACATGTCGACTGAATCTTGCAGATTCCGAGATCTTGATGAGATCTAACAAGCTCTTGCGGCACAAGGAAACAGATCTCGTCTGGAAGTAGGTCTCCTCAAATATATTTGATGCGGCCTCGCGAAACCCTTTGCAGACGAGGCGGACTGAGCGAAGGTTGATAAGTAACGAGTCAATAGGATTAGTGTCTGATGGCGACGGAAATGGACCATAGTCTGAAGGGTCTTCCCATAGCTGATTGATGATCATAACGAGTAACTCTGCCGGAAGACCGTTCATTGCGGGTGTAGAAATGTGGAGATAAGGCTGTAAGGCTCGAGGTTTTCTTGACTGGAATCGAATGTGTTTGGAAAGTAGAGCCTCAGTTAGATTTCCTGGTACCCAGCTATGAGAGGTAGTCGGAATTACTGGTGGATGATAAACTATCCTTGTACGGTTAGCATGGTCAAGTTCGGGGGTTATTCTTTCTTTCTCTTCCGATGGCAGGATCCTCTTAGAGAATCCTGGTATTGTGCTGCATATTTTGGGTGTCGGGCAGCCAATACCCTCTACTACATCTGGCTCCTCTGCTTTCAGCGTATTTAGCTCATTTGCGGAACTCCCGGCTGAGAGTCGCTGACCGAACATAAAATAGCCGAACAAGACAGGTCATACGATCCTTCCGCTCACTACGTAACCTACTAGAAATGCATGTTCGGGGTATTTATCATATTGCCCATGACTTCCGAAGTCATCTAGATGTACAAGTGGCCGCTGTATCCTTATCTCATCTTATATGGGAGGTGCTTCTCTAATTATGCCCAGGTTGTTAAGAATGTGCTTGTTATTTAGAGGACCCAAGAATCAGGTTGCTCCCGCCTATGAACGGGGAATGTATGCGGGTAATAGAAAGATTCCCTGGAATATTCGCGAGAATTCCTGCAAATATCAGAGTTGCGCCAGCGGCAGATAATGCGAATAACCTGCGGTCAAGTCACATTACAAAGGGAGTGTATTCGTTATACGACACAGCAGCTGAGCTTCACGAAAAGAATACACTCTGAAAATGTAGTCGTATGAAAGTTTGTGAAAAGAAGCGGTTGATGAGGGTTGATGAGGGTGATTACACTTATAATTAGAACATCAAAATGTTGCGACCCTTCGCGCACGAGCCAACATTTCGTAACTCCGCCTTCAGTATTTAGGTTACACTTATGATCCGCTTAGTCAGCTTTAATTTATTCCGTGGTTTATTGCATCCACAGCCGCCGATAACAACCTTATAGCTCAGGCTTGACCGCCCACTTATGATTACAGTCGAAGTACAATTTCTCCATCTTCCTATTGAAGTCACGTTCTTGAACAGGGATGTATGCATTGATAAAGTCAGTACCAAGGAGGTTAATATTAGAAAAGTGTGTGCGATCCGGTGCCACATAAATCGTGTGACGGTATCTAGCAACATAAGCCGATCCACTGTAACTGGTGATACCGAAAGCTTTGGCTTCCTAGGGTTAAGTTAGTGGCTAGGTATTCTTTCCATAGGTGGGAATACCTACTTGGACCGAGAGATACGTTAATGGGGAGCCGGAGTCTATAATGAAGAAAACCCAACGAGCCTTATCTTTAAAGCGGACAATACACGGAAATATCTTTCGCTGTTTCATCCCGTAGATGATACAATGACCGATTTTAACTTCGTCGTTGGCCTCATCTTTTGTCGCCTCTTTGAGGTATGGTATACCTATAAGTTCCGAAACTTCAGTTCGTAGACTATTATCGTCCATATCCGTGATCAAGACATCGAAGTCTTTCGGGTCTACGCCGCCAATATCATGAATATCAATGAATTCACCACGCTCCTTTGCCTCCTTTGCCTTCTTCGAGGCGAAGTAATCTAGTGGATTAAGCTGTGAAGTGAAGCGCCGAGCGATAGTCGCATAACTCGGATGTCCAGAGAGCGGGGCGTGCTCGTTATGGACATAGCGCTTGTGAAGATTGCGAAGAGAGCTACAAAGAGCCTTAAGCACTCGCTGGCTTGGGAGTCTGAGCATGGCGATGTAGAGAGAGTCAAAGGAAGGCGCCAATCAGCACCGGTTTTGAGAAATCCAAGAGGAGAGTTCTTGGCGACCCGATGTTTCCGCCTTCTTTAAGTCACTAGTCGCACTGGTGCCAGCAAAAGGAACACAAGTTGAGGTAGCAGGCCAAGCATGCTGTCCTCGAAAGCCAGAGTGAAGTCGAAACCTCCACGGCATGATCCGATTCCGGGCCCGAACGAGCCGTCCGTTCGACAGGCCGACTCATGTTGGTGATGATGGCAGGGGATTGTTCATGCAACAAGGCAAAACCCGACGAGTTACAACTAGAATAAAAGTTTCTGCAGTCCTTGGCAAGACTAATCATACAACCGTCTGACAAGAAGAGCAATATTTGAAAATCACACGAGGCGGCCGCGCAAGAGACGCGACAATAGTAGCATTGGGAGGGCCAAATACCAAGCCAATAAGACTTGGCCTGGATTCGCCGTATAGAGCACAGCGAATGAGCGGTCGGCATGCATGAATGCTGAGTGAGAGATCACGTTGGAGCCCTGATCGCCGTCTTGGTAGTAGAGGGATGAGCGAGGTATCGGATTCCAAGGGAGTCCTGTCCGTGTTATCACCTTCTGAAAGGGTTCAAGTGCCCTCTTGGCATATTAGGGGGGAGCCCCGCAATTTACATGCTGAATGATAGGTAACGAGGATATTTAAGTAGCGCCTGGGCAGCATATTCTTGTCAGGGGAAACGCAAGCCTTTGAGTCCGTAGGGCTTTCATACTTTTCGAGGTAAAGGCACTGATTGACAGGGGCTCGAGGCTCGAGGCGCCCCCGCCCCCACCAACAACAAAAATCCATACCAATTTTCCCGATCCGGAATAAGAGCTACACCGCATGAAAGAGCTGAGCCAGTAGAGCTCCCATTCTCCACTTGCTTTTTGAGCTTTATGCACAACATGTCACAGAAGATGGAGCTTTCCCCATGCCCAAGTACTTGCACCAAGATCGACACGTGGTTACACATGGCCCGGCGTGCGGGTTTCACTATGTTCTTTGATAAGCTAACTAAGATATAAATTTCGTCAGCCTGCCATTCTCTCTCTCCTTTGTGCAACAAAATACTCTACATCTGATACTTCTACCTCCTTCGCTGCTTTTGGTCGTCTTTGCGCTGTCCCAATACTTTTTCCTCGGAACTAGAAAAACCTTCCTCCGTGTAAGAGCCATATCTAGGCATCCATAATCCTTTCAGCCTCGAACAAAAGACTCAATTGTCCCGCACACCTCCCCAGCAAACTCCTCTAGGTTTGCATTTTCCAACCGCTCAAGACCCAAATCCAGCCATCAAGCCTCGCAGCAGGCCTCAATCCACCATGAGCACCACCCCCCCGGGCCCCCACCGCAACTCCTTCCTCTCCAACCGACCCGAACCGCCAGTCCGCTCTTCCCCGCCGCGATCGCCGCCCGCAGCAGAAGCACCCAGCGAAAAGGCCAAATTCGTCCCACCGCCACCCAACTCGTTCGCCTTCACCAGCATCCCCGTGCTGGACTTGCAGCGCGCGCAAGCCTTCTACAGCGCCGTCTTCAGCTGGACCTTCCAGCCGCAGACCTCGCCCAATCAGCTCATCTTCTTCACGCCCAGCTCCATCATGGGTGCGCTATCGCTCGTGTCTGCGCCGAACGGCCCAACCACCGAAGCGGCGCCACGCGCGGGCGGCGTGGTCAACCACATCCTCGTGCAGGATGTTGAGGCTACCTTGCAGAAGGTCGCCGTGGCCGGCGGTAAGGTGGTGAAGGAGAAGTGGGTCGAGGGAGCACATACCGAGCTGGGCCAGTTCTGTGACACCGAGGGGAATCTGGGAGGAGTCTTGAAGTGGTTGATCTGATCTTCGCCAGCGGTGCCGGGCGCCGGGATAGGCTGGGGGAGATGCTCAATGGTGTGTGGGTTGGGAAACTAAAGAGACAGAACCGTGCTGCGTCGTCTAGTCGAATAGGTGTCCATGCAGCGATTTTGTCCTTTCAAAGGCGGAGCAAGGCATAAAGGGCGTTTTTAGAAACAAGTTTAGACTAATATTATGTATAACTAATGCCCAGTCTTCGTGCATGCTCTAATGGGTGATCAAAATCTGCCTCTCATTTCATCTCTATTCCTCTACACCGCCGACACTTGCAGCAAGTAACAAGAGTAACCAGTAAGAAACCAGTATCAATATCGTCCAACATATATCCAAAACCCAATAAAGAGACCCGAACCAAAACAGTCATCCATCCGCTATTCCTCACCCCTGAAATTATGCAGTGTAATCCATGTTATCCATCTCTCAAAGGAGTTTGCGCACTAGGCAGAGACCAAGCTCTCGCCCATGACCGACTCGGTCCATTATAGCGGAAGAAACGCCGCAACGCATCTCATCTTTCTCCGTATCATGAACTAGAGAGATGAGGCTCGACGGAAAATAAAGTGACAGCAGGAAGAAATAAAAGTATGGTGCTGTAGATGCAGAAAGCCAGTCGCTCCGCCTGCAGAACACGAAAGCCTTATCTCCCGCCCAGCCCCGAAGTTCGCCCACGAATAGAAGCAAAGGAGAGACTTGTACCATACAATCCACCTCGCAACACAAGTAAAGAAGAAGAATAAGGAAAGACAAAGCTTAGATCCTCACAGTAGATTTACGGCTAACACACCAAGAGTGTGGCACTTGGCCTACAAAGGACTTTTCTTCGAAAGAATTCGATTCGAGACAAAACAAGCATCCGGGATAAAACAAAACTATTCCAGCCCCGTAGGGTGGGTGGTGTCAAATCGATACTAACAGGTTGATTCTCTGGTGAACCCCATTAACTCCTTAACTCCAATGCTGCGCTCGATGACGAAAAATAATAGACTGTCCTTAAATCCGGCCTATGAATGAAGTAGGCGTGCTCAGATAACACAAGGGGAGTGATTCGTGATAATGCTGGCTGAATGCCGTGGGAAATGATATTTTTTCCGACGGTGGGCGGTAAAGATATGTGGGTGCTGTGTATGCACAGAAAACGAGAGGTGTGTATTCTTCGGGTAGTGCGGGGATGCGAATAAGCGTTGCAAGTGCCACTATCACAGAATGCCTGAATCTTTCAGGGCATTCTGAAGAATTGTTTCTTTGACTGCAGCAAAGACCAGTCGGATGTTTGATGTATCAGTTGCTTGCGTTAGGCTTCCGATTTGATTAGTATGTGGATTCGACACGGCATTGCATGTGACGAGTTATGGATATGTGGCTTACTGGGGGTATAGATTTAGATGCGCTCGATTCACTTGATTGAATCTCCACAGCAGGTACTTCGCCGCACGATTTACGTCGTTTCCACCGGAATAGTCCGGAAAATATTTGCCTAGAGGCGACCTTGCGAGTTTCGCTTTGAAAAGATCGACTTTGTTGAGGAAGAGAATGATGCTTGTCCGCATGAACCATCGTGAGTTCACAACGGAATCAAATAGTACTAGACTCTCCATCATTCGATTCTGTAGCTTGTGTTAGAGTCGGGTCCCAATGGTAATGCTTTTGGTAGTCGTACCTGGCTACTCTCTTCTAATAACACCTGATCGTATTCGCTAAGCGCCACGCAAAATATGATAGACGTGACATTTTCGAAACAGTGTATCCATTTCTTCCTCTCACTTCGCTGACCTCCAACATCAAACATGCTGTGGTTGTAGGTTAGCACAGGACCATAGATATAATCCGACCCACATACTGTATGCTTAGCTGGCCCATCGTAAATCGTGTCTCGTAAATACCCGTTGTCTTTGTGCGCGCTCTCAGAACGTCAGACTCTTGGGGTATGTAATCGGGGGCTGCTATGCGGTTGACTTCGTCAAAAAAGCTTTCATCAGTCAGCATGTGAAACTGCGACATTGAGTAGAGTCGCCATACTAGGGTGCGGAATCCATCAGATAGAACTCGCTTGAATGCTCGAGGACCTTTTGCACACAAGGGTCTCGCCATAAAGAGCTGACGGCTTGTCCAACTTTCATCTCTAATGGTTTCTCTGGATCGGGGTCCACTACGTATTCCATGAGATACTCGCAGTAATCTTCGTTGCCGGCGTCTTCTGGTTCGATATCAAGATGTCGCATTGCTCCTATTAGAGACTTTGCGCAGTCGATAACATTCTTGTATATTGTTAGTCGGTACATGGCCAGCTCCTCCATCGTGTAGCCATTCTGGTGTATAATCTTCATCTGCTTAACGATTGTGGACTTTCCGCTCTCCCCGGAGCCTAGAAAAGATTGTATTAGTACTTGCTAGTCGATACACGACAGCTGTGGGTAGGCTTACCTAGCAGTAGTATCTTGCATTCTCGCCGTAACCGACGGGAATCCTCCTCCAGCTTTCGGTCAATTTGCTGACTGCGCTTCTTCTGCTCGGCGTCTTCGTTGTTTGTGCTCATGCATATCCCCATTTTTGCTTATCGTCTCTGCGGTAGTCCGCCGGAAGGATGGAAGGTGAAGTTGTAGAACAAAGATGTGCGGCGCTAACTAATCGCGTCGCAAGGGAGAATGTCCAAGGTGCTCGCTAGGTGCGAGACAAGGTCTCAAAGCTCCCAGCCGCTGAACAATGCAGTTGTTGACTTGGGACAGCAACGGAAGCGGGCCGTGGGCCGTTGGTGGAAGCCGATGTCGCGAGAGTCAGGTGTAACGGAATGGTCGAGGACGCTGCTGCGAAGCGTCAGCGACAGTAGTGGACGCCAGCGCTGTAAGCCCTTCGAATGGAGGATGTCCTCCGCCACCTATGGAGGGCCCGTTCAGGATCCAGAGTCGTTGACGGGAGGTCCGCCTTGGGCTGAGGTTGAGCGGCCGGTGATGTGCAGCAGTGTTCCCTGTCGTTTCGCGTCCAGGGAGTCTGTGCACGCTGCCTTGCAACAGCTCAATAATATCCTTGGTGTTGATCGTAGAGACAGGAGCGCGACGGAGAGAAGAGGGCTCGTCGGCGGGCAGTCGGCGGATAGTGCGGTGGACGGTGATGCGATGGAGTTGAAGGGAGCTGTTGGCGGGCGGGCTGGGGAAAAGCACAAGGTGAGGCGTCCTCCAGCACTGAAAAGCCACCTGAGGTGTTTGACGAGAGCGACGGCGACGGGCAGCGAGGCTGAGAGCTGCTTCCTGAGATTCCTACGCGCAGCAGCAGACCAAACCGTCTATGTGCGCCTTCCCTCGACATCCACGTAGGCAGGGAGTGGGGTGGGTGTTTGGGGATGGGATGGTGGTGTTCTAAGGCTCTACGTCCTCCGCTTTCTCTGTTCCGTCCGGGAGGTGGGACTCTCGATGACGGTGGTTGGCGATCCCAAAATAACCAAGACTAAGCGATCGTCGCGCATTGCTGGAGCTGAGATCAGGGCCTGCTCACGGAGCTCAAGGGAGCGTCTCCCATGTAATTGCCCTGAGGGAGGCTGCGTCACTTTTGCATAACACCAGGAAATCACCAGAGCCTCCTGGTATACCAAGGGGTGGTGATAATATTACGAAGGTACGTTAAGTGGATGCGACGCGCTCAACCCACGCCAGCCAAGCAACGATGAATGCAAGCTATAGGGCTTTAATTCAAGACTTGAGAGCCTCGAGATCGCCTTTCACCGGCACAGGAGACGGTTTTTCTCAGAGCACGCGGGATGGATTTGGGCAGGCAACGGGCCACCAAAAGGTCGTCAATTAGGAAGGTGAGAGGGTCAGCTCTTTCAAAGTTCAACCTTCTAAGCTTGAGTAGGTATTTCTGAGCGAAGGGCTCCGTTGTAAGGCTAAGTGATGGTGTGCTGGAGCTCTAAGAACCACATGTTCCATCTCGATGGCCGTCCCCCAAGAATGCTGAAGGGCCTTCAAGCTCGCAGCCATGTGCTGGGTGCCTTTTTCGGGCCCGTGCAGACCGCTTCTTCCCCTCGTGCAGACGTGGTGGTGTTGGTGGTGTGCGAGCAAGCCGCCGGCAACAGTAAGGGCTACAGGGAGAGTCTACAGGGAGAGTACACAGTACTTGTATAAACAACGCGAATCTGATCGACGCTCTCCAAGTAGACTTCTTTCTGACAAGTGTCGAGCTGCTGGAGCTGTGAGAACGGGGGGCTTGACGGGATGGTCCAGGCTGACAGATGGCCCGAGTTTGGCTTTCAGGGCTCGTCGGACGCCATCACCGCCGCCGCGGGCTGCCTGATGCCTGAGCGCAGCAAGCCCCAAAGCCCATAAATTGTTGTTTATTTCTTTTTCAGAGCAAAGTGCTTGTGACCTTGCGCTGCGTCCCCCACAGCCTGCCACTCGAGCCATGTCCGTTCGTTCGTCGCTTATCGGCAGCTGCGCTTGGGACTGCGCGTGGAGAAATAAGGAGAGAGGGAACAGCCCTGGCGGTCGACGGCCGGCGTCGCCATTGGCACTGGAAAATCCTCGCCGGAACACTCTCCGCGCTATTAGAAATATCTGGAATATGTGTGAAATACCACCAGCGAGTCCACTGGGCCCGGGAGAACTTCGACACTGGGTGTTCCTTGTGCCTCACGCTGCCCCGTCTGCCCTGCTTGCGTGGGCTGGGGTGATCTGGTCGAGCGTGTTCAAGGCACGCACGGGCAGTATGGACAATTCCTGAAAGGCATTAGATCAAGCCACAGTTTAATGGCACTTTCTCGCCGATGACGTCGTCGCAGCGCATCGTATTTTGCAGGTTTTGGTCGGGCCTATTGTTTCTTCTCCTTGCCCCTCCATAGACCCCGAGAGGGATGATCTTCATCGACTTTTCTCTTCCCTCTATCGCCTCTCCCAAACAATTACTTTCTCCCTTCGCGGACAACGATCTTCGCAGCCTTCCCCGTTCTCGCCATCAAACCATCCCCTCCATCCTTGCACAGGCTTGTTGCGCGCCTCGGTCCTTTCCGAACTGAGATTGTTGTCGCTTTGACAGAGCCGCCACACCATAGCAAAGTCCTCAGTGCTCTCTAGCCCTCCCTCGTCCTCCGCGATTGAACCCTTGGGGACGTGTTTCGGAGTGCCTCTAGCCCATCTACTACTCTGCTCCCACGAACGCCTGCTCAACTACATCCGAACGAAACACCAAGAGAGCACACGCCCGCGTAGTCGAAAACCTGCTGAAAGCGGCGACCTCGAGTCTGGCAGGCCCAACTCTCAACAACAGCGCATTACAACAACCCCCAAGCATCAGCCTCGCTCCTGCTCACGCCTGTCGCATCTCCTTTCCACCTACAATTCACCATGGCTGAATTCGTGCGCGCCCAGATTTTTGGCACGACGTTCGAGATAACGAGCAGGTATAATCGCCTCCCTCCCCCTCCCCCTCCCCCCCCCAGCATATTGATTGATATAGCGCTGACCGGCCCTATAGGTACACTGATCTGCAACCAGTTGGCATGGGCGCCTTTGGCCTCGTTTGGTAATCTCTTCCCATCACAATGAATTCAACCAGGGGACTGATACGGCGCCAGCTCGGCGAAGGACCAGCTCACAAACCAGGCCGTGGCTATCAAAAAGATTATGAAGCCCTTTAGCACGCCGGTCCTCTCCAAGAGAACTTACCGTGAATTGAAGCTTCTCAAGCATCTCCGACATGAAAATGTCAGTATACAAATGCGCTGGCCGTAGAAATGGTCTGACAAACAAATAGGTCATCAGTCTGAGCGACATTTTCATTTCTCCCCTTGAGGACATGTAAATATACCTATATCTTCTCGATAAAACAGGTACTCATATTATTCATAGTTACTTCGTCACAGAACTCCTCGGCACCGATCTTCATCGCCTCCTTACCTCAAGGCCGCTGGAGAAACAATTCATTCAATACTTCCTCTATCAAATATTGGTTGGCACAAAATTTCCCGGGTCTGGTTTACCAGCCGCTGACAGTGTATAGCGTGGACTAAAATATGTCCATTCCGCTGGAGTGGTACATCGTGACCTGAAACCCAGTAACATCCTTGTGAACGAGAACTGTGACCTCAAAATTTGTGATTTCGGGCTAGCGCGTATCCAAGACCCCCAAATGACTGGCTATGTCTCCACAAGATACTATCGAGCACCAGAAATCATGCTTACCTGGCAAAAATACGACGTTGAAGTGGACATTTGGAGTGCGGGGTGCATCTTCGCCGAGATGCTTGAGGGAAAACCGCTCTTTCCCGGAAAAGACCACGTCAACCAGTTCTCAATAATTACGGAGCTTCTTGGCACACCTCCGGATGACGTTATCCAAACAATCTGCAGCGAAAATGTGAGATTTTAGGAGTCCACGATCTAACATCATTACTAACAATTTATCTTTAGACATTGCGGTTCGTTCAGTCGCTACCGAGGCGCGAACGCCAGCCATTAAGCAACAAGTTTAATAATGCTGATCCACTTGGTATGGCTTGCCTTTTTGCTAGCCTCAGGTCAATACTAACTATCTTCAGCCATTGATCTCCTCGAAAGCATGCTCGTCTTTGACCCGAAAAAGAGAGTGCGAGCGGAGAGCGCGCTAGCCCATCCGTACCTCGCGCCTTATCACGACCCCACAGATGAGCCGGTTGCGGAAGAGAAATTCGACTGGTCGTTTAATGATGCAGATCTCCCGGTCGATACCTGGAAAATTAAGATGTAAGCCCGCCCCATCTACTTTAAAGCCCACTGGAGGCATCGCTCCAGTCGTCAAAGACCTAATGGCTGACAGATCCTGGGAGCAGGTATTCTGAGATTCTAGATTATCACAACGTGGACGCGCAGGGCTCGGGCGACGCCGAGAACGGCAGCTGATTGTGCCCTCATATGATCGAAATGACCCCAGCCTGAGGCCAGCTAACAATTCGGTTGGTCTGGCTGCCTGGGTCCTGCTCGTGCCTTCTTACTTAATTTGCTACTATCCTCCCGTGGCGTAGGTTGGATGATTCTCCTTGTTCCTCTAAGAACCAGTGCGTAGAGAGAACTTTTGGGTTGAAATATACAGGACAGGGCGTGGTATGGCGAAGATTTTGGGGCAGGTAACAATTACGAATCGGTGGTACCTTTTCCGACCTATGAATACTGCATCATTGCCGGTTCTCTTTATTTCATTACATGTTATAGATCCGAAATTATGATACGAGCGTAACTAGTTATGTAAAAGAGAAACAAAATCTTGTGCTGCACTTTACTAGGAAAAGTTAGCTAGATAAACAAGTAGTTTTGGGAGGCAGTATAGTAGCAGAGATGTGTGATCTTCTCATGGATTACCGAAGCGGCTAGTCGCGCTATAGGGCTGAACTTATTGAATGGCACAACCTCGACTCGTTCCCTCGAAGCAACCATGCCTACGCATCTCCGCCCTTTGACCAAATAACTCCCGCACTGCCAATATGGTTTCATTCAGCCCCATTGTGTGCATTGTCGGCTTCCACCATGCAAAGTTCGCGCTTCACACCTCCTATTTTCTGCGAATCTGGCTAACCGCCTTCCAGAGGCCCAGAGGTAGAGACATGGCTCGGCGTCGAGGAGGGCTCAGACCCGGCGATCGAGAACGAATGGCCGTTGCTACCATTCATGGCGCTGTCTGATGGCGCGCACACGTTAGAAAACCCTCTTCTTTACGCCCCTAGCCTCATATGTACCCAAACGCGAGGAAGGAGGAAAATGTACTAACGCAAGCGGGGGCCAGTTCCACGGAAGATTTCTCGTATTTCACGCTCAGACACGAGGTCACGCCGGACCGGCCCGCAACGAGCCTGTTCGGGATCAGCTGCACGCGGCAGATGGATGCGAACGAGCTCATTAACCGCCCTGCGGATGTGACGAGGTCGACGGTACAGAAGGCGGTCGTAGTTATAAGTGACAGTCCGCACCATTTTGGACAGTTGAGGGAAAAATTGTTGGTTGTGACAACGGCGTGGTTTGCTCAGAGGTATGTGTTTGGATAAGAGGTCGAGATTGTGGAGAAACTTGCTGGGCAGACATATTGAAGACTGATGGGGCCGAATTGGTGCAAATTAGATACTTGTTAAGGTATTAGGGTATATATGAGGATGTTAACTAATAACCAGTGCTTAGGGACTTCACAGATCTGGATATTTTGCAGAAGTTCCAAGAGAGTTTGGCAAAGAGTTTTAGGGATCAGGATGATGACCGGGATCAGTATTTTGGTATGTGGGCCTCGAGAATTTTTAGGAATGAATGACAAGTTTTGGCACAGAGCTCAAGCAATCCTGACATATTTGCATTTAGGTCTCTCCCTTCGGGAACTCATCCACGAATTCAAATACCAAACCCTAGTACTCTTCAAATGTTGTCTGTTGCAGCCCAAGGTATTTAGCAGTCTACACTTACAAATATATCCGCTGACCTAGCCAGATGTTGTTCTTCGGGTCACATTGCGAGCGTCTCTGCATGATGCAATTCTCACTAATCTCATTAATACCTGGACTAATTCGTCACCTGCAAGATTGCGCTGACCCTAAATTCAATTCTTATGAGGAGTCGCTCGTTATGCCTACGTCCCTTAGGACGAGCGAACGTACTTCACGTATGGAGATGATGCTCTCTCAAGTAGACTCCTACTGACAGTTTCATAGTGCTTGCATATATGGGACTGCCATTACAGATCTTTGGGAAGGGAAGCTTGTTTGGTCCATATACCCCATTGCAACAGCTTGATATGCTCGCAGATCATGGAACCAAATCCTATATTGTTGGATCGACCAATTCTTTGCTTTTACAGCAGAAAGACCGATACAGCGATATATTAATCAACGTAAGTTCTTCCATGTTGCAAAAAACCTGTCTGATAATTCTTTGGGATTTCAAAATTTGCTTACTCCAAATTTGCCAGCTTGACGAACACACTATTAATATATCTTCAACCTCTCTTCGCACTGCACTAATACTTTCAACGCCCGATCGCCGTTGGATAGACTTCCTTACGCAAGCCGTAAATGACACATGGGACGAATGTAAATCTGCCATCAATTTTCATTAGATTTAGCTAAATCGTATTCAGCAAACCCGAGTCGACCCAAAACGATGGGCTATGCAGGAAGCGAAGAATTCATTCGACTTCAATTCGAGGAGTACCTACTTGCACTATTGTCCGCTGCGAAATACAGAATGTATCTTCATAGCCACAAGGACGATGAAAACGCGATATTAATTGATTTTGGTCCGTATCTCATCCTTTTATCTACTGTAGTAATACATGACAATACTGACTTAGAATATATAAAGAGGGTGATCCGTCAAATGAGTTTGGCTCTGAGTGGATTGATGCTTGGATGAAAACAGAAAACTTTAGAATATTCTCAAATTTTACCGGTAAGTCCGAATCTATGACTCCCTGGTATAAATGTCGCTAACTAGAGTAGATTCGCATATATTCGACATCGTTGACCCGAAGCATCCATGTTCTGGCGGGCTCACCATCGAAGATGTACAGCGACGACTTGCACAGTACTTATCCTCACCACTTCACGTCCTAGTTTGCACCTAATGATCATATCTGCAGGCAAGTTTCCGAATTACATCTTGACGAACGAATTCAAAATAGCCGGGAAGTTATTGGAAAGCAACTTGCCGTTGGGCAGAAAAAGGTCTCATCTGCATTCAACAACTTGTGGGCTGACATTGAAGTCATGCGAGAAGCTCAGCGGAAAAGGAATGAAGAACACAAAGCTGCAGCGGCAGCGGCAACGGCAGCAAATGGTGCAAGTCCATCCCCTGCAGACGATAAGTCGGGACATTTGGCAAGATGTGCGTCAAATTCTAAATCTTTCTATTGGGCTTGACCCAATGGGGTCTCTTTAATTGAATAGCCGCGCTGATTTATAACCTATCTTTAGTCCCGAAAGCTTCGGATCTGTCACATGCACAAGCATCCGTTCAAGCTGCGTCTTTCCGTGCCGGCGCGTATCTTTCCTCATGGGGCACCTGGGCCTCCGAAAAAAGCAAGGTCGGCTGGGGAAGACCTTCTAACCCAGCCACGCCTGAGAATTCACCGCCTCCCAAATCTCCCAGAGATATAAAGCAACCGGCCCCATTTTCACTATCATCAAATGAGAAGCCCACGTCGACGCCTTCAGCAGCCGAGGTGCGGGAACCTGCAGCAAGTCCCAGCCACGAAGATTGATGGCCGTCTAAAACTTTTCCAGCCGTGGCTAGTTTTTTGGTTACTTCTGACTGCTAGGTTTTACTGACGACGGTAACGATCCCTATGAAATCTTGATCGTATTTCCTTGCCTTCTGTTCATATTAGGATGAGAACCTCTGATAATATTGCATAGCGCGGGGGCGGCGTGGCGTTAGCATGTACTTGCAGGGCATAGATGCTTATCTACATATCCACTACTGGAGGACCACTGCTATTCTGCTTTATGAAAAGCCTTCAGGGCTCAGCTTAGGTTTCCATGGTTTCAGAGAATGCATTTATGCTACTGACCGCTCAACATAACGCTAGTCTTGTCTCTGATTCAGGATATAATCTGTCCTCACGCGATAAAATATAATTGAGACATTAGTTGCGCAATATTCTGATACCTAAAGAATAGTGGGGGGCTATGCCACCATCCGTAACGATCCCGAAGAAGTTCCAACCTATCGAACGAACTCGTGTATGGATTAATCCAGGTGGAGGATGAGTCTATATACACGATCCGAGATACCCCTAATCTAGTGTGAATCTGGTGGATGACGATCATAAACGGCACTTGGTCGACATAACCCTATGCTGACCAGAGTGGTATCGTCTAGAGACAGGAAATTCGACCTTATTCGACCTGACTCTCATGCTCGTTGCATATTGAAATGGGATCCCCGACGCTCGTCCATCTTGATTCCCTCTCGCCGCAGGCCCCGCACCTATTATGTACCCTTTGCATGATCTCAACCTTCTCTCATACACACTATTGCTCCACTCTAACAATATAGTTTCAATTGTAGCCCATGAGCTGGAACAGAAATTCTGGGAGGATTCGAGCTTCCTTCTGCCCCTGTTCGGAATTACTAGGTGAATATATCAAGCAATTGAAAAATTTCATCTGGGCCAAATCACAGTTGATCTCACTACTTGGTTCCTTGAACTTAGACTTCCTTAGCCTCTATTAGCCCCACCCTAGCCTCCTAGATGCTAACTTTTATAACAGTGCTCTTTGGCTGAGCTTTGCAATATTTACGGCAAAAACCCCAATAACCATGAGATCTATATCAGGGCATATGATGACCTTTCCTCTAGGGTTATTCGAGTAACTTTTCAGAGCAAGGTAAATACTTCAAGACGGCTTTTGCGGAAAAAGTCTATCTGTTCGTTACTTCCGCAAAATCACAGAGTTTTGTACATGCCTCTGGCTAGGCGGGAAAGTAAAACTTCCTTTAGTAGCGCCTACACCCGGAATACTACCATGCGTTATATACTCGAGAAAGCAGAGGTGCGATGATGTGAGACCCAAGATACAAGTTGAGCGAGAATGGAACTAGTATGGTGTCAAGGCTATGAATTTCATCCGGTGCACTTCTCGTTATCTCAAACGACGTGAAATAGTTCAACTTGAGTACATTCAATGAACCATTGATCCCAAGAATAGATGTAAAGACGCAGGAGACGGAGTTGAGAGTGGAATAACGATCGATTTCAATTGCAGTGCAGTTGGGGAACCAGTAAGCCATAAATTTTGTTATGGCATTCACGTCAATTTGCCAACAGCATCTCGGCGGGTGGAGCCAAAAGCTATCGTCAACTGGTACCCCCCAACACCAGACCTCAAACACTAGATACTACCATTTCTGATTTCTTATCCCATCAACCAATTATCTGTCACAGCCTCCACTCACTCTAAAAAAACAATATGGACGTGAGCGCAACCCATGCTCCAGTTGCCAAATCTACTCTCATCTATGTCCGAGAATTTCATCAGCGTGGAGATAGCATTGTCTTACCCGGCCGCATGGTCAATACCTTCAAGGTTAGCATCGTTCTGTCTTACGGTCTTCAGTGGAAGTGAAGTCGAAAATGAAGCTGATACCTGCCACAGAAGCTCACAACACTACTATATAAAGTCTACAAGAGGGACCCAACTATCTATGACCTTCATATCCACCTCGAGGATACCGCTTGCCATGGTGTCATCTCCGATGTAACCTGGGACGAAGGGATTCATCTCGAAGCTGCCGAAACAGAGAGGGTAGAACTTTTTGCTCACTTTATTCCCAAAGCCTCATTGACGGCTCTGGCCTCACATGGCCTTTCAACTCCTGTGAAAAATGGCAGCAACAAGGCAGCGGCGCTCGCTGGGGCACGGACAACTCCTCGTCAACCCGAAAATACTCGACGCTTAGGCCGTATAATGGCGAAGGATATTGAAGGAGTTTCTTCCAGTGCCACAAAGAGGGGGTTGAATGAATTGAAACAGAATGCGTCAAGACCAAGAAAGCGTCGCGAAACCAACGAAACCAACGAATTGCTCGCTGACAATGATGGAGATCCGGAGCCTATTCCTGAGTCTACTTTAGGGCCTATATTGGTCAAGGTAAACTTCAGCTACGTTTCAGGTACCGCCAATGTTCTCAAGAGCTTCCGATCCCACACAAGTTCACTCTACCTGAAGAGCCCAGTTGCTCTCGTCAGGTCGATCGTCGCTAAGTCAGTAGTTTATTCTATAAACGCCTCCTCTCGTCTTCATTCCTACAGACACCTCCTGGAATACGATATATTCGTCAGTACAAGTCAGGCGGGGGCTGCGGAGCGGCCGCTGGACTCCAGGCCCCTCCTCCGAGACCATGTTTTCAAACTCCAGACCCATGACGACATCATTTTCGTCCGCACATATATATACTTGGCCAAAGGCGGGATGCGTTATACGCGCTTTGAAGACGCCGTCGCGGACGCCTTCGCGGACGCTGTTAGAGCTACCAAAGCTACCCGCATTGCGAAGCCAATCTCCACTCCCCCGAAAACGGGTTCTGCGGCTGCACCGCCAGCGCCCACCTCTCGGGGTATCATTATCGGACAGCTGCTAGAATCTCTTCACAAGGACGGACGGAAGAATGCGGTGGTTGCTTATCTGAGTATCATCGGTTCCCGAATCTTGTGCAGCGTAATCGATGAGGATCTGGAAGGCAATCCGCTTAAAGTGCTCGGAAATGCAAGGGTTACGCCAGAAAACGTTGACTTGCTGGAGCCGTATGCGAGTCTGGGGAGAGAAAGGATGAAGGCGGGGATTAAGCAGAAACTTATGGAGACTAGAGGTGCTACCGGGAAGGAAGGAAAGGGAAGCAAGGCTGCAGTAGCGAGTGATAAGTGAGCTCGAATAAGAGTGGAAGCAAGCTAGTGGAAATATGAGAGAGGGGTGGAAAAGTGCTCTGGGTGGTAGTGTTGGGGGTGATGGATAGAAATTAATTATGAGGTCGTCAAAAGCCCTGATGCGTGTATTGTGGATCTATAATAGGTCGGCACTTGATGCCTTTACTATGATAAATATGATCTTTGTAGAAAAGCATTTCTGCATTGGAAACCTGTCGTAGAAAAGAGTTACTGTAAGGTAGAATCCTTGTAAAGAAATTTGCCATAAGTCCATACAATAATGCCAAGGAGTATCAAAATTGATTGAGTTTGTGAGCCTTCTCTATTACTCCCACAGAACGTGAACGACATTATTGCTATGCCAGGATCGGGGTTGTGTTCGTTGACTGAGCTGAGGTTCCATCAACCTCGCTTTACCGATCCTTGTGCAGTATTTTCTGGGGCTTATTACACATATCCAGGTTCACTTTGAAGGCGCGGTTCGCCGGTACAACATGCCTACTTCGGATAGTCTTGCATAGAATAATGCGTATTGTGCGCAGGAAGACTGCTGAACTAGAGTCCTGGTCCACTTTTTGATAGACATTACAGAACCCCCAAGTTATTGATCCATAATTTGACTGTCATGGTAAGTGTCGGAAAGCTTTACCACTTAATGCACATCACAATCAATCCGCAAAAGAAACGTAGAATCTTCTATCTGTTTATTTCAATTCAGACCTGCTCGGCCCGTACGTATCCAGCTATGCGACAGCCCCATTTTCAACCCTCTCGCACTGATCGCTGTGCCCTCATAAAGCATTCAGAGCCGCGAAAACGTTCACCATCCGTCGACGCCAAAGGTCTCGCGCCTGGGATAAAGATGAAGGAAAAGGAAATCGTTGGCCACACATTAACAGCGTCAACAAACGTCTCCCATCGGGCGACATCAAAAATCGGGAAAAGGGACTTGAATGGAATGGGACACTTAACCGAGACCGTCTAGAGACTAAGACAGAACACCTCCGGCCACTTCCCACCCTTCGTAACGCCCTGCACGCAGAATCCACAGCCGCCAAAACCCCATGCATCCCTAACATGCTTCATCCACAAACTCTGCAGATTAAGTATGAAGCGAAACTAGGCCAGGTATCCGAGTTCGTCACCTTCCAACCGCTCAAGATACTCCTTCTCGAGCAGGATGTCGATGCATTTTTTAATATCCTGCACTCTTGGCGAAAAGCGGCTTTTGATTTGCTGGATAGTTTCCGAAACGAGCTGCTGGTGCTTCATCTTCTTGCGGGATTTCATGATACGTACAATAGCCGACTATTGAAGAATTAGGTGGTATTCATAATAGTAATGTTGGAGGAATGCAATTTAAACGCATGAGTGGGGATATTCTGACTTACCTGCATCAATAACTTCCTGTCCTCCTCGATCGTTTTGTGTGTATCCTCGACCTCCTGCTTGGCCTCACTCTTAATGCCAATGTTCAAATTCATCTTCAACTTCTTGGCCTTGAAGCCGTGGTTGAGTTTGTACACTGCGCCAGGCTCTGGCTTGGCGTTGTCGGGGCTAACCGTGACGATTTTGGCTTTAACGAACACGCTGATGCTGGGGTCTAATGTTTCCTTAGCAAGCTTAGTGCCTTCCGCAATCTCTTCATATGTGACAGTGTCACTGTCGTTGAAGAGAAGAAGAATAGCCATTTGGTAGGTCGACACCTGGAAGGTTGGAGAGGACTTCGTATTCGGCATGCGGAGATAGTTAGCTTTAATTTCGCCTTTGCAAAGCTGCCACAGCCATGTCAATTTGCGGCCTTGATGCTTGTGATTGTAGAACATTGCAAAGCGCTCATATGTCTTGACGATCACTTGTGGCGGAGCAAAGGGTGTGGTAGGTGGGTTAAGTGGCCAGAAGCCCGTGCCAAGAATGTGATATGATGCGTCAACTGCAGCCTTGAGCTCGTCGGAATCGAGGTGGTCTGCTTGCCATTCCTTGTATGAGGAATTGAGATCCTTAGAGATCTGCATGTCTTGGAACATGCGTTGTAGCTTGTTGGTATATTCGAAACCACAAGCCTCTTTCAGCTTGCTGATCATGCTTGTCTCGGCATCGTCTGATGCTGATGATGTTTGTACAAGACGCTTGGCAAGCATACGGGAGTAGAACTTTTGGAACACATCCTTGTCCTCAATGTACTTGAAAACAGTCATGATCTGAGTAAGAAGTTTCTCCATGTCATCCTCCTCGGTCATTTTAGCAGAAGACTTCTTAAGTAACGTATCGGTATACTTCGCTAGTAGTTCTGGGGATTTGTTTGATCCTGACTTGCAGACCTTATTGCGGTTGACGAACTCTCTGCAGGCGTTGTCTAAGGATCGCACAAATTCAGACTCACCGTTAAAGGCACGGTTGACGAGGTCCTGGTATTGCGTGTGCACCTCAAGGAGAGCTTCGACGTAGACCTTGGGCTCAAGGTTGTCGCCCTCTGACGCCACCTTCTCGACGGCCGCTAATCCGGCCTTCCGTACATGAGTTTCAAAACGATTGCGAAGCGGATCTAACCCGTCCGGAATGCGAGCGAGGAGTTTGTACATACGGCCGAGATCCTCTTGCCTGTCATGATCTAGGAGTATCTGAAATTCTTCTCGGAGAGCTCCAGAGTGATTGGTAATCAATGCTTGTTCACATGTCCTCATTAATGGTGACATGATCTCATTAAGCAGATAAAGAGGGACACGCTCCTTCTCTTCTTCCAGACGGGCCTCAGCTTTCTTCATATATTCTACCACGCTGTTTTCTGCTAAAAATTGCTTAGACTCATTATCGTAGTAAGCCGCTGTTGCTTCCAGGAACGGCTTTTCGAAATATTCTTTATACACATCGAGTGTTGATTTTGTGCTATCCGATTCATCAAGACCGAGGGAGACGAAGGAATCCACTACGCTTTTGATCTGTGACTGTTCGATGGTTTCGCCATTCCGCTGCTTCTCGACAAGCCGAAGAACGGAGTTCATGACGCTCTTTTGTGTGCCAATGAACATGTCTTCCTTCCATCGTACCAAATGTAGAGTGTAGATGTCGTAGATGTTCTTTTTGCCTTCATCCATTTCCCGCTTGACCCAATGTCGATTTAGGTAGCGGAATAGATGGTTGTTGTACTGGCCGGCGGTAGTATAGCGGTTCCATTCTTTGATGTAGTAAGTGAGGAGGGCTTCGTCGACGTGTTCTTTTGATCGTGCCTGGACTCCCTGGAGATGGTTCTGGAGGTAGGCGATGAGATGTTGGTAGAGATCTTCTCCGAGCAGATGAGCTACGGAAGCGGTTAGTATTTGGTCCTGTGAACGCAGGGGAGAAAGGGGCTCACCCCCACCCCGATGCTGATGCCCGGTGAATCCTCCACTGCCCACAGCTTTCTGTGCTGTACAGAAGTTGTGGATTGCTGTGTAGAGACCCATGTATGTTTTCATGTCCATGCCGCCCCGAAGGTTGGTCATGATCTTCTCGACACCGGCCTCGAGGTAGGTCCATCTATAGGTATCATATTAGCATGCTATCTTAAAATCTCAAGGGCGTTGCTGCTGTGCTCCGAGCTTCTAGCTAGGCTGAGTCTCGGGCCTTGACTTGAAATCTGAGATCTAGCCAGGCTCCCGCCTCATTAAGAACTTTCCAAGCACCAGCAAAGGCGGACGTATAAAAGGCAATCTAAACCAGTAAGCTGGACATAGAGGTACCTACGTTGCTTTAACATCGTCCTTTGCAGGGACTGGGGGCATTCCCGAAGACATGTTGTCGACAGTCGCGTGCTCTTTGGCACGTTTAGAATGCGCTTTTGCGCGGCGGAAGAGATATATGGTGTCGGTTTTGAAGGAAAGCTAAAGGGTGGAAGTCTGGTGCCTGGAAGTGAGGTTGGTTGGCGTTGGGTTTGGGAAGTCGAAAGAGCGACGGGGTATGGGAGGATGGAGGCGAGAGGGAGGCGACACCGATTATATGTGCAAGGAATGAATCCTGTGGGAAAAGAATCACATTAAATGTGAATGGGGAACAGAGGAGGATCTTCAGTTGTGGGTGAGTGGAGGAAGTTGTAGTTTTGAGTTAGATGAATCGAAGGTTAGTCTTCAAGGCTTCCACTCAGCTCAAGGCAGTGTTGCGGAATCTCCCGTGCAATCGCCTCAGCCCTATCAGTATCACTGCTCTGTCTTCACAACCAGCGAATTAATGGCTCTTTCTTTGATTTTGAACACTTCAGGAAGACTCGCAGCCATCACAAGGATGCTCTGGAAACCGTCACTCTTCAAATGATTTTGCTCTCTTTTGGAGAACTGCACGCCTGAAGATGTAGACACAGCCACAGCCGTATTTAAAGAGGCTGCATCTATCAACGACGCCTAATAAATGAATTCCGATATACCATGGGTAAATTTTTATAGGAAGGCCGTTTGCACATTTGGTTTTGAAAGTTACCATTTCTGCCTCAAAGTCCTGGTTGGCTGTCATGAAGCTATGCCGTCTATCAAATATCCTTGAATAGGACCCTCATTAATGCCTAATGTTAATACTCGTCTAAACCTCAATCTATTAGATCTATTCATACCTGCTATATTTGATAGTAACACTACTCTTCAAACCAAAAAGTTCCTCAAAGCGTCTCTCACACCTCTACTCACCAAATTCCCGCCCATTCCCTCCTCCCTAGTACCTCCATCTTGCACAAGCCTCTCCTGATTTATCACTTTGCCTTCCCGCCGTCCACTTCCGCATCAGCTATTGAGGCCCACCGTGTGGTTGTACCTCCGTGGCGTTATACGATGTACTCGACAACCCGCTTCCATAGTACCATGCACGAAGTGTTGTGCGTCTCGCGCGGAAAAGCTAAATTGTGTTTTGGCGGCGAGGAGAAACTACTGAGAGTGAGACGGAAATAACTATTTGGGATGTCGCTGTCATACCGGCGGGAGTTAGCCACCGCTTGCTGGAGGATTTGGAAGGGGAATTTGAGATGGTGGGTAGCTATCCGAAAGGCTGTAGCTGGGATATGTGCTATGGGAAGAAAGGAGAGGAGAAGGTTGAGAGAATTAAAAGCGTAGAGTGGTTTGAGAGGGATATGGAATGAACGACGCAAAGACTATGATGCAGTTCGGCCTCGAAAAGGCGGGTTGATTTGAAGGAGCTTTACTGCAAAGTTCATCATCAACGGGTGATTCGGAGATTAGTGAGACGAAAATTGATTCATTGGAGGTGGGGAATGCCAGAATACTAGATATATGTCTAGAGGTGCGGTTCTAATAATATTCAATCGCTTCAAGGTAGAGAGCACGGAGAACTTAGGCTGATAGTCTGATAACTGTACATAGGAAATTGGAATGTTCCGAAGGATATGGAATGACTCTGTACATGTACACTATCTTCAACTCTGTGATATAGCCCTCACTCCAAACAGAACAAATGTACATGCCTATGCCATTGCCCGGGGCCAAAAGAAGCCCAAATATGCCCGCAAAACGCCTTTTGAGTGCTTGAAAACTCAACGCGAGGACGAAATCAATCATCTCCCTATGACCTTTTCTACCAATCTGACCAAAGGTTAGTTCAGCTTACTGTCTTGATTAGAGGTATACTCACCTTAGCGTACTTATCCCAAAAGTCACTAGCCAAGCGACAAGGGCAACGAGTAGAGTGGCAGTTAAAGCCTTTTGTCTGACACACATGTCATGATTCAACTCACAAACACCAGGACCAGATAATCGAGACTCCCGACAAGCCCATCGGTCGTCATACAAGGCCTCAAACGCCAGACTTAAATTCGCGGAATCAAAAACAATAAATAGGAGATCTAAGAAGATGAGCCGCATTTTGGCTCTGTGAGAACGAAGGCCAAGCGGTTTGCTAGTATATTCGTCATACGTGATGTAAACAGTATAGATGATGGCAACAACGTCAACGACCACGGCAAGATAGGTAGAAGGACCTCTACTGCAGTTTGTGCGGTCGGCTTTATGGAAGATGGTGCCTGCAAGACCTAGGGCGAGAGCAGAAAAAGTGAGGACTGTCAAACGGACTACGAGCGGAACCATAGGGTTTTTTATGACCACGCGCTTTTACAGATAGTATTAGATGTATAACTAAGGTGTTTTTGGGAGGATCTTACTTGGACCCGTTTTATACGTCGTTTCCGTCTACTTGAATTTAACAACCAGAAGCCGGCATCATCGTCTGCATTCGCGTCATGATCCTCGGGTTGCCATGGCGCCTCAAGGTCGGGCATGTTTTCCTTCATCCAATTCTCGTCTACAATTTTTCCTCTCGAGGATGGTGGCCGTCCATATGCCGAAGACTTGGCAAATTTCTGCCATTTCGAAGCATTCTCACTAATAGGTGATGATATTGTCACCGGAGTACCTTCACGTACATGGTCAAAGTGTCTTCCGGGCACAGCATTTGCTTTAGGCGTGGGCATGTGGTTGTGCGATGGGGGTCGCATGCTTGTAGGTGTCCTAGGCAGTAGCTTTGCATAATCGGGCTCATCTTCATCTTCTTCTGCTGTCTGTACCCAAGCTTGTAGTATGCTTGTTAGCGTGCGAGACCTGTTATTTCTTTCTTAGAGTCTCAAAGACTCACGGGGTAAAGTTCGCACTGCGCGCTGCTTCTCCTGATTCTCCGCTGCAACACTCCCTTTGGATGATGTCAGGGTGTTTACATTCGAAGAAATAGAGTGTGACTTGGTACGGCTTGCGGAAGTTTGGTCTCCGGGCAACTTCTCATTGATAGTGTGACCCGACACGGCGGAGACACCGGAGAGCGGTCGAGGAGAGATCGAGGATGGCGAGGGCTCAGGGATTATGGAAGGCTGTAGGAAGCCTGCTGTACGCGTCTGGAAACCATTGCTCTTGTCATTCCCCACAGGCGTAGTCATTGTTCGGTGAGGATGTAAGGGACACCGGGTTGGCGGGTGAGCTTAACGTAAGGCTGAGCGGCTGGAGATGAGCGAGGCGCTGTGGCTGGGCTGGCAGCAACTAAGCGGGTAGTCTAGCCCGACGCATGGTAAAGATGTATATCGAAGGAGTTAACTACATATGTGCGCAAGGGAGGGGAGACGTACAAGATGTTGAGGGTAGAAACAAGAACGAAGATCAGGAACCAGTGCGCCGATGACGTTCCTTTGACCAGCCCAGCTTGTCAAAATCTCCGAGCAATGTACCCTCGTACCATGCTCACCCTCCACTCCTCCATATTAACTCAACTTTTCTATACTACGACATGATCGAAGCACCTCCTCACAGACTGTAGAGTTTATCTTTGCGCCGGGAAGCGCAGCATTCGAGCTCTGGGGTTCTCAGTCCCACAACCTAATCTGGGACCCACTTTCACACCATGCGACTGTTCCTCCTTCCCATCTCAACGCGCCGGTCCCTAATCTACTGCGAGCGCATGCACGAGAAGCTTGCAAGTGACCGAACAATCCTTGACAGAATCACAAATAAGGCTAATAAGACTTGGGCAAGCTGGGAGAAGGATGATAAGAGCTGGAAGAGATGGAAGAAAACCCTAACTGTCTACGGCAACAAAGCGCTCAGGCGGATACCTTATGAGGAATGGGGTCTGAAGACTATTCCTCCTCTAACTGCAAAGCGAAGACAAGCTGAACTGGAGGGCAAAGAGAAGGTCGAAGTTATATTTCCAGGGTTGTTTCTCCGCAACGAGAAAGTACCAGGCATACTACAGCAATTAGCTACGGAGCGTCAGGCGCTGCATAGGAAAAGGATGATATGGAGCATTATTGGGATGCCTCTATCGGCCCCTTTTATACTAGTCCCTGTGTAAGTTTCCTCACTTTCAGATTGCATGATCAAAATGGCACATAGGCAAAGACTAACTTCCAAAGGATACCGAATATCCCCTTCTTCTATCTAGTCTTCAGAGCATACTCGCATTGGAAAGTTGAGTATCGATACAACCCGGCCAACTGTCAATTAAACTAATTTTTTTTATAGCACTGTCTGGGTCAAAGCATTTAGAATTTATTCTGCAGAACAAATTACTGAAATCTGTGCCATCTTCCGAGCTAGATGAGGTCTACACGGCTGGCCTTATGTATCCCTCGCGTGAGATGTCCCGAAACGCGCCAGTCCCATCCCGAGAACAAGCAGAGGATATATCGAATATCATTGAGAAACAGACAAATAACGGATCTGAGGACGTGATGGTCCTCCAGCGGTGGAACGGTAAGCTTATCGCCGAACGCTTTAAACTTTCGGAAATGGAAGTCGAGATAGAAAGAGCTGTCGAGCAGGTCGAGCAAGCAATTAAAGGGAGAGAAGAATTATTGGAAGAGAAACGCGAGCTAGAGAGAGCAACTGCGGCCCCCAGTCAGGCTTCGGTAGAGAAACTAGAGAATAAAATAGGAAAGAAAGCAGATGAAGTTAGAAAGCCATGAGCTGGAGGAGGCCTACTGGCTCAATCCGGCGTGAGAAGTGGTATACACCTCAGCCCCAGAGGCTCGCGGAATACGGAGGGGCCAAGGAGTCGGGGTCACGAATTGCAGGGCTGGTATTCTTGCATCTAGATACTCCAACATGGCACAACGTATATGATGTCTTTACCGAAACTGTATGTATTATGATTTTACGTCTCTCATCCGGCTTGAATATACCGCATCCTCTCACGAGCATCCTGTACATATCATCGCTCTAATCTTCTAAGCCTACCACGTCTCTACTCTTTTTCTCTGACGTTCCCTTCTTCCATTTCGGGTGTTCCCTCTATGTTATTTCCCACTTCATATGGCCGTATAACCCCCGTCAACTGGTAATCCAACCCCAGTAATCCAACTACAATCCTCCGAGGCCAAAAACACAGCAGTCCGTGCAATATCTTCTGGTTCTCCCAGGCCACGGAAGGGGTGCATTTTCTCTAGTTTTGTCCGGAATTCCAAGTCTGCGAAAACGCTCGCCGTCATTGCAGTACTGACATCTGTTTTTGTCAGTCAACGCTCGCTAGAACAAAAGCAGGGTAGAAAGAGGATATTTACAGCCAGGGCAGATTGCATTGCAATGGATCCGGTACGGCGCACAATCCCAAGCTATAACTTTCGTCATGCCCATAACAGCGTGCTTTGAAGCGCAGTATCCGGCTGTTTTAAACTCGTCAACATTGGTTCCGTTCTAGCCGTCAACACCCTTGTAGTAAAACTCACTGTTCTTTGGAGTCCCTACCAAACCCAATATAGACGCGAGATTCACAATCCAACCTCTATCTCCGTTCCCATGCGGCTCCTGCTTTATCATTTGTGCAGAGGCGTACTTGCAACCGAGATAAACTCCTTTAGCATTAACGGCAAGAGTGCGGTCCCAGTTATCTTCGCTGTACTCCCAGATGGGCTGAGGATTGTACGCTTCTATAGCTATGCCGGCGTTGTTGACCATACTATCAAATTGCAGTATCAGCCATAGTCCTCTACACGTTCCCAAAAACCAAAGAATAAATGCTGTCATCTGCCTCGAAGCTGAGACTCGTGTTGGTGACTAAATGTATTTAGATTTACATACATATCCACTCGTCCAAACTCCTCCACCGCCCTCTTTATCAATGTCTCCACCTCCTCTGCCTTACTGGTATCTGCTTTTACGAAGATGGCTTTGCCTTCGTCCTTGAGAATTACTTCATGTGTGCTAACATCTGTTTCTCCGGAATGCTCGTTGCGCGAACCCTCCTGGATGTCGGAGCAGACGATAAAGGCACCTTCGCGATGATAGGCTAGTGCGATAGCTCGTCCGATGCCTGAGGAGGCGCCGGTAACCACAGCAACTTTGGAGGTGAGACGGTTGGGCATTGTGGTTGAGGGAGGGGACGATGAGAAGGAGGCAAGTATGGGATTTTTGTGAGGGGACGCAACCGAAACTTGAGCTAAATTGGACGATATATGGGTGTTTTTCTAGATTTAAAAACAAGATCGTATAACAGACGGGCTTCCCATACCTTTTATATGCTTATATTTCAACCTTTGTCCTTTGAAGCTCAGGACTATCAGGCACTTCGGGCCCCTCAAGCGGTTCCCTTAAGGGATTCCGCCGAGGCATTAGCGTCAAAGCCCCTCAACACGGAGACTTAGAGTGGTGGATCCTTTAAAGGTAATCCATTCCGGCTCGTGAAATGGTTGGAGTGGAGGAACAGATGATGCACTTGGAGATGAGGTGGGGAGGGGTCAACACAGATGTGGCAGGTGTAGCGAGAGGTACTAAAACGTCACTGTGAATCTTTCTGGCCTTCACCATGACTTGTCGCAGCACGACAACGAGTGATATCAATTCAACATAGCCGTTGCGTTGTTGTACAAGCATTGGGAATAATTTGAAGCTTTCCGATGACTTCGGATAATGAAACAGGAAAATTGCAACCGTTTCCCTGGCATTTGGGAGTCTACGATGCACACTGTCATCCTACAGATACAATGTCGTCAATATCATCGTTGCCGGAAATGAAAGCTCGAATCCTCACAGTAATGGCCACGCGGACTCAAGATCAAGAGCTCGTAGCTCAAACCGCAGACAAATACGGAATCAAATCTGGTTCCATTGGCTCTACCCCGAATTCATGGGGTAAGGAAGAACGTATGATTCCTTGTTTTGGATGGCATCCGTGGTTCTCCCATCAGATGTTCGATAAAGATGCTTATGGCGATAGAGACACACTCGACGAGGAGGCCAAAATATCCCACTATCAATTAGTCCTTTCACCAAAGCATAACGACCTCAGCCAGGAAGAGCGGAGGCTCTTCGCCTCGTTACCGGATCCTAGACCTTCCTCTCAATTTTTGAAGCAAACGAAGTTATATCTGGAGAGGTATCCACTAGCACTGGTAGGCGAAATTGGACTGGACCGATCATTCCGTATACCGGAAGTTCGGCCACCTGAAAGTGAAAACAATAGAGACGGATCCCTTACTCCAGGTGGAAGAGAAGGAAGGAAGCTTTCACCTTATCGAGTTCAGATCCTGCATCAGAAAAAGCTCTTTAAAGCTCAACTGAATCTTGCAGGAGAGATGCAACGAGCCGTTTCAATACATGGAGTCCAAGCGCATGGCCTTGTGTTCGAAACTCTGCAAGAGACCTGGAAAGGACACGAGAAGCAAGTCTTAAGCAAGCGACAGAAGAAAAAGCAGGCTGAAAATTCCAATCCTGTTGCCGAAATAGGGGATAAAGACGGAAAAAAACAAAATTCCCCGAAACCATTTCCACCCCGCATTTGCCTGCATTCCTACAGCGGAAATCCAGAAGCATTCAAGCAGTATCTAAACCCTGCTATTCCCGCTGAAATTTATGCTTCGTTCTCCACGGCTATTAACCTCTCAGATCGCCACGATGTGGCTGCATCGACCGCTTTGGAATGCCTAATAAAGACCGTCCCGGATGATCGTTTGCTTGTGGAGAGTGATCTACATACCGCAGGACTGCGAATGGATGACCATTTAGAAGATATGGTGAGGAGATTGTGCGAGATCAAAGGCTGGAATTTGAATGAAGGGGTCGAGCAGCTTGGCAGGAATTGGAAGAGGTTCGTTTTTGGGAATAGGGGCTAAAGGGTACAAGTAGTAGATGTTTCTACCTAGGATTTGCTCAGATACTCATCACTCAACCCGCTGAAATTCGTCCATGCGTTATCGATAAAAATCGGCCAATTAGATCAACGCAATCGATTTTTCGCGTAGTTTGGATTCGCTGTTCTGCACGGACTACTTACTCCGTGGACGCCAGTGGGATAACACTATCCATCCGTCTTCTAAATTCGCTATCCACAGTTCCAACTATGATTCACCCCATGCACGCATCTTGATAACTGGAGCGCCAGCGCCAGCTTTAGGCTCACTATGCAGATTAGTGTTGAAATGAGAAGATCCACAAGAATCACTGACTGGGAAGATGTCGTTCGTAAAGCTCAGCACCCTGCAAGGCATGCTTCAAACGTAGCCAATCCGAACTTTTGGCTACCGCACAGCCATCGGCGCCACAGCACTTGGCAGGCTCGTGGAAATATTTGAGAACCGCCAAATCATCCAACAATCACCCGTCTCTCAAACCGGTCGTTGCCCCACGACGCTGACTATACCAAAGTCAGCCAGTCGCTGGTCAACATAATGGGATTTCTCAAGAAGAAAAAAAGGAAGGAGAAGCAGATAATCCCCCATCGACCAGATGCAGAGCCACACCCTAGATCATCCTCCCATGTAGGTCCCTCCTAGCCGAAGCCATTACTACCAGGAACGCTAACCTGAGCCTGTTTTTATATAGCCCGCGGTGATCACCACCGCAGACAAAGAGTTCAGCTTAACACGCAATGGAGTTCGTCTCAGGACAAACCTGCGGGAAGAACCGGTCCTCATCAACGAACCACCACCTCCCTCAGCCAAGATTACGAACACTGAGGTTATACAACTGCAAAGTGAGATTGATCGGCAAATGGAAGCAAAGGGTACTCAGGTCATAAGCAACGCTTCGTCTGCAGATGCCTGGAATCTTGCGATTGTGGCATCGAGTGTGACCATTACTGTGACGGCCGTGGTTTCGTTTACTCTAGGTTATATGCTCAGGGATAAAGTTGCACGTTCGTCGCCCAGACGTCATGGCGACAGTTGATGGGTAGTCTCTCAGTAGAGTCTCACGGCAGTATGAGCTTCTTACTAAGAGTTTGATTGTATTTTGGTGTATGGGTGTTCGGTACTTTTTGATTCAAAATTTCCGGCAAGAAAGCGCAGGGATGATGTTGAGTACGATTTTGACGATTGTTTATGGCAAGCCATTCTGGAAATGGTTAGTTTGAGAGTTCATGTCTATTTTATGTGTTTAGGAGCAAGTTATTTCTTTTCTTCAGAGTTAGCTAGAACTAACGTGGTTAACGGGGTTTTGGCCGCTACCCTAGTTATGACCGTTTGGAACTTTTATTAGTTGTTTACTACCAAATTAGCATTTCGGCTAGTTTTGATTTTCCAAACGGTCATAACTAGGGTAGCGGTCAAAACCCCGTTAACCACGTTATACTTTTTCAATATAAAATTGAAAGTTGAAGCATTCAAACTCGCCGATCTTACCGATTGTAGCATCGACTCATGAGTCTAGATGTTCATCAAGGCGAAATACGGCTACAATTGGTGCAGAAGACGGGCCAGCGGTCCTCTAACGCAGAGGCTGACACGTCACGCCCGGCTACATTGCCTTTTCCACTCTTACATGCTTTTCCAATGCTTGATGGCCTCTATAAAAGCGAATTAAATCAATTGGCTATAAATTTAGTGCCACAAGTATATGCAGAATACTGCTAGCACACTTATCGAAACAAAGGCGCACCAGTTCTTTTGGGTTACTGTTTTACTGCGAATTCCAGTTATGCGACGAAGAATCAGGCAGCTGTGCTTATATTCTCGCCCACAAACGCTTGAGAACCGCCATTCATCACAAGTCGCTTGTAACCGCACCCCTTGGAAATTCATATCGTGTTTCTTTGACTGTAGTAATGCCAAAAGCATTCTCTCCATATTCCTTACCTCCAATAGCTGAGCCTGGCGGAAGGATTGTCATGGCCGATACACTACATGCATTGGATCCAGATGGAGATGTTGTATTAATTGTGGATATTCATCGGAGAGCAGTTTGGGCAACCTCCTCGACTAAGAAGAAAGGGAAAAAAGCAATGAAGAGGACCTCTTGGCCGCCTCTACTCGTGATAGAGACTGAAGATGAGCCTACCGCTGAAGAACCTGCCGCTGAAGAACCTGCCGCTGAAGAACCTGCCGCTGAAGAACCTGCCGCTGAAGAAGAACTTGCCGCTGAAGAACCTGCTGCTGAAGAAGAACTTGCCGCTGAAGAACCTGCCGCTGAAGAACCTGCTGCTGAAGAAGAACTTGCCGCTGAAGAACCTGCCGCTGAAGAAGAACCTGCCGCTGAAGAACCTGCCGCTGAAGGAGAACTTGCCGCTGAAGAACCTGCCGCTGAAGAAGAACCTACCGCTGAAGAACCTGCCGCTGAAGAAGAACCTGCCGCTGAAGAACCTGCCGCTGAAGAAGAACCTGCCGCTGAAGAACCTGCCGCTGAAGATGAACCTGCCGCTGAAGAACCTGTCGCTGAAGAAGAACCTGCCGCTGAAGCAGCAACTGAAGAAACACCATATGAAGAACCAGCCTATGAGGAACTAGTAGTCGAAGAGACTGCGGAAGAACCACCAGCTGAATATGCCATGGGAGAACCAGCAACTGAAGAGGAATATCCCTCGCCTAAGGAAGATCACCTAGTGGAGGAGCCGGCTGTAAATGATAAGGCGCACGGAGAGTCTAGCCATGATACTTGGGGACCACAAGTTCGAATGCAAGTTTCTTCCAGCCACTTACGGCTTGCATCGCCATATTTCAAGGGAATGTTTCGGAGTGACTGGTCGGAGGGCGATGCCCTCTGCACCCAACGCCGAGTCGAAATTCGACTTCAGAATAGCGAGGATCCCCATGCCTTACTGATTATATTGAACATTATCCACGGTCATACAAGAAGGGTTCCCCGAGTTGTAGATCTCACGATGCTCGCGAAAATCGCTGTCCTGGTCGATTTTTACGAGTGCTACGAGGCGGTAGAGATATTTTCTAATATGTGGATAGATTCCTTGAAAGGGGATTTACCCCAGTCCATTGGCACAAAGCTCACGCAATGGATTTGGGTTACTTGGGTTTTCAACAAACCACAACAGTTCAAAGCCGCAACGCGGATTGCAGGGCGTCAGAATAAAGGCCCAATTGAGACGGACGGACTTCCAATTCCGCCAATAGTCGTTGGTCAGTACTCGCCACTTAATATGTATTCTTAAATGGAAAATGTACTAACCTAACATTGTAGAGCAGATTGATCAACAGAGACAGAAATCCATCGATCGTATCATTTCGGCATTGGACGATCTTTTGGACTATTTTAACAGCGACAACGTGCATTGTTCTTTCGAGTGTGACTCGATCTTACTAGGTGCACTGACAAAGGAAATGAAGTCTAAAAAGCTTTCAAGCCAGCATCTCAGACCCCAATTTTTGGGGTTGAGTTACGAAGATGCCGTGGACAAAGTAAAGAACATCCGGTCACCGAGTTGGTACACTCACAGAGGGTATTATGGTGGTGAATACAGACATGGATGCAATATTGGTACCCATGTTAACCCCATCCTCACTAGTCTGAATGATTGTATGTGCGGGCTAGACTTGAAAGATTTTCCTTCGCGGCGAAGAGATGCCTAGGTATAGCCTCTGTCATACCTGTTTTTTTTTATGTGGCTTATGCAAAGAGACTACGGGAGAACACAGTGGGTGGTGAGAATGCGATAATATGAGCAGCTGGAAATTCTGTAAAAGTTACTGATCCACAGACAACTGGGGATAACGGCTGGGCTTTTTTCGGTGGCGTTTTGTTCTATTTGAGAAGTAGTTAGTCAAATTTAGCTTACATCGGCCCGGCTACAACGAAATCGTTTGCAGCCCTAGTGATATAGGATGCGAATTGGTTAAAGTTGCTGCAGGCTTCGTCCATTGATGAGTAGTGCGGGCTTTGTGCTTTTGCGGTGCAGAAACGCTACTCATATCCTGTCACGTTCATCGCTCTCGGATCGGGCCGCTGTCAGGCGCTTTGAGTATTCATCGTCGTTTCGTGCTCTGGTTTTACAAGTATCGATATGATAGTTTAGAGAAGCCGGTTAAAGCTGCCGGTAAGGCTGGGTGGGCGGGGATAGAATACGGGGTGAACGTGGCGTGCGTGGGAATGCATTTGGTGCCTTAACTCTGGGGATATTAAAAACGACATGGACCTAACTCAGGCACCAGAAAAACCATCTCGCGTACAAACTCTACCTTGTCAGTTCGTACAGCCGCCCTTCGTCTAAAATCACTTGGCTCGGCGGCACATGCAGGCGATCATCACATTCTAGAAAGCGAACCTGTGTCAATGGCGTTTCTCACTCCACGAAATTCGTGGTCCTTTCTTTGCGCCAAGCATCCTCACAGCCTCCTTTTGATATATTAAGGCCAATTGGGTCCCTAATGTGTGAACGATGAGTCCTGGATCGAACGTAGCAATTGCTGTTGTGGGTGACGCGAGACGACAGACTTTGCTGCATTACAGATATCACGGATATTGCGGGTAGACCTACGATTACGCGGCCTTATGAACGAAACGAGTGGCGTTGAGATCACCCATTAATATTGAAGGACGCGAGAGGAGAAGATCGCTAATGGTTCATGTCTTTCGGACAGACGATGAAGAGAGGAGAGGGAGCTTAAGTCGAGGAACCTTAGGCCAGTCTTTACGAGACGGAACAATGTGGGAAGGCGAGAAGGATCAGAACAAGGGCCACGTCGGCAATCAAGAGACTTGGAAGACTGTCGTCGAGCATAAGAAGACATTGCTATGGGCGAGTTTCGTTGCGCTGAGTGCGATAATGTGGGGGTATGATGTTTTGGTGAGTTCAGTGCATGTGGCTGCAAACACTCGTCCTTGCGGTAGTTGGTGAAGTAACTGACATTGTTTTTGACATGGGTTGGTGCTGGTCTCCTCTCTTCTCCGAAATTCAGACAGGACTTTGGATACAACTATAAGGGTCAATGGGCGCTCCAGGCCAAATGGCAAACGGCTTTCAACACTGCGTTCTCGATTGGAGGATTCGTGGGATGTTTGGCGATAGGATATATTGCTAATCGCTTTGGGAGGCGGCTGGCTCTGGGAGCAGCGTGCTGTGTAAGCTATGCAGCTATCTTTGCACAGGTCTTCGCGAATCAGAACGGAGTGTTATTGCTTGGAAAATTACTCAATGGGTTGTCCCTGGGGTCGTACTTGACCATTTCGTCGTCCTATGCGGTCGAAGTCTGTCCTATTAAGCTTGGAGGTATCCCTTCGAACGGTGACGTCCATCTCTAAGTTGGTTCGTGCGGGAACACGAACGATTTAATTTGGTTGATTTAATTGGCCAGTTCTTATCGATAACAAATGGACGCAAATCACCGCGCGAAGGGATAAGCACCTCCGGTGGGTGTGAATCTGTTTTATGTGGATGTAAGTACTCTTTTACTAGAGGCTATTGCGAGTAACTAATAAATCTCAAGAGGAGAGCTGGTAGCCAATGGCATAATCAAAGCCTGTGGGAACAGAGCGGACTGGTATACTTACCGCTTGCCATTTGCCTTGCAGTGGATCCTTTCAGCCAGGCAGGTATCAAGACAAATGACATTAGCTAGCTGATAGGTAAAGACACAGAATTGTATGAGTGATCTGTTTTATTCAAGGTGGCTCTAAGAGCCCTAATATACATAAGGAAAATAACCCTAGTTCGACCTTCGGTGTCCGTAGTCGTTCGGTGTCCGTAGTCGTTCGGTGTCTGACACCTCAGCAGTAAAGCTACCTCTGTGGCCAACACACCCCCTTAGATCTGACGCAGAGCGGCAGAGCTGGATTACCGGATTAGGCAGTTAGGATAGACGAGCTGGTGGTAAGCTTTTACTATAATTTGATTATTAACTAACTAGATATCTGATATTACAGAGCCCTACTACTTTGATGAACTTTTAATAGTTTTACTTTAAGAGAGCTTTAGTTAGTCTATCTGCAGCCATCTTGTTCGTTAGTACCCATTATATAATGAAGCTTCCGTTTTATACCTCTTGGCGAAGCTAGAATTGATGGATATCTACGTGTTAGAGTTTTGTAGATACTATAGGAGTCTCTTTTGTTATAATCCATACTGACTGCTAATTATCACAATTAATAATAACGTCCTGTTCTGGATTAAATCTAATAGCTTTAAAGATCTGAACTATATGCTTGACCTCCCTACTGACGTGCAAGAGAGCTAGTAGTTCTGCCTCTGTAGTAGACTTAGTAACTGCCTTTTGTCTAGTTGCCTGCCATGCTATAGGCCTATTGAATAAGCTTATTAAGAAACCCTATAAGCTCTAATGTGTTAGAGTATCGTTAGCAAAGCTAGTATTAGAAGCAGCTTTTAGAACTTGGTTTATCTTATATAGTATAATAGTAGAGAACTTGAGAGCGAGGTATCTGGTATTATAGAGATAGGTAAGCAATCTATTAATCTCCGCAAGATAAGCTGGTGATGGATTTTATAAGAACTTAGCTAGCTTGCTGACAGAAAAGGTGACGTCTAGTCGTATAGTATATGCCGGATATGTTGCAGAACCTATATGGCGTTAATATCCTTTTATCTAATTCGGCGTAGCTTCTCCCTTATATAGTGTTAATTTCTGGCCTGATAGTAGTATAGCTGATGGCTTTAGATATTCTAGATAGTATATTAAGACTAGCTTCTTGAGATACTAATCTAGGCAGAGCTAGAGCTTTCCCTTTTGTTAATCTCGCACGATATAAGTGTTTAGGAATGACGTAAATTAAGGTATTTGGCGTATCTCAAATCGATCTTGTAGCTGCTTTAGGATATCCTCCATCTGTTGATGATAGCTCGGGTGTCCTATAATTAGGATGTTGTCGACGTAGAAGAATACAAAGATAGGTTTGGTAGGGTGTATGTAGAGATATGGCTTATCTGGTATAGCTTTTAAACCTATGCTTTGCAGAGCAGCAGATATTTCTAAAAATTATAATTTTAGAGATTTCTGTAGTCTATATATTGCCTTTCTTAGACAGAGAGAGAATCTAGGTAGTAGGTCTATACCCTTAGGGGGAATAAGGTAGACCTTATCGTTAACTAAGGCATTAATAAAGGCGTTAACGGCGTTAATTTGTATAACGTCCAGGTTGAAGCCGGCAATAAGGGCGCAGAGCAGATGGAAGGTCTAATAGGCTGCCGTAATAGCTTTAACCTCTTCTTGTAAGACTGCTTAAAGGTCTCTATGGATAACTAGACGAGCTTTAAATCTTATAATAAAGCTGTCTAAATCTTCCTTGTACGTAAAGACCTATATAGTAGGAAGTTGATGAACCTTCTTAACTAGTCGTACCTTATCCTAGGTATATTTTCCCATTAAGGCCTTTGTCTTGGTGTAAGCAGCTACTTTGAACTCTATAGCGTACCTATAATTAAGTATCTCTTTCCATGACTTTAGTAGTGGTGGAAAATCGTCTTAATATCCGTATGTCTTTATAGTAGTGGTATAGAACGTATGAGCTAATAGTATCGTATCTAAATTAATGATATTATTACCGTTACTAATTTAAACTGTAAAGGCTTGTTATTATAAGTCCTAATTTGGCATATCTTTCTTCTTTGCTATAGGCCGCTTTTTACGGCTAGAACGTCTCTTACCCCCTAATAATAAGCCTGCTGTTGTCTGAGGTTTGGAACGAGGTGTAGGATCTATAAACGGTAGTTTAGTAACTTTAGGAGATGACTAAGTGGTAGATAGTATCTGTTAAGGCACTAGAGATGTAGATGGTCTAGAGGGTTCTAAAGTTAGCTCTAGGGTAGGTAGCTAATAGAGTTCTTCTATTAAGATCTAAATACTTTTTAATATAGGAGTAATATTAATATTTGCTAAATGCGGCAGTTTTATATCTAGTTCTTTGTTAAAGTTCTCCATCTAGTCCTTACTGCCATCTTAAATATTATCTAGTAGGTCCTGGACTTGCTAAAAATGGTCCTTTTAAGCCTATAAAATAATAAGGTGTTCTAGTATTTTGGGAGATTAATATCTCTTTAACTTATTAATTTGTATATTATAAGATCGGATAATATAGTTAGTGGTTAGTATCTATACCCTATAGATATTTAACGCTTCTATACTAATAAGATAACCTATTTGGGCTTATAGCTTAAACTTTGCCTTCCTAGGAATACTGTGTTTAATAAGCACGTAGGTTAAAGATCTAGCTATATAAAGTCCTGCTAGCTATAGCTTCCGTTTATATAGTATCTTAAATGGAGTCTTCCAGTTAATGGACTTAATGGGAGTTTGATTAAGTAGGAACACTGCTAGAAGCACGAACTCGGGCTATAGATCTATGGGTAACTTTGCTTTAATAACAGCAGTCCTTACTTATTTAGAAATGGCTCTCCCTAACCTCTCTATAGGTTTATTTTAAGCTGGGGTATCTGGTGTTGATTGCTTAATAACACCTCTATTAAGTTGGATAAGATTCTTTACCCTAGCGCCTATACCTTACTCCTTATCTATATACCAAATGCGGATACCTTAAGCATTAAATTTCTTCGCAAATGCTATTATTAATTTAAAGAGTGGGAGTAGCGTCTCTTGCTTGTGGTTCTTGATAGGAAAAGCACGATGGTACTTTGTATAGTTATACCAAAAGTAAGCTATATATGTGTCTCTATTAAACCCGTCTTCTTCTATGATGACATTAAAGTGTACATATTCGAAAGGGTAGGTTCCCTTTATGGATATTCTGCGAGATATTTACTATGTTATCTTTCCAAAAACATATGGTTTATAAAGTGGTATACTATACGGAGTTCTTCCTCTGTCTATCTTAACCACTTTAACCCCGTCTGCCGCAGTTAGCAGATAATCCACTAACTCCATATTACAGTGTAGTAAGCGCTGATGCCATACTTTATTATATGCTAAGGTCTTAAAGAATCTGGTAGACGTAGCGTAGGCTATAGAAGTAGGTGGTAAGCAGGCGATAGTATTAATAAGGTAAAGACCTCCGTATTCCATAAGGTTGGCGAATAGGCTTCCGTTATCCTTATAGCGTAGGTAGTTCGTAGATTAGTCTATAATTACTCTAACCCTGCAGAGCTTCGCTGCGGATATCAGATTAGTATAAAAATAAGAAGCGTACGCTATATTCCTTAATATTAGATACCTAGTTAGACATTATTCGCCCACCTCTATAGCCAAGTTAATATTACCGTATCTATAGATTTCTGCTCCAGAATCTCCAGCCGTTGCTATAGATATGCTTAGCTTAAAGTTACAAAAGTATCTGATATTATTGCAGAAGTGTGTGTCTGCTATAGTATTATACCCCTAGGCGTTAATTAAGGACAGATCTGGATATTCCTGCAATAATAACGATGAGTATAATGTTGTTATAGCAGCCGCTGTAGCTCGGGGCCTGTCCAGATCTTTAATCTTTTCAACAAAAGCTGATGGAGACGTCCTTAACCTAAGGCCTTCCCTCTCAATCTACTTAACCCTTTTATTATAATACTGCTTGTTTATTGGGACCTTAAGCCATTCTTAACACTTTCTTAAACACTTGTTATTTGGTATAAAGTTTGTACCTTGAAGAGACTAAAATAGCTACTTATAATTCCTTAACTTATAAGGTAAACTATAAGCAAAACACTTTGTCTTAGGCGATTAAGAAGGTACTAGGGTAGTAAACATTATAGGATCTGCAGCTGGCTGCCCTAAGAGTGTAGTATAGGCGTTACGTCCCGTATTTAGATACTTGTAGAGGAGGTTAAATTCCTTAATTATTGTTGCTATTTTAAGCTTCTCTGACCTCTTTGCTACCTTCTGGATGAAGGCATAGTATAGAGCTAGATAGATCTCCTTATAGTCCTAGACAAAGGCTTATATAACGCTGCTTTTTATTACCTCTATTAGCCCTTCTTCTAGCTCTTTGCTGTTCTGTATAATAGTAATATAAAGCTAAAGCCATGACTCCAGTGTCTGGCGTTTAGGCCCTTATTTCCGTTTCTTAAGATCGTCCAATACTATTTATTGTAGCGTAGCTTGAGATGGCTTTGCTACCTTCTTCAGCTGTCTTAGAATTAAATGTGGTGTGGTAAGGTTCTTAAGATACCCTGAGAAGTTGGTGCCCATAGTAGCATGCAAGAGTGCTGTAAATGTGTGGAGCTTCTCTTCCCGCTTTAGGTAGTCTTGTCATTAAAGCTTATAGAGCTTAAAAAGCATTCTCTATATCTCTAGAGATTGCTAAGGTTGTTGTCCTTAACTTAATAACCCAGGTATAGCTGTTCTAGTAGACGCTGGAGTTGCTGCTGGTGCTGTAGGGGCTGCAGGATCCGCTGCTAGTGCTGCAGGATCCGCTACAGGTGCTGTAGGAGCTGCAGCCGTTGCTGCAGGAGCTGCTGCTATTGTAGGTATGTCTGGCTTATTGTTTTCTTTGATTTTGTTCTCTGTCTTATCTAGGTTAACATAGTCCCAGATCTTCGTAAAACTTGCTTTTTAGCGGATAAATTAAAACTATAAAGGCTAGTCTTTTTAGGTTAGCAAAAGAGGGTTTATAGAGTCCTTGGTTGCCATATTAGCTTTTATTTTAAGGTTGCGTAAAGAGACGCGCTTACGCGTAAAGCACGCGATATTTTGTGATAAACTATGCTCAAAGAGGCTTAGTGGTAGTTGTCTGGCCACTAAGATCTCCCTGGTGCTCAGAAGGTTACCAGGCTTATAACTTTTAGCCAGGCAGGTATTAAGACAAATGACATTAGCTAGCTGATAGGTAGAGATATAGAATTGTACGAGTAATCTGTTTTATTTAAGGTGGCTCTAAGAGCCCTAATATACATAAGGAAAATAACCCTAGTTCGACCTTCGGTGTCCGACACCTCAGCAGTAAAGCTACCTCCGTGGCCAACAGATCCTATCCTTGATCATCCTCGGTGGTCTTCCCTGGTGCCCCGAGTCCCCTGTCTGGCTTGTACGTCGAAGCCGAGATGATGAGGCAGCCCAATCCCTCGCTCGGCTTGGATACGAAGACGTTGATTCTACCCTGGCTTTGATCCGCCTAACTAATAGGTACCGGAAAGAGCATACCACGAAGCCAGCTTCTTCCGCAGATTGCTTTAGAGGCACCGACAGACGCCGTACGGAGATTGCCATGGGATCTTTCGCAGTCACTCAACTCACTGGTTGCGTTTTCATCATTGGATACTCCACTTATTTCTTTGAGCTTGCTGGCCTCTCCAACGACAACTAATTCCTTTTTATACTTTTAAAGTATATTAGTTTTTTTGTCATTCTCCCTCGGACTAGGTGTGGGTGCATTAGGTATTGTAGGCAACATATTCTCCTGGTTTCTCATCAACTGTCGGACGCCGGCCTACATTCCTTCGGGGCACCTGCGGTCCTCTGTTGCTGCTTCTATTGGTAGACATTCTAGATGTCGCACCCTCGAAGGGTTATGGCAATGTCTAGGGCCAGAGCACCTGCATTGTCATCTTTAGCTGCGTTTATTCCCTTAGCGTAGGTCCTATTACTTGGGCACCCTATGCAGAGATCAGCTCAAGTCGACTGCGCTCCGGGACTGTAGGTTTGGGCATTGTGATGCATAATCTAATTGGCGTGCTACTCCCTACGGTCATTCCATATATGCTAAAGTATGAACCTAGATGTTCCCTTTTCTGATCTACTTAACCAATTACTGAGGTCTAACTGATTTGTGTGTAGTCCTGATGAAGGAAACCTTAAAGGCAAGATTAGGCTCATCTTTGCATTCACAACGGCGGCGTCAATCGTGTGGATTTACTTCCGCATCCCAAAAACAGCTGGAAGGAGTTCTGATGAGCTGGATGCAATGTTTGCTGCGCGGGTGCCTTCAGGGAGGTTTAAAGTGTATAAAAGATAAGGTGATGAATCTGAAATCGGCCATCTTCTAAGCTTAATTTCTTCTAGAAGCTCGGTGGTTATATTGACTGTGTCATGTCGCCCTGCGTTTGTCTCCGCAGCTTTCCTTCACTTCCGTCTTCATCTCCGTTCCCTACAGAAGACGCCATTCACCACTTCACCGGCGACCGCTAGTACTTTTAGCATCTATTTACCCTCTGTTGTCTATCTTGCTCCAAGTCCCCTCCATCATTCTTCCACCATCCACTTCAACCACAACCCCCAAACGTACTTCAGGGTAAAGTATCTCACCCCTCCTTCCTGCATTACTCTTGCACTAACTACATCGCTCTTCAGCACACCGAAGCTACCGCTGCAGGAAATTGTGATTCACGTTCACTACAACGCAATGCCTTACTCGCTCGAATCGTTGCTTAAGCGTATCGATGCCCGTTGGGATATTCGGGAGAATACCCGCCATATGGACCACTACATGAACGGCATGCTCATACATGCCAAGTATGACATTAAGCAGCTCACCGTGGTAGCTAGTCACCTTAAACGCTTCTCACGCCGTACTGCGGAGGAGTGGGATGCGATTCCGAAATTTTTCATGGATGACTCAAGTCACGGGAAGGTGAGTAATGAAATTATCCTTTGTTAGAGACCGAATGTCTGACGGGAATACAGCCTATGTCAGAGGAGCCTGAGCGCATAAAGCCTAGTAACAAGGTCTTCATTAGTAGCAAGTTCACGCTCGGAGAAGCCGAGACTATTTTGCCGAGTTTGCTGAAGACAGCTTCAAAGTCTTTGAGGACCACCTTCAGTCTAACGGCAAGCGTGATGGCAACACAGCCCAACCCTATTGCATGAACGTTACAATTGAAATTGATCCAGTTTCAGCCCCAAAGCCCACCGGCCGTCCTCACAATTGCAAGGAAGCAACTGTTGGCGGGAAGCTGGACACAGAAAAGGTTCAGGCAAATGACTCCGAGCCAGACTCGAAGTTCCTCGAAGTTGCTAATCTTAGTGTCCACATCGCTGAAAACCGTCTAAAGAATGCCAGACTGCAGCGGTCGCGAGCCAGACACGATCCCAAACAAGATAAAGAAAACAAGGCCAAAATCGAACATTGGGGGCGTGAAGTCAAGGCTTCGAAATCCCAGCTTAGAAAGGCCCTCACAAAGATGGAAAGCATCTTTGGGACATTCTTGGGCAAGATGAGAAGTGATCTAGCTTCTCCGGATGACCCCCCGACCCTGATTCCGCCCGGCTCGCCTGCCTAGAATTCTTACGGGAGTACAGACCCTTCGCACAAAGAGACACTTATGCAGCAAGGAATCGATCTCGCAGCCCACCGAGTCAAAAGTATCCGACAGGCATCCGCTCCCAACCCAACCAGTATGACCGGGCCTCCTATAGTTTCCATTTTGTCGAAGGCCAGATATATCTCCTGTGATGACCACGAATGTACTTGTGTTAAGTTGGGACCCACTGTCTCGATTTCTGGCCACAATATGGGCCCAGGTTTGGCCATTAGAATCAAAAAAGAATAGTGACGATGTTAGTAAGAATGATGACCAACTGACTGGTAAGGCCCCAGATGGACAGGGAGGGCAGCCGCTCCACTCAAAACAGCTGCAGCTATTCCTCGTACGACTGGCTACTCTGCCGATAGTACTGAGCCGACTCGCAATGCAATCACAGACAGCTCTCAGAGTATTCCGCCGGCTAGTTCCACGGTTGCGGACGAGGCACCTCAACCGCATATTTCGGAGATTTCAGATATCTTGACCGTGTTTAATGCTACATCCGTCGACATGGAGAAAATCGTGCACGAAGCTTTAAAGACTTTCGGCGAAGTCTACGACTTGACTTTTACCACCGGTGATAAAGATGCTCAAATTAAATCTGCCACCGCAGCCGGCGATGTCAAGCTCTCCGAGGCTCAAGCTACTACCGCGGCCAAAGCTGCCGTCGCGATACATTGTGACGCGCACAATGAGATGCCGAAGGATAGACGCAACACAAGCGACAGCATGTGAGGATCTAGGTACCACCATAACTTGGCTGGATGCTAGATGGACAATTGCCGGATCTACCGGGTCTACACCGATTACGGCATCAACGCCTGATGAGACGCTGGCACCGCACTGTCATAAAAGACAACAACACCAACGCCGTCGTAATAAGCGACGCGTCACGATCAACGAGACGCTTGCACCGTACTGCTACGACAATCAATTCGTCCCTCAATTAATCCTTCCTTCCTCAAAAGACAACGACAACCTAGATACACAACCATTCGATAAAGTCGACCTACTCCATCATAGCGTAGTGACCCAAAGTGGAGTCTAAGCCAGAGCACAAGCTAGAGTAAGAAGCCAGAGTATAAGCTCACTTGGATATACAAATGGTGAGAGACAAGGATTTTTTGGTAGAGACAAGGGTATAAACGGAGTTGGATTATTGAGCTTTGGAACAAGACTTTGAAATTATATTTTAGTGGCTTGGTGGGAGAACTCAACACCACGCCAAGACTGGTAATACAGCTTTGACCAGCAAGCATGCTTAAAGCTGGAGGGGTATGTCGAACGGAATCTGGATGTCTCAGTTGCCTAATACTGTCTCAGTTGCCTGTACCCCTCCCCCCCCCCCATATATAGTCTCTATTTCTTCATAGATCAATCTTTACACGAGTCCTTCTTTTATGACCTCATTTTCAGGTCGACACTTCCTACTGTCTCTGATGCCTAGTACCCTATGTCTCACCACCTGTTTCTGTTACCTATTTTGTCTCAGTTGCCTATGATATTTGACTCAGTTGCCTGGACCTACCTTGTGTATATAGAGAGCTTCTAGAGCCCTCTTTAATAAACAGAGTTCTCATTCCTGATCGTCCGTTCAACAGAACTAGATAACCAATTTCCTTAATCTCAGCTCTTACGGACAGAACTGAGGAAGTTGAGACGCTGCTCCTGGAGCCGAGCATGCCTGAGCAAGAGCAAGTTTGTACTGCTTGACGGCATAAACGGTCGAGACTGTTCCAAAGGCTATGCTGAGAATCGTCAAGATCGCGACGACAGTAGCAATCCAAAACGTAGCAAACTGCATAAAGTTTCGTCGGTCCTTATCAAGCTTGAGTTGTTGCAAGCCTTGCGGCGGCATGTTAAATACATCGATGAGATCTTCGACCTTCTCTTGCCAGTAACTGTATTTCTCAAGTTCCAGCACCCTGGGTCGCTTGCAGAATCCAAGGCTATAAAATGGCTTTTCTTGCCTGGACAGGAATCCCCGTGTTGGTGCATCGCCGAACGGAAACAAAAGATTCAGTGTATCAATCGCTTCTTCAAGTACTGCTTTGGGAACAGCGGACTCTTCAGTGGATTTAAGGTGATTCCAAAGACAGATTTTGTGTTCGTACACGGTAACCACCTTAATTTTCCAATCAATTGTTAAGTGGTCCGCCAAATTGTGAGTCCAGTATACTCTAAAGCCGCAGGTATTGACAAGATATGCTATAGTTAGTGCCGGATTAATTCTAGCTCTGCTCGAGGATCGGTTAGGCTCATGTTTCACAAATTGAGCCTCTACAAGTTCTTTGAGCGAAACACTACTTGTCCATTTTACTGATGTGGGTTGCGGTAAGACTGAACCCACGATTATCCCAGATGAATCAAGGCCAGATGAACGAATGTCTAGCGGTAGCCAAAGGCGAATAGTGAGGTCTATTGACCTCAAGATTGCTTCATCCTCAGGAGCGCCGGAGGGAAACCTTTGCTTTACGATGTTGAGGGCGTGGTCTCTGGATATTAGAATAATGTGTTTTAGGTCCTGAAGGAGATCTAGTGTTTCGTCGAGCGATCCTACTGCGAATATGTGCCGATGCTTTTCCAACATCATCATTTCGGACGCGATATATTCGAGAAGCATGGAGTAATCATCCTCGTGAAACTCCTTCTCCGAAAGGTTTGGCCAGATCTTCCTGAACATTGCAAGCTTTTCTGCTTTGGTCCAGCCATGCAATGGCGTTTTCTTTGGCTTTGGCATATTTGTTCAATGAGATGGACTAGGGGAAGATGGCGCGCAATGAACGCAGCGAACAGAGGCTGGGCGGAAGTTATTGATTGCAGGTCCGAGCTGGAAGTAGGAGACGAGCAAGGCTCGACTTCCAGGCTCAGACTTCAACCCACACAGATCACGAACGGGGCAAACACCCTCCCCTGCTAGTATGGATGTAAAGTAACACAGCCCCGCTATTCTACCTAAGATCTTACTTGCAATCGTGCAAGCAGAGAGAACTGTTCCACTCCATGCGGGGTACCCTTTTATGGCTGTGTGGATTAGCGGGGTGTGAGTTCTGCTTTTTGAGCCTCGACTGGTGAGCGATGGCCGTGGGGTCAATGAAGCCAACGAGGAGACACTATTGCCAAGACAGCTTTTCTGCATGTGCACCCTCAGCCCAACAGCCCTCGACGAGTTCACGATACGACACAACGACTATTCTTCATCTCTTTACCTGTTATAGGCATAATTGCCTGCATCGTTCGGAATTCAGTGGTGATGCTTGGTCCTCAGTTTCTTCCTGTCTAGTCTCCTCGCGAACATCAGAATGTCGAATGTCCGTGCCGAAACCATCATAGAGGCGCCCTCCGAGCTTGTAAATGAACAACAGGGCACCTTGCAGACCAGTATACTTACCCCACTGAGCCATGTGATAAACCGATTCTATGGAGAGATGCACGAACGGAGGTCAAGGATGGCAGCACAAGTGCATAGCTTTACAAAATACTCTACTCCCCAGAACGGCCTACCAAACGATGCTGCCTTCGGTAGCTCCGTAGCGAAACCTCTCGGTGGCTCTGAAGAGATCAAGAGCAAGGACTGCGTGCAACAGGGGACTAAAGGAGCAATTTCTGCGACAAATACACGTCTCAGAAGGCATAATAATCGAATGGGCGTTGCAGAGTCGCACCAAGCGCTCTCTGTCCTCGATCTCAGTCAATCTTCGCAAGGGGCCAAAGAGTCCTCAAGGTCTCAGAGTGCTACAAATGGCGAGACCACCTCGCCGGGATTCCCTCAAAGTCATGAGGATCTCGCAGCAAGAGATGTTCTAGGAACTGCACAGACTTCCATAAGCAGCGTGGTTCTCTCAGCGTCGCCATTGTCACCACAGGCATTACAACCGCCGATCACTGCAACTTCTCCGGCTAATAATATTGATATCGAGCTATCATCGGCACAGATTTATCGTTTCAAAAAAAATCTTTACGTCGGAAAAGTCCGAGAAGTGCGACCGCACCTAGCTGTGATAAAGGAATGGGAGAATGACATTCTGCCCCGCTTACTTACTGATCTCAAGCCGATTTATGACGCGAAGGCTCCTTTTCAATCCAACGAAGAGAGCATAATCGAGCCTCAATTGTGTATGTCGGGTTTCGCCGCAAAGGGTGCTAATTATGTCACCTTGACGCCATGCATATGGATTCGTTGCGGAAGCAAAAGGTGCAAGGAAGACGTCAAAGAAGCAGTAAAGGATCTCAGCTGGGTAAGGTCTTTTGACCAAGGCGTAGTGGAAGTACACATTCGCGCCCCGCGTTTTACTGCGTCGGGCTCTACGAGACTTATTGAAGGGTTAGATTTCGATCAGGGCTTCCCTAGAGCAGACGGAACCATTCTGCATCTTCATGTTGAGGAAGTCCCTGCCGTCATATCAGCTTGTGGGTTGTTATGTGTTGCAACTGTCACTAAAGACGGGGCAGTGATCCGGCAACGTGTATCCAGGATTGGAGGACTCATCCGCGTAAATGGGTTCGAACTTTATGGAGTTACCACAGCACATGCAATGTTGGATGATTGCTTGGACGATTGTCAGAGACAAATCGCTTCTGCACCTGATTCGGACGACTCGGATTTTGACAGCGACGACAGTACTTGCCCATATGAAGACGATACTATGGGCAACGGCCTGGAGAAGCCCCAGTCTGGATGTCAGCAACCGCAGTTGGGAGCGATGAATCCTGACCGGATAAAGTTATGGCGACCTGTCCGCCTTGGTGGACCAATAAATTTCCTCGGAAAGGACGCATCTGAGCTGTCAGGCTGGAGTTTGTCTGGCTCATTGTACCATTTGGCGGCGGTGGATGCTGATTTTGCTCTCTTGGACATCTTGACTCCCGCCCCCAAGCTCCGCAACTCTTACCGAGCTGGCAGCTTTGAGCCTAAGTCTGTGGATACTTTCCTGGGGGATGAGAATCTCCAGGAAGGGCCAGTTCACATTCTTTTTGGGCACCGGGATATAGTTGAAGGGTACCTGCTTCCTATAACTTCTGCATTTCTGACGCGAGGTGTTGTCTTCCAGACCCGTAAGATTCAGCTTGAGAGTCTATTGGGTACGTCGTGCTCTTGATAGCCGTGTCTCCGTCTTCTACATTGTGTATAAACTAACATTTCGAAAGCTTCAGGCACTTCTGGATCCTGGGTCGTCCGGGGACCGGCACTTTGCGGCATGATTATTGCCGGCTATGACCGAGAACCATACGCTCATATGGTTACTGCGGAAAAACTCTTCTCGGACATTAGACGCTTGAAGCCTGGCATCCAGACGGTTGATATCCCATCCTACAGCGAAATCAACACATGTGTAAACCTATTTTTGGTTCCTCCGAGACCAGCTTCTGGAAGTAAACACGATGTTGTTGGGGTTGATATCGGCGACGCTGGGGGCAATCACTACTCACAGAAACAAACCACAGAAATGAAGCAGACTAGCAGCGAACAGCGTGAAGAAAAACCTGACAGCGATTTTACATGCCAACTTACCTCTTTACCTAGCCGCTCCCCGTCTCCCCTCAGCTCCGCTAAGGATCGTCTAGCAGAAGTAAAGGATGACAGAACTCTACGAAATGAGCCGTCTCAGCACATAGAATATCTCTCGCGCGACTGGCTGGATGAAGACACGACATGGAGTTTCGGCAGCATGGACGAAACAGCCGCCAATAAAGCAGAGAGATACGCCGTAACAGACGCAGCCACCAATTATGAAGTGGAGAACACACTGTCGCCTAGCCATTATATTAATCCAATAGGTAAGCGAAAACCGACTAATGCTGGGAAAGCAGCTTCATCCCTTCTTGCCTCTTCCGGCGCGGAGTCAAGCCTAAGCACCTCTGACATGAAATCGACGACAACCATACTCATACGCAAGCTGCCTCTTACCGCTAGCGAGGACCTGCTTCGGAGCATGCTTTTGTTCTCAAAGGATCTCATTGACGCGTCATATGTTCCTCCACGGTATGCTGAGGACAAGGAGTTTCGGACGGCTATCGCGCATTTCAAAACGTTCGCTGGCACTCAAGAAGCGCGAGACGTGCTAAACCGCAAGCCCTATGGGACGAATGAGGGGGAAATGATCGTTGAACTTGTCCAAGACAACACGCCAGGCACGATCGGTTTGAGGAGAAACACGGTTGATGACACTTCGGGTCACCAGGGCTCTGGTCTTTCCAACAACAGCAACCGCCAGTCCCAATCAGCCAAGGGCTTCCTCAGGTATCAGTCAATCTATGCAGAAGGTGTGGAGGCGAAGAAAGCACTCTCACTAAAGGAAGCCGAAATCAGGAAGAAAAATGAACAGATCGAAAAACTAGAGTCGGCTATCGCGGTGTGGATTCACGGAGGACATAAAGAAGTCACTAGGATAAAATTGGAGAAAGCTGAGATAGTAAAGGAAAAAACTAATCTGGATATCAAACTACAACAGGCACTAAAAGAGAAATGGAAAGCAGAAGAGCAAGCGGAAAAGACCAAATGCTTATTGGATGAGCAGGATGCAGAATCAGCCAAGTTGAAAAACGAGGTGCTTGTGCTAAAGGCTAGAGAGGAGGTGCTGAAGACTAATCTAAGAAAAGAGACAGCGGCGAAGGAGGGTGTGAACAACCAACTGAGCAAGACTCAAATTGAACTCGAGAAGTATGTCGCTTATAGAGCGAATCTAATTGACCTTGACCTAAGCAAATTGTATGGAACTATATCCACAATGTTTAGCAGATTGTATTGCTTATCAGCTGTCCGTCTAGCTCTAAAGGTTTGGCGAAGATATGGGAACGCACACATATTCTAGTAAAGAAGTACTTTTCACTTGATATCTTGACTGAGTCGTCCGAGGTTAGTCTGCAGCGTTGTGTGGCATCTTGACTAGCTAATGACGGTCTTACGCTGCCAGGAACACGAAAATTGGATCCAGCAAACACGCGAGTTTTTACATCCACCATCTAGGTCGATTCTTATTCCGCCGACAAACTCTTCCGCAGCCAAAGTTGCACGTATGGCTGTTATGTTGAATGTGTTCGCCCTTGTGTTTGTAAATTGGATATTTACGGCGACACCAGCACTTCTTGCACAAGCTGGCCTTGATAGTATCCTGTCTAAATTAGCGGACAAAGACAAGGTGAGGGAAGAGCTGTGTCGAGCAATATTATTATCAGCATCGAGCAGTTATCCATTACAGGACAAAGAACTCCAGCGGCTTGTGAAATGGATCCTGGAAGCATTTGGAACCTTACTTTTCTCGAAATCTCGCATAGAATTTAAGTCCGACGTTAAGGATTTGATGACAGAGGCCACAAATTGCTGGACTAAGTCACGATGGAGCCGTCAGAAGCTCATTGCCACTCTTAACTACGAATTGTATCCGGGATCATGGAAAGATTTTCCTGTACCTAGCCACAAGCACCAACAGAACACAAAGAATCCCGAGGCTTTAGATCCCGAGGACCAAGAGGAGGTGACTCTCGTTGCATTTCCGGCAATCATTGCGATAAGTAGCGGTACATGGGAGACGATTCGCCCTGGTTTCCTTATTCGTTACTCTCATCTGTACGAGGCAGAGGACGAGTGGCGAAGCGAACAGAAGAAGAGACGATTTTCCCGCAGCGGGGTGCCCAACGGACCGTGGGGCAAACGACGTGCGGACGGCTTAGCAGTACCCCAATATCAGGAAGATTAGAAAGAGAGTAATCAAGATCGTTGTCGGCCATATTGAATAGTAGAAAGTTAATATAAAGAAGAAACGTTATGATTTTGAAGCAAATATATGGTTATAATCGATAAAAATCTATATATGCACCCGCCCGACTTCGGACCTTATCTTTCGGCCCCGCACTTATATATACTTTACGAGCTATTTAGCGCAGGTTCTTTACATAATAGACTATTTAACTGCAGCTTTAGATAAGAATTTAGACTACGTGGTTGTTATTCTATCATATTATTTTAGAAGCGGTGTATATATGCTTTTTTAATGCTTTTCTGATTTTGACGATAGTGGCCCGTGCATGTCTTACTAAAAGCTGAGCCATGATGGGTCTGTGGGATGAGCCTGCCCCGAGACAGTCCGTGGACCAAGGGATAAGGTAGGGGGTTAGTTGGAAGACAGGCAGAATAAAGCTAGGGAGAAGAGGATGTGTGCGGTTAGGAAGGAAAGTAAGGAAGAGTGCTTTCCGAAATGAAAAGAAGAAAGATGCGTCGCGTTTTCATTATTCACGCCATGGACGCGTACTTTGATAGGTGGCTTCTTCCTAATTAAGTGGAGATTTTGTGGAGATTGTATCCGAAAGGCGTGTATTGTAAAGCCCTTTTACTACCACCTACTGAACAGCGGGAGAGCAGCATTTACTCTACAAACCGTATGCAGGTTTACTCTAGTAACACTATTTATTCTCTTGTGTTTATAAAGGGGATGAAGATCCAATATAGCAATATTTTGTTACTTGGCAAGAGAATTTCTGAGTTTTGGTTAGGGCTTGGAGGCGGGAGCAAGCGAGCGAATAGAAGAGGGAAGAAAATCAAATCGGGGCGGGAAGATTTTGGCATTTCTGACTAGTTGTTTAAACTACCTCGAAACAACCCTAAAGTAGTAAGTAGTAAAGTAGTAGTAGTAGTAGTAGTAGTAGTAGTAGTAAAGCACTCTTCAATTCTGATCCGAGTTCCTCCTCAGCTGTACTCGTAACAGCTTGTGTATAAAACCGAAGCTTACACCACCCTAAAAATCCGTGGAGGTTTGCCCAATAATAGGCATTCACCTCGGATAACTCCCACGCCGAGTCTGTGGCACCCTCTTTTTCATGCCCTTGCTTGAAAGCCGCGTGTGAGACCACCAAGACATAACAAAGGCTATGCTGTTTCAATGTTTCACGCCAAGAAATATCTACAAAATCTTTCCAAGTGTTTTCGCCAAGTTCCGTCCAGCTCTTGAATTTATGCCACGCATGGCTTCGTTTCCTATAAATGCAAGCGTCTCGTCAGAGCGTAAAATAAAATCGCTACAGGGGATAGGTTCCGACATATTGACAGGGCTGTTCATCTGTTCGTAGAAATTTACTCTTTTTAGGGGTGCATCAAAATAGTCTGCGAGTCCAGCTCTGCGCTGATGCTAACTTAGAGTAGAGTCGGGGAATCTTGAGTAAGACCATTAGAAGTGTATTGGAGATATAAAGTGAAGCGGGACTACAGAGTTCAAAGACATTCTTGTTGGTATAGACAATAGATTGGGTAGAAAAGAGGCCGCCGAAGTCCTCGAGAGAAGGCAGAATATACGAAACGAAGCATAGAGCGCCTCGATCATAGAACGTATTGTATTGTGCTTTTTTTGGGTAGTCTTCTGGAGACAAGACGAAGCCTAAAGGAGACGGCGCAGCTGATGATTTTTTAAGTCTGTCAGGCATCGAGAAATTCATTTTTAACGAGGTGTACTTCGAAAGCTACGGCACCATCAAGATTTACTGTTGAGCTCAATTATTACCTTTCTAGGCGGTGGCTCATTTTCCCAGACGAACGCATTAGCCCTGATGGCGTCAGCTTCCGCAGAATGTCACTACAGGCAGCCCCGCGAACATCAAGGACGCGTGTCGGTCTACCAAAGAAACAGCGATATCAGCATCATTGAGCATTGCTATTCTCAGACACAGGCGTGCAAGATTAGGCCTGGAGGGTAGTAATGAAGCACGACCTTCACAGCCACTGATGGCAACAAACCGATGACAAAGGATACGCAAAGTATGACGTCGCTTTGGAGGAGCAACTGGCAAGAACACGGAGATGGCGGTGGAGGTTGGCGGAACAGTTTGCTCTCTGAATTTTCCGGCGCACGGAGTCTCCGAGTAATCGCTTTACATGGCGGCATGGTGGGTGGCATGGTGGCTGATTGCAGCACAGCCTCAAACCCCGCCCGGCCCAATGGCCCGCTTCACCTATCACCACTCCACGCTGCAAGGAGCCTGCTCTGCTGCTCAGCCGCAATCGCTCAGCTTCAGGCATTACCGCTCTTTCCTGGTCGAAATCGGTGATTCGCGTACACACACCCCTCATCCAGCGCCATTTGTTTCGCATAAAAAGGCCTGTGATCCTCTGAATGTGTGCCTGATATCTGCACCTCCTGACCCGAGCAACCCCTCCCCCGCTTAGCTGAGAAGTAAGCAGCAAACAGGAACTCATTAGTCTCCCTTCTCCCACAAACTACTTTTCCCAAAGAAACCAATTCTCCAAATCAATCAACATGTCTGGACAAGAGTATTACGGTGGTAGCTATAACCAACCTCCCCAGCAGCAAGGCTACGGGGGATACGACCAATACAATCAGCACGGAGCGCCCCCAGCACAACCCCCTTATGGCGGCCATGAGCAATATGGAGGTAGCCCCTATCCTCCACAACAGGTGCGCGCTTTCACTTACATTCCTCGCTTTCCTTGCGCGTAAGCTCTAACAGCTCTATAGGGCCAATACCCTCCACCATCACACTCCCCTTACCAGTCACCACCTCCAGGTGCACATGATGCCTATCCTCCACCGCAAGGCGGCTACGACCAGAACCAAGTAGCACCATATGGTGAAAACCGTGGACACTCTCCATATCCCCCCGAGCATCAATATGGAGCTCCTCCTGCTCACGGGGCCGGTTACGGAGAGCAACAGCCAGGCCAGTACGGTCAGCCAGGCGCACCTGGAGGGCCAGCTGATGGAGAACGTGGTCTTGGCTCCACACTCCTCGGTGGTGCTGGAGGGGCCTTCGTTGGTCACAAGCTTGGTGGCGGTCCCCTCGGTACGATCGGAGGACTTGTGGCCGGCGCGATAGGTGCCAATGTCTTGGATAGTAAGCATGATAAGTAAGTTCTTCCTATAGGGTTAGCGGCTTGCGCTTATTAGAGATTTTACTAACGCGGTATTCCTTGTAGGCACAAGAAAGAGAAGAAACACAAGAAGCATGGGGGTGGCAGCCATGGCAGCGAACATGGCTCTTCCCACCTCGGCGGCTATGCAGCTTCTGCTGGCCTGGGCGGTCTTTACGCTGATAGCCATAGCAGCCATGGTGGTCACGGTCACAAGAAGCACAAGCACCACTCAAGGTCAAGGTCTCGCGGCGGTCACTCTTCTTCTAGCAGTGACTCCGATTAGGCTTTAGTATGGTCCTGTAGACGAGAGCGATGTTTGCGTTGTACATCCCGGTTTTGTTTCTCATTCTTTGTTACAGTTGAATGGCGGGTATTGTGTGGATACAATGGGTTTCATATTGGGCGGCACAATGAAGGTCCTCCCGGAGTCTCTATATTGTGTTTTTAAATGATTATTCTAATGAATCATGACAAGCTTCATCCTAATGGGATGAGACTGACTCAATTTCCACGACAACTAGGCTCGACTCCGGCACTGTGAAACTTAGAATTCTGTGACTCAATAAAAAAAAATAAGCCCTTTCTGTTTTAAAGCCAACTGCTTTAGTGGACAGAGGGATAAATTTCATTACAAAGCACTAATGGGAGTCATTCAAGGACTGTGATATATTAATTTAGGGGAGGAAAGATGAAGCGAGAAAATCCATTTTGTCCCACCTCGATTTAAATCATCACCATCGCCTAACTGTGAAAATTCTGCAAAGTGCTTTTCCGGCTGCCAAAAATTGGGGCTCACCATGGCCGACATTTTCTTAAGTTTCCTGAGAAATACTTTGCCCGATGACCTTGCTTCTGTCCTTAGCGACTTGCTTAGAAGCCTGGAGCATGGAGACTTTGCTGAGATTCTTCAGCACCCTCAGGTTAAGATTCTACTGGGACATGAAGACGACGAAACTACAGAAGCAGTGTTTTTTGCTGACTTCCCGTCATGGGGTGATTATATCTTCCGCCGTCTGGGTCTAATTCTAGGGAAAAGGAATGAGGAGCTTGAAAATACAGGCCAAGTCTCCCCATCCTATCGCCAACATATCTTTTTTATCGTAGCTGTCGCATCTATGTATGCTTTTCTACAGTCAAATTTCACTGGCCCTCCGCTTCCATTCTCGTCTGCTCAAGTTCTTTTTCCAAAAAGCATCTCCGCGTCCCCTGCAGCCGTGTCCGCGCTGAGACGGGACCTAATCCTATCACTGGGAGCCGATGGAGAGGCAGCATACAAGCTTACTCCGAACATTGAGTTGCTGTGCCTGGCTGACTCAATCTTAACATGTCCGCCGGTAGTAAAAAATGTGCAGGCTGCTCGGTGGGCAAAGCTCCGAGTTGATTTCTTACATCAGAGGTTACTATCAGAGATTGCACCTTCGCTACAGTCTTCGATATATGGGGATCTAGAGGCTGTGGAGACACAAATCCTATCTTCCGAATCTGAATATAGCACGTTGGATATTCGTGTCCATTTTCTTTTGGAGAGAGCGGCTATACATACACATCATGGTTTTGATAAAAAGGCACGAGTAGACCTAGACCAGGCAACTTCGGAGAGGAAATTTGAGTTTGCTCTTACCGGCTTACTTGGCAAGAGGACCAAATTTCAGGAGAAAGATACCAGCCAGCTCGTAGTTCTTGCGCGCAGTGTTAGCTCAATGTCGAACGGAATTCCAGACGCAGGTGAGAAAGAGATTGCCACGACCGATATTAAATCCAACTCTCCAATTTCAGCTCCAGAAGGTGTAGAGATATCAAAGCCTAGGAACCTTGACCTCAATGATGATACCCTCCTAGAATCCATCTCATTCACGGAATATCCATCATCATCTACTGATATCAAGGATGAGTCTTCTCTTCCATCTAACCTTACTTCCCTTGATCCTGCCAACCAGCCCATTTTGGAACCTCTAGATTCCGCTATATTACTTTCTTTGGCGTCTTCAATCACCAACACTTCTCCCTCTCATGGTCTGACTAGAGAAGAGACTTTACCATACGCAACTCGCGTTCTCGAGGGTGGAAGTTCCAATTGGCAGGTTTACACGCAAGCACTCCTGGTTAGGAGTCGTATCGAAGGTTATAGATCCCGGACTATGGAAAGAGGTCTCCTACAGCTCCAAGCATTAGTTGATCAAGTCATCTCCGAGACGTCCACGGAAGATTCAAGCGGTGCTGTTGGATCGGAGGGTGCAACAACCACTATATTTTTACCCAAGGCAACCCAATCCGAGACTGCACCTGTCAGTGAGCGTCTACATTACATATTTCAACTCTGTTCGCCCTCTCGATGGGAACTTGAAGCAGAATTAGCCGCGCGCTGGGTCAATCTGGGAGGTCTTCGCTCCGCTTTGGAAATATATGAGAGGCTAGAGATGTGGGCTGAGGCAGCTCTATGTTGGGCAGCCACTGAGCGAGAAGACAAAGCAAAGAAGATCGTTCGAAGACAGCTGTACCACGCTTCCAGCGGTAGCGATGAGATAGCTGATCTCGAGGAGAAGAAATGGGAGGGTTCTCCTAGAGATCCAGCTCCAGCGGACGCACCTCGCCTTTACTGCATACTCGGCGATATCGACCATGATCCAGCTATGTACGAGAAAGCTTGGGAAGTTTCCAACCACCGCTACGCCAGAGCTCAACGCTCCTTAGGTCGGCACTACTTCGCACTCAAAGACTATGAGAAAGCCGCTTCAGCCTACTCCTTGTCGCTCAAAATCAACGCTCTGAACCACTCCAGCTGGTTTGCGCTAGGCTGCGCACACCTTGAGCTGACCCAGTTCAAAAGTGCAGTCGAAGCATTCTCGCGCTGTGTCCAACTCGACGACACAGACGCCGAAGCTTGGAGCAATCTAGCAGCAGCATTAATGCATCTGCGGCCGGTCCAGCCCTCCACCTCAATCGACAAAGACGAGCACCCGATCACCAAACACCATCCAAGTCCGCAGCAACACCGCATCGACGCTCTCAAAGCCTTCAAGCGTGCAGCAGCGCTGAAATACGACTCCTTCCGCATCTGGGAGAACCTCCTCACCGTCGCCGCGTCCACAATCCCGCCCTCCTACGCCGACATCGTCGCAGCGCAAAAGCGCCTCTGCGAGCTGCGTGGGCCGTCTGTCGGCGAGAAATGCGTCGACGAGGATATCCTCGACGCGCTGGTCCGCTACATCATCACGTCCGATGCCGACAACGCGGGATATGACCCTGCCAAGCCGGGCCTGCCGCGGATGGTTGTGGAGCTGGTGGATAAGCATGTGGTCCCCCTGATCACGGCGTCCGCGCGGCTCTGGCGCACCGTGGCCAAGCTTGCGCTTTATCGCCACAGGCCATCGTCGGCGCTCGAGGCGCACGAGAAGGCGTGGCGCGCTGTCGTCTCACAACCGGGGTGGGAGCATGGGACTGAGAAGCAGTGGGACGGTGTGGTGGATGCTACCATCGACTTGGCTGATGCGTATGAGAGCCTTGGGAGTATGGAGAGGACGGAGGGGCTGGGTGCGGGTGCGGGGGAACTAGTAGCGAAGGATTGGAGGTTTAAGTCGAGGAGCGCGGTGAGGGGCATTACTGGAAGGGGAAAGGATAGCTGGGAGGGGACAGATGGGTGGGAGAGGCTGAAGACGTGTTTGGCGGGCCTGAAGGCGTGATTCCATCTGGTGGTTCAGTGGTACTACGAGGAAATAGATGAGTTGTGTGAGGTTTGTAATATTGGTATTCCTTGATAGATTATATGGGCTAAGAAAGGAAAAGCCTGAAATAAGGGCCTAGAAATCTTAAAGCACTTGTTCAGTGAACTCAGTCCCCATACCATCCTGGATAGGTTGGAATCATCTTTACTACTTCTAGGATAAGGTAGTAAATTTCGTCAATGGAGGGATGCGCTGCAATACTAAATGCATGAAGCTCATTGTAACGCTCTTAAAGACCCAGTAAATAAGCCTGTATACGGGGTTGTAACTGCTTAGGCACTAGAATCAATAAATCTAATGATCACATTGTTTCTTAGTAATTACACTATGGTCTCATTCGGATATAAAGTGGATTTCTTATCTTCTGCAAAGATTCCAAAGGACACGCATGACAGAGATGAGGAACAAGGTTACACGATGTAGATTTGAAGCACCCTAGCCAATGGATAGAATAATTTTTCTGCACTTGTGCTCAGGGTATAGAGTCACCACCTGGTTGACCCCATATCCTCAACCCCACATATCCTGATTCCCCGCAAAACGCAAGGGGTAGATACTCTTTGTAGAACGACTTGATGTTAAACCTGAAGCAGAAAAGATTGCAGCCCCGTTCGGATAACTTACTATTGTATTACCCGATTCCCGCAACCATGGTATTTCTCACCATAGCCACAAAAGCATCAATTTCTAACTCTTTTCAAGATTATTGATAGCACACGACTCTAGTTATGGCCTTCTGCAAACCGGGTGACCCAGCCCCTGGATATACAATCACACATCCTAATAGCCAAAAATCCTTCTACCACCTCGACGACTTCGCTGGCCCTTGGATCCTAGCATCCGAAAAGCAAGTCATCCTCATCCAGCACGGGTGCGCCCGCTCCTCTGAACTCTGGTACCACTGGATCCCTCGACTCGCACGCTACTAAGTTGTCATCCGGCGCGACGCGCGCGGACACGGCCGCTTCCTCGTTCCTAAAACGGCTAACACCATGGAGCGAGTAGGACCAGAACCAGTACGAGGGGGGCCACGTGTGGAACATGCCGACCATCGTGAGCAAAATCGTGGACTTTCTCGACCAGTTGGGTGTCCAGAAGGTGCATTTTCTGTGCGAAACTATATCGGGCGTCGTAGGGAGGTGCTCACAGTGATGCACCTAGAGCGGGTTGCGAGCTTGATAACGTGCTCGCCGCCCACGCATCTCCCGCCTCAGGCCATCGAGTTGTTCTGTGTCGGCTAGCCGTCCTGGCCGGAAGCTGTCATACGGCTGGCTCTGCGTCGTTTGAATGAGGAGATGGCAAAGCAACCTAACACGCTTCCAGTTTCACGCGCAAAAAGTTATTATGACTGGTTGCTTGGTGAGACATCTAAAACGCCTGCGGAAGGGTTGGCTGACTATGTGATCTTCCTGACAGAGATAGAAAGCCGGCCGTATTTGAAGGATATAAAGTGTCCAATGATGATCCTGGGACCGACAGCTAGCACTGCATGCCCAAAGGCAGAGAGCGAATTCGTGAAGAACAAGGCGGAGCAGGCGAGTCTGGTATGGGCTGAGAGTCTAGGACATGAGATATTTGCTGAGAGACTGGAGGAATGTATCAATGTTGTTTTGGAGTGTTTAAGGGATTTAGGGGACAAAAATAAAACATCACTGGTGGGTTATTGATGGATGTGCGATAAGATAACTGAGATGATGATAAACAGAAACTTTCGTCGGAAAAACGAAACATTGTTGGCAACTATCTACACCTCGTGCTAACTCCTGGTAGTCATATTAGAAACAACATGCACTATAAAGCACCGCGAATACTGCTATGTCTATCGACTTAACCCGCCGTAGACGTGGGCCTAGAACAGATGGTCAGATCGAGAAATGTTCCAGCAGGATTCGTCATACTTCTGTCTGATTAAGGGTTTCGAGGTGCCTCGAACCCATTCCACCGAGTCATCTATGGTGCATTACATACCAAGTACATCCTACCATTGGCTTGCTACTGAAGAGGAGATACTACACGACCCGGAAAGAAGAGGTAGGGTATATACAGTTAAATTTTAAGATGTGGTCAAGTAATAGCCATAGCACAAGCCAGATGGAAGACGCAAGACGCAGTCAGAGACCAAGTCATTCACATATCAATCCCCTTTACCCCTTTCCCTATGCACATAAGAGAAGGGTGTTTTTGTTCACGAAGCTTTTGTCCCCAATGTTGGATAATGCGTGAGGTGGTGCCGAGAAACTACCGTCGTCGCATCTGCCCGCTGAGGTATTCAAGTACCTAGTCATCAAGTCAGCGCGGCTTACAACTACGGAGAGTAAAAGGTGAGTATACCGCTTCTGGGACAACGCCTTGGTTGACTAAATGCTTGCTTAAACCTCTCACTACCTCCATTTGCTCCTCTGGAGTCAACCCCGTTATCGCAGCTTCGATGACTCCACCCACGCTCGTCTTATATGTCGCGATGAAACTCGAATAGTACATGAAAGCGAAGAATCCCATGATGAATTGACAGTCCATACGGTCCGTCATTCCTCCATGACCTGGAATGGAATCACCAAAGTCCTTGATTTTGAAGGTACGCTTGAGACCAGATGCGAAAAAGCCACCGAAAGGCGCGATGAGAGAAGCGAAGGTTGCGAATACGAGTATATGAAGTTGCATTGGAGCAAATATGAAGGTGGTCGGAACATGGGTCCATTCCGGAAGCTCTACTGGTAGGCTGTATTTGTATGGAATAAATACGGGGTTCGGATCACATTCCAATCCGGTGAAGAAGCTTGCTCCAAGGTCCTGAATCATAGTGATTGGTAATGGCAATAAAGCAGGCGAAGGTTGAATACTCACGTTGACCGGGCAAATAAAATATTTATACCGCATCATCACATTCGTAAAGCCAATGCCGAAGAGGATAGTGAAAAACCAGGCGCCAAGAAAGCCTTCCCAGGTCTTCTTCGGCGAGATTTTGATAAGCGGTGTTCGACCAAAAGTAATACCGCAAATGTAAGCGAATATGTCGTTCGTAATTACGAGAGACACGGGTAGGAAGAACCAAATCATGCCTTCAAAAATATTGTTAATGATGAAATGAGCTTGGCCGACAATGAGGAAAAGCGCCATGTGAGTCCATGCGAACTGCTGGAACTGAAACTTGTAATGCCCCTTTTGCAGTGACCCTACAAAGAAGACGAAGCCTGAAGTCACCCACATTAGCCTGGTCGGACCTCGATATACGCGGCGATTTGGCAAGCTTACCAATAAGATAGAGCATGAAGCTTATGAACCGATGATGTGTTGCTAGCGGAAGGAGTATTCTGTCAATGAGGAGAATGTGTTTGAAGTAGTAGATAACGCTCTCCCCGTAGAGAAAGTACATGAAAGTGCCTAGGAAATACCAATTTAGAGCCTTGGTAAAGCGCAGACTCCGTGCTCGGCTGGGAACGTTTGCAATAGCAATTACTTCCTTAAAGGATATTATTTGCACAGCTGTAACTATGATGATTATGTAGATGTGACCAGCAAACATAGCCCAGAAGAAGATAGCAATCATAACGAGCGTCCATATTGTTCGAGTGATGAAAGTTTGCTTTTTCTTTTCGTACTCAGATTGAGGAGGAGCTTCTGCTGTCTAGAACATGAATCAGCAGGGTGATGAATAGTAATATTTCAGACAGTACCTCTGTCTTTGTAAGGGTTCCGTTTCTTGTGGGACTTCCAGGCTCGGAGGCAGTCTCACTGATTTCTGACATGCTAGAGCTTGGTCTGCGAACCTTTCCATTACTTCCACTTCCCCTATGTTGAAACTTGACGTCTTTTCGCGGTCGTGCCATGGTAAGGCGCGGTGTGCCTCTTGGAGGAGAGTGCTCCAAGCTCTTTTTGTCGGGGAATTTGATTCCGTTAAGACCCTGGGCTCTGGAGGATGCGGCTGGGTCGGGTAGGCAGGGGAGCCTAAAGGGAGGAGTGTAGACGGCCGTAAGAGGTCGGACTTGGAGCTAAATGTGAGAGAGAATGCAGCTGTAGGAGGAAAGGATGAGCGCAAAAGCTGCGGCCCTTCTGCGGGCATGTAGTGATGAAAGAGGAGCGAGGCAGCATGAACGTCATGCGCGACTTGGTCTCTTTGGCGGCCTTAATTTATGCAAGCCTCAGGCACTGCCATGTGAACACTTAAATCATCAACAACACGCCGCTCTCTGTTAAACAATACCGCGACAGCCTCCTCAGCAAAGCCAAGCTGATATGGGCCACAGTAATCAAATGGCATGGCAGACAAGGATGACGACGATGAATTCGACTTCTCCGACCACGACCTCGACGCTCTCCCATATAATACTCTTCGCGAGCTCGAGACCACTGCTATTCTCTCTACTCAGCGCCAGCAGACTGCGCTGTTAAGCCGACTTCCCAACTTCCAACGAGCTAGAGCAAACAAAAGCTATGCCATTACCGAAAATGCGCAACCGCGCCGCGATGCGGGACAAGATCGTCTTGAATCTTCTTCATCTGATTATGGTTACGATAATGAAATCGTGATAGATCTTGATGATGAGTCACTTCCAGCAGAGCAAGTAATTGACAGCAACCCTAGTCGTCGCATGGTACTCTCCCATGAACAGGCACAATGGGTAGCCAATCCTCCAACACCCCTCGAAAACCAATATCCTCCTAAGCTTCATTCTTCAAATCTCGACAATTACAGTGCAGGGCAGGCATATCGGGGCTATGGAGACCAGGCGAACACTAGGGGCGAATATTTGCGTCAAGAATATCCCTATGCCGAAAATATGGAAGTGGATACAGATATACCTGGACCTAACGTTGAGGTCTTGGAGTTGCAAACACGTATTCAGGAGGTACGTCAAGCTTTCTAAATCGAGTATTCTGCTACGATACTGATAGCTGCAGCTTGAGCGAGAGAAAGCGAACCTTCTTAAATCTGTAGAAGAAGCCAAGTCCGCTGCAATGTCCAAGGCAGGCGAAATTTCAATAGTCCGTCGTAATCATGAGAAAGTTACGCAAGAATACAAACGAAAAATAGTGGTTATGCAGCAAGCTCATGAAGAGGAGGTAGCGAAGCAAAAGGCAGAGCTAGAGAAAACTAGGAAAGACCGAGAGCTGGTCGAGACCAACAACTTGTTCCTTGAACACGACCTTGCGCGGGAAGCTGAGAAGTCTAAACAGATAAAAAAGTCGTTAAAAGATGGTGCTGGGAGCAAATCAAGGCCTCCCCAAGGAAGTCCTGTGGTGACACCTAAGAAACATAGACCACTGCCTTTTAGGGATGGGTTTGATGATGACGATATCATTATGGTATCACCTTCAAAAGCCCGGGACAAACCAAAGATATCAACTCCTAAACTTGGGGCTAAGAGGAAGAGGCAAGTAATAGACCAAAGCCCATTACAGCCGTTACAATTGAGTGAATCTAGAGAACGCACAAAGCAACAAGACCTTGTCGAAGCTCCAGATCTTGACATAGATCTTGCATTACTAACCAAGGTAGGAAAAGGAGATGAGAGATTTGAGGTAAGTCGCTATATTACAATGAAAGTAAAATTAGCCAACCAGAATAGTTTATTCAAAGATTAATCAATCATCGGCCATCAAGTGGACACGAAAGAACATTAGAAGCCCTCACAAGGCACGCATTTCCGTCGAAATCAGATACAATGCTATCATCAATTTTATATGACGAGTTGTCCAACTGCACATTTGATGGAGATACGGAGGACAACCTCTCTCTGAAAACCTGTCGCATCTTTACGTCCCTATGGGATCAATGCTTAAAGGAACGCTATGTATGTAACCAACCGGTCTCTCGTAGGTTTACACTAACCTTTTCAGTATGCTCCATTGTATCTACTCATCGACGCCCTGCAGTTCATACTTGCCTACGATTCTGTGGCAACCGCTATCGCACTAACTGAGAAAATTCTTCCTCTCATAATAGCCTCTATCGATCTTGTTGCCATTCCAATTGGTTCGACTTTAATGGATCACGCTTCTACGAATTCAGCTTTCATCCTTGACCGTGACACTCCAACACAAGTCAAGCTCCGAAAGGAAATTGATGTCTTAAAATGCCTGGCTCTCCTCTACACCATTGCCATAAGCTGCATAACCACCCCAGAGGCCATCTCTCGCTTTTGGCAATGCATGCCATATGACTTCGTTCTTCTCATGCTCGCGAAAGTGCAACCACTCCCTCAAATTTTCCTAATGCTTCGTATCGTTAGCACTAGTGCCCTCCCCAACACCTTTGGCTCCATCATTCCGGCCGAATCTAAACCAGAGCGGCAAGTCAAATGGGAAATCGACACCATTGATCGCCTGACTATCCTCCTTTACGAAATTAAAGATTCTGCCCCTCCTTCATCTACACCTATTTCTCTCTGCAATCTCCGTATTCAAGTTCTCCACGTCTTTGGCGCCCTATGTGTGCACACGCACGGCGGGCGTTCCCTCTCCCGCCACTCCCATGCCATTGGCCGCCTCGTCCGTTTCTTACATGACCAAATCGACGCCCTCTACGACTATAATACCCTTACGCACTCGCTCACCGTCGACTCTATTAATCTTTCCATGCGTCTGCTCTACCACCTCCTGACGAACTTTCGAGAAGACATCGACATGAAAGCAAAACTGAGCACAATGCAAGGAGGGAATCACAAGCACCTTGTGGCGTTTACTAGGCTAGCGTTTAGCGATGCACTAGTTTTAGAAGAAGGAATCGAGGAAGAGGTGGTGGATGCGGCGCATCAGTTATTGGATGAATATTTGACCCCCGAGGAGGGGGTAGCGCTTTTAGAGGTCTTTCCAAATGATTTACGATGCACTATTCCTAAAGAGCTTGGTGGTGTTTTGAAGGAGTTGGAGTAAGAAGAAATAGGTACAGTAAGGCGTATTTATAGATTGGAACGCTAATCTATTCGAACCATCGAACCAGAAAATTTTGTTGTAAATGTAGGGATATTCTGGCCTTAGCTTTTCGTAGCAATAATTTAGTACGCCGAAGATAATAATAGGATTCGATAAACTCGCTCAAGGGCACACTGTATGAGGATATTGCAATTTCCTGAGCGGACAAATTAATGCATCTGTCATGTAGATTTACGTCTAGCCGTCTTGGCAATATCAGGCACCGATGATTAGTATGAGCTGAAGGCCATCAGTCCTTCTCCGCAGGATGAAATATATGCTGTTCCTTAGGGCTTAGGGTTAATCCTTTTTGCATCCTCTAACACACCCGGCCGCCATAATAATTCTTCACTACTTATCTTTCTTAAAGTCCCGTCTTGTCCTTGCTCAACGCCAATACTTTGCACCGTATTCGAGAATCATGGCAAGCAAAATAATCCCGACACTTGCGAGCTTCCTAGAAAAGGTGGGAGGTGAAAAGCCCCCAAATCCAAACGGAAACTCTTTAGTGGATTCAAAAGATAGTGATGGAGGACACAAAGGAGACGGAGGATATGGAGTGGACGACGACGACGACAACGATGATGATATCGAATACTTCTGGAAAGAGGTCGACTTACCTTCCATTATTGGTTGGATTCCCGGATTACTTCTTACCTAGAAACTGCGCCGGTATTTGCAGATTTCGAAGCACATCAAGTACACTGGCAGAACTTCTTTTCTAGCCTGTCTAAAGAATTAGAGGAGACAAACGAAGCGTCTCAGTAGCTCACAACGCTTCCCATGCCAGAACTTGAAATTGAACTTCTAGACGCCCAGCGTGGAAAGTCTTGCCCTTGCTGCCTCGATGAGGACCGCCATTCTCAAGGATCTTTGCACTTCAGGAAGAAAGTGGGATTACTAAGTCGGCTTTTATCAAACTTTTGGGAAATGCTCTATATGCTGGGCACAATCTAAAAAATTATAGGCTCTTCAGAGACGTATATGAAGGAAGATTGGTAATTAAAGGATTTGACTGGATGATGGGGTCTCCTTATGGTGATCTTTGGGGTGTAAAGCCTAGTAAATTCCCAAGATTGTATATTTGTTGCATTGGAAAACTAGTCGCTGCCTGTTGAGTGCTCGAGGAAAATCGTATACATGCATAGCGTACCCAATAGCTTTTCAAGACCACTTTAATGTTACATGGTTTCAAAGATCCTCAGAAGCCTTGTTAAAAGTGCGTGTTCGGTAACAATAACGTGACGATTCACCTTTCGTGTCCTTTTTGCTTCTACAAAATTTCAAGCATCTGTTTCTGCTATTTTGTAGAAATTCTTCTTTTCAGTCTTCAGCGAATTTACAATTTAGAGATTTTAATTTTTATAAAATCTCCCCTAGACTTTTTCTAGGTCCTTGGCACTTGGCCAATTCAGCTCCCTTCTAGGTATCTGCACGGACCAAGATCACAGCTTTCTGTCTTCATTGTTCGGAGCTTTGCATCCACCTTCAATGCAGGCACCAATTATACGGGACGGCTTGTGGCTTTGCCTTTGCCCTTTATATAAGCCGACTACAATATCCAACGCCATTCGGTCGTCGGGACCACGAACGCTTCGGGTTTACCATCATCTAATTCGTCCCGCAACATGTAGCGCTTCTAGCGTGGTGCCTATACGGCATTCAACCACAGCAACAAGTCAGTACCGTAAACGGCATATTTCACCCGTCGTTCCCACGGCTTCAAGAGGTTTTCTATCGAAGGCTTCCCTTGTTAAGGGACCTCTAGCAGAGCTCGACACCACCATCATATACGAAAACCTCCGAATCTGGGCTGCATCTGGAGATCACGCGAAAGTGATTGAGGCAGTTCAATACCTGATAAATGAGCGCCAGGAGCATCCGAACGTGCGGTTATATTCTGCGTTGATACTTGTAAATGTTAGCCCGACGTATGGGACAGCCGGCAGAGTAGCAGCGCTCTTACAAGATATGAGAGATGATAGAATAGAACCGGATGCTGGAACATGTCATGATATTTTAGAGGTACCGTGTTGCTTCCTATTTAACTATTTAGTTTGCGGAAGTTTACCGTTGGCTCAGGCATTAGCAGTGCACCCCGATTACCTGCTTCGGAACGAAATCATCGAATATATGCAGGAAAGGTGGCTAACATTGACTAATGAAGGACACAGTTTCATCGTCGCAGGCATGCTTCGAGATCGCATGTTCGAAACTGCATTAGAGAAGCTCGAATATATGGCTCATCAAGGAATATACATACATCCCTGGCTATACGACAAAGCCGTATACATGCTTTGCGATGTAGGGGAGATTGAGGAAGCATACCAAATTATGCGAAACCGACAGAATTCTGGAGGTAGAGACATCTCCCCAGTTTTATGGAGCTACCTGCTCGACGCTGCCAGTAAATCCTGTCATGTAAGAGGTTAATGTATTGTCATAGTGATTGTGCTAACGGGTCCAAAAGCACGAAGCAACGAGGTTCATTTGGAAATCTCGCGTTGAGCCTTCCTATTTGCTGCCATCGTCTGGACTATGCCTCGATGTTTTAAGCACTGCCGCGCGCCACGGCGATGCTCATCTTGCGACGGATGTGTTTCGCGTGCTCACCAATCGCAATACTGTGTTCGATCACCAACACTATGAGATGCTCCTCGAAGCATACATCAACGCTGGCGATATTAAGACGGCGCTCTCTGTCCTTATAATTATGCAAGACGCTGGCGTGAAACCAGATGAAGGAACGGCCAGTCCAATATTGCGGTATCTCCAGCAAGATCCTGAGAGACCTATGGAGGCTTTCACTGTTTTGCAGAACCTTGAGCAGGCTGGTTGTAAAATCCCCACAGCCGCTGTCAATTGTACGATACAAGCTGCGATCGCTGTCGAAGATCTAGGGCAAGCAATCGAGTTTTACAAAGTTCTTCATACTATCAGTCATGCTGGCCCTAATACTGCCACATTCAACATCTTACTCCGCGGCTGCAGTAAAATGGGGCGAAAGGAGTTGGCCATGTTCCTTGCAGCAGAGATGATAGAGCTCAAAGTTCCGCCTGATGCCATAACCTACGACCGGCTGATTCTGGTTTGCCTCAACGGACCTGATATTGAAGATGCATTCCAGTACTACGAGGAGATGAGAGATCAAGGGTTTGCACCACGTAGGGGGACTTTTACATCGTTGGTCAAAGCATGCACGCAAGCTAGCGATTCCCGAGCTCAGGAGATCATTGAGGATATGAGACATCTGGGGATGGATGTGGCCAAACTGGAAATATGGATGGACGCTCAAAAAAGAAGCTACAGTTCCGGTATAGGAGAAAGCGGAGAGAAAAATCGGACGCCTGGTGCGTTCGATATTGCAAGTACAGGGTGGCCTTCGGGTGCTATGCAGTCACAACATGTACTATAATATATTCGCAGTAGCCTAGCTATACCTGAGTAGAATGATGACTCAAGGAGCTACTGCCATGTGTAGGGTTGCAAAAGACTGCAGACAGAGATCATTTGGAAGCCCTTCATGTCACACCTAGCGTGTGCAATCTCGAACTACTTCAAACCCAGCCTTGACATGTTTATGCCAACCCTGTAAAGTAAATCTCGATTCTACTTCTTCAAAAATTCAACACATGTCTTCCGTCAAATAGGCTTATCTCCTGCTTACATTCACCTGCTGTGCCGAATAGGCCATTATTCTGCCACGATCCACGGATCACCACCTATAACTAGTCCAGTTCCAATCACCTATTCTATGCTAGAACAAACCTGATTGTAATTCTTTACCCCCGAGGATTGAATCATATCGAACAGTGAACTATATATCCCCACTCTAAGTTTACCCCGCATGTCTTGTTGCAACACTTGCGGCGGTCTTGAAAACGACAAAGAACCTATTATATCATGCAAATTCGGGATTCTACAGGAATCGGCAAACAAACGCTGCAAGAGCTGCTCAATCATCCGAAATGCGATTGTTCGATGTATATCTCCTTATAGGAGATTGCAAGAGGATGATGAGGTGGCTGAACCCTGAGGGACGTGGGACTTTGAGTCGCCGATGAAACTGTAGCAGCACGGAGCAAGACCTAAGAACCTAATGCGTGTCTATAGCTTCACCTAAGCCTTTCTACCGCAAGCAAAAGCTTCGCTGCTCCAACCTTTCGCCGCGAACGAGTTCCCCGATTTTGGCTTGGACTTGTACAAGCTGGTTCACGGGAGGCTCCACAAAAGCGAGCTCCGTGGTATCTTTTTCATCCGGCGAGACATCATAAACCCACGCGAAAGCGACCAGGCGGAAGGACCCGTCGGCTTCCGGTCTGAGCACTGCTGGCGAAGTGCACCCATCGAGAAAGCAGAGGACATCCCCTAGCTCAACATGCCGATCTGCATTAGCCATGAATCCAAAGTCTGTCAGCAGTAGAGCTTTGTCGTTCATCACGTAGCCCATCAAGCCAAGCATGGACGTGACCCACAGAGACTCGGGTGTAGCCGGTTCGTCCGCAAATATGGATTGCAGGACCCAGTCCTCGAAGAGTGCGAAGTCGGAAAAGAAGTCTGGGTTGCTGGGGTTGGACGGGTCGCACCGTCGCGTGGTCGGTTTCTGCCCACAGGACTCCCCTTCCAGCCCCTCGGCCTCGAAAAAAGGGAGCCCTGCAAGAGTAGTTTTCCAAAGACCTCCTTTTTCAAATGTCTCCGCCGCTTTGGGCATGCCTAGGCGGAGAGAAAGGGCGATGATAGCATCGCGCTCGAAGGAAAGCATGTCTTGGAGGAACTCTATTACTTCTTCGCTCGTGTGTGGGGCAGTGCAATTCTCACTGCGTGTGATACGGCCTAAGAGCGTTCCAGGTACCGTCAAAGTCCCCTTTTGAGCATCATGAACAACGTCTGGGAATGCATCGTCGATGATGGGCCGGTCGAAGTTCACCCTCGATATTTGCCTCTCGGATATCCCAAGCGATGCTGCTGAGAAGTCAACACACCAGGAAGGAAGCAACTTCAGGGTTCGCATCGTTGGAGCGCTGATAAGCAAACATAGGTTTTTGCTGGACTGAAAGGCCCGAACCATGGCGTCTTGATACACCTTTTCCACTGATTTCTCGTAGTCCGGTAGAAAGGCACCGTGCTCCTCATCGCTAACAAGGCCAAGGAGGCCAAATACTTGATCTCGCGGATCTGTGGCGCCACGGCCTCGAGTATACCAGAGCACATCTTCCAGATAGACGGGCTTCGAGCTGTCTTGACACAACATGGTGAAATCCATGAAGCGAATCAAGCTCATCGACTTGTCATGAGGGAGGTCCTTCAAGAATTCGCTGCCGCTGGGCCCGCTGTCGACTTGTTTCACCAGTATAATCTCCCGCAATACTTCCACCAGCTTGCTGAAGGGCAGCCAGCACCGCCCACAACCAGCCAGAATTTCTGCTTGCGTGAGGATGACCTCTTGCACAACCCAGATCCGGAACCACCAAGGCTTGCTAAAGAGCTTCACAAGACCCCGCGAGACAGGAGCGTAGAATGCGGGCGTATCCTCCTCAAGCGTCTCCGGCAGAAATTTAAGGTCTGCGATAAACCTAATGGCTTTGTTGATATCACGGTCTGACTCGCCGAGCCACACGAGAACCCTATGCGCGTTCGCATAGACATGACGCATCAGATTCACCTGCTGCGTTCGTTCTTGTATGTTCGATTGGTCAATGCATATAGCGTCTATCCAAAGCGTTCGTGGCGTAGAGCCTTGTCTGAGGCGGCGAAAGGCTAGCTCTAGATTTTCGGTGATCTCGAAAGGAGATCCGTTGAGCCAAATCTTCGTTTTCGGCTCTGGGGGCCCCCAAGTGTAGGAAAGTGCCTCGTATCGCTCTCGGCTTCGGGTGTTCCTGAGGATTGAGATAGTTTTCAATGTGCAACGGATATCAGCGCGTTCGGTTTGAGCAGGTTCTAACTTTAGTACGCGGACCTGATGCGCTGCGGAGTTGAGTGGGCTGTATTTGTACGACATTTCGATGAAGAAGGAATGATAGTCAGTTTTCGGTGACCGAATGCAGTAACCTGTGATGAGGGAGCTAGTATAAGTGAAGGTGTTGTTTTTTCGGCGGTGACGTGTCACTCATTTTGGCAGCAGGGCAAGGCTGAGAGTCTTCCCAGTGGTCCACGATTTTGTCTCATCGAAGGGGCGTTGATACAGTATTTTCGTCCGAATAGATCATGGGCACCAAGGTTCCATTCCCGTCAAAGAACATCCTCTTCTAACAGGTGCTTGGGTCTTCCAGGAACGCCTGTTATCCTCTCGTGTATTACATTTCGGGCATTTCGAGCTGCTCTGGGAGTGTGCTGAGGCCACAAGCTGTGAATGTCTGCGTTCCAAATATATCCCAGAAAAGCTTTTCATCAACCAGACCGTTGCATTTAAACGAAGTTGGTCTTATTGGATAATGCTACTGCCCACACGGCACAAAATAAGGTAATTAAAAGGATTTCTAGGGTTAGAGCGTGGCATGGAGTTGTTCAAGAATATACCAACCTGAACCTGTCCTATCTGCGCTCTCTGGTCTGGCAAAGGCAATTATGGCCCAAACTGGTGACCAGTACCCTGCAGGATTATGGAGAAGCTCGCTCCTCAATGATATTTCCTGGCAGGCTTCATACAAAGATCTCGGTAGTGATGGGATTAAGACAAATCGAAGACCGGCTGCCTGGCGAGCTCCCAGCTGGTCGTGGGTGTCAGTTGAAGCAAACATTTACTTCTATGAGAATGGCGTATACCCTCGAGCTAACCCTCCAGAAATTTGGAAGCACATTGCATGGCATCGGGACTTGATCCTACAGGAGAATTAGGGTCCGGCCATCTTAATATCATGCCATCTCCTACCGGCAACCCTACAGTACGACCCTCAATCCGACGGCGATATTTGCTACGGTCTCGTCTTGATTCTTGGGGGGGGGCGCTTGATGACTTCACTGCAGACTATGAGCTTGCTGAGCTAGGTGAGACGTACGTTGGCCAGGGGGAGACAATATATGTCATGTATCTTTCCACTATCATGGAGGCAGCCTCTGATCTGAATCTCGTATTACGATGCGTTGATAAAGATCTGCAGAACTATGAAAGGATTGGCATCGGGATGTTCTGGGAAGCTGAAGGTGATGGGAATCCGAACGCTGTAATTACTATCATCTAAATGCTAGAATCAAACTCAACCAGTACTGGGACATCCTTGCGGCGAGGAACGAGGTTTTACATAAGATGGGAAAGTGAAATAGGCATGGTCAGAAACACCCGGATTTTCAGCAGCATAACGTAGATGCTGCATTAAAGCTTTGGTAGATCACCCGTTTACATACCATGCTATATGTTCAATTCAAGCATATCTTATCTAAAAGCGTGCAGGCGCGTATGCGTGCGTCGATTCGGCCCCAGACTTTGATCTTGGCATGTCAAAGCACCCTGTCCACTAGATGACGTCGGAGTCTCTCGTTTGTAGGCAGGAACCTATCTTAGCCATCGAACACCTCGTGCCGGCCTTTTTGCTTCGCGATGCGACTGAGCAAAACACGCTATAATTGAACTTAACATATTACCATACTGGGGCCAGTATCATGGTGCGTGACTCCTTTTTATCCCACTCTCAGCCCCTTGCTAATCCTTTTCGAACCATAGGCGTCACTGCTCCGCCAAATCGTTGCTGGCCCAAGAGCTAGGCATCCTGAGGCCGGGTTAGACTTATGCTATGTAACCGACCAAAGTAAATGCTGTTCTGCATAGTTTCTTCTTTCTATAAGTCTTGACTAACGGGCTATTCTAATAGTAATCGCGACCTCGGGCCCTTCAGGGACATACCCTCAGCGAGCGTACCGCAACCCGCTTGATGCTCTGGTCAAGTTCCTCGACTACAAACATAAGGATAATTGGGCCATATGGGAATTCCGAGCCGAGGGCACGGGATACCCGGATTCTGAGGTATATGATAGAGTATACCATTACCCGTTTCCGGATCATCACCCTCCTCCATTCGCCTTGATACCCCTCATAATGGCTAGCATGCGAAACTGGCTTCATGAGAACGAGGATCGTGTGGCAATTGTGCACTGCAAGGCTGGGAAAGGCAGGAGCGGCACAGTCAGCTGTTCATATTTAATCAGCGAAGAGGGCTGGAAAGCCGAGGATGCCCTGCAGAGATTCACGGAACGGAGAATGCGGCCTGGCTTCGGCGCGGGGGTATCGATACCGAGCCAGCTGCGGTGGATAGGCTATGTGGATCGGTGGACTAAACACGGCAAGATTTACGTGGAGCGGCAGGTTGAGGTGATGGAAGTACATGTTTGGGGTCTACGAGATGGTGTCAAGATTGCCATCGAGGGATTCGTCGATGAGGGTCGCATGATCAAGGCATTTCATACTTTCCAACGATCAGAAAGGGAGGTAGTGCGCGGCAGGATCCCGAATAGTGGGGGTCTGGCGGACGTTGTTGCAGAAGTCATGGGGCGAAACAGTGGCAACAAGACACCGAAGTCAGCGTCAGCTCTCAGTGGAAGAAGCACGAATAGCGAAGCTCTCATGCAACCCTCGATGCTCAGTAGCGAAGGTGCAGCCTCTTCAAGCGAATCCGAATCTCCGACTGATGGGAAAGGGGAAACGAATGCTAGTCGAGGCGATGCCATTTTCCGTCCGGCAACCCGGGTTGTCCTGCCGACCAACGACCTGAACATCGACTTTGAACGTCGAAACAAGGCCGCGTATGGCCTGACCATGGTTACTTCAGTGGCACATGTTTGGTTCAATGCTTTCTTTGAAGGCAACGGCGCAGAGAATGGTGGGGAGGCAGATGATTCTGGGGTGTTCGAGATAGGGTGGGACAAAATGGATGGTATCAAAGGGAGCAGCAGGAAGGGCACTCGAGCATTCGACAAACTTGCTGTTGTCTGGAAAGCACTCGGAGACGAGAGCGGCCAACTGCCAGTTGTGATCCACGAACCGAAGGAAGGAGAAGAAGTGAAGCAGACGCAGCCTGCAGATTGGAAGGGGACAAACAATATTGCTCCACACGAACATACAGATCTCGGACTGCGCGCAATAAGTCCAACCGCATCCAGCACGAATGTCAGCAGAGCCAACAGCGTCAAGAGCCAAACGGAGGTGTTGACTACATCGAATGGTAAAGATGACGAGACCGAGGGCGTGCGATCGCATGGCCCGAACGGCGAGGACAAGGTCGAAGCTCCGAATAGTGCTTCGGAGAAACGACGTGCGAGCGGGCCCTTACCACTACCGAAGGGTCTACCGCAGCCAACGCATACGAGGCTGCATAGCGACACAGGGAAGGGCTACGAGCAAAATGCAGACCCAAGTGCTGATGCGGTACCTCGAGTTCAATCGCAGGCATCGCTTGACCGGACCGGGTCGGGCATAGTGAGTGGGATACAACATGTATCGACAGGCGATCTTCCCGACGGTAAACCAGAAGAAGAAATGTAGACTTCAAGTGGGCATTCGTTGGGGCATTCAAAGCAGGCGAAGAACACTAGCACCAGTTCATGAGTGATGGAAGGGCCAGGAGTGCATGGCGCAGACGCGTGGAGTTTTCTTTTTGGGTAGAGCGTATCGGGGAATCGATTGGCTGCAGGATGCATGGACAGGCGTTCAACGGTCCGAAGTAGGGTGGGTAAAAGGGCACAATGAATTTGGAGGGTTTTCTTTGGCGAGGTTTTTTTGAGCATATAGGCGGACGGGTATCGGGAGATTCTGCAAGGCTGAAGGGGCTTGACGATAGAGAGGATTTGGGGTGGGTGGTTGCTTTTGAGTCTGGCGGGAATAGATAACTTCATCTGCGTCCCGTCCATCTTGGCTGCAGGAATAAGAGCGGGCTGGGCGTGAAGCCACAGGTGGCGGGTGGTGGCAGGCAGTGAAATGGAGAAAGCGGTGAGATCGGTGTGGCTGACTCACTACTCACTGGGGTGCTCGTGGCACGCTGACGAGGGTGCAGTCAGAAATGGCCGGAGGTTTTGTGCGGTTGGCTGAACGCAAGGCCAGGCAGCACGCACTGTTGACCGGCTGGTGCCTTCAGCTCGTATCGCCTGCTTTTGGTATAAAGAGACGACCCCTTGCGTCCTTTCACCACCGGAGACTCTCGTGAATTCTATCGCACCGTTTCCAACAGCCCGTTGCATCCAACCCCGGCGAGCTAGTAGAGCACAACGCTGCGGCCATTCACCTGACATCTGACATTGACTCAGCCAGATTATTCTTCGATGAACAAACGGACGGCCAGACCATCGTCAAAACCATCCTCCAACAACGACCCCGTCCTCACTCCTGCGTCCTCCTCGCCCTCCGACACCCCACAGTCCAAGCCCGCTACTTTCACCGCTAAACTTGATTTTGACGATATTCTGCGCAAGGCCAGTATGGATAATGCCCGGGAAGAGAATGGTGCCGAAGACGTGGAGATTAAGCAGGCCGTTGAAGCTACGTCAGCACTGGCCGATGTAAATGGCAGCGACGTTGCGACAAACTCTGCTACGCCAAAGAAGAAGAAGAAGAAGTCGAAGTGCATGAAGCACTCAAAACATTCTAAGTCATCGAAAAAGGCAGCGAAGAAGGATCGATCATCGTCAGAGAGTTCGTCAGAGGACAGCTCGGATGCGGAGGACGAGTCTTGTTCTGAATCCTCTGATGAAAGCTCGTCTGAGGATGAGCGGAGGAAGCTGAAAGAGCGGAAACGTAAGGCCTTGAAGAAGAAGAAGGCAGCCAAAGCGAAAGATAAGAAGAGGCGCAAAGCGAAGCGCTACGAATCTGATTCCGAATCTGATTCGGACTCCTCCGATTCTTCCTCCGACTCTGAATCAGAAGAAGACAGCCGCCGGCGCCGCCGGCGATCAAAGAAGTCGCGCAAGGCGCAGGAAACAGAGAGCGAGAGTGAGGAGAGTGCGGAGGAGGCAGCGGAAGAGGATGAGGAGGCGAAGCTGCAGACTAAGCTCGCAGCGTTGCAAGTGGCTAGGTTACAACAGCAGGCCCTTGTTGGAAGAGCGGGTGCGAGGAAGCCTAAAAACCCTGAGGTCGAAGTTGCTCAGGCTAGCAAGAAGAGCCGCAAGCCTAAGAAGAAGGCGAAGAAACGGTCAAGCAAACGGGCTTCTACGATGGAGTACAAGCGAGTAGACCAGCTATGGGATAGTACGTATATTATATGGAGATGTTTCAGATACCCGCTTACCGCTTCCAGGTACTATTCATAACTATAAGCTTACTGAGAGTGCGGAAGACCAGGTGGATGAATTCAATGAATATGTAAGTGCGATTTTGATAAATCCTATTCATATGAATTTGCGTACGATTAAGTCTGCAATAAATCATGCTGCGGCTATTATTACGCTTCATCTATTTGATGTGTGCGGAGTAATAGGATTTATATTTACGGAATAGTGTTTAGTTCTCTTTGTACTATATTATATGACGCTTGCTAAATAAGTCTAGGTTTTCACTGTACGAAGAAAATTCGATTGGGAGAACAAGTATCGCAACACAGTTGTTGATATCAAGTCCAAGCCTCTTCGCGAGGCACTGGCAGAGGTCATGAAGGATGTTAAGGGCGTTTCACTAGTAGAAGAGCAACCAAGCGTAAGTGACAGTAAGTTTACTTTCGCATTGCTTGCAATTAATACTTTACAGGTCGATCCAAACATGCTATTCCTCTACCTAGAAGAGATTTACATCCACTATAAGAAGACATTAAAGGCACAACTGAAGAAAGAGAAGAAGCGGAAGATAAAGAAGCGGATTGCTCTGCAAATAGCCCATTGCAAGCTTCTTGTGAGCTATCTCGACGAAGACTATGAAGACACTAAGAAGACTCTCTATCCAATGCTAAAAGCCGGCAACATCACCTTTGATCTCCTCTGGGCCTTATTCAAGCCTAACTCCATTGCTTACACTCCTACTTATGGCTCTGTGGACGACCCTCGTTGTTTCAAGGTCGACTACGCTAATAAGGAGAGTAACTTCATTAAGGGAGAATGGTACTGTATCGAGGGACGCTATCTTGAATACGATGGAAAGCATTTCGGTTTAGGTGATTTCGAAGTCCATGTAGAGTCTTTCAAAGGTCCGCGAAAGATCACAAGCTTAGCTACGTACCCCCTCAAGTACCACAAAGACCCCAAGGGCCTTAAAACCCAGTTGGTTGAACGGGGTAAGCGGTTTGTGGCGATGCAGGGCATGAACTACCGATTCCACAAAGGCTTAGCTTTCCAGAAGAAGAAGAAGATGGTTGCGAAGGTTAATATCAACGGTCGTGTCATGGTCGACCCTGCTATCTTCCGGAGAATCAACCCAAACTATCCGATTTCATTGATCAAGCCTAAGGATACGGAGGACCCTTTCGATAACAGTGATGACGAATGCTCTGACTGCTGCGATTCTTCTTCCGAAGATGGTCCTGCCGAGGGTGGGGAAGGACCGTTGAACTATGGTGAGGAGAAGGAAGAGCGGGAGCGGACCAAGATCAAGGTAGTCTTTGACAAAGAGGACAAAGTGCACGTCATCACCGTCCCTGTTGACGAAGACGGCCGCGAGATTCAGGTAGAGAAACTCGACTCGATAGAAACAAAGGACGGAACGAAGAGCCACCAGTTCAGTGAAGAGGAGCTACTAATTGCCTCGCCCGTTGTTCTGGGCTTCGCGTTTTCAGAGAAGCTCTGGCTCGAGTTCTCGCTCAGCGGCATTCGCGATATCGAATGGAATGAGGGCGCTTTCTCTTCTCTTGTGCTCCCGGCAGCTCACAAGTCTATTGTTAAAGGAATGGTGTCCAGCCACAAGTTCCATGCCGCCGAAACCATCGACGATGTCGTTCAAGGCAAAGGTCGCGGTCTCGTCTTCGTCCTGCACGGACCTCCTGGTGTAGGAAAAACCCTGACGGCCGAGGGAATCGCAGAATACCTCAAATGCCCGCTATACGCTGTCAGCGCCGGCGAGCTGGGCACAGACAGCCGGATGCTGGAACACGAGCTCCAGAAGATCATGGACATCGCGCACTCATGGGGCGCGGTGCTGCTTCTCGACGAAGCCGACGTGTTCCTCGAGAAGCGAGAGGTGCACGACATCCACCGCAACGCGCTCGTGTCCATCTTCCTGCGACTGCTCGAGTATTTCCAGGGCATCCTGTTCCTGACGACGAACCGCGTCGAGACGTTCGACGACGCGTTCCAATCGCGTATCCACATGCCTCTGCGCTACGGCGAGCTGACGCCTAAGGCTAAGAAGGAGATCTGGAAAACGTTTATCGAGAAGGTGCGCGTGGTTGAAAACGTCGAAGTTATGCCGTTTTCAGAGAAGGACTATGATGCGTTGGCGCGGAACAACTTGAATGGACGACAGGTGAGCCGATACTTCCTTCCCCCTTTCCCCTTCCCTCTTCCTTCATTGTCATTGTCGTGCATCATAGCTAACTCTAGCTTCTAGATCAAGAATGCAGTGCGCACGGCGCAGTCTCTCGCCATCAGCGAGAAGGAGCGCTTCTCGCTCGAGCACATCAAGCGCGTGCTCGAGGTTGCCGAGGACTTCGACCACGATCTGCGAGGCGGGTCCGGGTACCTGGACGCGATGCGGAGTTACACTTAGTTAGAGAGAGCCATGCCAACGGGGGCCGCCGCGGAGTACGACGGAGCGCGTTTTGGAAATGCCACTATGCCACCCATTATCATGGGTTCAGAGCAAAAGAGAGAGCCTGTTTAGAAAAGGGAACTGGATAGAGAGCTGCTGCTACTGCTGGCTGGTTGTTGGCTTTTCGCTTAGCGCTTGTTGCTTGGATTTGCAGCATAGTAGAATTTTTTTTTTGCTCTTCTCCTCTCATGTCACTGCTTGGGCTCGGAAAAAAGACTGGTTTGGGTTCCGAGGCCTTAAGCTGGGTTTCAGGTCGGGATTCCGGTCGGGGATGATCGGGTTGGTAGAGGGGTGGGCGTGTTATAGGATTGGGGATGTACAACTATAACGGCTTGCTCGTTTCGGCTGGTTCTAATATAGGCGGGCGGCTAAAATGATTTAATGCAAATTTTTAAAAATTAACTAGTTCGCGCATAATAGGCTGAGGCTAGGATGGGAGTTCACAATGACTTGCGAGGGTTTGTGGGATTACTATTGAAGCCTATTAATTTTGGTATTATATGGGGTTTTCAACTCTCTCATATCTCGGAGGATTAGAGTTATAAATACAACAGGCCGTTATCTCTTCATAAACGAGCATCGGCTCGGTCTCAAAACGGCTCGAAATCCCTTCGTGAGCTCACTGGCTACAACAACCGCCAATCCCTTCATCTGTAACCTCGTAACTGGGAAGAGAAAAACCCCCCAACCCAACCACTAGCACCTCTCACAACCTTTACTAACCAAAACACCCCGCTGGCCGGCAGCACCTCGAGCCTCAAGACATCTCCCCACCCGCCTCCACCTCACTCTTCGACCGCCACTCCCTACCTCTCGCCCTCCCCCGGCCCCGCGCTCGAATATCCCGCATCCTCCGCCAAGCCGCCGTCCGGAACCATCAACCGCTGGCTGTACACATGCTTCATATCCTGCTCGCTCCAGCTCTGCTGGCGGCCCAGACGGCCGAGACTCAGCCCCGTCGGCTGGGCCCTCCTGACCGCCTCGGCCTGCCCGGCCCCGATGCCCGTCAGCGGCACGGCACCGTGCGCGGCGTCGACGGGCAGCGGCGACGCGGGGAGCACGGTGGCGGCGGCGGCGGCGGCGGCGGCGGCGGAGGCGGAGGCGGAGGCGAGAGGCGAGACTGGCGATGCCACGCTGGTGGGCGAGGTGGTGGCGGCGGCGAGGGCGGCGGCGTAGTTGAAGGTGCTGGTGCAGATGGGGTTGGGCGGGCGGCGGTACGCGGCGCGCGCGGCGTCGAGGGCGTCGTCGGAGTCGGTGGATGGGAGGTCGGCCGCCGCGCTGCTGCTGGTTGGCAGCGGGGTTGTGGGTGCCGCGGAGTCGGTTTGCTGCGTGGAGTTGGCGGAGAGGGCGGCTTCAGCTTCGGAGCGCGTGTTCGGGGTCAGTTGGGAGGGCGTGCCGGCGCTGAAGGGCGCATGTGAGGAGAGGGCGGAGTGGGTGGAGATGAAGGGCGGGTGTGCAGAGTTGTCGCCCATTGTGGTAGGTTTGAGTGGCGGTGGGGTGATGGAGTGGGTGCTCGTGTTAGTGAGGTAATTTTCGTTCTTTCTCAGTAATATCTGTTGCTCTAGAGGTTTAGTTTTGCGCAAGACTTGTGAGAAGAGTGTTGTAGTTGCAGAGGAGTTAGTGTGCGCCAGTCAGCTTATATATGACAATGCGAGTGAGAATCGGGTGAGGCCCTTTTGGTGTTTTGATATGGACCCACCGCTGAAATCACGGTGACGTTCTACCTATGCAGGGTTGTTACGCGGGGAGGGCGCTTTCCCCAATGCGGCAGGTATCTCGAATATCAAAGGGTGGAATTTGGTCATGGCATAAGCAGTTTCTAGGCCAAGTCTGGTGTTATTTTGTTCTCCCCAAGGGCGCCTCCCTGTCGATCATCGTTGAGGTTTTGGAGCTTTAACCAGTTATAATGGCCCATATACAATTTCTTGGTGTTTCTTGGTGTTTTGATGTCATTCGGAAGCGACTCCGTATTATTCAAACAGCGTAACAATCATCTCGGCTTAATAAGGCGTAAAACGGGGAACTCATCGCGATTCACCTCAATACCAATGCTAACTAGAGCATGCGACGTCGGTTACGCAGATAAAGGGTAGATTGATGGACAAAAGAGAGACTATGGTTGGACTAGCTAAAGTGTTGGAGTGCTTGCAGAAGCAGTCGTTTATGAGAATCAAGCTGAAAATATCTTCAACGCCAATTTGAAGTTGGGAATCTGATTACCTGAGGCCCCGTAGGATGGCTATAGTGAAGACCTTTAACCAGAACTACAGTCATCGCCATCCACATCTGAGTGCTCTCCATCGTACCAAATCTGGCCAGACCTAGGCTGGCCACCCAGAGAGGACGTGGCATCACCCAAAGGCAATGTTCTACCAGCATTAGGTGGCGGCCAGATGAGAGCCTTTCAGACTTGGCTCAGAGCTAACACAGCACTGAACCGCTCAGATGGCGCTGTCTGTCTTCGCTATTCGAAGTCTAGCAGCAGCAGAGAATACTGGAGTGTGTCAAGTAAGGCAATTGATGCTTGGTAAAGCAAGTAGCGATCAATCAAGTCCTGCAAAAGAAGCCCGGCAAAGGGCCTCGCAGTCAGCCAACTGTTCTGCAATTGCGCCGATAAGACGAGCGCGTGCTTCGCCACCGATCTTGAGCTTGACGCGAAGAAGGAAGGTTGGAATTTGGGGTGGAAAGAAGAGAATCCCGTCGCTCAGACATAGTTGGGTCTGCTGCGAGCGGTTGTTTGTCAGATAAAGAAAGTTGGGATTGGACTGATGAACGTTTGTTGCCATACCAGTCGACATCACTCAGTTGTAGTTTTCTGGCTCGCTGATTGCTACGGTTACTGCCGGCCTTGTCAACGCGCGGCTGCGTGTACGGGTTGTGTTGTTTGTCGAGGCCTTGACCTGTCTCAGTATACTTTCTGTTGGGGTTGGGTTGAAGTATATAAAGAAATTCGGAATCACCATCAGGTTCGTTCTCGTCCCGGAGATCATAGTTCAAGACGAGATTTTTGATACGTTGTTGTTCTTCTCGTTCTGCCTGCTGCTTGCTACGCATCGCAACAGCAAAATTCGAGTCAGACGGCAGATCAATAGATCGGGTCTGCGACACTCGTCAGCCATATCTTCAACGAACCACCACTCATCAACAAACCTGCTGTCGATTGCCGCGTTTGCTTAGGAGAGAAAATTTCATCGTGTTTGGTGGAGCAGGCGGAGCTGGCGCCTCCCCTCCACTATCTTCAGCGTAAGCGACAGCTTCGCGAGCGCGTCGTATTGGCAGAGGAACGTCAAACACGGGCTTGCGCTCAAATTTACGAGAATCTAGACTCTCAGACATCAGTTTGGCTAGCTCGCGGTCAAACTCTGCGTCAGCTTCTGGGTCACGCTCGTCTTCCTGGCGAGTGACGACAATTCGTTCTTCCTCATCCTCTGAAGTTTGATCTTGTGGCTCATCGTCTCCCGTAACCTACAGAGACGTTAGCGCTAAATTCTTTACCAAGTGTGGTAGGAAAAACTAACATCAGCTTCATCGCCAGATGACTTGTCATCATCAACGTCTGGAACTTGTACATCTTCATCGTCTGCAACGTCTCCGTCATCCTCCGAAGCAGATCCTTCGTCGCCTTCGTCAACTTCTGTAGGCTTGTCCACTGAAGAAGTTTGGTAATTCTGTTTGACAGCTTCGGCAAAGGCATGAGTAGCATCTTCTAAGTTGGTAAGAAGCTTCCACTGAGGCCTTGTCAACATGAAGGCGTCTTGGATAAGAAAGTCGATGTCCATTGGCAGAGGATCTTTGGTGTAAATGTAGTACTATTTGTGTTAGCAAATTCGTCAAGAAATTCCAATCCGCGTACCTGAAAGAACGTTAAAAAGAAGTCAAGCTTTTTCTTAGCAACACCTTTGTCGTAGTACATGCCGCAAGTCTCGAGGATATTGCAGACAAGACGGATGCGGAAGTAATCATCGGGCAGATCCAAAGGATTGATGCTTTCAGGCTTTGGTATGCCAGCTTCTGCCTAACGTCAGCATCTGCGTGTATCAGAATAATGTATGTTTACGGAGAAAATGACCCACCGTGTCCGTATGTCAAAATCTTATATAGAGTGTCAAAGATGACCGGTGAATCAACCATCCTGTAAATGTACAGTTCTCCAAGATACTTAACCTCAGAAATACGTCGCTGATTGAACTTGAAATCATTGAGTTCCAATCCAAACGTGATCGATTCGAGCAAGTCGTCAATAACCGTAATAGTAAACTCTTGGTGATAGCGGTTAAGCGAGCCGAGAATGACCGCAAGAAGATGTATGTTACTATACTTAATCTTGCCAGGCTTAGTGAAGATCTTATGAATGATGCTGACAACCTATCATGTGTGAGCGGCAGCTTCGGATCCCTCTTAGAAAATTTACCTCTTCTTCTTCCCAATGAAGTTTACGGATTTGCTTGACAATTTTGTCGAGGGTGCGCCTACTGAGGTCCTGGTAGGCAAGCTTGCGAAGGAACAGCTCCAAGGGGGTCCTCTCCTTTTGCTCAATGGCAGATCGCTCTGGAGGGCTGACGTAATAGATGGCATTCTCGATCAGCATGCGTTCCTGTTGACCAAGATGTTGAGCTGCCTTCTTGCGCTGGAGGATTTCTAGGAATGAGTTCATGCGTGGCGAAGTCTCCGGATTACGAAGAAGATATCTCCCGCAATTTTCGAGTAGATTGCAGATGATCTCGATATTCATCCTTGAAAAGTCATCGAGGCTTACTTTCAAACAGTGGAAGATAACGTGTTCTGGGACAACGCCGAATTTGGTCAACTCAGCAAGGTATCGCACATTCTGAGTACGAACTTGCCCTAGAAAATCCTTTGATTTGCGACGCTGCAGGCTACGGAACTCCTCATCAAGGTATGTCACCAAGCCTTGCGAAACGTCTGGCATGTACTTGCCAAGAGTAGCAATAAGCCTCGAGTAGAGCGGCAGCAGGTCTGAGCGGCCCTTTGGAACGTCTTGAACGGCCTTGATTAGTCGATTCCGAGAAGCTTTGGAATTGAGAAAGCAAAAGTCCATTGCGGCCTGGTCCACCATATCCTTCGTATTCAGTTCTGGTAAGCGGGCCAGGATAGCGTCCACTTGTGCCCCGACTGACTTGTTTGCAATAGCAGTAGACTGGTCATCAGATTCTGTAGGCTTGGGCTCTGGAGTGGGCTCTGGTTTTTCTTTTAGCTCTGGTTCAGCCGCGGCAGGCTTGCTTTCGGCCTTCTTCCCAACCTGTTCATCATTGTCGGCTTTCTTTTTCTTGGGTTCTTCAAGTAATATGCCCGGTACTCGGTCCTTGAGGTCTACAACGTTCTCATAGAAACGGCGCTCCTCTTCATCCTCCCAAATCCCCGGTCCCTCGCCTTGTCCACGGAGATAGTCTCCGGCCTTCACGAGTCCAATCATGCCATCTCCTGCGCCTGCGGCATTGTCCTTTTCTTTCAAGTCCGGCATGTCTGCACCTACGGCATCTGCTAGCACCTGTGCATTGGCGATAAGCTTTTCCTGCGCCTTGACTTGCTTCTCATAGTTGGCTTGGCGGTCTTCAAATACTTCCCCGGACTTGACGTAGGCCTCTGCATTACGACGTCCTTGTGCAACCAGAGTTTTCTGATCTTTGACAAGATGCGCCTTGACATCTTCGAAGTAGCGAAGGAGGATGTTTTTGAATCGTTGCTGCAACTCCAATGTGGTAAGTGGCGGATCCTTAGTCGATGGGTCTTCTTCGTCCGTTCCAGTAACATCTCCGCCTTTGTCGGCAGCCGTGGTAGTTGCACCATCCTCGAGAACAGTCTTGCGGCCTTCCGCAGATGAAGTCTTGGCCCCGAGCACATCCCACGCAAATGCTTTGACGAAAATGACTACCAGAGGAAGATTGACACGTTCCCGGTCGTGACCCAGCATATCCTTAAGAACTTCAAGCGGAAAAGGTTCCGCATCCGCGCTTTCAGACCGAACACCATTAATAGCAGCCTTGCCCTTATTTGAGTTATCCCCCAATTTCACATTCTCCTTTGCCTTTGCGGCCTCTTCAGGCCTAGTGACATCGTCTAAGCTTCTCAGAACCCCAACAAGCCATAATTCCGTCGCAATGCGCAGCAAGACTCGCTGTCGTGCGAGACGCTCCTTCTCTTCCCTCTCGCGAACGTCTTGCGGCAGTGCCTTAAGGTGAGTCTTATCCGGCGTGCCTAAGCCTCTTCCAATATACCACCCAATATATCCAGTAAACTCTCCTGGTCCAAACCGCTGGTGAAGGGCGCTCACAATTTCAACCCCAGCCGCAATCTCTCCTGGGGATTTGAGTCTGCACAGGCCTTCATAACAAGCTGATATGATCTCCGAGAGGTATTTGTGAAGTGATAAGGTTCGGATTTCTTGGAGGAATTGGCCTTGTGACAACGCAGTGATGGCTGTCCGTAATCGCTTAATGAAAGCAGTGTTTTTCTTCATAGATGAGTCCAGCGAGTCCTGTACGGGGAAGACATCTGCGATACTGATGAGCATAGAACTTGTTGAGCGCGTTTAAAGGTCGTACCTTTCTCGCCGGCCCAGGCCCGGGCATTCTGCTCACGCAACTCGCCTGCGGGTAGAAAGCCTGGTTAGCATATGCACCTGTACGCGTTACAGGGGAGGCGCTCACGCTTTCTCTGTCTCTCCATGTTGGTGGAAGCTATCCCGCGCGGCTGGAGGGGTGGTGGGCGGTGATAGCAGGGCGTGTGCGTCAAGGTTCAGACACATGGAAAAGTAGCGGGCTCAACGCAGCGAAAGTTTGCATTTGACGGTTGGTTAGATGACTCAGGTTTGTCGCCAACGATATTTACGAGCAAGAAATAAAGTGAATTGGAAGTACGTGAAGGGCAACGGTACCTTGCAGCCAGTGCACCGTGGGAGCGCGCGCTTGTCAGTTTTATCGCCGCAGCTCTAAGCGAGCACCCGACTGGATGAAGTCACAACGCGTGAACATGCAATCAGAGTTGAACGGTGGTATCAAACAACCATCATCATATCAAACTTCTATTCTCTTATTTCCCATACAAAGGACCTAGGGTGCAGTAAATAATCTTTCTAGTTGCAATCATTAAAGACTATCTTAGAATCGTGATGTGTTCCTCAACTTCTGCAATCATCACAAATTCAGGCAATGAACAAGACAGAAAGTCTCCAGAATCCTGTGAAGTGCTCGCGGGGTAAGCAGCAACCCACCGGAGAAGCCATGCAGCCCAACGATTAGAACTTCCCGAACAACCTTATTTGAGCATAGGCTATATAGTCTCAACGCGGTCGTGAACTTCCCAAACATCCACGGCTAGTTTGCAGCTCACATTTAGTATTGCTTTGGTGCCGAAATGCGACCTCAGCCTCAGTATCTTCATTTAAGATCTTGCCATTATACTTCAGACTTAACTGAAGCACGGGATAGCCCTTATATGGAGTCTAGCTCGCTTGAATGAATGCGTTACCCCTATTTGGATGTGCCTACTCGAAAGATTCCCTGTTTCCACTCGCCGTCGCATGCGTGGAGATTCGGTTCCTCCAATTGGTGAGGATTGAACTCATTGTAAGAGGTCGCAAAAAACAACAAAAATCTCAAACCTGAATTTTATCCATCTCAGGGTGGTTCTAATATTAAATCGATGAGCTGGCCATGCATATAGAATCTATCCAGTACTGTGATCGTAAAGCTGCCGAATCCCTTGAACGAGCAGATGATCATTTCTTCTGGCTGTGGTTGGAGAACTGCGGACCTATCAGCACGGCCTCAACAATGGCTTGAGACACCTTTGTAGCAGACTCGAACCACCACGGATACTAGATCAGGAGTGGTCAGGAAGCTCTAGTGCTCCGAGTTTCGAAGAGCTGTAGTGATAATTAGCTTCAGCGTTTAGTATTAGGTGTCAATCTACTCGTTATACTTGGCAAAGTCCTCCTACTTCCTTGCTCTGCCCCTGCTCCATTCAAAATCAGTAGTGTCCTCTTCCGTCGCACAGGATTATTGCATTAAGGCCAAATGCGAAACCCCGGTAACGACACGTCAATAGAGGGCGACTTCCTTTCATGTTATGAAGGTGAAGAAATATTCGGCGTGGATATCTATTTTAAGACTGCTGGCTGAAGCTCATGATCGACGCGTGGAACAGGAGCGACGTGCGTTTGTGGTGGCGATTTCGCAGCTTGAGGTTCTTATGGGAGTCCATGACGTCCAACAGATTCAGCCTCGAAAATGACTCGCAGCAGGTCTTGGCTGTCAAATTGCCACATCACGTCTATCATCTATCAGATCGGCATGATGGACCTCTGGAATCTGCACTCGGCGTATTATCTGAAATGATGCGCCGCATGCCGTCACGCAAGGCGTTACTGTTGAGATGGCAGACGTGATCAGCAAAGGCGAGAACAGTGCGGCACGTTCGTTTCGCAGCGTAGCAAAAGTAGTTTTACGAGCTGCACGTCGTGCCACGCAATTAGCTTTGGCGTTCCTAATCGGCATTCGCTTCCGGATGGGCAAGCAGGGGCAACCCAGAAAAGGTGGTGATACTCCCCAAAACGTGAAGCCTCCGTGGATTCTAGGACCAAGCTGGCGGGATCGCTTTCTGTTACGTATCCTCGGTACAACGGCGAGATGGATGCTGTAGTATATGTTAGTTTTTCCTGGCGATGCATTAGTAGTAGAGACGGCCTCGATTTTGGTGTCTTAGCGAATTCTGGTTGTTTGCTGAGCACTTTGCAGGTTGGAGCGAAACTGATTTTTACATCGGCATATCAGCCACTTCTTTCCCCACGATTGGGCGCTGCAATGCGGGTGGCTTTTGATTTTCAGGGGCACGGAACAACTTGGCACACGCTGTGGTGGCGGCACCGTCGTCGTTGAACCACGCGTTACGCTTCGGTTTTCGCCATAGGCGCCGCACCCGCCTTACAAACGTACGACTACCAGATGCCGCTGAGATATCGCTAAGCTAGGATGAGGATGAGGATGAAGTTGCTGATGAGAGCCGTTGATGGTCGGGTAACTCCAGCTGCGGGTTTGTACTCAGTGTTGGACCGAAAGAGCAACTCTTGTCCGTCTCCTTCCCTAGATGTGGCCGGATAGGGCACGTTGCATCATAATGGTAGCCGTTCCAACCGGGGTGTTCTGCGTGTCGCCAGGGGCGCAAACGTTCTGATGGTGCCAGCCTAGGCTAAAGGAGTGGCGAGTAAAAATATCTGAGGGATTTCCTGGGGCCCACGTTCTCCTTCTAGCCTTGCTCAAGCAGCGTGATGCCTGCCTCAGAGTGGGCGTAGAGGCGCTTCGGGACAAGCTGGCCCTTCGTTCATTGCAACGAGAGCCCATCCCGTCCGCAGATCAGGTAGAAGATGGTTTTTGTATCCTGGCTGGCCCACATACTCTCCCTCTCCTCTTTCCTTAAGTCAGGGTATTTCCACTACTCTATTCGCCGTTCTTCATAATTCTTTAAATCTCTTCAGCTTTTGCTTGAATGGTTCTCGTACCCCACTTCCACATTCGTTTCGTGAATCGCCAAGGATCCATCGATTAAATTTATGCTCTGTAACGTCGCGCAACTCCATCAGGCATTTTCCGATTGACGGCCTTCTCCAGCCCTTCCAGAAGCTCTCTCACTGTCGTTTCCGACCCTGTCACACAATCTCTCTTCAAAACCGTTCGCTAGTGCTGTGCTACCACCGGGAAGTTTTTGAGCCTGCACCACCTGAGCAGCTTCCCACCGCCTTAGATCGAACTGTCGTTGTGCCCGCCTTTCTGTGGGAATCCAGGAGGTTTAGCTTAGGCAGGTTACCTTAAAACCATTGAATTCCCGGCTGGAACTGCACGCTGACTGCAAAACTGCAGCCACCCGAACCTGTTCCTGACCGCCCAGGAACTCCACCGTGACTGTCCGCCCATTTCACTCTTTTTTTAACGCCTAATTCACCAACCACTCGTTTTATTTGTACACTACTCGTTTTTCCTGCGTGCGAATCTCAAACATAATTCTACCTAATATCTGTCGGCCAACATGTGGAGCGAAGTCGTCGCTCGGGCAGTCAGCGAGAATGGAGTCCCTGCCATTACAGAGCCATGGCCAGTGAAAGATGTAGGTTTCCTCGAACTTGAACAGGCCTCACACGCCATGGAAAGCTAATAGATATGACTCCAGATTGTTTATGTTGCCATTATCGGCACCGTCATGCTGGCGGCTTTCCTAGAATGGTTCCTATGGCTAGCCGCGTTTCTATACTGTCTAGTGAAGGTCTACCAAAAAGCAGAGAATATAAGCATAAAAGTGCTCGCAATCATCATGATGGTTTTGTTCACATTGCTTCGGTTAGCCAAAACTGTTACCTTTATTTCTCTACTTAGTCAACTGACCTGATTCCCAGAGCTATTTTCTTGCCGATTATGGTAGTAACACTTCCACTCCCTGCGCGGGTAACCCAATATTTTCCCCTCGCGATGGTTACTTTCCTACAATGGTTCGCCTTCTGGTCATTTTCCGCTCTACTTACGATTCCATGGCTGATGTGTATCTACCAATTGGTCACTCACTCAATTGGACGGACAAAGAGGATTCAAACCGTGCTGGATGAGGCTTCGGCGCCCAAGGTTGTCATTGTAATGCCTTGCTACAAGGAAGTCCCGGAGATTTTACTCAGGACTGTTGATTCTCTAGTGGATTGTGAATATCCACCATCGTGCTTGCACGTTTTCCTTTCCTTTGATGGAGACCAGGAAGACGAGCTCTATTTAAACACGATTGAGAAGTTAGGCGTGCCTTTGACTCTGGATACCTATCCCAAGAGTATCGACGTCACATACCGAAGCACCCGTATCACCGTCTCTCGCTTCCCCCATGGTGGGAAACGACACTGTCAAAAGAGGACGTTCAAACTGATCGACAAGATCTACACGGAATATCTCAAGCGCAATGACAACCTCTTCGTTCTGTTCATCGACTCCGACTGCATTCTGGATAAGGTCTGCATTCAGAATTTTATGTACGAGATGGAACTTAAGCCTGGCAGCAAGAAGAATATGCTCGCAATGACTGGAGTCATCACCTCCACTACTGAGAAGAATTCTCTGATTACCATACTCCAGGACATGGAGTACATCCACGGGCAACTTTTCGAAAGATCCGTGGAGTCTGGTTGTGGTGCTGTCACCTGTTTGCCTGGTGCTCTGACCATCCTGCGTTTTTCAGCCTTCCGTAAAATGGCAAAATACTACTTCGCTGATAAGGCTGAGCAATGCGACGATCTCTTCGACTACGGAAAGTGTCACTTGGGTGAAGATCGCTGGTTGACCCATCTTTTCATGATCGGCGCAAAGGAACGTTATCAGATCCAGATGAACACAGGAGCCTTTTGCAAGACGGAGGCCGTCCAAACCTATCGAAGTCTTCTGAAGCAACGTCGACGATGGTTCCTTGGGTTTATCACAAATGAAGTTTGCATGTTGACTGATATTCGACTCTGGAAACGGTACACCGTCCTCTGCATTGTCAGGTTCATGCAAAACACGATTCGGACGACAGCCTTACTGTTTTTTATTATGGTTATTTCGCTTATTACAACGTCGCAAAAGATCAACCAACTGCCAGTTGGCTTTATTGCAATCTCGCTGGGCCTCAATTGGGTACTGATGCTCTACTTCGGTGCCAAACTCGGACGGTACAAGATCATGCTTTACCCGATCATGTTCATTATCAACCCCTTTTTCAACTGGCTCTATATGGTCTACGGCATTTTCACTGCTGGCCAACGGACTTGGGGAGGACCTCGTGCAGATGCTGGAGCAGCAGACCCCTCGACAACACCTCAAGCAGCCATCGAACACGCCGAGGCAACTGGCGATGACCTGAATGTCGTTCCAGAGACATTCAAACCTGCAATAGAGGCACAGTCGAAGAGACAGAACGGAAGATCAGCGGCTCTACCACTGCATCCATCGGACCATCTAGAAGGCCGTTTCGCACCTGCGGAGAGACTGCCAGGCGGCTGGTACCAGCAGGGCAACGATTCCGGTCTTACTCTTCCAGACATGATGCCCAGAGACCCAAACGCTCCTCACATTCCTCTTCACCCTCGCAGTTCAATGGACTCAGTCGTCACTGCTACCTCCGCAGGCAATTCAATTTATATGCCACGCCGTGTAGAAAGTATAATGGGTCCCGAAGACGCGCACTTGTATCACAAGACGCAAGCTGCGCAACGGCCTGCTGGTGGTGCATTCTACGAAACTGAGCGTAACCTGCCCTATGGTTCGAACGGCAACTCTCCGGAACCCGGTTTCCAAGACTTTGTTCAATCCCTTTCTGATCAGTCGGCCTACAATAGTAAACCCACACAGCGGCCACAACACTCCCGTGGCAATAGCGATAACAGCATTAACTCTATGAATGATTCTCGAGCAGCTAGCCAGACCCGCTCTCCTCTTTCGACGGAGGTTGGAAGTGAATCTCTGGTCGTACCTCGCGCGAGCCACCATCCCGGCGACCGTGTTTCGTCGGCATCGTATAACTCCGCTGCACGTACTGGACGTAGTCCCCTTGCTCGTGCCAGCTTTGTCAGAACAGCTCCTGGCGAGGATTTGGCAATAGAACTACAGCAGCAGCAGGGTCTCATGGAATCACGAGATTCGTCACCAGCTCCACCTCAGCTGCCATCTGAACCACGGCACTCAAGGAGTGAGAGTACAGAATCGGCGAAGCGGAAGAGGAAGAGGTTGACGAAGCAACCACCCGGAGGCAGCAAGAGTTAATCGGAATAACAAAATGATGAAGACTTCTGGGACAAAATCTACATGCTAAGACTGAAGCCGGAGAAAGCCATCACATCCGGAATGTGTCCTGCGTTTCCCCAAAACACTAGAATAGCAACCCCTAATTCATCACTCATGAAGATAGATGCGATGCCATTACACGCGTACTCTTCCCTACTTCTTAATTTCTCATGTCTCTCTCAAACCAAAAGTTCGGACCTGTGTTATCCATGGTGTTTCTCACCGCTATAGAATCTGCTTTTCTTTTACCCTCACTCGGTCTCTATCGCCTCCTTTTCTAGATACTAGCACCTTAATGGATGCCGGTGCTTCTGGCATGCACGAAACATGCACGACTGGGTTTTCTTTTACTGTTCATACGCGGTCTAAGATTGATAGCTGGAGGGAGGTACGGAAGAGGGGAATAGGTAATTTTTGAAAGCTGGCCGAGACGCTGGTTGCGCGACTCCCACGTCTTTCCTGCGAAAGTAACTCTGGGCCTGGCTTTCGAAGGGAGTCTGAGGGTGGAATGGACGTCCTCTTGCCTGCCTTCGTATATATCACGCATTACGCCCTGTGCGATGAACCTTAGCTTTAATGTTTATAATGGAGAAGAGTAGAGCAATGTTGATACTTCTTTTTCCCTATAGTGTCTTCACCAATTGCTGTTCATGTGCTTGTTTGGCCTCCAGAAACTGCCTCACCTTCAACAGCTACCGCAGTCGCGCTAGTTTGGCTCGGGGAGAGAGCCGAAAGTGGATTGAGTAAACTCTAGGAGCCAGCTTCAATGGATAGTAGATGGAGTCTATACAAACTCCATTACGTCCATCTACATTCAACTCTGCTCAAGAGCCCTTTGCCTCTTCTCTTGCCATTGTCCGGACTCGAGAGCCCACCACCATCCTCATTTCCATCACCCACTCCCTATCCGCACCTCTCCGTCCCACTCCAGCCGAAGTCCGTAACCCCCTTCGCCATCCCCTCCCTCCCAACTGCACTCCCTCTGCACTCTGCACTATACCTTCCCAACACGACCTCTGCATCCTCTGCACGCTTCCAAACCCCCAAACACCAACCCTCCCAGCCGTACAAAACGGGCCAGTCCAGCGCACACCTCCTCGGCCCAAAAAGAAAAAAAAAAGAGAGAAGCCCAGCCTCACAAAGCAACTCGACACGGCAGCCGCAAGGCCGCTAAATTCGTCCGCCGAACGCTCTTCCCCCTTCCACTTTCCGCATCGCGGGCCGATTATCGATTGCTCAAGAGAGAGAGAGAGAGAGATAATGTAAGCCAGGGGGGTGGGGGCGGAGCGGATGTCGCATGTGGCATGTCACTGTGCTCCGCCCCCCTCCGTTCCCCTCGCGACCACTCGCGGGCGCGGAATCGTATTGTTGGATGACTGTGTTATTGAATGTCTTGCGTGATGGGGCGTCGACGACTTGGCGAACTAGCGAGCCAGGGGTGCGTGAGATGAGAGGATTTGGGTGCTGAGGGGATGATTTTGGGTTCTGAGGATGCTGCATGGTTGGGATAGGGTAGGACTTGCCTGCTCGGAGATTTTTTTGCTGGCGCAAGGGTGGCTGGGGGGGTCTGGGATCTGGGGTTTGTTGTTGTGGATTATTTTTTCTTTTTTTGTCGGAGATGCTGCGCGAAGGATCTTTGCGAGAAGGGATGGGTTTCGCCATGGGCTTGTGATGGGCGGGTGATTCATGGTGCCTTCGTTTTGGTGCGAGAGAGAGAGCTTGGGGTTGGATATTCTTAGCTCTGGGGGATTGGAGTGCTTGGGTTCGGCAGTAGGCTTTGGGAAGGCTTGGAAGTGCTTCGATTGAACTTGGACTTTTTTCAACGGCTTGGGGTTCTTGGGTTCTTGGGGTTCCTGGGGATGGAATGGCTAAGGCACTAGAAGACTTTGTGGGCTTGGAGACAGCTTGGCTGAAGCTTTTCCTGAGAACATGATTCCAATGCAAGTAGAGGTGAGAGAGTTTAGAGGTTCTAAGGAGAGGAGAGGGTGTGATGAGTTCACAGGAAGATGCCTAGGGAAGTATGAAGTTAGAGTGGTATGTAGGGCTAGGATAAAGGCAGATTCAGCACCGCGCAGGAATATGATTTCACGTCAAGTCTCGTACAAAGCTAGAGATTGCTCAGAGTATTCGTGTATTAGCATTACTATAAAGCCCATTGCAGCGCCCATAAGTGTGCGTCGTTTCCTCCCTCTATGTTCCTGACGTCGTGTCGTGCGCCGTGAATATGACAGTCGTGTTGCGCCAATGCAAATGGTTCTAGAGTGTGCTATCGTGGAGTGATAGCGAGAAGTATACTGCGCGCAAAGCGCACTGCGCGAATAGAAAGAGCCGTGAAAGAAGAGTCTATAAGTGTACGTATGCCGTGCCGCGTTTATGTGCGAGTGATGAGTGAATATAGAGGCTACAGATTAGAGAATTGGCCTTGAGAGCCAAATGTACAGTACGTGAGGGTAGGAAGAGAGCAGTGAGAAGAGCGCAATAATGGAGGTGGGCGGGCCGAGGCTTGGTGCGTTAAGTCGTGGCCGGAATTTAGCAGCGCTGACTGCTCAATTCTGGCCGTGACTTAACGCACCAAGCCTCGGGCGAGGAAAGCTGCGAGGAAGTCGAAGCAATGAGGAAGGTGCAAGGCGAAGCGAAGATGCAAGGCAGGGTGACGAAGGCAAGAGGGCAACAGCGAGTGAGGACAGTGCAGAATGAAGCAGCACGGAATATTGCCTTGCTCAGGATAGCTGGTGCATGTGTTGTCGGCAATCAGAGAGGTGGACCGCGGCGATACGAACGGCGTGCCCGATCAATGACAAGGATGCGAGATGCAGATGTGGTGTTGATCGCCGGTAGTTATCCAGGTTTGATCATGAAGAGCCTCGTGGGAAACAAGGAAACGGTCAACAGTAGCGAGAATGCTTCGTCATGCGGTGAGGAGGGGTGAGCGAGATGAGTGGGCAGGGTGAATAACATGGAGACGTGAGAGACGTGAGAGACGTTGAGAGTCATTCGTCTTTCTTCGGTTACTTGCTTTTGGTTGGACAGGGCAGGAATTGCAGGGTGCCACCCGGCTGGGAATAAATCGGCCTGATAGGCTGGGCGGTACCTATTTCGGGGCTACACTACACACCCCGGCCGATAAGCTGGGGTGAGGCGTGGCTGGCGGAGACCACCTTTACTTTGCTGACGTGACACAACCCAGGCAGCGAAGGGTCCAAGCAGGCCAAAGCGGGCTAAGGCAGGCCGATGCAGGCTAAGGCAGACCAGAGTAGGCCAAAGAGGGCCAAAGAAGGGCCGGGAGAGCTTTTTGCCAAGCCATCACGCCTCTTGGATTCCCAGGTACTATATCCTCGACACGGCATATGCAAGACACACCCGCTCGAGTATCTTTAGCAATTGCTGTTAAGTTTATGCCTTGGCCAGGCGTGACCTGTCTCATTCCATTTCTGCAGCGCCCAGCGAGGTCAGCATTCCGCACCCAATGGCGACGACGGCTTCACTTACCGTGAAATTAGGGTTTGTGTATGCATTCATGTGCTGCTTAATGTACTCGGTTGTCTCCCAGCCCGGCGGATCGCAGGTGACGGAACGGTTCCCTTTTTTTTGGTACCAGCGGACATAATCAACCCGCATCACGGTGGGGAACACCAGCCTGGCCCAATCAATGTACGTCCACGAGTTGCTTAGCCCTAGATTCAACACCAGCGACATCGGTTCTTGCGAGATTTGGCGAGATGCAATGTTGCCGTTGGGGCCAATGGCTCGCCCATCCATCATCCATGTCATCTGATCGCCGACATACCAGGCAATGTAGCTCTGCTCGCCCTCGCCGGGCACATATTCAAACGCATACTTCTGATATGCTTTTCCGTCATACCAATCCCGGTTAAGATTGGTCGTTGCAGACAGGGCCTGCTGGAACGGGCCGCCCGTGTAACCGTTTGTGTAGCTGATGCGGTAGTCAGGGAACATGGTAAAATTGTAGTCTGGGTAGTACCAAATGTCAAACGGCGCGACCTGGTACGACTGAGTGATGATACCCAGCCCAGCGTAACTCGCACCGGCTTCTAGAATGTCGATCTCGGGCGCACCACGACCTCTTCCAGGCGTGGGATGGTCTTCACCAGGGCAAGTGCATGATGGCAGACGTTGTCCTGGGAGACGGGATAGTCCGTCGTACGACGATTGATTCGGCGTGATTCCTGCATCGCAGGAATCATACGTGTAGGGCCACATTCCTTCTGTGGTCGACAAGTAGCCTGGCCGACCCAGATTACCCATCGTCCACGCCCCAGGCCACAGACCCATCACACCTGCAGGTCCCGGAAGCGAAACCGAGACCTCATAAATCCCACCTTTGAAGCACAGTTGATTCCAGCTGTTCAGCATCCCAGAACGGAAGTTCACATTATGGTTTGGAAATTTATCCAAACGCAGTTCCAACGTGCCCTCCCATGTAGTTACAGCGTCAGGGTCATACCAATCGAGGTCCACAGTGGCCCCATACCAAATATCAGGCGCGAACCAATATGGGTCGTCTCCTTCGTAAAATGTGCGGTTGTTGTCGTTGAACTCGTCACTAAACACAAGCTCCAACTCGTCTCCATTAATAGCCGTTCTGTTCATTGCACTTTGCGGAGTCGTAGGATCTATCAAGCCAGTTCTGATGTTTTTCAAAAGCGGATAAGTGCGGTTATTCACGATTGCCCAAGCCTCAGCTGGCGGTCCAGCTTTCCACATCTCATCCAATGGGGTTTGGTAAGCACCGTAGCTTATGATTCCACCGAACGTCAGCACGGGGAGAGCCACGAAAACGCAAAGGAGGCCAATCAACATAAATAACATTCCAAACGTAGATACAATGTTACCTCTTGTGAATCGATCTCGTAGTGTTGCTTTATACTTGATATCGTCGTCAGGCTGCGGTAGATGCATATCATCATCATCCTCTTTTTCGGATGCATAGAGAGGAAAAGTATGACCCGATTCTTCCGAAAATGGTGCTCCCAACCTATCATCCAAAAACATTGGAAACCTCTTCTCAGCCTCCGCATCAGAATTTAATTTTGTGGTGGAAGCACGGGGCGTGCTAAATGGATTCAGAGTCAGTCCCGGGGTGCCGGAGGAACCTGAGGGTAGGCTCAGACCATTGGGCCCGGCTATGGTATTACAGCGAGGTAGTGGTGTAGATGTTTCAACAAACGAACTCCGTCGACTATCCGAAAAAGGATTGAAGTATCGAGAATAATCGGAACCCAAGTCCCACACGCTCATTGGAGCATTTTGCCGGTACAGTGACTCTGCCTCGGTCATTTCAAGAGATTTCGACACTACCGGCCGACGAAGAGACGGGCGAGGCGGCGTTCGGCCAGTGAAGGTCTCTCCATTACCACCTCCGCCCTGGGGTGGTGATGTCGAGGAATTGGACTCATCGCTTGTCTTTCGTTCATTGTCGATCCTCGCCTCTACTGTTTCTATAGGAATTGTAGGGTTTAAAGGAGAGGATACAGCGGGAGCGTAGGAGGTTCGACGATTGGGAGGTGGAGGTGGTGGATTGGCTGAACCTGCAAATCGAGGGTTTGGGGAAGATGCTGATTTTGAGCTTTTCTTGCGGGGTAGTTTTGGTGCGCTCGGTGATCCTTGACTGTTTCGTCGGTCGGATTCCCGAACTCCTCCCGCAGCCAATTCTACGTTCAAACTGGAGGACGACCTCCCATATTTCTGAGTGTCGCCGTCTTCCGCTAAGCCATCGCCCTTTGTTGGAGGTTGTGATGCGACCTTCGGCAATGGCGCCATGCCAGCGCTGATTTGTTGTAATAGATAACCTAACGTATCTATATTCCCAGCCTCATACAGTATTCAACAGTGACGGATAGAACACGAAATCCGCGGACAATGGGAAACAGTAGCGACAGAAGTGATAGTGCAAGCGCTGAGAAATATTAAGGTGACGTTTGGGGAGGTCCGCGGTGCTCAACAAGGCAGGATTGCGATATCGTAATGACGGAGACTCTGAGCGAATGACCAGTGCTTAGATGTTGGCGGAGCGATTGACGGAACAATATGCACTGGATAGCATGATGATTACAATGAGTCAAATATGAAAAAAGAGATGTTTACTTTGAGACTCAATGAAAGACGTCGGAAGGCGGAGAGCAGTGATCGCTACGTACCACTGATGCTCCCGGCATTGCTGGAGATAGCCGTATCGATCTGAGCGATCTGAGTGGCCTGCCTGGCATGTCGGCCATGCCGCCAAGGGAGAGCAGGAAGGAAACAGGAAACGCGCGCCACGTACGCCAACCTTCAGGGTGGGTCACCGATCTCTTCTCCCCGCATATAGCCGCCAAGCTTACTGCAGGCATTTAAACGTATCGTTGGTGCAAGCAGGATACATTGGTGGAACCGTTGTGCAGTTCCTGTTAGGTAGCCACATGTCGACGCGACTGCCTGGAGAAAAAAGCATGGAAGAAGAAAATCCCAGCTGGATAGAAGAGTGCTACAGAGTGCTGTAGAATGCTGCTGCAAGTAACCAAAGCATTGACGACGAATCGACATGACATGGCGCGGAACAAGCTTCTGTTGGTGCATTGAAAGATAAGGACGCGCACTCCAGCTTTGCCCTGTGAGGATTTTGGCCACTTTAACCGAGCCGAGCAAACCGAGCACTCAAGAGCCCTGAGGGTGAGCGGCATGGCGGCTCACCACGCCCAAAACCCACTTCCTTCTCCGTTTTGGGAAAACGACGGGCGCGGGGTCGCAACCAAACAATTGCGACAAGACCCAGATTTCGCTCTAACAAGCCATCGCCAGTCATTCGGTAGTCTCCCGAATCATTTTGAGTGACTACTCGCACCAACACCCAATATCTCGTATCTGTGGGATGCTCAAATATTTCCAAGCACTTTCTAAAAAAGGCCGGTGCTCGCTTTGGGGCATCACAGCGAAGCAGTCAGATAATAATTAAGTGTTTAAAGCTTTGAACTGCGCCTCACTTTCATATTATTCGTACCACCCAACCACGTAAGCGCAGATACCCATGGCCGGAGTATCCTCGGATGAGATACGCGGCCTGTGAAGCACGAAATTGGGTGCCGCGCTAAATCATAATCAGCATGGCATATTTATGGAAAGCAAACGGCAACCCATGTCTTCGACGTGCACACTGCTAAACTAGTCCCCAAGGCAAACGAACGAATTCGGAAACGTCTCTAAACGTCTAAGCTTTGTCGCTCTATATTTCTCCCAAAATAGTCGTACAACAAGCTTCTCTAAAATTGCTTTGATATCAAACATCCTGCCCGTTTAGTATGGCTTGCTGTGGTGCTTCTTTGCTAGGTAGTCGCGGTTCTCTTTCCATGGTGAAAAGAACACACTCGTCTGTTTCCACATGCACTTGTTCTTCGACGAAATGGTTGCTTGTGCTGACTTGATATCCCATTCGAGTCTGCCAGCTCGTAACATCCCATTCCAGCCCCGAAGTCGTAATGATAGCCGGCCCGTAGATTGGAATAATACCAACGTTGCGAGTAAAGTAGCCGGTTGATAATGCAGTCTGGACATTGCTACGACCTCTCTTAAGAATAAAAGATACATTCGTCTCGGAGAACAGCCAAAGCCTAGTATTTGGATTTTCTGTCTCCTCTCGAATCATCTCATGCAACAGCCCCAGGCCTTGATCAACGCGTCCAGACAGAGTTCCTAGAACTAAAATCTCTCGGCGAGGTGAAGTTGACTCTATAGACATGATCTTTCGCATTGCTTTGCCAAAATCAGTACTGTATTGGTCTGGATCTTGGGAGACCTCAACCCCATGAGAGGAATAATACTGGCGTACATCGTCCCTCAAAGAATCGAGATCTCCGTGGATAATATTAGGCAACTGTTAACGTTTCAGCAAAATGCCCTCCGACTAAAACAACTTTCCTCTTACGAAATCGATTCTGGCATTCTTGCGACCGGCATCAAACATGTCGTATAATCGATTTGCTCCGCCATCCGCACAAATCCGAAACCTCGTGTGCCGCCACAGCCTCTCGAAAACTTCAAGGCTTGCGATCGGTTGGTTTAGTATGAGAAGATCTGGTGTGATTGAGCCAGCTGGAAGTGTGTTTCTGTTCAGGAAGTTTGCAGGAGCGAAGTCCATTGGGCTCTGTCTTCATTCCAAGGTCTCTGTATACATCTAAAAATGGATTACGAGGCAGACTCCAGCCTGAGAAACTGGGGCATCAAACACAATAACGAAAGAATAACTGTATTCGCGACCACAAAAAAATTGGCGAATTTACACCCTGAGCAATTCGCTGATGACCTACAAGGCTTTCGCATACAAGATACCACAAGAAATGAAGGTGTTGTTGAAAGTAACGTTGCTGCCGAATTTGCGCCGCAAGCGGCGTTTGTGTTCCTCTTGCGAGACCGATATACTTCTGCGCAACGATACTAACCAGCATCGAAATGCTCGTACCATTTCACCTTCTTAACACCCAAGGCGAAACCTGATATAGGCAGGACGGATATTACCGTACAACACGAGATATTTTGGCGTCAGGGTGACGAGCCACCTGTGCAGCACGCCCACGTCGGTATCACTGACCTTGAACATGACCGTCTTCTAATAGCTACCGACATATACCAGGTCGGTGTCGGTCGCACGAGAGATACGATTGGCGTACTTGACAGAATTCGAGCCGGCGATCTCGCAAGAACCTTGTGCCGCATTCGAATAGACCAACCAGGCCAGCCAGTAAAATCGAATACGAATTGTCAATATACGCGTCGTAAGAATTGATGTGCCAAGCTGCAGTTCCAGCAGCGCATGGAATGAGATTAGCATATGCACGAAAGAGCGATGATCAGTCTAGGGGGCATCTAAATGTGTCACCACCCAACCTCATAGTTTGCGACAATCGTTCGTGCTGAGAGAACATTGAGGTGTACACCTACGAAAGAGGCGTTATGTCTGTGTGCGGCTCTACTCAGAACGGAGTCCGTGACCTCGATGGCCATTGCATGTCAACCCTGAGGTATCTGTAACCGGAACGTAGCGAGAGTCCGTAGATTGACATGCAGCATAGGGCTGCCTTCGACAGTGAGAAGCCATGCGAGTACCCGGTCACATACGACTCTCGATCAATCAGATATTGACCTAGCACTCCAGTACGTTTGAAACAAACGTTAGTCCCACCTAAGTCCGTGGGAAGCTTGGTCAGATCGGAAATCTGAAACATGGTGACTGATTTTCGTTCGCAGATGTTCGCTCTGAGTATTTACCGGACCTCGTGTCATACTACAGGGTCGAAGCTGGCTCGTCCGTAATAGACCCATTCCTGGAAACACTGTTATTTTGTTGTGGATACTGAATAAACTCCATGTGTGGTGTCAGGCACAGCACAGCACAGCCCAGCCACGTGGATAATTTTTTTACATTAGCATTGCCGCACCTTAGGAATCCTCTCAGGTTTGGGGTTATATCGGAGTTGGAGCTTCCAGCAACCCATTGACCGCAAACAAGGGTTCTCAACAAGCTAGGAATCCTCCCAGTAACCACCTATGGGAGAAGCAAGCCTCGCGGACGTGTAGTCCAGTAAGGAGCTATCGTTACACTGTGTAGTGTCGAAAACTCATCCTCTGAAGTAGTGCGGCCGGCGAGGCTGGCGCGATGTTGACAACTATTCCCGCCCGCGACATGCACCAAATCTCTTATAAAAAAATAGCTTCCACTCAGATACAGGAATCATTATGCCCAAAAAGATGCATGATATCGTGTCGGAGCCAAGAAAGTGTGTTTGAACACTATCGTGATCAAGAAACAAGCCAAGGGCGCCGCAATACCTTATTCACAGTCCGGTTTCATTTGATCTCTAAGACGGATAAGCCTCAAGAGAGAGTCCGCAAGTGATTTCTCAACGGGCCGTAGCCGACAGTGTGAGCGTAAGCCTTAGGCGTCAGGGTAGAGAGCAGACCTGTCTGAAAACGTGACTTTAATAGCTTGGACCGTGGAGCTTAACATGGTCAAGACAAGGCCAAGACAAGGCCAAGACAAGGCCAGGGCATAGGCTACGGAAAAAGAATACAAAGACCCATATCTGGTAATTGTCCGAGAAAATCGAAGCGTGATAGGCCTCGTGCTGAACCCTGTTGCCGTCTCACTAACTTGATATTATCCGAAAACGGCTCTTAGGCAACGCTCCTTAAATTCCTTAGGCACTTATGCTTGATAACAGAAAGGCAGTTAATTTGTTCTCGAGGACGGGCCAGGACAATGATCCTACCAGCGCCCGCTTACGCCACGGGCGAATCCCGTCTGCAGCGTGGGCTTTGGCTCAGAGCGCCAGAGCTGGATCGTCAATCCACCTGGCCCCTGCCGCTGAGGGCTGGTGGGGAAGAAAGGCGCGAGGCTGGTGGGTGCAAGCCGTGCGCTGCGGCGTGGCGCTCAGCCCCCACTAACAATCCCCGAAATACGTTGTGACTATTTTGCTCCAAACATTCAGTTGCAGCCCATAATCCAGCCATGATGGTGCACACGCTCCGGGGGCCTGTGCCATCCTCCCGTCAGTCGCTCGAGGGCATTGGAGTGCCATGAGGCAGCGCGGGCCTGTATCGAGCTACCCGCTGGCCTGAGGCCCGGCCTTGAACGATCCAGCGAGCCGCGATGCGTAAGAAACGACTTCGTTGCAGCATCATTGGCACCCTGCCTCAAGGGTATGACGATGTAGGGCAATTTGGGTCTGGGGCGGAGCATGCAGGTGCATGCAGGGCCATCAGATTAGCAGTGATGAGCACGAAACGTGCTCAGAAGAATACTTCTCGAAGGAAACGGGACGGGAACTAGTGGACAATGTGACTGGCTAGACGGGGCAGGGTCGGACAGTTGGTGGCTTGTGTAGATCCGGATTCTGAAGGATTCGCTTGGCTGGTAGAGACTGGAAATGGTGTGCAGTAAGGTACACAAGCACCCACAGGGAGGGGTACCCGTGGTCCAAATTTGTCTCACCCTGGAGCTGTCAGCACGCAGTTACGCCCTAGTCGCACACTCAGCTGAAACTTTCAGTGCATTTTGCTTTCTCCAAGCTTACAAGCAATACCGTTGATCCCTTCCTAGCAACCTAAGATCAGCATTGGTGTCCCCACGTTCGCTTCAACCTGCTGGACTCCAAGCATAAAGCTGCTCACCATTATAAAGAGCTTACCTCTTCCACTCGGGCAATAAACCTCAGTCCCAAGGCCTGGTCTTCGCTATGATCTACGGATATATTGTGGTCCAGATTCCCTAACCTAGATCATTCCAACAACCATCTATTCAACCGTAAGTATCCCAATGGAATGAACTTTGATAGCCATTCACACCAGCATAATGCAACCTCATGCATTCTTCACATATTCCCTTATTTCATTTCGCTAAGAAAGCTAGGAATCCAATCCTGAATTCAGACACCAAGATTACAACCAATCCGTCTTTCATTTGTAAATTCATAAGAAGGTACCACACCCACACTCTCATCTTCAGCTGCCTCTGGAAATTAAAATTGCATAACTTGAACTCCTCCACCGCAACATCGTCTTATCCCAATAGATCAGTCTAACACAATTTACTACAGAGCCCTTCCTCGGGTTCACAACCTGCAAAACGACAATCTACCTCCAAGACACGAAGTCAATATGACCCAACGAAGACCCATTGCTTGCACAATCTGTGCTAAGGCGAAAACTAAGTGTGACAAAGCTGTAAGTGAACCGTCTGATCCCGATTGGTCTTTAAACCACGGAATTATGTAGTGCTGACGAGCTCCATTTTGCCAAGGTTCCGTCATGTTCTCGTTGCACAGCGAAAGGACTGGTCTGCGAGGCGAGGTCGACAAGACGAACGTCTGACAATGTTTACCGGCAAGCCAAGAAACAGCTTGCCCAATCCAAAAAATACTCATCGACTTCATCTATTCCAACGTTCCGAAAAGAATCCTCACCACGGAGCGTGCCAGCCTCCGAGCATACGCACTTCTCACAGCCCTCTCAGCCAATGGACATACCTTCTCCTGCAAAATATGGCAACCGGCAGCCAGAGTTATCTGGTATGCCAGCCCTCAACCCTCTTTCTCCTTTTCACTCCGGCAGTGTCAGTGACGTTCACTCGGATTATGGCAGTCCAGACCCGAGTCTCGCCATGTTTCCTCCCCTCATAGATAACGGCGAGTTCGATATCTCCGGCAGCTTAACTCCCCAAACCCCAGATTCATTCATATCTGGAGGAGAGTCGTTGCCAATGATCACAGATTCATTCGACCAGTATTTGAACCCCCAACTATGGGCTGATGAGGGGCAAATTCCTCTTGGTCTAGGATTCGGAGAGGCCGAAATGCCGGAGCTGATATCCTCCGACCCATCATACCAACCCTTCTGGCCGCCGTCGGAAGCCGATTCGGGATTCATGGGCAGTCAGATATTCCGCCCTCAAGCTTCTCCTATGTGCGAATCGCCATCTTCGTTACCCAGCTGGTCGGTACCACCAACGACTTCGCCTCATCGGACGCATGCAAGATCAGTTCCTTCATTATCAGTAAGCGAATTTTCAATTGCGGATCACGATTCGATGCTGGCATTCAAGGACGAGTGGCCATGTTTTCGGTGTAACCCTAGAGAGCCAAACCATTCAGAGCTCAGCACCTCTAAAACATATCTAGAGGGCATAGAAAGCATCCCTAAGAATCCTAACGTGTGGCGAGACTCGATCCAACCAGCAGCGGCGGCACGCCTTAATGATGCCTTTAATAACAATCTCAGGATTGAATCTCTCAGGGGATCCACCAGGGACGCATTGATGACCACAACAAGGGAGCTACTTCGGAAAGCCCGAGTGATATTCGAAACAAGTGATCCGTCAGCGTCATTTTCGACGAACAACAGCAACCGGGCGTTGGATCTAGATCAGGGCTTTGCTACTTCTCCTTCCACAACGACTCTAGAGTACTTCTTCAAGTCTTACAGCTGTCGTTTTGAGCCATATTACCCGAACTTCTCAGCGGGGGTCTTGGACCCCAAGGATTTGCTGGCCGCAGATAATAAGAACGCGTCGAGCCTCCTACTTCTCCTCATCCTCGCAGCAGGCGCATCAACTACACCCACCATGGAAGCAGGCTATCTTACCAACGGCTTGACCGAATCTTGCCGCATACTTTTGACCGATCTTACTGATAATGATCTCTCTCTTTGGAAAAACCCAACGGTTCTCCGATCTGCACTCCTTTCAGTCAACTTAGCTGCATGGAGCGGCGAGAAATGGCATATGGATGTGAGTTCTACCCTTGGAAAATTGGAAAAAACAAGTTGTTCTCGTAGATGAACTGACCATTTTCAGGTTGCCAAGAGCCAATCAGATCTGTACCTTACGGTTAGTGCTTACTGCATTCGGTTAAGTTGACAGCATTCCCTAACAATGTAACAGATGCTCCGGCGTTCCGGGCTTTTGGCATACCGACAAAACTCTCTGGCTGAATTCGATGGCCTACTTGGCACCGAAATTGAGTGGAAGAAGTGGAAGCAGGATGAGAGCATGAATCGGTGAGTTTCGGTCTCCCCGAATGTAACTTCATCAACGTACTAATTGAATCTCAGGCTGGTATACTCCTGGGTTATCGCCGACCAGGAATTGAGCCTCTTTCACGACCAGCCTCCAAATCTCGCCATCACGGAGCTCACTGCTGCTCTTCCTGACAAGGAGGTACTGTGGCAAGCTAGCTCCGCCGACAACTGGTCCCTTGCATTGGCGACAGTTTACGATGACTCGGACCCAAGCCAGACAAAGACTCCTCCATCTCTCTATGACCTATTCAAACGTCTCATGGCCCGAGACCTTCTCAATGAGTCTCGAGACCTTACTAAGCTACAACTACGCCTTCTCCTTCACCCAGTTCAAGCACTCGTGTGCCACCTTCACCAATGCCTAGGCTGCTTTGCCGGCGACGCCAGCAGCAGCCACGCGCAGAGGCTGTTCGTCCAGATCCGCGAGGTGCAATCCATCTTGCAAGACTGGTACGCACTGTGCTGCAAGCGCATGCGCAGCGTTGAAGACGTCTGCCCGATTCTCCTCTCCAACCTCGTCATGTACCACCTCGTCTGCCTCAACACGATGACCCACTTCCCCGAAGTCGAAGCCTTCTCCCGGGGCGAGGTCACCCAGGAACAATTCCTGGCGACATCATGGGCGCGCTCCTGCTCCATTGGCAGCACCTCTCGCATCTGGTTCCACTGCGGCCAAATCATCCGCCTCGTGCGCATGATGCCAGAGCCCAACCGCCCGCTCTGGTTCCCCGCTGTCATCTACCGCGTCGCGCTCATCCTGTGGATGGTCAGCACGGTTAACAACGCCACGCAGTCGCCCGACTCCCAGAAGTCGCTCACTCCATTCTCGGATTCCATGTTTGCCATTGACAACATGCATCCCGAACATACGTCCATTGTACGCTATCTACAATTCAAGGAGGGAACTCCAATGCTTTCAACAAGGAAGGGCGTTTTGGTCTCTTTGGCGGTCCCCTCGGACACGATCATGTATTGCCTCGAAGTTATGAAGGAGGAGGATTTCAACACGCGTCTGGCCGGCGGCATCAGAGACCGGCTTTCGCATCTGGCTCAACGCGTCAAGGCCGTGTAAAAAAACGATGAACTTCACTATACCCGGGGAAATGAAGTTTTGTTATCAGGGTGGTTGTCTGTGCTCCTTTTATGTTCTTATCAATGTCATTACAGCCTGTTCATTTTTTCCCCCTTGTTAAAGTGTACAGCCGGAGCCGCTTCTCGGTTTCCGTTCACGCGTATTTCTTTGTCTGAAAGTTATGGAAATGTTATGCAATTGTTACGGTATGGAATTATGCACGGGGAATGAAGTGGATTCTTAGAGATTTGGAATTGGCAACAGTAGACCCTTTGGACACGCGCAAGGCCTCTATCGTCTGCCAATGTCACGCGCATAGCTAGTACACGTACGTAGTTCGGAGGAAAAGAACAATGGAACCCGGAAAGCTCCCGCAGAGCTTCCAAGATTTGAAAACAAAGTAAAATGGCACCTAATTGGCTTTAACTCTGCAAAATCCAACACATTTACCCGAGAAAGTCCGCGGTGTACCCTTGGAGTTCACCGCTTCAGAACCCTTGGGCCGGGCTCAGGAGCCAGGAAATGCCACGACGGCGCTACTATTGAACTGGGTAGTCAATAGTTTTCTTGGAGGTGTGGCAGGGTGAACGAGTCGGCGGCACTCGCGGTCGTCCTAGTTTAGGGCACGCCAAAAGCCGGGGGTTTTCATTAGGCTTAGAGAAAAGGTCCGAGGCGGGATCGGCGGCGGCCGGGGCTGCTTCCATCCCTCTGTGCCGATCGAGGTAGCGCGATGGTGTCGCTTTGGGAAGGTTGGAGCAGAACTTACGATGCTTGTGGCAGGGCCCTGGCATGTGGGAGTTAGCTGGGAGAGCAAGAGGAATGCTCGAGATAGTAAAAATAAGCACGGCAGGGATGGTTGCGGCAGAGAGTCAGATGGGAATAGTGTCGGTCGGCTAGTTCCGCTGCCTACCATTTTGGCGGTGCTGTGCAGAAATCTATTGAGCGACGTGGCGTCTCTGCTGCTGAATCGAGACGGTGAAGAGGCCAGCGAGGGTCCAAGGGTCGGTTGTTCCCCACTTCCATGCATGCTGCTGTGCATTTTGCCTCTTACCAAGGCTACGCAGCAGAACCAACCTACATCCTCAGGATTTGAGGATGGCCGAAGGTGGGGATACTGAAACATTTACTTCATGCTTTACGCGTACATGACTATCGCCTAACATTCGTGTGCGGAGATGATAGTAATATTCAGTCAGCCTGATTTGGAACAAAGTGGTCACTCCAGTTCTGGAAATAAGGATCTGATTTCCAAACGCTCCAGATCTACGCCGGTCGGGACCAAGGCGCGCAGATGGTCGAGAATCCTACATCATTCTTCAGCAAAAATAAGGATCATCGGTCAGCTTCCTCGTCGGTAATTTCCTGCAGTAGCTCCTTCTGCACTTCTCTGTACATTTCTGCCTCCCGGATGGTCTCCCCGAACAGCAGCACCACCTCCCTGCCTGCCTGCCCGTCCGTCTGTCCCTTCACCAGCCTGTACCAGCCCTCCTCAGCGTCCTCCTCAACCCGCCACGCCCCCTTCTCATCCACCGTCCTGTTCGCCCAAAATCTCATCCGCCGCCCATGCTCCAGCTGCTCACACACACCAGCACCTAGTTCCACGATATCGCACCTGCGGATGAGGGCGCCGTGGACGATGCGGATCTTGCGAAGCCGGCAGTTCGCGCAATGAGCCACCGTCAACCACAGCAGCATCTCGAGGTTGCTGAGCATCGTGTCTTCGCGGAAGCCCATCCCACGGGCGCCCACAAGGTAATGTACAGCTCCTCGACGCCCACCAGCCCCGCGTCCGCGAGCTGCACCCCGCCCAGGCGCTCGAGCGGCCCAACGCACACCTCCAGTCGCGTTATCAGGGGCACGTAGCGCGCCCGCACGTCGAGTAGTCGAATGAGTAGGTCCGCAAGCTGCCATGCGCTGGTGCGGAAGGTGGTGCTGGCGAAGGCGAGAGCGTGCGTTTCGTGGTAGAGTTGCTGGCAGGTGAGGGCGAGGGCGAGAGGTGAGGTTTGGAGAGGCGGTGTGGGGAGCGTGGCGTCTGGCGCGAAGTAGTAGGCGTATACTTCAAGGCGCAGTTCCGCTGGTAGGTCGAGAAGGGATCGACGTTCTGCAGCCATTGGAAGCTGTGGTGTTACCATTGGGCAGAGTATGAGTGGAGGAATGTTGCGAGGTTAGGTGTTGAAAGAGGTAAATTGGGGGTGGTGTTTAGATGGTCTGGTTGCTTTTTGAGGCTAGAGCCTGACCCGAGATGCTGTTGTTACAGTCATCTGCAAAAGATCGTTTAATCGTTTAAGCTCACGAACAACCGGCATCACACCGGTAGCCCGGTAGGAAGCCCGGTAGCTAGTACTTTACGCTATGGCGCCAGCCAAGGGCACCACCACCACCAAAATTTGTAAGAAGTGTAACGCATTTAATCTACTACTTATTGCCTAAAATGGGCAGAAAGCTCGCACCTGAGGTTGTATATTAAATTAAGGTTAGAATTAAAGCTAGTAAGGAAGTGCCAGCTATTGCGAAGGCTATTAATGTATCTTGTCCTGCCGTTATAAGATACAATTAAACCTTAACCTCTATAATAAGCCGTACGCGTTAAATGTTCCTCGTAAGCATGTTGACGCAAGCGGATAGCTCCGCATGTGCCACTAGTTCAGCGGCGGAGCTGCGCAATAACCTTTCCACTGCAATCCAAACATTTCAACATTAAGCTAAAGTCATACGCGTCTCTTGTCGTAAAGACACATTCAGTCGCTATCGCCATCTTTTCCATCTTGCGTTCATCAGTACCATATGCAGCGCAGGAGCTCATTGTGACGCAGGGGCTTGACCTTATCGATAATGCACGGCGCACGAGGCGGATCACGTGCACTAACGCTCTTCAGCCTTGCTCCAGCTTAAGAGCTAACAGCTATTTTCTATATAGCTTTAGATTGTCCCTATAATCGGCTTAGAGCGTATGGAGCTCCTCCTTCTTATCCTTATCTAGCTCTAAGAGCTTTATCTTCCGGCTATTAATATCCTTAGGTAAGGCTTAAATAGGTACTTTAAGCTTTGGTAGATCGGTTTTGGGTATTAATAGGTTAACATACTCCCAGAGACAATTGTTATTAGCTTTTAACTTAATAATCTTAATCCATTTGTCCCAATTGTTTAGGCTTGCTAGGATAACGGATAATATAATAACTGGTGTGGTTTCTGGTTAAGAGTTTATTGTCGTGGTTGTTTATGATTAAGATAACGACGGAAATCCACGGGAATAAAGGCCCTTGAATTAAAGATTATGTAGTAGACGGCCTGGGCTTATAACTGTTGAACGGACGGTTAGGTATGAGAACTCTGTCTATTAAAGAGGGCTCTGGAGGCTCTCTATATACATAAAACAGGTAGCAAATAGAATGACGATGTAGTCGTCATTTAGTTGGTAATTGGTAATGGAAATAGGTAATGAGACATTTGATGAGATATTCGATGAGACATTCGATGAGACATTCGATGAGACATACGATGGTAAGTAGCGGGGTAGTGAGACATAGGGTTCTATAGTAGTAAGATGGTAGTAAGGAAATCCGATTTAGTTCGACATTATGTTATCCAAAGCTAATTATTTTTCGGGCAGCTTCGAACTCTACGTCGAGTTTAGCGAAAGCGGCTTTACCTCCTGGACAATCGCCAGGGTCAATCTTGGCCCCCCTTCGCTGCAGAGTGCTAGAAGTTGGTTAGATATAGCTCGTGCGATAGAAAGAGATAAAGAAGCACTTGTAATCCTATAGCATAAGACGTGAACACCATAATGGTGCCAACAGTTGTAGAGAACTTCATCCTCAATTAAGACTAGTAATCTTATCAATCGTCGAAAATTCTTTTTAAATCAATCTTAATAAGATAGGAAGTCGAATTTGGGAGGCTCGTCCAGCAAATAATGGGTTGGTTCAGAACAAAAACAGTGATATATTTCTCTCTCGGTTGATTTCTGTTACAGGGAAGACTGATAAAGAGTACTTTAAGAAGCCCAATGTTTTATAGAAGAAAATCATTCTGGACACTGTGACCACAATAACTCTCGGGGACCCCAATCCTTAATCTGGGAGATATGTCTGCTCGCAGCGACAGTAAAGAGGCGTGTCTACCTCGCCGCTATAGCGACGAGGCGTGTCTGTCTCGCCGCGACAGTGAAAAGGCGTATCTGTAACATAGCACGTAGAGTAAGTAAGGTTAGGTTGGTTGTAGGGGACTAGGGGCTACGTAGCTATCTATATATTCCTTTGGGGCTGGTGCTCTTCGGGCGGTCCGTCACGTAGGCTTACGTTATCTATCTCGCCGCGGCAGCGACGTCTATATGGCATATTCAGGCAGGTGGTACAGGGGGGTTAGTGTTGGGTCATATGCGCCCTGCAGTAGCACGGCGCAGGGTATCAACACTTTGTGTAAATATAGGGTTAAAGGAAGAAAATAACAAACACTTTAACATAACCTATTTATTATGCCTTATTAGAACTTAATATATAAATAAGTTTTTCTTTAATAACTTATTCTAGCTTAGTGCCACTAGCTCAGTATTGCCCTGTAATGTGAATATTTTTATAATGTGCTCTAAACGAAATAAGTATACCTATACAAGCCTTAGCGTGAAGGCATAGTTTGTGGTTTTTGCAAGGTCTCTGGTCCAAAGTCAGATATAGTACTGTCATCAAACGTAAAACTTCTCATATATTTCCATCCACCGCACCTCCAAGGTGGCCAGCTACGCTTCAGTGTTGCACATCAATGGCTTCGTAGATTGGCCTGTAATTGACGAATTTATAGCACTCTTTCCACTCAATGTCTTCGTCAAAGCCCCATTTTCTCTCAACTCTCTTACTGCGACCCTTGTCCTTGCTGCATCCGAAGTTGTTAAGCAGCACTATATTCGTGCCAACATCCTCTGCCAACTTCAGGATTCTTGCAAACTCGTCAGTAAGCTTTTCGACAAGGCTAAAGTCAATTTCCACAACAATTTGATGTAGTGTTGGGACGTGCGTCACTTTCTTAATAAGAATATTCGCTAGAGCGTTAAGAAGTATCTGTAGGTTATCCGGCTCCTCACAGTGCGTAAGCTGCAGTTGTTTAATCGATTTTGGTAGAAAGTCAAGGATACGCAGATACTGATCTGCCGGATGCGCAGTTGCTGGCGGTAAACTCATCCCGAGAATAAAGACCGGTGCAATCTTCAAACGTTTTAACCGCAGGAATTCATTCAGAGGCGTCATGGGCGATGGGTCGTCTAACATACCAGGCTTCAACTTAATGCCACCGTGGCAATAGTCTAAGCATAGCTCTTCGAGTGTCTCTTTATGATGCTCGAGCCCTTGCCTTATCGTGGAGAAACTAACAGTGCAGTAGTAAAGCTGGTCCCGGCCGATGTCGTAAATAAACGTACTTAATGCTTTAGGTATAAGGAATAGATTTTGGACGTCGCCAGGATGAAAGCGACAATCTCGCAGCTCGAGATGGGTGCATGTCGAAGTTCGGGGGCTGAATCGGGCTAGTCTCTTATCCACCTTATTCCCGTAACCGCCGAAGGCGCGGTGAAGGCAAATTCTCTCAATGGAAGGCATTGTAAATATACCCGGGCTAATAATAGCACCGGTCGGCACACACGCGATATGCTCGTAAGTCCAGAACAACGACTTCAAGTTCATAAACGCCGAACCACGCTCGGCACCCGTCCCAAAACGCCATAGCATTCGTTCCGTATATTTGGCGTGCTGTGGGCCCATTAAGTCTAGAGACACCAAATTTGGCAGGGTGGGTAGGAGCAAAGCGAGGAAGGTGTCATCACAATTAGCTTCCTTGAGCCACGTCGCACGCTCTTCGTCGCTGCAACTAATAGACGCGATTGCTTCTTGGATTTTCTCTAAAAGAGCACTGTCCCGCTCTCTATCACCGTTCAGCTCTTCACCACTTTCCCATTCAGGGCCATCTCCAAACCCAGGACGCACGCTAAAATGTCGCACATGGGCCGCAATATTAGGTTTGCTCAGAAACAGAACTGCCAGCGACTTCAGATAGGGCTTTCTAGGTTCGTAGTATTGCGGGTTGTTGACATCGACGCGGTGGTAGAGAAGCGGCATCGCGATATCGTACCATTGTCGCGAGCACCGTGCTGCGACTGCGACGGTGGCTTTCGACGTGCAACTCTCCAGGATGCGGGAGATCAACTCCACGGCCAGGTGTGGTACTTCGCCACCCATCTTGAAATCGTAGAACAGTAAGACTCTGAATGAGCGTTGAGAGGGAAGTGTGAGAAGATATCTCAAATAGGGCGGGACAGGCTCACTTAAGCATACAGCTCAGTCCACTTAATCATTTAAGTGATTAGGCCACCTCGTGCACGGTCCCACCTTGTACACGCTTTTTTACCCCCTTCATATAATAGCATATAATTTACACATATTATTATACTTAAAATAATAATATAAAATAAAAATTTAAATATATTATATATTTAGAAAGTTATTGAACTTTTTAAAATTTTAACGAAAAATTTATATAGTGTTAGGTGAAACCTAAGCAGATAGTTCCAGACCTGCGGAGGATAGGCCGGATAGGCCTCTCGGATAATAGACCTATCAGCTGATAGTATCCGGAGACTATCCGGATAGTCTCCGGATAGTCTTGG
>Ga0307507_10000061_pt1 | contig 161815 bp, 44 predicted proteins | sample 7_EM_MG_FD_207223 | JGI IMG/M metagenome (GOLD analysis project Ga0307507, IMG submission 207223) | Populus trichocarpa ectomycorrhiza microbial communities from riparian zone in the Pacific Northwest, United States - 7_EM | ecosystem: Host-associated > Plants > Roots > Unclassified | place... | reverse complement strand
ATTGACGCTATTTTGGCGTGCATCGCCACAATCTAGGCCCAATTAGGGGGTCAGGTCCGAGGATCGTCAACCGTAATATTAACGAGTTCAATATTGACTTTGACGGCCGCTTGCAGTTAGATCTTGATGACTAAGGCTCTTAATTTGACGTCGCCGACTTTGAAGCTTTTGAAGCTCTTGAAGCTCCTATACCCAACGATCACCACCTACTTGCATACACGCCTTGCCTTCATCCAAAGCCTCGCACAATCGCGCCCACTAAGTGCTTACTCTTAAATTACATCTGCGACGCCTTTAAAGCCTAGATTACGATCACGCTGCACCAAAATCCTATCACACCCCTAGGGTGTGCGAAATCGGAGGTCGATGATAAGGAGCAAAAGGAGGTGGTGGGCGCTGCGATGTATTAGCCTTAGTACACCCTCTTAAGGCTCCGTCTATCGTGAGGATATTCGTTGGCTATACTATTGATGGCTTTAGTAATATAATAGAGGCTTCGCGGAAGTCGGAATGCTTTATAATTAGAGGTCGATAATAAGGAGCAAAAGGAGGTGGTAGGCGCTACGATGCATCTGCCTTAGTACACCCTCTTAAGACTCTATCTATTGTGAAGATATTCGTTGGCTATACTATTAACGGCTTTAGTAATGTGATAGAGGCTTCGTGTAACGGAACCTTATAGCAGGAACTACGGTGGGTTCTGTTAATGGGCTGGGTATGTAGGTATAACAAGTTAACAACGTAATAACAACTAGTGGAGTGGTTACCCAACAGATTAACTCTAATTGTATTCTAAGATTCACTACAAGGAGAGAACTATCTACGGTAAAAACTAAGGTCCTTTAAATACACAACCATACTCCTAAGAAATCCTCTCTTATACATAAGGTACGTGTTATACGTGTTATATATAGCGTACACTGCATACTCCCTATATACTACGTACAACGTTATGTAACTTGCTTACTATTCCTTGTTACATAGTTCCACCAAATCTATTCTGGACCGTGCCTGTATTAACCAACTAGCTTCCGCCGACTCCTCTCTAAGTAGTCGTAACACCGTACTTAAAGCGTCCGTAATACTATCTCCCTTCTTTTTATCTTTGTCCTTGAAGATTCCTAACATCTCTAAGTTGTCTACTAGAGGTATAATGTCCGTTTAATTAGTCTAGTTAATATCTGTACTTATTATAGCTAAAGCTCCTTCTTCCTTATAAGCGCAGCGCTGTGCTCGCACCGTGGCTGCCATACTGTTGCTTAGTGAGATAATACCGTCTCCATATTCTCATTGCGCAAAGGTAGGGTTAGTATATATTGCGTTAGCAAGTCCTTTATCTTAACAACCCTTGTCTTACTTGGAGTATACTAAAGCAAACGTTTAATCATCCTATGACGTTTGCTCTATCTTTAACGCTAAGTATACGCGTCTAATAACTCTTAACAGTCTTTAAGTTCCCTAAGTAACTTATTATAGGGTCTCATGTTTAATCTGCCGCTGCGAAACTTAACGGTAAGCTCTTAAGCGCCTTAGATAAGCTTTATTATTCATAGGAAGCGGAGTAGAAGGCTACAGCTACTTAACAGCGTGCCCTTAAAGCCCGTCTATCTACTTCTACCCGTCTTCTTCGTCTTAAACGTGTCCGTAAGAAGGTCCGTTTTAAGGAGTAGAAACTTATTTAACAGGGTTTATCTAAGCTAGGTAATAAAAGGATTAACTCTCCTCCTATAAGGGAAACAACTCTAAGTAGCTCAGTAATTGCTCCTCTTAGGTCCCCCTTAGGCGATTTATTTTTTAGTAATTCCTCTTTATTAATATTACCTAACCTGCTTTCTTCTAATACTCCCTTACCTTTCCCATAGCGTTCCTTAGGTTGCTTAGTGGTTCCTAGGTAGTCTCACTATAGCCTATCCACTTTACTTTATACTATGTTTTATTATCTACATCCTTATAACTAATAATCTTCAAAACTTGCCATTTGTCTTTCTCTTATCCTCTATACATGTCTGCCTTGTAAACTAGTAGCTTAATATTTCCGTATGCTGGTTCTAGCATTGCGATATACTGTATAGGGTAAATTTTTATTTTAGCTAATAGGTTTAACTTGTACATAACTAATAAAATTCTTTGCTTAACTTTAAAAGGTCCTAGTCTAACATAGTCTAACTTCTTACTTAGTTGTTAACTCTTAAAATTTTTATATAGTAGCCACACTTTATCCCCCTTCTTAAGATCTGGTCCCTCAGATCTCTTAGTATTATAGTACCTTTTCATTTATTCTTATACTAGTTTAGCTATTTCTTTAAGGTCTATATAAAGATTTATTAACGTCTCTATTCTTTACTTAGCTGTACTACTCGTCTTTTTTGCTTATTATAGCAATAACGATGTTCTTAGCTCATACCCATAATTCGCCTTAAATGGTAATATTCCCATTCCTTCTTATAGTGTTGCATTATATGCAAACTATATAACTAGTAGTAATAATACCTAATTATTCTATGCGTAATTAATATAATGCCTTAGATACTGCTCTAATATCTAGTTTAGTCTTTCCGTTTATCCGTCCGTCTGCGGATAATATACTATAGATATTACTGCGCGAACCCCTTATTCTGCCAGAAACACTTCCTAAAATACTACTATAAATCTTAGATCTCTATCTGATATAATCTTATCTAGTGCTCTATATCTTGCGAACACTTCCTTTATATAGATTCTAGCGACATCCTCTACTAATATCTCTTTAGTGCATGCTATAAAGTATCCCCACTTTGTTAGCTTATCCACTATTACTAAAATCGCATTATAATCTTGTCCTATAATAGAATCTCTTGACTTTGGTAACTTAATAATAAAGTCCTATAATATAACCTCCCATAGTCTTCCTAGTATCTCGACAGGTTATAGCCCTCTATACGGCTTATACCTCGTCAGTTTATTCCTTTAGCAATCTAAACATTTCTTTATAACTTATCTTACTAGTCCCTAGATTCCTTAAATAATATATTCCTTTTAAAGTCTTAACACTAAGCCTATAGCTCCGTTGTGTCCTTATATCATTCCCTTATGGAATTCCTTAATAAATTCTTCTATAATAGACTTAGGCATATACGTTGCTTCTCTATTTTTGTATTGCTTTAAGTCTAGATCCTCTACCTGTGCTTCTTAGATCTTCTATATCCAATTACTCTCTGGTAATTTATAGATCTGACTTTCCTTAGTTACTGCGATCTTTAGATAATTATACCTAATTAATCCATTTTAATCCTTTCGTAACAAAGCTCCTAATAGCTTTTTATTGCTTTATAGTTTAGCCTTCCTACTTAAAGCATCTGCTTGTGCATTATCTATACCCTTGGTATACTAAATTTCAAAATAGTATTCTATAAGCATTTCCGCCCATCTAACCTGTCTTTGGTTAAGTTCCTTTATTATTAGGAATCCTATAAGGTTCTTATAGTCTATCTTAACCACAAATGGTTTTTCTGTGCCTTATAAGAACGCTCGCCATTTCTTAAGTACTATAACTATACCTAACAATTCCTTGTTGTAGATATCATAGTTTAACTCTAGTAGTGTCATCTTTCAACTGTAGTATACCACTGGGTGCCATCCATCTTAATATTTCTATAGGAAGTACGCCCCTAGTACAAAGTCTGATATATCTATCTCTATAACCGTCTCTAGCCCTAGTTAATAGATCTTAAGAACTAGCTCCTAGGTAAATAACTCTTTAACTTTCTTAAACAGTTCTTATTATTCCTTCCCCTATACCTATAGTTCTTCTTTCTTTGTTAACTACGTAAACGGCTTAATATCCTATAACCATTGCGCTATAAACCTTCTACAGTAATTACAAAACCCTAGAAACAATCTCAACTATATTACATTCTCTGGTTCTTACCAATTTACTATAGCCTTAATCTTCTTTAGATCTATGCTAAGTTGGCCTAGTTTAATAATAAATCCAACAAAATCGGTTTTCCTAGTAAAGAACTCGCATTTCTTAATCACTACTGGTATCTTTTCTTCTTACAGTCTCTTTAAGACCCACTTAATATATTCTTTATATTCTTCCTTGCTTTCTAAGTAGATAATAATATCGTTAAGGTATACCATAACAAATTCATCTAGGTGTTCTCCTAATACACTATTAATTCGCTTCTAGAACATTACTAGTGCGTTTATAAGCCCAAATTATATAACTAATAGCTTATATAGTCCTTCCTTTGACCTAAAGGCTGCCTTCTATTTGTCGCCTTCCTTAATTCTAATCTAGTGGTACGCCTATCTTAGATCTATCTTTATAAAGATCTTTACATTGCCTATCCTGTTTTAGATTTTGCTAATTAAGGGTAAAGGATACCTATCCTTCCTAGTAATGCTGTTTAACTATCTATAGTCTATATACATCCTAAGTTTTCCATTTTTCTTTGGGATAAATAGTACTAGATATCCTACTAATAACTATAACGGTCTAATATATCCCTTTTGTAAGTTCTCCTAGATAAACTCCTTAAGCGCTACTAACTCTATTTTAGTAAGCTTATAGATTGGAAAGAACTTTAGATTTATTCCCTCTTCTAATTCTATCTTATAGTCCCAAGCTATATGCTCTAATAGCTATTCACTTTCTAGTAACTATAACTTTTTTCTATACTTATAGTATCTCTTTGGTACATAACTTAAGCCTCACTCAGTCTCTTTATACGTCACTCCAACTTGGTACCATACTAACTTAGTTTATTATTACACTTTACATTATTATATATCCCTAATATTAACCTAACCTATAACCCAATTAATCTTTAGATTGTACTCCTATAACTAAGGCATTCCTAGTATCGCCTTATCCTATCCCAACGGTAGGATATCAAAAGACATTCTAACTGGTCTCCCTTTAATAGTTATCTAAATAGGTCCTATTTCAAGATTAATAATACCTCCTCCATAGGCTATCTAATCTCCTAAAATTATTATAAGTGGATACGGGTGTTCCTTCTGTCTATATAGTAACCCCATCCTTTCCACTACCTTTAGTAATATGTGGTTCCTTATTACTCCACTATCTACCAACACTTCGAACTGCTGATCTTGCCACTTAGCTCTTAAATTTAGGTATTATCCTTAAATTCCTTTAAGGGTCTAAGGCTCTAACACTAGTTCCCTCTGGTCCTATACACCTCTCCTTTTCCCAACTGTTGGCTGCTAGATCCTACCTATACTTAGTCTAACTTTAGCCAATACTTAGTTTATTTCTTTTCCTCTACATACCATAGACAAGTGTTCTCTAGGCACTCCCACCACTATTATCCATCTAGGCATTCTTCCGTAAGGAATCTTCCTAGTTAAAGTGTTAAGTCCCCTTAACCTTATACTTCTACTGGGTGCCAACTATATATATACTTAATATTTCTAAACCGCTTTTCCTCTAGTACCTAATACATTCTTACTAGGTATTTCCGGTTCTTATCTTTAGGTGCTCTATGCATATTACACATGTTATCCACACAAGCTATCCACAATAGTATATAATACGCTATATATTTTAGGTCAACTCTTAGTTTATCTTTGTCCTTAAGTTTAAATCTATACCTAGTTAATCTAACCACTAGTATTTCTGCTATAGGTATTAAGATTTATTACTTACTTCTCTAGTCCCTAGATCCCTCTTCTAGGTTCCTTAATATTATAATTAACGCTCCTTTAATATAACTCATACGTTTTTCCATAATAGGTTAGTCTTAGACAACTTTTTCATCTAGCTATATATAAAAATCTTCCTATTTATTATTGTGTCGTTGCCTATACCACTTTCCGTACAACTGGTTTAGTGTGTATGGTCTATCTATTAGAAAGTACCTTGTTATCGCTACATTATAACATCCTTTGGTATGTCTTTCTTTAAACCTAGTTAGAATATCTAGATCCTCTTCTTATTCCAGTTTATCTAACCATTTTACCCTAGGTGTCCCTACACTCGGCCTATTAGTAATTCTTTATATAGGTGCTCTGTCCCTTATATAACCTAGTATAGCTAATCTCTTATCTAGCTTTTGCTCTTGCTATATAATAATTCTTGTTCTAAACTTATCCATAGTTTCTTATTTTCTGCGTCTTATAGCTAGATCTTCGTAGTCGTCTTGCTTTTTAATCCTAGTATCAACTATTCAATCTTTAGGCTAAACACTGCGTTTACCTAGGATTGCTAACGTTCTTATTTATTCCCCAAACTCATAGTTTTTAAACTTGCGTCCTATACTCATTTGTTTATTACTAAACTAAGTTACTACCCTTTCCCATCGGTTTTTGTCCTTTGTGGGTCCTTAGGTATGTCTTATCTTACTTTAAGAATCTTAAGCTTCTCTTATCTCTTCTTAAGAATCTTAAGCCTATGGCCTTTTACCTTTATCAAGTAATAAGCTAGCACTAGCAGTTATCTACTTACTTAGTTTCTTCTAAACGTTACTCCTATTGTCTTATAAAGCGATGGAAATCGTATCTAATAGTGTCGCTATACCCATTACTAAACCTTGTTTGGTAATAGTCTTAGTCTCTACTTCTGTTGCGTTTCTAAGGTTTAAGTGCTTCTAGTTAGCCTCCTTTTCGTCCTCATTACTATTAATTAATAAGTACTCTAACTCCATTATTATTACTGCTAATCTTCGTCCATATATTGCTGTAACATCTTAATCTAGCTTATAGAGTCGATTTTATTCTTTATTTAACTCTCTAGTTCCTTAGAGTCCTTTTAACTCTAGCTCTTATAGCTAATAGCTTACGCCATACTTAGCGTCTTTATAAATTCGGCATACATTGTTATAACAATACGCAAAACTGTTAATTAAACACTCTTTTATTCCTCGTAGTACACCATCGTCCCTTTATACGTATGTGCCGTCTGCTGGTCTGGTTCCCTTTACTATATAGTTACTCTAACCACCTCTACAGTCTCTGGCGAAATAACCCTGTTTTCCACAATTTATGCAAGCTCTATCTTTAAACCATCTTTCTTGCTATAGAGTCCGCCTAAACGTCTTCTACTGCTAAGATCCCTAGTTTGGCCTCTACTCCTTAGTCCTTTAATTACTTAATTCTTAACCTCTAGGTTTCCATGGTTTCTTTTCCCATCTTTAGGTTTCTTTGGTACCGCTTAGGTCCATTAGCTCTGCGCCATTCTATAGTTTTTAACTCTATATCTGTTGTTGCGTACTCTGCGCCTTATACAACTATAGAACTCTGTCTTGCCCTCTTTTAGCTTATTCCCTTTGGTAGATTCTATTATTAATCTTTATTAACTAATCTATTAACTCTCTTAGAGTATCCGCATCTTCCATTAGGATAATTACGTCCTAGACTTTAGCCTTAAGTCCCTATTTATACTATGCCATAAGCGCCTTATTATTCCACTCAACCTATATAGCTAGTGTTTAAAACTGTATTATATACTTAATTGCTAAAGTGCGTTGTACTAAGTTCTAAAGCTTTTATTTTGCTGTAGTTGTGGCCTCCAGGTCTCCAAATATTTGCATTAGTTGCTCTACAAACCCGTTCCAACTAGCAAATATATACCGTATATCTTGGTTAGTAGTTGTTATGCCATTAGCCTATATTTCCGTAAGATACGGCTTAAACTATTTAAGTGCCCTCCCCATCAGGAATAATCCTGCATAGGCTACTTAATCTAACAATATTGCTAACTTTGCTCCTTCCTGTACTACCTTAAAGTGCATCTGCGTAAGAAATCCTTTAAGCTTCAACTTTTCTCCTATAAATTATTTAATTAAAGGTAACTTAATCTTTGCTGCTCCAATTCCATTAATATATTCTTTAAGTATCCTATTATTATCTTATAAGTGATTAACCATTTCCTATAACTAACCTCGCGTAACCACTTAAGAATCCCCATTGTCTATACTGGTATTACCTGGCCCTAAGGTTATAGCTCCCGTCAACGCCATTATAACTAGTGCTGCTCTTAGTGGCATATTATTCGAGTTTGTTCCAATACCATAACCTTAGTAGTAAATGTGTAACAGAACCTTATAGTAGGAACTACGGTGGGTTCTATTAATGGGCTGGGTATATAGGTATAACAAATCGACAACATAATAATAACTAGTAGAGTGGTTGCCCAACAGATTAACTCCAATTATATTCTGAGATTTACTATAAGGAGAGAACTATCTATAGTAGGGACTAAGGTCCTTTAAATACACAACTGTACTCCTAAGAAATCCTCTCTTGTACGTAAGGTACGTGTTATATATGTTATACGTGGCGTACACTGCGTACTCCCTGTATACTGCGTACAACGTTATATGACTCGCTTACTATTCCTTGTCACATGGTTCCACCAGATCCATTCTGGACCATGCCTATATTAACCAACTAGCTTCCGCCAACTCCTCTCTAAGTAGTCGTAACACCGTACTTAAAGCGTCCGTAACACTTCGCAGAAGTCAGAATGCTTCATACTCAGTAATTATAAAAAGGTAGAGCTAAAGGCCAGGTAGTCGCGATCGCATTAAGTAGTAGTTTAGGAGGAGGTGGTCGCGTATATATAAGTTAAATACACCTTATATTTTATTCCTTATTAATATGCCTTCTTCTTAGATTCCTTACAAGCCTCTTATATACCCTAATTGGCAGCTTCCTACTCAGTTATTTACTTTAATTAATATAATCTTTGTATATAACGAAGATCCTAAAGCTCCTTAGTCACCTACAGAAGTCGTAACTTCTCTAGCACCAATTAACAAGCCGACGCCTGTGCCTACGCCTATGCCTTCGCCCCTACCTATATAATATCCACCTGGCTTCTTTATCAATCTTATAAGGGAGGACTCTTTAATAAGTGACGCCGGCGATCGCCATTAGGTTAATTAAGCACCAGCTTAAATAGGGAGCCTATTTAGAGGCGGCGGCGTTGAGCATATTAATCTAAGTACTGAGGAAGAGATTACAATTTACCTAGGTGATTACTCTCTACCAAGATCTTGCTTACTTAGCCCTCCCTCTACTAAATGGGTGTATATTAACCTTATAATTAACAATTTGGAAGCCTTAACTCGTTTTTAATTACTCTTCTTCTAGGCTGGCTAATAGGTGTTTAATTAGATCTTAGGGTAAACTAACTACAATATCACCCTCCTTATTAGTAGGATCCTATAAGCTAACTTCCTTACCCAGTTCCCTTCTTTCCCCTTTATACTTTGTAGAAGTAGTAGTGAGCTAGAGAGTACGCCTCCTTAAAGTTATCTAAGTTCGGAAGACGACTCTAAGTCAGTATATACTAAACGAGAGAGTTCTAAGCCTAAGGAGAAGTAGGATAATTGCGAGAAGGATCCTAACTATATATTTACCAAAACTATTAATCTTTTCTTTAAGCCACTAGTAACCCAATCCTCCCCTAGGTTACCTTTATGGCTTATTCCTTTTAAAGACACCCTTTTTAACATACCTGTGAGCTATATAACCTCTACCGGAGCTTCTATTATACCTATAGTAGGCTCTAGTACACCTGCGATTAAGTAACGTCTCTTATAGGACCTTTCCTTACCACATCCTAAGAGAGTAAATCAGTTGGCATTGTAAGCGATACTATAGCAGACCCAACCGCCATTAATATAGATGCATATGCCCGCCAAAATTGATAATCTACAATGCTCTCATGGTCGCAATTAAGGGCTTTAACAATAGCGCCTCCTTCTCTACCACCAGAAGCAGTATCGCAAAATGCTTGGAGCTCTCAAGTAAGCTTTACCCTAGAGGCAGGAGCTCAAGCTTCTGCCGCCCCTAGGGGTAAGCCTTTAAGTAATTACGAGAAGCTTATTTTTGCCCAAATCTATGTTAATTTAGGGGAGCAATATGGTGAAGGCCAGACGAAGTTCTTTACCACGGTAGTAGGCCAGTTAAGTGCTTAGATAGGTTATAGTTACTCCTCCTAATCTGCCACCTCAAATATGAAGACTATGGAGGCTACTTAACGCGCCTAGCTTTATAAAGCAGGATTAGGGACCGAAATACGAAGTAATAATTAGGCGATTGCGATAGATCAGTAGATTGAAATCGTTAATTAATATAAGAAGAGAGCTGCTTAATATCAAGCTGCTATAAATGTGATAAGGAAGAGGCACTCCCTATCTACTATCTAACGTAATCTACTTCGCTAGAGCTTTAGTAAAAAGCGAGCAGCAGATATAGGCCTTATTAAGAGCCTTCCTGAGTTATAAGAGTGGCCGGTAAACTCTCTTCGTTTAGCTAGTAAGCTACTACCTATATACAAGAAGCCTCAGCGCCAGAGGCGTAGTAGGTTTGAAGAGGTAGAGACCCTTGCAAGTATTAAAGCTAGTAAGGTATTCGCAACCTATATAGCCTCCCTTTTAGAGCCTAGCAGCAGCTATAGTAGCGGAGGCCTGGAAGGCTCGGGGCCTCTATAGAAAAGGCTTAAAATACTAGAGGATCGTCAGGATCGCCTGCTTGGTACGGTAAAGGAATTGCTTGAGGAAGTAAGGAAGGCTCCTACCTCTTCTATGCGCCCGACTCTACCGCTAATGCAAGACCTGCCTCTACGGAGTATTGAACGGAGTCCTTCCGCTGCCTCTTTTGCTGCTGCAACTTTAGGGCTTTAAGAGTATTGGTAATAAACTCTATAAGTTGAATTTAAGCTATATCCAACCGTAGCGTTAGTGACTTTTTAGGAAGTATTATAGTGGAGATATTTTACTAGATTGCGACTGGGGGACTTGCTTTTTAATTATTTCTTCTTCCTAATATTATAAACTTTAATTCTAGTGGTTTTCTTATATAAAAGATAGTTGCTTATATATTCAAATTAAATTAAGAGAAAAGAGCTTAAGTGACTACAGTCGCATGCAATTAGAGTTAACTTTTGCCTATTATAAAAATCTAATTAAAGCCAAATATTAACCAAAAGTAATTTATAATTTATGCCACCTTTAGAATATATGTATTAGGTATATATCAAGTAGCTCTAACACTTAGAATAGGAAAAAATAAAGGTAGTGGAAAAAAAGTAGAAGATTTCCTATTTCTTATTAGGCAGCTAAAGGTACTCCTAGATCGTTAGTGGAGCAATCTAATACCGGCTATTTACTACTGTACGTTTCCTTATACATATATAGCAATTGGTAAGTAGAATTGCAACCTTAAACATAGCTGCAACGGGCTGGAGGCCTTGCTTAAGGCCGGCTGTATAAGCGCTCGAAGACTAGAGATTTTGCGATAGTCCAAAGAGGTGCTCTACCGACATTCGTATACGAGAGAGCTCCTTATTCATATACTACTTATCAGCAGTAATTAAGGACTTACCTGGATAAGGGCCAAAGATATATACGAGTGATTTATAGGCTTGATCGCCATATAAAAAGTAAGGATAGCGATCCTTAAAGATCTAGAGTATATACGCGTTAGTTTTAATAAAATACACAGCATTATGCATATGGCTATTTTATTAATTTTACACCAAAAATTGACTACTTATGCATATGCGCAATACCGCGCATTATATGTAATCTTTCCATATAATTTCTGGGTAGAACTTACCTTATCGAGTCTTGTTTCAAGGCTAGAGTTAGTAACTATGTAGAAGTTATTAACCTTGCCCTTATACAGCCCTTGTAAGGCTACGCATATACCATCTGCAGCTATAATAGCTTGGTACTTAAAGCCGTGCTAGTGCTTATAGCCAGAGTAGAACGCTTGCTAATTGTGATTAGGCCTATAGAAGCCTCTAAAAGTCCCATCTATAAAGCCCCAAATCGCCTCCTCTCCTGCAGTGTAGGGCGCAAGCGCTTGAGTGTATTATTGAATGCGATTGTATATAAGCATAGGGTGCCACTGTAGAAGCTTTTAGAAGCGCTCTGCGAGGAAAGCAATTACGTTGTTAAATACAAGAGAGAGCCAAGTAGAAGATCGCCTAAAAAACAGCTCCATATCGGCAAGTCGCGTAGGAAAGGTAAGGCGGTAGAGGACTACGCAGAGAGCAGTTATAGGATGAGGGCGACGGCGCTTACGGTAGACGCATAAGTAGAGGTTAAAAAGGTCTACAAGAAGCTTGATTTCAGCCTTTGAGAATCTATATATAAAGTAAGTAGGTAGTAAGTGGTAGGTAGGCGGCGTGGTGTTAATGTTTACCTGAATTTTGACATGACGCAACCATCATCTATTTCATCCAAATTGAATTCAAATGCTTTATAAGGCAAACTTCTTATGTAAGGACGCTGGAAAATAGCAGAATATTGTCGTCTACGTCGCCCCCGTCGAAGCGCATGATATTGGCCATATAGAAGGACTATTTAGTGGTTGATTGTATGCATATTGATCTGTAGGGAAGGGTGTTTTGATGATCTTAATATTGGTGGTAGATTCAAAAATCACCTGTTTGCCTTGTTTGATTGCTTACTAAGCCTCCTTTTTGGTTGATGTGGCTCGTCAATCTCTAGCGTCAATTTAGTGCGAAAGGCCCCTATTGAAAAGACTGGAGGGCCGAGTGGCTGTGGAGGGTTAGTGTTCCGCTATCATCTGCCAACTCCCCTCAGGCCGAAGCGATAGAAGCATGGATGACTGGAAGGTTGTTGATGAGAACAGAAGGTTTTGGGACAACTTACCACCGTCTCCACCAACCTCACAAAACGTATCAACCTCGCACCATCTAACCATCTCTACATCGCCAGGCTCAAGCCTCATCAGTTCCCTCGGTGGAACCGTTTCTGTGCTCCAGAAAGATACACAAACGACGAGAAGGTTGCGTGGCCGGCTTAGCAGCGGGATGTGGCGTCTAAAAAGCTGAGAATGCTCAAGAGCGTGATACCAGCCCATCAAGGTAGAGGTAAGATTGTAGGGGTAAGATGGGAAGGGGCTTGTAAGAGAGCATTGTAGTGATGCTGGGGGGTTTGGTGAGTTCTTCTCTTGACGCCTTTTTTTGGCTGGCGGGGGCATGAGTGTTTCAGTGGATGAAGTGGGACAAGGACGCTTTTCACCGGCAGGAGTGGTGATGGTGATGGTAGGAAAAGAGAGAGTGTGTATCTCGTCATCACTCTCGTTGGGCTGGGTAATAACCTTACGATTACTGTTAGGAGACGCTGGTCGCATACTTCTCTTGGCCAATCGCCGAGCTGCGTCATCATCTTCCACGTCCGTCTCATCTTTGCTTTCTGTTGTATTGGTCACCCGTCTTCGTTCGAACACTTGTACTCTTGAAAAAGCAGCACCCTCATCTATTCCTTTGCTTGTACTGTGTTGATCTCTACCCTCAAATTCCAGCGAAACCCGTACCGGCGAAGACCCGCGATTCTCGCTCTTAACGTCGACAGAACTTCGATCTTGGAAGAACTCTCGCTGCTCTGGTAATACTCTAATACTCGTAGGTGGGGGCGGCGGTGGCGTGAAGGGCACTGGCGATCCCGAGAGTCCTAATGTAGTTTGAAGTGATTTTGAGGCAGCATAGACGACGGGAGCACGGCGGTTGAGATGGGCACTAAAGTCTCCGTCGGTAGAGGAGGATTTTTTGGCCCACATGGAGTTCCGGATGGAATTGAAACTACTTGGAATGTGAAGAATGGAAAGATTAGAGCGTGTTTGAACAAATGCCAATTGTGGTGTAGTAGAGTGCTATAGACGTGATGTAAAGGCCATAGCTGTAGAGAGGCCTTAGTGTCAGCCGCGGAGAAATGCCAACTTCACTCATTTCCGGCTTTCGAGATGGGGAAGAGTAAAGTGAATTACTATCGTGCCCAAACACTTCACAGGGAAAGGTTTTTTTTCCTTATTAGGCATTACGTGCCATCATTAGTTCTCTGCCATCATTAATCTCTTGATAACTCCAAATAGTCCTCTGGGATATCTAAAGAAGCGCGGCCACCAAACCTCCTACTACAGAGTCAGAGTTTTGTTAACTGAAAAGCTGTATATTGCCTCCAAAACGTATGGGTCATCACTGGGGCCAAAAATATTCTTCTCTGACCGCTGCCATTCAGGCTGGTTGATGGCATCAATCCAGTCCTCCACCTCCATCACGATGCAACCATATTGCTCTACCACACGCGGACGGCTACCATCAAACATGCCCTGGGTTGACTTGAGAGGGATGGTGCCTAATCTCATTGTCAGTATATTGAGGATAAGAGGCGTTTGTGAGCTCAACACATACCATTCTGACCACCACAGCTGTAAACTTGGAAAGCGTCTTGGTCAGTAAAGATATCAACTTGGATTCCAGTAAATGCGCTGGCTAGCGTAGCAACTGGGCCCTCAGTCCGCCAGTCATACGGGCCATTTTGTGCTCGGTTAACTAGATAGCACGTGTCGTAGCCAGTACAGTTTGTCCCGCAATTACCGTAGGCATCAGGAGAGGTAAAGTTGGCGCCAATTTGCTTCGGATTGGACCAAAAGTCATTCACGGAGTACTGCTGGTTGGGAAGAATGGTGCCGTTTGGTATTAGGATTCCATCAGTGCCAATGCGTTGACCAGAGTAGGGGAGGTAAAGTGTGTGATTCAACGCTAAAGCTGTGGCGTTGTTTTGGAAGGCATCCAGGTTCCAGTATGTCTAGAACAAGATTTATTCAGCCAATGAACTCGTTCCGAACAGGGCCTTGAAGCTTACATGAGAGCTCAACATTATCGGTGTCTTCTTAGTGGTTGAGAGCGCAACCATTTTTATATGCCATTGATATGGAGTCATTGTATATGTAATATAGCTTATGACCTCGCCAGGGAAGCCTTGGTCACCATCGGGATCGACGATAGAAAAGGTAATAGAATCCGGTGTGTGTGCAACAACTGTGAAATTTCTCTGCGGCGAGGTCAGCAAAATTAGGGGCATTTGTGTTCAGGCCCTACCCAGTCCCACCCATCAGGCCCACCGTGCAAGGTGTCATTGTTGTTGTTCTCATTGGGAAGCACGTGATATTCAATACCGTCTATTGCGAAACTGCTGTTCTTGATACGATTCGCATACCGGCCTTATGCGTGGTTAGACGCTTTCAACCTGACTACGGATATCTATGCCTTCAGGAATTAACTCACCTGGAACTCCTCCAAAGTGAGGATGGTAAGGGTCTACGGAGTAGTGGGTCGCGTTATCAAAGCCGAGGACAATATCCCGTTCAATGCCATTGGTATCATTGATGAAGAGGTTGCTAATGCTGGCGCCATAAGGAATAAATAGTCCACGCATTCCTTCAGCGGAGATCTCATATCTTCCATTCGCATCCGGGCCGAGAGTACGATTATATTGCTGGGCAAAAACAACTGCAACGAATGCCGAAACCACGGCGGACAATTTGAGGCTCAACATTTTGGTGCGATGTCAGAGGATTAAGCTTCGGCAAACGGCAAAAGTTCGTTGGCTCGAGGGCGCGAGATTATTTACGTTGGTGCACAAATCCCATCACCGGGGTAGGAGAAGGATGAATGCGACCTTGATGCAAAGCAGTCCCGGAGCAACGTAGGACGAAATGCTCACCCCGGAGGTAATTTCGGGGAAAGATCTTCAGGAACAAAGCGAGTGATGACGGAATCTCCAAAGCAAAGCTAGCCAAGGTAGCAGATGAGCGAGGCAGCTACAGAATCGTCCAATGGGAGGGGTTTGTTGGCAACACTTTAACCACCGGTTCCGCGTCCATCTCCGCTCACAATATGACCACCATCATCAATCAGCTCCAGTATCACGAGCACAAAGCAGCATCCGGGAAAAGCCGTTGCCCAGATTGCTGTCCCGTGTTCTGTCATTTGCGGAAGAAACGATGACAAGGTCGAAGCTAAGGTCAGGCAAGTTGATTTAAAAATGTGGAGAAGCGCCATTTAGTGGGCTGGAAGCAATCTTTGCCCTTGCTCTTGTTGCGAGGCGGGGAATCTGCCGGCCACGCCATCGGCATTCGGTACTGGAACACCATCACCGGCCTCCAAAGGGTTCGGAATGGCGCTCGAGATGCTTGTTAATTAGATAAAGGAACCTTCATTCTGTAAATTGGCCTTATTGTCTGCTGAGCGTGCAGCCCTTTTAATACCGACACTGACGCATGTTTCGGCCATGTTTACAACTGCAAACATGTATATTTTGCTCACGTTTGTCACGACGCCACCCGTGCGCTAATCAAGCCTCTTCCATCTTGGCAGACTCTATTTCTACTACCAATTAGCAGTACTTCTAAAATCTGTTCGTATACGTAATATCTTTTCTAACGCGAACTCTTCCGAGGGCCGCAGTGCCTTTGTCATACCAACTATGAATCCACCTCTGAAGATCGTAAAAGTGCTCTGCTATCCACCTGACTAAAAGGAAGAATAATTCGCCGTTATTCATTCGCCGTCGTAAATATAGTAGAACCCCTGTCCAAAATCAGGCAGCAATCACCCTGAGACCATCTAATTAGCAGCCAAGAAGCCTAGTATTAGGAAGTATTCGAAGGGATAGGAACGGTAAACCTCACTTTTTTTCTCTGAAGTCCCAAGTGCTATCATTAATGCCTCTTCTTGTATCAAATCGTAGCCCGACGCTAGATGCATGAGATCATATATTATAATTGCTTTGTCAAAACCCTTTTTATCAGCTCAGTAAAGAAAATTTGGGATGACCATAAGGATATGATGCAGGGCTTTCGGATTCACCAAGACCTAGTAGATTACCAGCTCTTTCTTCGACATTGAGAGGATAAGGAAAAAATGGTTGATCTAATAGAAGCCGATGAGAGTTCATGATTCCTTTCTAAGCTACCAATCTGCGCAGAAAATCACATACCCAGTCTTAACAGAACGGTGAGACACATTTCCGAATGCTAGATCATAGCTAAATAGTAAATACTTAAACATATCTCCCATGAAAGGAAAAGCAATGTCTAAACTCTAGACCAAGATTGTTGAGCGGACGATTAGGTATGAGAACTCTGTCTATTAAAGAGGGCTCTAGAAGCTCTCTATATACATAAAATAGGTGGCAAATAGAATGACGACGTAGTCATCATTCAGTCGGTAATTGGTAATGGAAACAGGTAATTAGACATTCGATGAGACATACGAGGTAAGTAGCAGGGTAGTGAGACATAGGGTTCTAGACTTGAAGCCAGTATTAAGATGGTGGTAAGGAAATCCGATTCAGTTCGACAAAGATCCAATGTCTCCAGTCTCGGAAGACATCCCACAATCGGGGAGATGTAAATTTCCAAAAACCCCCTTGAAAGTCCTGTCCGCTATCTCATCGGCATAGGTAACTATCTATCGTACATCAGTTAGAGAGAGACTATGAATCCAGCTGATGGCAGCGGGGTAATATGATCTACGTCCGTGAGTGCGATCGATATCAATCGGATCGGAGCGTTCGCTAGTGTCGCACCAATATTGACACCTCTCCTAACAAAACAAACTATAAGTTGATTGTATCTTCAACACAATTTCGATCCATACTAGTCTTCAAAGAGCATGCCTTACAAAATTGACACCCAGCACATATCCAGCCCAACCGAGACCAGTAGTCATATCGTACTAATTACGAACCAAGAGAGTGCCAGCCCTAGTCATCTATGTCCCTGCACATATCTTATGACCACTATTCATGAAGTATTTTCTCTAGACCGTGGAAGCTTCAAGGGAAGTCAATGTCGAACCCTCAAACCCAAGCCTATCTTTCTTATCGCTGCCTTCGAAAGTTGGCCTTTCTCTTCATTGTATTTATCATCAGCCAACATTTCCCGATATTCGTGGCCAGTATGCTCGTTCTCTGTAACAACCACATTACTAGACTCCTCAAACTTCTCATGCTCTTGCCCACCTTTAGGAACTCTCGGTAACTCGGCAGCTAGATTCGCAAGTACGTGCAGATTCCGATTCGCATGCTTTCCGCTTTGATTTCCTGTGACATTTCTTGGCTGCACCAAGATATTTCTGACGTTCTCAGGTGGTGGCACTGGCGTGTTCTTGATATTTTCCGGAAGGGGTATCAGTGTCGAGGTCATTGTTTTCACATGTACTACGTCTTGTATAGAAGCAGGCAATTGAGCTGCCGTAGCCATAGGGCCACAGCGGGTCGAAGTTTGACAACTTGGGTGGGAGTCCCTAAGCAGCATTAGCACAAATATTGCTGGCTGGGGGCAACCGAGTGTAAGCCATAGGGGGTGCTAGGTATGTACCATGCAATGTTAGGTTTGTTGTGACGATTCCAGCACCCGGAGGCCCCTTTGTCTTTCCCTCGGCCGAAATGATGGGATTTGACGGTGTTCCGGTGATTAAAGTGTTGGCCACAGATGGCGTGAATGTAGGGGCCGTTGCCGCTGGACCGTCCCCTTGTGCGATCGAAGGGGTGGTTTCCAGTAGGGCGACTCGAGGTTTTAGTTACAATTTCGTGAGTAGGATTAGGAGCAGAGAATTGGCCCATTGGGTTAGCGCCGGCAGATTTGAGGATTGGCTTGCCCCCTACGTGCTTAGGAGCGGTAGGTGGAACCATAGGATGGATGTTAGAGAGAGGCCGTTTGAGATTGGAAGATAGTGAAGATAGAGAAGCGGACGGGTTCGGAGGAGGGAGAGAAGGAACAAAGGGATACACATCGGCTGAAATGTTTTGAACGGCCGGGTTTGGGGAGGAGGCACCGAGGGGTTTACTGGAGGCGAATGGTATCCCACGAACGGAACTATATAGAGATGCAGGAGTGGGTGCAAAGAAATCCACAATCACAGGTTGCGTCTGGAAGAAAGAAGTCGGGAGTTCAACGGGTGGGAATGAAATGACTTTACTAGCACTATGGACTGATGGTGTCTTCGTTACACTTGTCGACGTCCCGATCGTAGATGCGAAGTAGAACCGTTCAAACTCCTCGAGGAGGTCGTTATGATCTCCAGCGAACAGCTTTATCATATGCCAGTGTAACTGCTCGTTAGTAAATTTCTGGCTGCGCCAAGCTCCGAGGTTATCAAGGCATTCCGTGGTGGTTTGGGAGTTGGGCCCGAAACGTGTCTTAGACCGTTAGTTCGCATTTTGAAGATTATAAATATCGCGTTGGTGATAAACATGCCTTGATTCTGTTGATGAAGCCGAGAGCTTCCATGAACGTTTTTGGATGTGAGCGCGCGATAGGAGGGAGAGCTTCGTCACGAGACTTGAATACATCGTCGTCAACACCCTGCCCGCTTGGGATTGTCATTATTGATTTCATAAACTCAAGGGCACCTGGGGAATCGATAGTGTGGGAAAGGTATGAGGGAAAGAACAAGCTCACACGAGAACGAACGGGCCTTCCGAAGGAGGCATAATGCGTAGCTGTTCGAATAGTCTGAAGAGATAAGGGCGAATCATAAATTAGAAAGGTTAAGGTTGCCTGACTATTCACAGGTTGGTGGTGTCAGGGTGAAATAGTGAACTGGCGTTTTCCTGGCTCCATGCAGCACGCACAACCTCCCACTTTCACTAAGTCGTCAACCTTCCACTCCTTATCGTTTGCCGACTAGTTCCTCCATCGTATACAACTTCCTTTATACTCTTTCTGCACCGCCAGCCTACGTCAATTCTATCAAAAAGCACAAAATCCGCGGGATCTCCGATGTTTAGGCCTAGTGAAGTCGATTCATACCCAATGGCAGCCTTCGCTCTCGATGAGACGCATTCCTAAGATACTCCATATCAGCCATCCAACCATTCTATCAAAAACTCCGCGGTCATGAGGTGAACTGACGTATAAAATTTCGGAATCATTTTTCGTCCCTGCTTGATAGACAGCAACACCAAGGCTTGCCACACTTAAAGGGTCACAGGTTCCCTGCGGAGTGAACGCATTACCAACGTTGTTGACTGCAATAGCTGCATTGAGCTTGTACTCTTTAATCATCTTTGGAATTGGTAGGGTTCCTCTTACTCCCGAATCCGTCCTCATCATAAAGAGGTCCGAACTTGGGAGTCCAACAAATGAAACAGGAAGATTGCCAATCTCTTTCCTCAGTTGATGCCAGTCTTCAGGCGCGAATTGTGTCAAACGCGTACAGTGACCTAGTGTGATTCCTTTCCCACTTCTCTCAACCCAATTCTGAGCCTTGAGAATTTCCAGCGTTGCCCATATCAATGGCCTTTTTTCTTTATCGAGGTGGTAATCCAGGTGAGGGTCGAGCGGTTTGCCACTGAATAAAGCGATTGTACTTATCCAGCGAATGTTCATAATCATCTTAGCGTCGTCTTGTTCCACATATGGAGTGCTCCCTACAACGTCCACACCCTCACGACGCGGCGTCTGTTATTAATTTCCTTATCTCGTCTCCACCGTCTCCGCCCGAAAAGAGGGGGAGTTGAGCAAAAGCGCAAATCTGTATTTTACACTTGTCCTCAAACTCCTGTTTAAGTTTTAGACCAGATTCGAGGCACTTGAATTCGACCTCTCTATCAACCTCTACAAAGGCCCTCATTGCCGTAACTCCGTACTGAATGCTCTCTTGAATGAGCTGCCTGCCTCTTCTGAGAAGATCAGATTCTTCAAATCTTGATTTCGCTTTGCTTGTCAGAACCATAGCTTCCCTGAAGTCTCCTTTCTCAATTTCAAGGTCACCGAATTTTGGATCCTGTAAAAGAAAGCACTTGTCTAAATGGATATGCGCATGACACAGAGAAGGAGCGAGTAATCTTTTTGAAGCATGAAGCACGCCAGGAAGATGAGAAATATCTGGATGGCCCAAGGCATGAGGCTCAATGGCAGATATTTTGCCATCGCCTATGGAAACATCCCACAGAGTGGAAGGGGGTTTACGTGGAAGACGGACGCCAACAATCTTTTGTAAACGACCTGAAGGGTAAACGTCAGAATATCGCGGCGGGGGAGCGCGTGGTTTAGTTGACTGTATCTTGGCTATCCCTGTATCTAAGTTAATGCCACTGGCAGCAAGATATTCGGCGCCATGGTCGATCTGCGGTTGGATAATATACAAGAAAGGAGACAGTACGGACTGTAGACAGAAGCACAAGAACAGACACCGAATAATCTGAAGATCACCGACTAGGAGACTTTATGTAGCCGAGGAGTTGAAAGTGAGGTCTCTAGTAACAGTAGTAGCCGCCGTTCATTCGCTCTCAATGGGCAGAGCACTCTTATATGCAGTCACCCATGACCAGCAGACATCTAGAGCACACGACCGGCGACTGATTGCGTTCCTTAAACCAGTGGCAGTCAACAAGTGGCAGCTGTGCCCCGCCTTCGCCTAGAAAAGGGGTGATTCGCCGCCGCCTTGCCCAGCCCTGTGCAGATGTTATGAAGACGCGTAAAAGCACATCCATCATCATCACCCTCCAAAGCTCCCGTGAACGCAGGCGCGCATCGTCCATCGTCGCTGCGTCAAATAGAGCCGATAAAACAAGATGCAAGCTCAATACCGGAATTACCCGCAGGCCGCCCAACGCTCACCACATGCTACTACGACCCGTCGTGGGCCAGGTACAGTAAATCCTAACTCCACCTCTCTCCCCAACAGACTACGAGCAACCATGATCAGACGGGCTGACTTAGATCAAATTTTCCGGAAACCAGGTCCTATGGTCGTAAATGCTCAGGCCGTGCCAACGGCTCAGCAATTGCAGGCCCAGCAGGCACAAGACGCTACCCGTCGCGAGCTCGCGAAACGACAAAGTCGCAAACCTACGGACAAGAATATCCCCGACGGAGCGGAAGAAATCACAATTGGAGATGGAGTACAACGATATCGCCAGCTACGCGAAGTGGAGCGGACCTTGGATGCGACTATGATGCGCAAGAAGCTCGACATTCAAGATTCAGTGACCCGCACCCAGACTCCTCGGTATGGCACCATGCGAATCTGGATATCAAACACTGCCGAAAATCAGCCGTGGCAAAGTAGTGGGATGGATGCAGATGCTTTCGATTTCGAGAGCGACTCACAAGCAACCTACCGAGTTAAGATCCAAGGATGGCTATTAGATCAAGATTTCGACTTGGGGCTTACTGAGTCGGAAGAGTACGATGGGGATGATATGAAAGAGAGGGATCCGAATGCTATGGAGCAAGATGGAGATGATCCAGCGAAGAAGCCAAAGGCTAAAAAGCGGCCCAAGATGTTCTCTCACTTCTTCAAATCCATCACCATTGACTTTGACCGCCCCAAGAGCCTGCAGCCTGACGGATTCACGCAAATCGAATGGAAGAGGCCAGAAGGCCCGAACAATCCAAACATGCTTCCGAATGCCTCCCCAGAAGCGAACTTTAGCTGCCTTGAGTTTGAGCGCAACGGTGACGAGAACATCAATGTCACCATCAACCTCCAACGATACGAAAACCCGGATAGATTTCGGCTCAGTAAGCCACTAGCCGAATTACTTGACACCGATGAGGATGATCGTGCTGGTGTTATGATGGGTATATGGGAGTATGTAAAAGCCATGGGACTCCAGGAGGACGATGATAACCGAAAGATCATTTGCGATGCTCGATTGAAAGCAGTATGTCCTTGCGTTTTCTCTCTTTTGGCCTATTATTGAAAATAAGTGCTAACTAATTTCCCCCTGCAGATATTCAACACAGACACACTGTTTTTCCCCTACCTACCCAACGCCATTGTTCCGCATCTTCTCCCCCTCCCGGCCTTACAACTTCCATACACTATCCGTGTTGACAAAGCCTATATTTCCCCACCCGCGGAATCAGGTATTGTTCCTTCGGCTCCCACGATCTTCGACATCCAGGTCGCCCTTGAAGACCCTCTCCGCCCTATCATGGCAACCATGTTCCGTAGTAAAGATTACGTAGACACTCTCCAAACTATCTCAACCCTGGACGAGCAGCTCGCACTGATTGTCCAAGCGATCGCACAAGCTAAGGCAAAGCATGCTTTTTTCACCTCTATGTCCAAGGATCCTGTCAATTTCGTAAAACGCTGGATCAGCAGCCAGCGCCGCGACCTTGAAGTCATCCTTGGCGAAGCCACGCGTGGAGGCGGTGAAGATGGCGTGGACGAGGAATGGCGACGTGGCGGCAAAGACGGCGTTTGGGGCAGCGAGGTGGCGCGAGAGAGCGTGTCGTTATGGTTGGCGAGACAGAAGTCGCATTAGCTCTTGCTTATGCTGGTCTCTTTTCGTCCAGTGGCTGGTAGTGTGCTGATATTCTGTCCTTCAGGCTATCAAAACAATTGGACAGGAAGATCGTAAAGTACGGTGGTGTCGACAAGACATTGCAAGAAGATGTGAGGGAGACCATCGAACTTTTCGAAACGCTGAGGGCTGCATTTACTGCCCGTCCTTCGCCTGCTCGTTCTAGAGCCTCGAAGTCTTCGTCTAGCTTGGCATCTTGATGTCTTTAAGGCTTGCCCATCCGTCTGCTTCTAGCTTGGCCTTTACCGACTCTATACTTGCTCCGATTCCTATTTCCTTGCCTGCATAGGCACTTTCGCACAATTCTGCCACTAGATCTATCCTGCCTACGCCACAATGTGCTTACCATATACTTTTGCTTACGCCTCTTCATCAACATAACACCAGCTTGTGGCCATGCTTCGACCTCCAGTTCTGCTCCTAGCACTGCCCCGATATTAGAATCACCGGCATCTAAGTTCTTAGTTTACTTAGGTCATAAGGTTATAAATGGAGCGTCGCTCGTGGTCGCACTATTTTGCTTCCCACGCGTGTTCTTCTCTCAGCTTAGCTTGACGGAATTACATGTCTACTTCAAGCATGGAGTTTTCGGCCGTAAGTTTAGATTACAGCTTCTGCAAGGACTCTCTAGGTCACACGTTATGGCGTTCTTATGATTGTATTTCTTTAACTTCTGCAGATCTTCGGTTTAGTATACCTTCACGTGTGTAGTATTAGGTAGATAGAATATGTTCAGATTCGAACAGAGATACACTGCAATACATCGCAAACTTCACAATAGTTAAGAGTAGTTGAAGTATAGACATCGTCCGCCCACTCACAGCCTACCTGTACAATTCCACATTATCTAGCACAAGACATTTTATGCCGATTTAGCAAACTAACACATGAAGGAAGCCATTGACGTCTAGTAAATAAAAGCATGAAAAGCGCCTGAGCTGCGCGCTCACTTCAATTAATCTCTTGTAAAGGGTAGCGAAACAATACCTAAAAGCGTCTAGCTCTCCACACGTGGAATTTTCTCAACACCAACCATATAATGAAAGAAGATTTATGTTCCAGCCTCCCAAAAAAAACCCCCATGGGTCCATTACAAAATTAAAGAAAATGGAAAGTGCATGAGGGGCCGTGAGAAGAGAGAGGAAGCGCTCGCTCGCAAATGCTGCAGAGAAGATTTCTTACGTGACAAGGATAGAAATGAAAACGGATGGCTTTGTTGGAGAAAACGCCTAGACGCCGAGCGCTGGTAATGGATGAACGTCATGTGCTGGGAATAATGCTCAGGGAAAGTTCTGAATATAACACAAATGAAATTTCAGCCGGTAATGTCTGGGGTGTGGCGTGTCGAGTAAGGATGAGAGTAGAGATGAGTGTCTTGAAAGGCGGGAAAGGGTACATTGATGATGATGATGTTGCGTAATAGTCATGGCGGTGGTTTGGGAGAAAACCAAAATATGTGACGGGAAGGGAGTGGATGAAATTGGCAATTCTAGAACACAGCAGCTAGCCCATTCTTGGATTGCCTTTTACTGAAGCGTTTGCGGCCCTTTATAGACTCATTGTCGCCGTGTTCTTTCCGTAAATGCCGGCCAGTGGGTATGTTAACTCCATCAAAAGTTGCATCACCACCAAGTGTACTCGTTGGGCTTGAAAGTGTTGAACTGAGGTCGTTAAACGTAGAGTCGCCAGAGTAAGAATTCGTCATGCTTTGCGATATGGCGATTTCTTTTGCACGCTCAATGGAGTCGAGCCATTCTTGGGTCGAGTACTTGCTCCCGTCTGGATCACTGGTTGTGGCTTTGGGATCTTCAAACACCAAGTGTTTGTCCTTCTATAGTCTCGTTAGCTTTATAGGGGCCTCAGGAGCCATTCATCATTTACCGTATCCACACACCAAGCCGTAAGGCCTTTTGAGTCCTTGTAACTTTTCCATGTCGTTCCCTGGCCAAGCAGTGATAACTCCATCTTGGTCTTTTTTTCGTCTCCGCCAGCAGCTGCCATAATGATTCGCGCACTCGAAGTAATTATAACTAAACGTTGCCTCTTCTTTGTCGTATTACCACCAAAAAACCGTGAGAATTTTTTGGGTGTTTCTGTGGACGTTTCACCACCCTTTGTACCTGGACTATGAGGCGCAGGATTTGTCGTAACTACTAGATTCCCGAGCTTGAGAATTCGTTCGTTATTCCTTGTCAACACTGGAGACCATTCAATGTCTAATTGACTTGGGGGTGGTAACTCGGTGATAAGCCGTGGCTGCGGTCTTAGTTGATTACTACTTGTAGGACCGGCATTTGACGGGCCTGAGATTGCATTATTTTGAAGGATGCTTTTAGGTGGGTAAGGGCCTCCGTTACCATTGAGCCTGATCGGTTCGTGGACGGGTGGAACATAGCTCTTTAATCGTGGAGCCTTTTGCTTCCACAAGCCTTTCCCCCACACGATCCCATCAAAGAATTGATGGTTCTTGATATGCTCCATTGGCAACCGTTTAGCTGGATCTAGCACCAGAAGCCTCTCTACCAAGTCCCGCGCCACATTTGGGAAGCCATCGGGAAATGTGTATTCTAGTCCAACGATTTTCTGAAATGTCTGATACTCATTGGCAGCCTTGAAGGGTGGTCGACCAGCCAAAAGTTGATAGATGATGCATCCAAATGCCCAGAGGTCACTAGCTTTGCAGGCATTCTTGTCTGTCAAAAGCTCCGGGCTAACATATTCCGCCGTACCAACAAAAGAAACTGCCCTGTCCGATTCAACGCCGTCAAGTGGATCACCGGCTAGCGATCCACTTCCATTGGGTGACCTTTTCACATGCAATATTTTTGCCGTGCCAAAATCCGTGATCTTTACGTGCATCTGATCATCTAGTAGTACGTTTTCCGGTTTGAGATCACGATGAATCACTCCCCGAGAGTGCATGTAATCGATAGCGTCCAGTATTTGTGCCCCATAAAATCTGGTGCATTCTTCATCAAAGGTAGTCATCTTCTTAAGGAAACCTAGGAGCTCCCCTCCACTAGCCAAATCCAAAACAAAATATAAAGATCGTTCATCCTGAAATGTGTAATAAAGTCGAACAATACCCGGGTGCTCCGTTAGTCGATTGAGTGTGTCTTTTTCAATGTTGACGTATTTCACCTTTTTCTCCTTGATGATATGACGTTTGTCGAGAACTTTGATGGCGTACTCCCGTAACGTCTGCCGGTCCGTCGCGGCCAGCACTGTACTGTATGAACCCTCTCCTAACGTCCGCCCAAAATTGAAATCCTTTACACCTTTCTTCACAACCCGTGTAACGGGCTTTCCGTTTGAATCGACCTCTTGACGCATACTGATGGACGCCCCCTTCTCCTTCCATTCTTCACTGCTTGGTAGAGATCCACCCTCGACGTTGTATGGTGATCCAGGTAACGGGCCCGTGATTGGAGGAGTCGATCCGCTATTACCAACGGGCATCCGCCTTGAACTCCGTCTTGGTGGAGCCGGGCCATTCCCACCTGGTATCTGAGCTGTTTGCCGGTATGTTCTATCACTCCTACTGAGTTCTTTTGAGGGTACGCCAGCCTGCATAGCTGTTGCAGCTACCCTCGAACTGCTACTCCTCCTAAGGTCTGCATTTGTTTGAGATAAGCCATCGTCTCTGTACCGATATGAACTTTGATTCGATATTCCAGACCCTGAAGACAAATTCGTGTGGTTATAGATGCCTGAGATTGGCCGTGCTTGTTGGCTTTGAGGGGGGAAGTTACGGGTTTGATTTATGGCACTCGAGACGTACTGAGGATATTGGGCTTGCTTCTGAGCTTGGTGAGCAAGTGGCATTGATTGTCGATGGTTGAGCCGTGCAGCATATGAATGCTGCTCTGCGGGCAGTGGAGAGGAATTATCGGGGGAGACCGAGTTTGAGCTAGTTGAGAAGGAATTTGGGTTGAAATCCAGAGAGCTGAAGGACGATTGAACGTCAGGCTGTAGATGAAGCGGAGCTTGTAGCCTCTGCTGTTCAGTGATGGTGCTTGAGGATGATTGCGACGGGGAAGAGGTCGGGCGTGACTGTGATTCTTGATCGTCTGGCCCTGGCGGAGGAGGTGATGGAGAAGTCTGGTCCTCATCTGGATTGGCAATGCGCAGACCACCGAGGGACTGTGAAAGACTTATGTCGCCATTCATTCTGGCAAGCTTGGATGATGATGGGTAACGAGCGGAGGGTGGCTGCGGTAAGAGAACAAAGGACTATGCGGGCAGCCGAAGGGGTGAGGTTGAAGCTGTTAGCTAGTAGCTGAGTACGTGCAACAAGTTAGAGGCCCACGGCCCTAGGACAGAGGCGTGTCGGCCTGCTCCGCTGGATGACAGCAACACTCGATGGCTGTCAGATTTGTCGATGCTGGAGTAACTAACAGGAATCGTGGCTCGGCCTGCTCCGTCGCCGTCTGCTTACGTAGTTGCTGCGCGCCTCAACACCGAGAACTAAGCCCCCCGTCCGCGTATTCAATCTGTGAGTCTGCTCTATCTAGTCTGACATTCTTCCACCCCTCTCGTTCCTGTTTCACTGTGTACATATTTATCCATGACTATCTTTAGGATGCCAAGGGAGTGGCGCCTTCTGTGCTACGTTACGCACATTCAAGATGACTAAAGGCTGCTTGCATCTTCTCCTGTTGCTGCTTCCGATCATCTTAGGGCCTTCCTCCGCTTCATCGTGCTATCCGCTCTCAACAACCTCGATGCGTGGGTTCTTCGGACCTTTGCACTTTCCGGACTTTATCGTTTGTTGACTCTTTTCCTCCTATTTCAACATGTCTTGTCTAGTAGTCTCCGCTTCCATTCTCTTCATCCCAAGGCAGTATCTTGGAATAAATTCAATTATAGAAGAGCCTCAATTTGTTCGTCTTGACCATTCTCGTTTCCGTTTTAATTACGAGCCTACTTGGCTTCTCTGGCATGTTACGTTACCGGCCCTCCGAAATAGCCTTGACACATGCCGATATCAACGAGACACTGTGCCGTTTAGCTCGGCGGCAAGCTGCAGGTATTGTAACGGCTATGCCCTTAAGTATTGCGGGGTCTCACGGTAGCGTCTCTCGAAACCGTGGCGGACCGGAACATTCCCGAAACGAGACCATCGTACATCTTGGCTTCTCTCCAGTTCTTCGACTTCAGAGCGCCGTCCGTTCATCTGCCGGCTCTAGGTCAGATAAACTTCTACCAGATAGACGTATCTATTACAACAAGAACGATTCTACGAGCGTATGCAATGCCGAGGATGCGTCATGTCCAGAAGAACGCGATTCTAGCTCCCAACCAAGCTTGAATCCCGACTTGCTACTAGGCCCACCTCAGAGAATCTCACCAGGTCGCCACATTGAGCTCGCCGAGGGGTTTGCTGAAGATTTGTCCCAAATGTCGTCCCCAAAGCACGAATTTGGATTCTCTGGTTTTGGCCATGCTCGACCGAATGCATCAGATGACATAGCTTATGGTCTCCCAGAACTGTCCATGCATCCTACTGATGATTTTTCTGAGTTAGCTACTAGAATACCAGCTAGCGATGAGGGCCAACGCGGAGCATCTGATGCTCCGTCACTGCGCCATCAGAACAGCATGACACGCTCACCACTGCAAGCCGCGAGCCTTTCTGGACAACATCAAAAAAACCAGGCTTTGCCGTCTTCTGCTGTAGAATTTCCTATGCTTTATTTACAAGGGTACTTCGAAGAGATTCCAAACGCATACTCGTTCAGAGAATCCTGGCTAGTGCCATCAGAGTCTTTAGAAAACCCATCCAGCCGCAATCTAAGACGCACGCAGACCATATCTTCTCAATGTGAGTCATGTCCAAACAACGCTCGGCCAAGACGTCCTGTACAACGCTCTTATGACGAATCTCTCACTTCAAGACCATCCACAAGACGTCAGGTCCGGGGTTCTTCGGACTCCTCCACACGTGGCACGGCATATATAGTGTCGCCTCATGTATTGAGCCGACACAGTCTTCAGTCAGAAAACCATTCTTCCAATAAAGAGGAGTTTCGTTCTAGTTCCCATACGCCAAAAATCCCCTCTAATATTCAAAGATTCCTCGACCCTACAGCGGTGGGTTTCACCCTTGATAGCTCTCAGCCTTCTGCAGTATCCGGGTCTAGAGATAGAAACCAGCGACCTTTAAACCACGGTCTTCTCCATCAATCAACCCAGCAGTTATCTCAACATTCAGAACAATTTGAACGGTCATTATACAACGGATACCTACTAAGTATAGCATCGAGAGACAGATCATCGAGTTTCAACCAGCTCCACCCGTCTTATATGCTCTCTTCGTCTAGGTACTCCAGCAGCGACTACTCACAGCCTGCTGCAGCATTTGCGCAGGCACAATACGATGGCTTTTCACCATCTAAGCGCCCCTTGATAACACCATTTCCTCCACCAGCTCACGGAGGAACCATTTTACCGCCCAACACAAACTTGCGCCCTCTACCACGCATTCCAAGCCATTCGTCACCGAATCTTACAGCATTATATCAGAATGGACTTCCCGGGCTTTCGCAGCCCCCAGCAAGACCCTATGGTCGTCCTGACAACACTCAGAATAGTCCCCAATCTTCTGGGCGTATAATCATGCCTTACGATTTTCCGCAGGCTATAGATAGTGCTATTAATGCGGCCCAACGGAACCTCTCTTCCCCACTTGACTTAATTCAACAACGCGCAACCTCCCAGATGTCCCATACACCATCAGCCGCGTCATACCGCACCGCTACTTCACAGATTGACCAGCACCATGTTTCCGCTGTGAACCAGCTTTCCCACTACACGACTCCTGATCACAACCTAAGAATGGATGCACAATACGGGCCGAACAGCAGCCAGCGCCCTACCAACAGCCCTATTTTTAGATTAACATCATCACCTAGAGATTTGAATCGATATCCAGAGTCGGACTCGCAGAGTCAGACTCGCAGTTCCGCTCCACAACCTCTAACGCATTTTCCAGCCCCACAAAACGATCCAGGGAGTGTTGCAGGCGCGAGATCGAGTGCAATATCGAGCGAGAGCGTCGGCCCGGCTAATTTTCCGCTTTCTCCGCCTGGACTCAATGGTCAAGATCAAGGAAACAGATGCCGACATGGAAATAACGGATTGACGCCTTCGGCAACGCCCTGGAGGCACCCTACTACGCGCCCACATTCCGAAGAGGGTAACAATAACGTCGAATCTCGTATGCGCCTTCCCGCAGCGTCATTATTCCCATCCGTTTTTCCCAACATGCAAAGGCCACCAGAATCTATGCCACATCATGGCGAACCCCAACGAACTCGTCAGCGATCGTCTCGCCATGGCGTCCACCACACAGAGCCTGACCTCCCAACTCGATCGCAAGCCTACCCCCACAGCCACTCCCGTCCAACGGAGAGCCGTGACCCCGAAAACCGCTGGACGTCTCATGTCCAACGTTACGAACCACCACCTCCTCCTTCCCGCAGGTCTCACCTACCAGCGTGGCAACAGGAACAGGAAAACTCTGGTAATGCGGAAGAGGACGCCATGAGAGAGGAGATGCAAGCCAGAGGCATGAGGGGTGGTCCTGGGAATGAGGGTGAGGTTATGGATGAAACACCCCCAAGAGTTGGGAGATTCGAGCAACGGATACTCGGGATGTGAACCATACGTGTAATATTAGGTGCCAGGAAGTAGTTAGATCGCAAAGGGTCTATTACTTGTACCTTTTTGTTGAGAGATTAAAAGTCAGAACTGTACTAGTAGAGCGTAAAAGTATTGGCAACCACACGAGCCATTCTTACCACTATTATGCCTAGTACTTAGTCAATCAAGATAAATCATTCAAGACACATGTGTTCTTGAATATGCCGTTCATCCATTTGAGTAAGTAGTAAGACAAGTAGTACTATTGGGCGCCTAATACTATTGCAGCCACTACTACCACCACAAGTACATATTTATATGCCCCTCCTTTATTTATTATAAAGTCCATTCGACGGTATTAGGTCATATAACGGTTGTACTACTAAAACTAAAACTTTATTAACCTCCATCCCTTGCACCGTGAGTGTGTTTAAGGTGGTGGCCCGTGCGAACAATACCCAAAATAGTCGTCACCATCAATGAGGCTGTAAATATCGCATACGAGCTTATTCTTTAGCATTTAGTCAATCTATAGGATATTGAGTTGGTAGAACAAGGTCCTCATCGTTTGGCGATCTGTTTCGTACCATGAATGTTAGTATTCAAAGTATGAAGTTTGACCTATTTACAAAGGTCGCACGCTGACGAAGTTGATCAATTATAGCTAATCGAGCGAAACCTGTGAGGGCAAACGGTAGGGAGCTCGAATATATGACAAAAGGGGCTTGATTTTATATACAGACGAATCCTTAAGGGGAAAAAGAGGATTTGTTAGGAATACGTCAGTTTACGTCCATCTGTTATCGATAAGGACTAGCCAATTATCAACCGAATCGAGTCGTCGTGCTCAGGAATATGAGGCTGGTGATATTTACAAAATCTCATATAAAACGATCTATATAGCTTATCCCTTAGAGTTTAGTCCCCTAATATGTGGTAACCAACACTCGTCCTTTCTGCAGAACGGGATCTATGTAGGTGCACGCGTAATTAGGAGTCTGGTGTTCAGACTTGCGGGTAACAGGCTTGACAGCCCTGTTAAACAGCCAGCCTATCAGCTGACAGTATCAAGATATTATTAGAACAGGGTCTGACAGCCTAAACCATAAAGGGAAATTTCAATTTATTATTGTCTTAAAACCCTCTACCAGCTACTATATAATAAAGAAACTATAAAGGGATACCCAGAATTCCTTAATTAGCCTAGTCCTTTGAGCATTCTGTTGCCTTAAGTATTTATACACTTGTTTTCGTACGATCCTATGAAACTCTACGTCAAGAGCCTAAAAATACTCTCTCTGGTTTATCACCTATTCTAGGTATAGAGAGAACTTTAATTATAAGCTATGAGAGTTATTTTGTTAGCGACTCAGTCAATCGAGGCACGAGCACGGCAAGAAGGTCGCGCAAGCCTGTACAATTGGATTGTCTATAAACGAGGATCCAAAGCTAAAGAAAGGAAACAAGAAGAACGGAAGCACCGCTCGAAGTTATATACAATCTTCTAGTCACGTAATGGCAACTTGCCGCAACTTGCCGTCACGTGACGGCAGTTTGCGGCAATTTGCCAGTGCCGTAATATTACCCCCCCCCTTCTAAAAAAGCCTGCCCTTAGGCTTTATATATCCGTATTACCCCTACGGGGCATTCTTATCTTTATGCTCCACTAGTAATTTGTTATCTTCGCTATACTAGCACTCTATTTACTTATCTAAGTACTTTAGCGGTCTAGGTTTGTTAGGATAACGGCTATAGAACTCTTGTAACTTATAGGGGCTATATAAAATTCTATATAGGGTACTAGGTAGGGTCTAGATTATATCCTTTCTAACTTACGCGGTACTTTAGTGTTCTTTATATAAGTTTATAGGCTAGTATTTCTTTAATTTCCTATTTATTATTGCTATTAACTTGAATTAGTAGAGGCGGTTTATTCTTTTGTCCAGGTAATGGGTTATTTATAGCTTTCCGTAGCTTATCTAGTAAGAATTTAGGGTGGACCTTAATCAAATCTGGGAGCTTTACTTTATATAAGTTGCCTCTCTTCTTAAGAACTTTGTATAGTCCTGCTATCTAATAGTCTAGCTTATAGCTAGGCCGTTCTGTCTTTTAGTTCTTTGTTATAACCTAGACCTTATCACCTACGGTAAAGTTAGGCTCACACCTATACTTATTTGCCTGCTATTCTATTAATTTCTAGGCCTTTTCTAGGTTTATATGGGCTACTTTCTAGGCTTCTTCTAAGCGTTTAGCGTAATGCTAGGCTTCCTTATAAGATAGTTTTTTGCGTACAGTCCACGGCCCCTCTATTCTTTCCTAGTTAAAGCTTATATAAGGTAAATACCCTATTTCTAGCTAGATAGGTGCAAATCCTATAGAGTTATGGGGTAGGGTGGCCTAGGCGTAGTCTATTAGAGGTAGCAGTTCAGCCTAATTGTCCTAAAAGTAGTTAATAAAGGGTTGGAGTCTCTGGTCTAAATACTGGTTTATAATCTCCGTCTAGCTATCTATTTGGGGGTGATATACTATAAAAAGCTTTAGCTTAATGCCTAGGATCTAGGTAAACTTATTCTAGAAAGCTAATATAAACTATAGGCTGTGGTTAGATATAATAGTATCTAGTAGTCCATAAATTTGGTAGATGTAGTGGATATATAGTTAGGCTGCCTCCTTTACATTAATATTCTTATAATAAGGGATTAAGAATGGGCGCTTGCCAAAGTAGTTAACTATAACTATAGCCATATTATATCCGTTACGGTTTATAGGTAGCTTATAGAAATCTATAAAGATATGCTGCTAGGGGCGCTCTAGTATTGGGAGTGGTTTTAATAGTCCTAAGGTCTTATTTTATGGAATTGTAAACCTATAGCAGTTATTATAGTTCTGTACATAGCAATCAATATCTATAGCTATTCTAGGCTAGTAGTAGCGGTCGCCGATAATCCTATAGGTCTTATTTTTTCTAGGGTAGGCTGTAAAGACCTAGGCATGTGCTTTAGTAATAAGCTAAGTCTATAAGTTCTATTCCTCTACTACTACCAGCCGTTCCTAATACTTAAGTAATCTATTTTTAAGGGACTATAGGCTGGTAACGTTCTTTGCCTTTTTATACTACTCCTATAGGGAAGGGGCTATATAATTCGCTTGCAGTAGCCTATTAATAAGGTTAAGTTCTATAGCATTAATAGGGCACATCTTGGCCTTTATAGGGTCTATATTTAGTTCTGCCTATATTTAGGGGTTAAGGTACTTTGGTTATAGCAGCATCTAGGTCTATAATATAATCTTTATAGCTATCTGGTTATCTAGGTCTTATTTACGCCTTATAAGGGCATCTGCATAGTTAGTTGCGCCTGGCCTATATATAATTAGGAAGTGAAACTAAGATAGGATATCTGCCTAGCGTGCCTACCGGGCCATAAGGGCCTTTATTATTATAAAGTATTCTAAGGCCTTATAATCTAAAACCACCTTAATAGGCTTAGGGGTCCCTTCTAGCTGTATATGCTAGTGCTAAAAGCTAGAGATAATAGCCAGCATTTCTTTATTATGGATATGGTAGTTTAGCTTAGCATCTATTATGGTCTTTAAATAGTATATAATAGGGTACTATTCTCCGTCTAGTTGCTTCTAGGAAAAGATACTAGCTATTACGCCATTTAAGGCATTAGTTTCTAGCATTAAGGGCCGTTCTGGGTTAAAGTGGGTAAGTAGGGAAGCTAATACTAGCCGTTTCTTAAGCTTATTAAAGGCCTGCCTATATATGGCGTTAAAGTAGAAGGGCTGGTCTTTCTTAGTAAGATAGTTAAGGGGTTAGGTAATTCTGCTATAGTTCTTAATAAAGCGTTAGTAGAAGTTATAGAAACCTAAAAATAATTATACCCCCTTTATGGTCTGTAGGGGTATCTACTAATTAATTGCGGCCGTTTTCTTTAGGTCGGCCTTAATTCTGTCTATACTAATAATAAACCCTAGGTACTTTATACGCTTAACACTAAATTCCAACTTCTTAATATTGGCCTAGAGACCAGCCTTATAGAGCCGTTATAGGACTTTATAGACATATTCCTAATATTCTAGTTTATTCTTAAAGTAGATTATAATATTATCTAGGTATGCTGTGCAGAAGTTATTAAGGTAGTTAAAGAGTACGTCATTTATATACCGCTGGTATATAGCTAGTCCATTAGTTAATCTAAAAGGTAGTACTTTATATTTGTACAATCTATAGCGGGTCTAAAATATAGTAAGATCCTTAGATCCTAGGTCTATCTTAATTTAGTAAAAGGCCTAGCGGATATTAAGCTTTATAAAAATCCTAGCCTTACTTATATAGGCTAGCGTTTCCTTAAGTAAGGGTAGCGGATATTAGTCTTTATAGGTTATATAGTTTAGTTTATAGTAGTTAATATAGAAACGGAGTTTACTGTTAGGCTTTTTTATAAAGAGAATAGGTGCGGCAAAGGGGACTTAGCTAGGCTTAATAAAGCCCTTATTAAGGTTGTTAATAAGGTACTGCTTAGTAGCCTATAGTTTATTAGTAGATTGCTGGCGGAGGGGGCTATAGCTAAGGGTATTTTCTTTGTCTAGCTTAATCTTAATCTTATAGTTATATGGTTGGTAAGGCGGGAGTATGTTAGATGCTGCCTTAGAGAATATATCCTTAAATTCCTAGTATTGGCGGGGTGGTTTCTGTTCTACCAGCTCCTTATTTATAAGCTCACTTTTCCTACTAAGCTAGTTACAGGCTAGGGCTTCCTTGTCTTCAATTATCTAGTTAATTTTGTATAAGCTAGTTGTGAAGGCAATAGTATTAGGCCGTTTTAAGTTCTAGTAGAACCCTATAGCACCAATGCAGTAGATATTAACTAGTAGGAGGTTTATAGGTTTCTTTATAGACGTTCTATAGACTATATTTTGTGGTGGAGGGGTTATAACCCTCCTTAGCTCCTGTTCTATCTTCTATAAGTTATCCTTCCAGTCTATATATTTAGTACAGCATCTAATATTCCTTACTGCTCTTTATAGCTATATAGGGCCTAAGCCAGCTAGCTTATTACTAACTTCCTAGGTTTCTAGTGCTAGTAGTGCAATATTAGTAGTCTAGGGATGGCGTAGTATATAGACCTATTGCGGATTAAGCTGTATATCTTTCTTAAAGGCCTGGTCCCTATATATAGCATCGGCCTAGTAGATGGTATCTATCTATAGCTATATAAGATTTTCTATTGTAATACTGATTTCCTTTATAAAAGAAGGTGTTGGGGGTAGGGTTTTGGGCCAGATAAGCCGTCTATTCTATATATTAAGCTATAAGCCTAGATAGGCTAGCCATTTTCTTTCTAAGATTATATTATGGCTTCCTAGGTCCATAATAAGAAAGGGGATATTATACTACCTTTGTCTATTTACACGGAGGTAAATCCGCAAGATAGTTGTAATAGGTAGTCCTATCTATCTATTATACCCGCGAATAGGAATTAGTTTAGGTAGTTCTTTAAGGGGTACATTTAAAAAGTTAGCCAGCTTTATAGTATACTGTATATCTATTAAGGCAAAGGCATTTGCTCTAGAGTTAGCTAAAGCAGAGGTTAAAACTTAATATCTATTACGGAATAAAGTATAAGGGATAGTGCAGCTTTTTCTACTAACTAGCTAACCCAGATTAATATATAATATATTAATTCCTTTTAACCCTAGAGAGGAGTCTTGCTCTAGGGTTCCTCTTTTTCTAACTCTATACTATCCTCTTAAATGAACAGGACCTTATTTATCTTTATCGCTATTTATAACAGGCTTATATAAATGCTTCTAAACCGAAGCTTATAGATTGCTACTATACAAGAATACTAAGCTAAGGAGAAGAAGAGGACTAGTAGAGACTGGCAAGATACAAAGGGGTTGTTAAGGCGCTAGTAGTAAGCGAGCCAATAGCAACTTAGCAGAATTTGGCAGAATTTAGCAGATTGCCCCAAAAGCGGCAAGTTACAGCAAATTGCCTAGAAAACGGCAATATGGCAGGTAACACGCTCTAGCACCGTCACATCACCCCCCCCTTCTAAAAAAGCCTGCCCTTAGGCTTTGTCCAAGTTCTTTATTATTATCTAAATTATTATAGTTATCTAGCCCCTCTTCCTAGCATTTAATCTAGCTATCTAACTTACATAGTGGTCCGGGGAGGTCTAGGTAGGCTAGGTGGAAATCTTGTAGCTTATAGGAAGAGTACTTAAAATCGGATGTAGGGTACTATTCTAAATCTTCGTCATGACCTACCCAGCTCATATGGTATTTTAAGGTACTACGGTCCTTTTTAACTGCTAAGATCTCTTTAACTTCCTATTCTTCATCCTCTATAATCTAAATTAGTGGTAGGGGATTATTGTACTATCTAGGTAATGGGTTGTCCGCGGCCTTCTGCAGTCAGTCTAAAGAGAAGATATGGTGGATCTTTATTAACTCTAGTAGCTTAACCTTAAAAAAGTGCCCTACCTTCTTAGGGATCTTATAGGGGCCAGCCATTTAGTAGTCTAGCTTGCGGCTCAGCCTTTAGGTCTTCTAGTTCTTTATTAACCCCCATACTCTATCTCCTATGTAGAAGTCTACCTTATAACAATATTGATTTATATTAGACTCTTTCTTTTCTTATGCTCTTTTTATAATTGCTTAGGTGGTTTCCCAGGCTCCGTGTATTCTCTTAGTAAATACCTGGGCCTCTTTATAGCTAAGGCGTTCACAGGCTATTATAGGTCCTATAGATCTATCCCAATTAAAGGATATTCATAGTTTATATCCATAGAGTAGCTTAAATAGCAACATTCCTATACTATTATAAGGGAGCGTAAGCTGTGCGTAGTCCATTATAGGTAGCAGTTCCAACTAGTTATCCTAGTAATAGCTAATAAAGGGGCGGAGTCGCTAGTCAAGGTACTGGTTTATAATCTTGGTTTAGCCATCAGTCTAAGGGTAAAATACAGTAGAGAGCTTAATCTAGATTCCAAGAATGCGGTAGAATTCGTCCTAGAAGTCTAATATAAATTAGGGTCTATAGTTAGAGATAATTAACTTAGAAGCGCTATAGATCTAGTAGATATTATTAATATATATACGGGCCATGTCCTTTACGGTTATAGTCTTAAAGCAAGGAAGGGAAATGGCTTATTTACTTAGTTAGTTAACTACTATAAAGGCCATATTATAGCTGTATTTATCCTTTAGGAATAATTTAAAATCCATTATAATATATTACTAAGGGCGTTTGGGGATTAGTAGTAGTTACAGCTATCCAGGAGTTCAGTCCCTAGGGGTATTTATACGTTTATAAGCATAACAATTTCTAATAAATCATTCTATATTAAACAGGAGTCCTCACTAATAGTAATAAGGCAATAGTAGTTGGTGGGTCTTATCTCTACCAGAGTGCGCCATAGAGACTTAATAATGGGCTTTACGGATTAGCTTTGTTCATAGGTTGTCAATATCTAGAACTATAAGCCGTTTTTAGTATAGGAGCAGTCCATCTTCTATTTCTAAATTAGAGTTACCTCCCATAGCTTAATCACAGAGGGCTTTTAGGGACTCGGCTATACGGTTCGCGGTTAAGATACAATTAATTAGTCCTATTAGTTCATCTAGGACCTCTTCTTTTATAGGTGCTACCTTATTCTATTTAGAGCTTAGTTCCTTAAGGATATATAGGTTAAGCTATTTGGTACAGAGGAGGGCGCGTATCCAATACTAAGCCTTTAGCTTATCTTATGGCCCCACATCCTATTCTTTCCAGGTTAGGGCGTTAGCTTTAGCATTTTGCCTACCAGGGCGGTATATAATCATAAAGAAGAATTGGGAGAGTATTTTGGCCCACTAGGCCTGTCAACCGGTAAGTTGTTTTGTTGTTATAAAATACTTAAGGGCTTTATAGTTAGTATAGACCTTAATCCAAGAGTCTGAGATTTTAAGCTCTGCGCGCTACTAGGACAATAATTATACAATAGCTAATATTTCCTTATTATGCACCTCATAGTTACACTTAGCTAGGGCTATTGTTTTTAAAAAGAACACAATAGGGTACTATTTGCCATCTAAATATAGCTATAAGAGGACTCCCGCTACTACCCCATTAGAGGTATCTATTTTTAGCATTAACTTAAAGTCTAGGTCGTAGTAATAAAGGATTAAGGAGGAAATAAGTCAGTCCTTTAACTCCTTAAAGGCTTTTATATAGTTATCATTAAAGATAAAAGACATATTATTCTTAGTTAATTGTATAAAAAGCTTAGCTATAACTCCATAGTTATAGATAAACTAATAGTAGAAATTACAGAAGCTAAGGAAGGACTAGATTCCCTTTATAATATAAGGGGGTTTCTAGTTATAAATTGCCTTAACCTTCTCCAGGTTAACTTTAATCCCTTCTATACTAATAATAAACCTAAGGTACTTTATGCGTTTTACTCCAAATTCACACTTTTTTTATATTAACCTATAGGCCTATATTTTATAGTCTCTCTAGGACCTTCTTAACATAAACTTAGTACTTAAGTTCGTTATCTAAGTATATAAGAATGTTATCTAGGTATGCCATACAGAATTCATTAAGGTAATTAAAAAGAATATTATTTATATACTGTTGATAAGTGGCTGGCCCATTTATTAGTCCAAAAGAAAGGACTTTATATTTATAAGACCCGTAACGGATGTAAAACGTTATTAGATCTTCCAATGCAGGGTCTATCCTAATTTGGTAGAAAGCTTGGCAGACATTAAGCTTAGTAAAGATTTTAGCTTGGCTTAGACGTGTAAGGGTCTCGTTAATTAGGGGGAGAGGGTAATAATCTTTCTAAGTAATGGCGTTTAGTTTCTAATAGTCAATGCAGAAACAAAGGCCTTTATTAGGTTTCTTTATAAATAGAATAGGGGAAGTAAAAGGGGCCTAACTTGGCTTAATAAACCCCTTATAAAGGTTATTAATTAAGTACTACTTGGTTACTTTTAGTTCCTCTATAGTTTATTGGTAAAGGGGGCTATAGCTAAAAGAGTTATCGGCCTCTAGTTAAATCTTATAATTATAAGTTTAGTAGGGGGGCAGTATATCTAAGGCTGCTTTTAAAAACACATCTTAATAGTTTAAGAGGTATATAGGGAGGAGGCGCTTAACTAGCTCCTTATTAGTTTCCTCTACTAGCCCTTCTTCCTTCTTATTAATAATCCAGTTAATTTTATATAAGCTAGTTATAAAGACCTCATTATCCTTCTAATATATATTAAAGTGGAAACCTATAGCGCTAATTGCCGCAATGTCTATAATAGGGGGTTCATATAATAGGGGGGTTATATAATAGGGGGGTCATATAATAGTAGGGGTGTCCGCGATTTTGGGGGCCTTTGGCATATTAGTGTTATCTTTACTCCTCTTAGCTCTTATTACATCTTCCAAAGGTTATCCTCTACGTCCTATTAGTATATCCTCTTCCCTATTAGCCAAATCTCCGCAACTTAGAAATCGTCTATATCACTATCTATTCCACTTTTATAAGTAGAGTCCTTAACTGCAGTCCTTTAGGGGAGTATCCTTATCAGTATAGAGTTCCTACCAGCCTTACGGCGGGCATCTTCTTAAGTAAAAGCTAGGTCGCGGTCCCTAACATCCTACTAGTAGATAGGGTCAGCCTTCGCGGCTAGTATCTTACAGTCAGTGCGGATCTCTATAATAAAAGAGGGTAACTTCGGTCTATTCTCCAGCTAGACGAACTATCTTTATTAAACGTTTAGCCAAATATTAAAGTAGGACATCCATTTTCAGCTAAGGATTATATCGTGGGACCCTAGATCTAGGATGTAGAAGGGGATACTAAACTAGCGTCGTCTATTAATAGCGATATATAGCTTTAAGATATGGGTAACCGGCTTACCGGCTTGGCCGTTATAGCCTTTTACTTAAACAGGCTTCTCTAGTCAGGTAGCATTTACATTTAAAAACTTAGCAACGTCATTTATATAAGCAGTATTTATAAAGGCAAAGCCATTTACTTTAGTGTTAATAAGGGCATTTATATTAACTCTATATCCATTTTAAGATATTGTACATAAAACCGTAAAGTATTTTCCACCTATTAGCTAATTTAGATTAATCTCTTCAAGATTAATAGGATACCCTAGGGGGAAGTTTTGTAACAGTGCAAGTCTAGGAGAATTGAGTGAGCGACTTGATTCTAAATCTATGGAAATTAGGTGGTATATATACATAAAAGGTGTAGACAATAAGGGGTAATTGATTGAGTTATTTGACCGAGTCAGTGACCGAGTCGGTGAGCGAGTCAATATGCAGGCGAGTCAGATTGGCATTCTGGCAGTGTATGGGTAGTCGGTTACACACCCCCCCAGATTTGACGGTGTAGTCAAAGCTGTAGACAATAAAATAAAGGTAGAGACTATACCAAAATAGGAAATTTTAGATACAATTTAGGAGTAATAAAGGGATAGGGTAATGTTCAAGAGTCTTTATCAGATAATGCAGTAGCAATTTAATGTCGAATATCCACCAAAGTTAGTTGCTTTATCCATGCCTCGTACCTTTAACGGGGTAGAATCTTGGTAAGGCCATCGGCAGGCATTTTGTCTATAGGGACCCACTATATGTCAATCTTTTTATCTTGGACTTCCTGTCTGAGCCAATGCTAATAGACATCAATATGTCGTAGCTTGGTGTCAAGCTTTGGTGTATCCTATCTTAGGAGTCGTATAGTCTGTATATTGTCGTATAGCAGGGTAAAATCGCGTTCTAAATTAAGACCGATTGCCTTAAAGAAACGCTGCCACCAGATGATCTCAATAGCAGCTATAGATAGGGAGAGAAGCTCTGCTTTAGTAGTTGAGCAAGTTACTAATCTTTGTAGGGTTGCCTTCCAATCAATTAGTCCTCCAAATAGGATAAACAGGTATCCTTGAGAGCTCCGTCTAGTCTCTTTATAGTCCGCAAATGCTGCGTCGGATGCTCCGTAAAAGGTAACGTCTTCTCCTTTAGGGTTTCTGAAGTAGACGTGTGCTCCAAATACTTCGCCAAAGTATTTAATAGCTGTAGATTTTGTTCTAAGGCAATAGGCAATAGCTTGGTTTAATGCATTAAGGTGCTTTTAATTTAGATTAGTAAGAAATTCTACTAGCTTTAAATGCGTCTTTATAATATCAGGTCTCCTAAATACGGCAAGGTGCGCAAAAGAGCCAACCCGTTACTAGTAGGCTAGTGTTCTTTAAGGGTTCGTCTACTAGTTAGACGGAATTAGTTCTTTAGCAGAAAGTAGTAACTTAGGAAATCTTCCTAGTTAAATATTAAATTAACTGGCTATTTTTTTAATATAGGAGTCTTGGCAGAGCTAGAGCTTTCTGCTTACCCAATCTCGTTTAATTTGAATTCCTAGGAACTATTATAGGTCTCCTAGTGCACGGATCTCGTATTAATGTAGAAGTTTAGCTTTAAATTCTTTAAGTCTTTAAAGGTCCTTTTTGGCAAATAGAACGGCGATATTATCTACGTAAAAGAAGACAATAAGTTATCTATTGGTGTAAAGGCAGTTTGTACCTAGGACAGGCTTCAACCCGAATTTAGCCAGTATATTTATAAGCTCTTTATACCAAAGTAGTAGTAAGACCTTTAACCCGTATAGTGCCATAAATAGCTTTAGGATATATCCGTTTTAATCAAAGCCTTCTAGGCAGTAACAGTAGACTAGCTTATCTAGTCTTGCATTTATAAATGCGTTTACAGCGTTATACTATTAAATCTCCAAATCAAATACGGCTGCTATAGCCATAAGGGCACGGAATATTCGAGCAGCTAGGGTTGCTGCATAGGTCTCTTCCTTAGTAATCTGCAGGTCTCCACGGACGCATAGTCAAGCTTTTAGCTTTTATAGGTGGCTATTGCTGTTAAACTTGTATTTAAAGACCTATTTCAGTGGAAGGATCTGCTCGTTATATACTTCTTCTTTTAGTATAGTCTTAAATGTCCCTCAGCGTTTTAGTGTAACGGAACCTTGTAGCAGGAACTACGGTGGGTCCTATTATTAGGCTAGGTATGTAGGTAAGAACAATTTAATAATGTAATAATAACTGGTGGAGTGGTTGCCTAACAGATTAACTCTAATTGTATTTTAAGATTTACTACAAGGAGAGAACTATCTACGGTAGGGACTAAGGTCCTTTAAATACATAACTATACTCCTAAGAAATCCTCTTTTGTACGTGAGGTATGTGTTATATATATTATATATAGATATACACCGCGTATACTATATATACTGCGTATAACATTATATAACTCGCTTACTATTCCTTATTATATGGTTCCACCGGTTTTATTCTAGACCGTGCCTGTATTAACTAACTAGCTTCCTCCGACTCTTCCCCAAGTAGTTATAATATTATACTTAAAGCGTCTGTAATACCATCTCCCTTCTTTTTATTTTTATTTTTAAAGATTTCTAATATCTCCAAGTTGTTTACTAGAGGTGTAATGTCTGTTTAATTAGTCTAGTTAATATCCTTACTTATTATACCTAAAGCCTCTTCTTCTTTATAAGCGTAATGCTGTGCTCGCACTGTGGCTGCCATACTATTGCTTGGTGAGATAATGCCATCTCCGTATTCTCGTTATACAAAAGCGGGGTTAGTATGTGTTATAATAGCAAGTCCCTTGTCTCAACAACCCTTGTTTTATTTATAGTATACTAAAGCAAACGTCCGTTCCTCCTGTAATGTTTATTCCATCTTTAACGCTAAGTGTACGCGTTCTATGACTCTTAACAGTCTTCGAGTTCCCTAAGTAACTTGTTATAGGGTCTTGTGTTTAATCTACTGCTGCAAAGCTTGAGTCTAAGTTAGCTGCTGCGTATACTAAACTCTATTGTTCCGCTAAGGAGACCGCTTGGGCCCTTAAGGCTTAGCGTTGCTCCTTTAAGTCTTAGTAGGTTGCGTTTGCTTAGTTAACCCGTCTTAAGAAGGTTTATAAGAAGGTTTATTCTAAGGAGTAGAAACTTATGGAATAAGGCCTACAGGAACTTGGTGATAAAAGAATAGATCCTTCTCTAACTATAAGGGAAACAACTTTAAGTAGCTTAGTAGGTGCTCCTCTTAGGTCCCCCTTAGGTGACTTATTCTTTGGTAATCTTTCTTTATTAATGCTACCTGACCCCTTTTCCTCTGATACTCCTGTACCTTTTCTATAGCGTTCTCTAGGTTGCTTAGTGGTTCCTAGGTAGTCTTACTGTAGCCTATCCACTTTACTTTATACTATGTTTTATTATCTACGTCCTTGTGGCTAATAATCTTTGAAACTTGCTATTTATCTTCTTTCTGTCCTCTGTACGTATCTGCTTTGTATACTAGTGGTTTAATATTTCCGTGTGCTGGTTCTAGTATTGCGACGTGTTGTATAGGGTAAATTCTTATTTTAGCTGGTAGGTTTAACTTATATATGACTAATAAAATTTTTTATATAATTTTAAAAGGTCCTAGTCTAACGTGGTCTAACTTCTTGCTTAGTTATTAACTCTTGAAATTTTTATATAGTAGCTATACTTTATCTCCCTCCCTAAGATCTGGTCCCTTAGATCTCTTAGTATTATAGTACCTTTTTATCCTTTGCTGTACTAGTTTGGCTGTTTCTGTAAGGTCTGTATAAAGATTCATTAACGTCTCTATTCTTTGTTTAGCTGTGCTACTCGTTTTCTTTACTTAATGTGGTGATAATAATGTTCTTAGCTTATACCCGTAGTTTGCCTTAAATGGTAATATTCCTATTCCTTCTTATGGTGTTATATTGTATGCAAACTATATAACTAGTAATAATGATACCTAATTATTCTGTGTGTGATTAATATAATGCCTTAGATACTATTCTAGTGTCTAATTTAGCCTTTCTGTCTATCCATCTATCTGCGGATAATATGCTATAGAGGTTGCTGCGCAAACCCCTTATTCTGCTAGAAACACTTCCTAAAATGCTGCTATAAATCTTAGATCTCTGTCCGGTATAATCTTATCTAGTGCTCTATATCTTGCGAATACTTCCTTTATATAGATTCTAGCAATATCTTCTACTAATATCTTTTCTGTGTATGCTATAAAGTATCTCTACTTTATAAGCTTATCTACTATTACTAGGATTGCGTTGTGATCTTGTCCTATAATAGAATCTCTTAACTTTAGTAACTTAATAATAAAGTCCTATAATATGACCTCCTATGGTCTTCCTGGTGTTTTAATAGGTTGTAGCCCTCTATACGGCTTATGCCTTGTTGGTTTGTTCCTTTAGTAATCTAGATATTTTCTTATAACTTATTTTGCTAGTTCCTGGATTCCTTAAATAATATACTTCTGTTAAAGTCTTAATACTAAGCCTGTAGCTCTGTTGTGTCCTTGTGTTATTTCTTTGTAAAACTCTTTTATAAACTCCTCTATAATCGACCTTAGAATATAAGTAGCTTCTCTATTCTTGTACTGCTCTAAGTCTGGATCCTCTGCCTACGCCTCTTGGATCTTCTGTAACTAATTACTTTTTAGTGACTTATAGACCTGTCTTTCTCTAATTGCTATAATCTTTAAATAATTGTACCTAATTAATCCATTTTGATCCTTTTATAATAAAGCTCCTAACGGCTTTTCCTTATTTTATAGTTTAGCCTTTCTGCTTAGAGCGTCTGCTCGTGCGTTGTCTGTACCTTTGGTATACTGAATTTTGAAATAGTATTCTATAAGTATTTCCGCCTATCTAACCTATCTTTGGTTAAGTTCCTTTGTTGTTAGGAACCCTGTAAGGTTCTTATAGTCTGTCTTAACTATAAATAGTTTCTCTATGCCTTGTAAAAATGCTCTCTATTTTTTAAGTGCTGTAACTATGCCTAGCAACTCCTTATTGTAGATGTTATAGTTTAGTTCTAGTGGTGTTATCTTCCAACTATAGTATGCTACTGGATGCTATGCGTCCTAGTGCTTCTGTAGCAAATATGCTCCTAGTGCGAAGTCTAATGCATCTATTTTAACAACTATGTCTAACCTTGGTTGATAGATCTTAAGGATTAGTTCTTAGGTAAACAACTCTTTAAGTTCCTGAAATAGCTTCTTCTACTTACTACCCTAAATCCACGGTTTCTCTTTCTTCATTAACCTTGTAAATGGCTTAATACTTCTTAACCACTATGCTATAAACCTCCTATAGTAGTTACAAAACCCTAGAAACGACCTTAACTATATAACATTCTCTAGTTCTTGCTAACTTACTATAGCTTCGACTTTCTTTAGGTCCATGCTAATTTTTCTTAGTTTAATGATAAATTCTATAAAATTGGTCTTCCTTATAAAGAACTTGTATTTTTTAATTGCTATTGGCATCTGTTCTTCCTATAGTCTCTTTAAAACCTATTTAATGTGTTTTCTATGTTCTTCCTCATTCTCTAAGTAGATAATGATGTTGTTAAGATATACTATAATAAACTTATCTAGGTGTTCTCCTAACACACTATTAATTTGCTTTTAGAACATTGCTAGTGTGTTTATAAGTCTAAATTGTATAACTAATAGCTTATATAGTTCTTCCTTTGACCTGAAGGCTGCCTTTTATTTATTGCCTTCCTTAATTCTAATCTAATGGTACGCCTACCTTAGATCTATCTTTGTAAAGATCTTTGCGTTGCCTATTCTGTCTTAGATTTTGCTAATTAAGGGTAAAGGATACCTATCCTTTCTGGTAATACTGTTTAACTGTTGGTAGTCTATATATATCCTAAGTTTCCCGTTTTTCTTTGGGATAAACAATACTGGATATCCTGCTAATAACTGCGATGGTTTGATATATCCCTTTTATAAGTTCTCCTGGATAAACTCTTTAAGTGCCATTAACTTGGTTTTAGTAAGCTTATAGATTAGAAAAAACTTTGGACTTATTCCCTCTTCTAACTCTATTTTATAGTCCTATGCTGTATATTCTAACAGCTTTTTACTTTCTGGCGACTATAGCTTTTTGCCATACTTATAGTATCTTTTTAGTATATAACTTAAGCCTTACTTAGTCTCTTCGTATATTACTCTGACTTGGTATTATACTAACTTAGTTTACTGTCGCATTTTGCGTTATTAAGTATCTCTAATATTAACCTAACCTGTAACCTAATTGATCTTTAGATTATACTTTTATAACTAAGGCATTCCTAGTATCGCCTCGTCCTGTTCTAACGGTAGGATATTAAAAGACATTCTAACTAGTCTTCCTTTAATAGTTAACTAAATAGGTCCTGTTTTAAGATTAATAATGCCTCCTCTATAGGCTATCTGATCTCCTAAAATTATTATAAGTAGATATAGATGTTTCTTTTGTCTATATAGTAACCCCATCCTTTTTACTGCCTTTGGTAATATATGGTTCCTTATTGCTTTACTATCTACCAACGCTTTAAACTGCTGATCTTGCTACTTAACTTATAAATTTAGGTGTCGTCCTTAAATTTCTTTAAGGGTCTAAGGCTCTAACACTGGTTCCCTCTAGTTTTATACGCCTCCCCTTTTCCTAACTGTTGGCTGCTAGATCCTGTTTGTACTTAGTCTAACTTAGGCTAATACTTAGTTTATTTCTTTTCCTCTATATACTATAGATAAGTGTTCTCTGGGTACTTCTACTATTGTTATCTATCTAGGTATTCTTCCGTAAGGAATCTTCCTAGTTAAAGTATTAGGTCCCCTTAACTCTATACTTCTACTAGGTGCTATCTATATATATACTTGGCGTTTCTAAACCGCTTTTCTTTTAGTGCCTAATATATCCTTGCTAGGTACTTCTAGTTTTTATCCTTTGGTACTCTATGCATGTTGCATATGTTATCCACACAAGCTATCCATAATAGTGTATAATACGCTAAGTGACTTAGGTCTACTCTTGGCTCGTCTTTACTCTTAAGTTTAAACCTCTATCTGGCTGATTTAACTGTTAGTCTTTCTTCTACGGGTACTAAGACTTGTTGTTTACTTCTCTAGTCCCTGGATCCTTCTTCTAGGTTCCTTAATATTATAATTAACGCTCCTTTAATATAATTTATGCGTTTTTCTATAATGGGTTAGTCTTAGATAACTTTTTTGTCTAGCTATATATAGAAATCTGCCTATTTGTTATTGCTTTATTGTCTATACCACTTTCCGTATAACTGGTTTAGTGTGTATGGTTTGTCTATTAGAAAGTGCCTTGTTATTGCTGTATTATAATATTCTTTGGTATATCTTTTTTTAAACCTAGTTAGAATTCTTAGATTCTTTTCTTGTTTTAGTTTATTTAACTACTTTACTCTAGGCGTCCCTGCACTAGGCCTATTGGTGATTCTTTATACAGGTGCTCTGTCCCTTATATAACTTAGCATAGCTAACCTTTTGTCTAGCTTTTACTCTTGCTATGCGATAATTCTTTGTCTAAACTTATCTATAGTTTCTTATACTCTACGTCCTGTAGCTGGATCCTCGAAGTCGTCTTGCTTCTTAATTATAGTATTAACTTTTTAATCTTTAGGCTAAACACTATATTTACCTAAAATTGCTATAGCCCTTATTTGTTTTTTAAAATCTTGGTTACCTAATAATGTTCTTACTTATTCCCTAAACTCTTGGTTCTTAAACTTGCGTCCTATACTTATTTGTTTGTTACTAAACTGAGTTACTACTCTTTCCTATTGGTTTTTGTTTATTGTAGGCTCTTAAGCTGTTCTTATTATACTCTGCGAGTCTAGAGCCTTTCTTATCTCGTCCTAAGAGTCTTGGACCTGTGGCCTTTTGCCTTTATTAAGTAATAAGCTAGCACTAGTAGTTGTCTGCTTGCTTAGTTTCTTCTAAACGTTACTCCTTTTGTCTTGTAAAGCGATGGAAATTGTATCTAACGGTATTGTAATACCCGTTACTAAACCTTGTTCTGTAATAGTCTTAGTCTCTACTTCTGTTTTAACTTCTTTAAGGTCTGCATGCTCTTAATAAGCTGCCTTTATTGCCTTATTGTTGGTAAACGCTTTACCTGTGTTAAACTTATTATCTTTAATGTCCGATTTATGAGCTGGTTTATTGGTTCCTCTAAACTTAGATAATAATGGCTCTTGTAGCTAATAGCTTATGCTATACTTAGCGTCCTTATAAATTTGGTATGTGTTGTTATAACAAAACGCAAAACTGTTAATTAAATATTCTTTTATTCCTTATAGTGCACTATTGTCCCTTTGTATGTACGTGCTGTCTGCTAGTCTTGTTCCCTTTACTATATGATTACTCTAACCACCTCTATAGTCTCTGGCAAAATGACCTTATTTTCCGTAATTTATATAAGCTCTATCTTTAAACTACTGATTTTGCTATAGAGTCCGCCTAAATATCTTCTGCTGTTGAGATCCCTAGTTTAGCCTTTGCTTTTTAGTCCTATAATTACTAGATTCTTAACCTCTGGGTTTCTATAGTTTCTTTTCCCATCTTTAGGTTTTTTTAGTACCGCTTAGGTCCATTAACTTTGCGCTACTCCATAGTTTTAACTCTATGTTAGTTGTTGCGTACTCTATGCCTTATATAACTGTGGAACTCTGTCCTAACCTTTCTTAGCCTATTCCCTTTAGTAGATCCTATTATTAATCTTTATTAACTAATCTATTAACTTCTTTAGAGTATCCGTATCTTCCATTAGAATAATTGCGTCCTAGACTTTAGTCTTAAGTCCCTATTTATACTATGCTATAAGCGCCCTGTTATTCCACTCGACCTATATGGCCAGTGTTTAAAACTGCGTTATATACTTAATTGCTAAAGTGCGCTGTGTTAGGTTCTAAAGTTTTCGTTCTGCTATTATAGTTACTTTAGGGTCTTTAAATATTTGTATTAACTGTTCTACGAATCCATTCCAACTTATAAATATATACTGTACATCTGGGTTAGTAGTCGTTATACCATTTGCTTGTATCTCTATAGGGTAAGGCTTAAACCACTCTAGAGCTCTTCCTATTAAAAATAGTCCTGCGTACGCTATCTAATCTATAGGTATTGCTAACTTCGCTCCTTCCTGCATAACTTTAAAATGTATCTGCGTAAGAAACCCTTTAAGCTTTAACTTCTCTCCTAAAAACCGTTTAATTAAAGGTAACTTAACCTTTACTACTCTAATTCTATTAATGCGTTCTTTAAGTAGCCTATTATTGTCTTATAAGTAATTAACCATTTTTTGTAACTAACCTTACGTAACTACTTAAGAATCTATATCCACTATACTGGTGTCTCCTAACCCTAAGGTCGTGGCTGCTATCAACGTCACCGTGACTGGTGCTTTGGGTGGTATGTTGTTTAACTTTGTTCAATACTGTAACCTTAGTAGTAAATGTGTAACGGAACCTTATAGTAGGAACTACGGTGGGTCCTATTATTGGGCTAGGTATATAGGTAAGAACAATTTAACAACATAATAATAACTAGTGGAGTAGTTGCCTAACAGATTAACTCTAATTATATTCTAAGATTTACTATAAGGAGAGAACTATCTATGGTAGGGACTAAGGTCCTTTAAATATATAACTATACTCCTAAGAAATCCTCTTTTGTATATGAGGTACGTGTTATACGTATTATACATAGACGTACACCGCGTATACTATGTACACTGTGTATAATATTATGTGACTCGCTTACTATTCCTTGTTATATAGTTCCACCAGTTCCATTCTGGACTGTGCCTGTATTAACTAACTAGCTTCCTCCGACTCTTCCCCAAGTAGTCGTAACATCGTACTTAAAGCGTCCGTAATATTTAGGTAATTGTATTCTTTTTCCATAGCCTTTTAAAAGCCGGTAGTTAAAGGGTGCTTTCTTAGCTCTTTTAGGTTCCTTGGTTTAGGAGGAAGATTATCTCTATATAGGGAGAATCTAGTTTGGTTAATATCTTTTACTAGTCCTATGGCAAAGCCAGCATAGTAACCAAATAGGGTAGGTATATTGGCTAGTGCTGCTGCATATACTTAACATTGAATTCGTTTAGAACTTTCTAGTAGGACGAGGTCGGTAGAAGGATTGGCCGAGACCTTATTAGCTTGTGGAGCTATATTGTCACAGTACGTGCAGAGGGTCAACGAGGTAACTGTGACTATGTATCATTGACAAACGATGTCGTGTGAGGATCTATGTACAGGAGACGAGGCAGGTATATATACGTGTTGCTCAGGGGTCAGGTCCGTGCTCATGCATACGCGTAGCCATAACAACGCGTCAGGTCAGTGCCGTGACATATATTCAACAGTTCTAGCAAACCTAGCTGGGTAGGAATTGCTTTAATTATATTTAAGATATTGTCTTGAAGTCCTTCTAGTGTGGTATTTGTTTCTAGTAGATCCAGAGATACCGTTCTGCTAGGTGTCGGTAGCTATTCAATATCCTTTGTAGAAAGCTCTACTAAGTCGTTTAATATAGTCGTTTAATCTGCATTTGAGGTAGGTCTATATAAGATAGATTTATCCTTAGATTTATCCTTATAGAGAGGTTCTAGTAGACTAATCGCCTAGATAGTATCTTCTAATGCTTCCCTAAGTAGGTAATTAATGTTTTAACCCTTAGGGTTATAGAACGAGGTCTTATTAAATATAACGTCTCTGGTTTAAATAACTTTATAAAGACTTAGAATCCAGATTTAATAGATATTTATTAAATTATAGCCAACTAGGTATCTAATTAATGCATAAGGAGCTAGCTTATCTCCCTTTCTTACTTATTTATTTAGCGTATAGGTCTTGCAACCATATTTATATATATAGGCAAGTAATGGTAGCTTGCCGTAGGCAACTTTATACGGAGTTTTCCACCCTAGTTGTTTATTTAGTGTTTAATTAAGTGCATAGCTAGCAGTAAGGAAGGCTTCTAGTCCTAGAGATAGGGGTAAGGATGCTTCCAGCTATATAGACCTTAATCGTTCTATAAGGGTTCGTCCAGATCATTCTACTCCACCATTTTGTTCTTTGGTGTATAGTGCTTAGCATTTAAAGGTAATGCCTTTGTCTACATACCACGTATCTAGGGTGTCTTCCGTTTGTCTAAATACTTATTTATTATTACTTTAGAAGAAGACAACGTCTTAGTAAAATTGTGTCTTAATTAAGCGGTAAATCTTATAAATAGTAGGTAGGACGGTAGCTTTATCCCTATTCTTAGCGGTATATATAAAGTTAAATTTAGAATATGTGTAATAGAAATATATAATATATCTATCGCCGTTGTACCCTGGTACTCCGAGGTAGATAATATTAAATGCTAGCCGTTTAAATAGTTAAGTGGCTGGAAATTCGTGTTCTTATCTTTAAGAGATCTGCTGCGTATGCTTTGCTAGTAAGCAAACTTTATATTTAATTTTAAGCGGTGCTTGTTCGTTGGTTTTAAATTCGGTTAGCTTTATGCCAATAACGTGCTTAGGAAGCTGCATAATAGCATTAGGTCCTGCATGGCTGAGAATTTTATGCCATCTTATAGCTGTGGCTCCGATTAGTTTATGGGCCATGCGGCTTAGCTAGTACCTCTTAGAGGTTAAGAATGTTGATTAAGTTAAATATAGGGTACTTGTAGGCTCTCTATACATTAGTGCCCAGTGGCCCCTTAGTCGTTTCGCATAGCAGACTGTTTCGCCAGTTGCTAGACGGTATAGCATATTTCGTCCTAAGTCGAAATAGATGTCGTTATTAGTAGCTCTTAAGAGTACTATAATATTTGTAAAAAAGGTAAGTGCTAGTGCTATATAGGATAGCTTCATTTTTAACTTCCTAGTAGGTGTATTAATAGTAATAGTTACTATTCCGTAAGCTTAAATTTTCACAAAATTTCCGCTAGCAATCAGGTAGTTGTCTTCTACTACTGGGTATAAGAAGGTAAAGTCTTCTTTATTATTGTAGACGTGGGTATCTACACCAGGGTCAAGTATCCAGGTGTTCTAGAGTTTAAAAGGAATTTAACCAGTACTAAACACGGCAGTATAGCTAGTCGGTTTGGTAGAAGGTGGGGTTTTAGAATTAAAATTAATTATAGATTCTATATTCTAATTGCTCTCCTTTGCTTCCTATTCTCTTTTTTAGATTCGGTTAACGATGCGTTTAATCCAAGGTGTAGATAAGATAGCTTTATCTACTTTCTTCTAGACGTCTGCCCTTGGTCTCCATCCTTAAGGGCGCTTATGCTCGGCAATGTAATAGCAGTCGTTAAACCGGTATACGATGCCGCATATACATTCCTTGTTCTATCTTAAATTCGAATTACTGTTGGAATTAGAATTGCTGTTGGAGTCTAAATTGGAATTGGAATTTGCGTTGCCTTGAAGAGTTGCGAATGCGGAGTTATTAGCAGCTGAGGTAGACAATGCTTGCTACATGCGATAGTGCTCCTTAAATTCCTCAATAAGGTCGATAATGGATAGGGCTTTTTCGTCTTTTCGTTCTTTCCTAATTAGGTCTACTTCTAGTGCTCCTGCGAAACTAGAAGAGATGGCTTTAATAGCTTGTACAAAATCGTAGTGGGGCCTAAATCCCTGTACGTCTAGAAGCTCCAATTCCTCTGCTAGCTTATAGACGCTCCTCTAGTTGTTTAACCATTTTTCAATGCTCTGCTTTTTGTTGTAGGCTTTAAGAGCCGTGTATTAATTTAGGACGTCGCGCTTTTGACCTAAGGTAGTAGGGGCAAGTACAGTCTTTAACTCTTGAAGGCGTTCGTATACCGTTCCGAGGTCTTTAATGAGAGGGAGGTAGGCTACCGACGTCGTGCGGACGATATAATTGCTGATATCGTTTATGGCTTGCTCTTGCTTCTGGTACACGCGGAGGTCGTCCTTATATTCCGCGTATAGTTGATTATAGGCAATGAGTTGGTTTGGATCCAGCTTGGCTATCGACGTAGCAGTAGGAAGCACGTCTCTTGGTGTAGGTCGATTCGGAGGTTCCAGCTTCAGAAGCTTGTCTTTCTTCTTTAATAGGTCGATGTACTGCCATACGTTATTTGTTTTAGTAGTATCTTTAAATAATAAAGAACCATTGCATCCAATCAGATGGCTTTTCAAGGATAAGGTTGAATTTTAAATGAGGTCCGTCTGTATTGGTTATCATTTTTAGAATTTGACAGGTCAAGCAGGGTCCTAGGTTAGCGTCTTGGCGAAACCTTATTTTAACGTTTTTTGATTCGTCAGTTCGTTCGTCTGTTGGGTACGTTCGTCGGCCAGGTGCGACCGTCCGTTCGTTTGGTAGGTAAAGAAGCTCAAGACACTTGCAAAGGTGGTAGAAGTAGTGACTTCGTAAATAAGGTAGTAGATTGATTAGTTTAGCAGGTAGTGCAATCCGGACTCATAACTGTAACAGTGCAAGTGTGGGAGAATTAAGTGAGCGACTTAATTCTAAATCTATGGAAATCAGGTGGTATATATACATAAAAGGTGTAGACAATAAGGGGTAATTGATTAAGTTATTTGACCGAGTCAGTGACCGAGTCGGTAAGCGAGTCAATATGCAGGCGAGTCAGATTGGCATTCTGGCGGTGTATGGGTAGTCGGTTACAAGTTTTTCCCTAGGGTTCTTTTTTTCCTAACTTATTAGACATTTCTTCTTTCTCTATCTCCTTAATATCACCTATATCCTTTAGCTCTGGGCAGGACGTGGCAAAGTAACTATCCTTTCCGCAATTAAAGTAAGTAACCGTAGCAGGGTCAATTAGGGTATTATAATAAGCGTTAACTAAAGGCGTGGTATATAACAAGTCAGGCAAGGCTTAAGGGTAGGTATAACCGCCTTTAGTGTAAGGGCGGTTATGGTTTATCTTCCAACGCTAGCTCCTATTAGTATGGCGGGTAGGTTCTGGTTACTATAGGACCTCTTTAGTCAATCTAAACAAGTATTAATTTATTTTAGTTCTGAATCTAGTAATAAACATTAGGCTATAAGCCTTTGGTAGGTTAGTAGGTTGTTTAAGGCTACTGCAATTTTCTCTTATAGTTAGACCGTAAGCTTGTTATATAGGTCCAAACGGTAGTTCTTAGGGGGAACCTAACCTTTGCCTACTAGGTATAAGAACTAGGTCTAGAACTCGGCAAAGGTTTAGTTCAGTTTTATTATTAGGCGGTTATAGTTATAACAAGCATCCTGTACTTTATTTAGATTAACATAAATAGCAGCCAGATGCTGTATTATCTTGTTAACAGATATAAACCGAATAGGTAACTCGTCCTTAAACTTAGCCTGGAGGTGTCGCTAGGCGTCCCCAATAGTTTAACTAAAGAGGTAGAGTATTTTAGCTTCTTTAGAGGGGAAATGGTTATAGTTAATATAAAGTTTTCCTTACACCTAGATTCTCTAGTTCTTAAAGGTTAGGTCTATACCATCTAATAATAGTGGGGGGTTAGGGAGCTTAATAGACTTTAATTACTTTGTTATCATGTCCGTGCTCTCTAGTATATTATATTTAGTTAAGTAAATAGGTTAACTAAGGCTTTATAAAAGGGAGGCTGGGCTATTTTATAAGGCAGTAAGGCTTTCTAGGATCTCCTTTAGAGTCTCTTATATGCTTTAGGCTTAAAGATAATTAACCTTCTAATTAGCTGCAAGGGCACAAATCTGCTTATATACACCCATAACGTCGTTATTGTCTTTAATTTCTAATCCTAACTAGATCTCATGTTCCTCTTAGATAGAGGCAGGTCTTTTAAATAAGCTCGCTTTAGGTGCCATTATCGGCTTCCTAAGGTTTATTAAAATTATATAATTCGGTTTTAATTCTAGGGGTTCTTTTAGGGGTGTAGGTCAAGTACAGTCTGGCCTATAAAGTAGGATATTGTCAGGGCCTTCTCAGGCGTAGTAGTGTGAGTTTTTTAATATCTAAGTATAACGTGTTGACGCGTCGTTATAGATAAAGGTCTTATTTTAGGGTGGGATATTGTTAAGGCCTTCTTAGGCAATGTAGGGAGAGCTTAATATAATGTAACGGGCTTATATAAATGCTTCTAAACCGAAGCTTGTAGATTACTACTATATAAGAATACTAAGCTAAGAAGAAGAAGAGAACTGGTAGAGACTAGCAAGATATAAAGGGGTCGTCAAGGCGCTAGTAGTAAGCGAGCTAATAGCGACTTGGCAGAATTTAGCAGAATTTAGCAGATTGCCCTAAAAACGGCAAGTTGCGGCAAACTGCCTAGGAAACGGCAATGTGGCAGGTAACACGCTCCAGCACCGTCACACTATTAGGTAGTCTTTTATAAAGTGGTCTTTCTAGCCGTATAAGAAGCAGGCTCCTTAATTACTAAGGGCTTGTCTTTAGGAGTTGCTGTATATAGGTTAAGTATTCGCCAGACCTACAGCGGGGCTAGCTGCACGGCTAGCCGCTAGGTTAATAGTGGGTGATATAGTTAGTGCTATAGGGGTTGCAGATCTTACTAGGGCGCTATAGCCTATTCTTATAGTACTTATATTCTAGTTAGTGGAGCTTCTAGTCTTATACCGCTTAGCATATGCCTTAATTTGGTAGAGGCCCTAGTTAATAGCTAGGCACTAGTCTATAAGTTCCTTTAGTGTCTATATAGTAGTATAAACTGGTAATATGGCGTGCTATAGGTTTAGGGTAAGCTTATTAAAGAGGTCTGGCATTAAATCTTCCTAGGGGATTTAAGCCTATCCGGCTAGGTATAGAAAGCAGGTCTAGAAGACCAAGAAGGTCTCTATTGTTTTTATATTAAGGGCTTTATAGTTAAGACGGGTGTTCTGTATCTTAAAGGGGTCCTTATAAATAGAAGATAGGTAGTTAATTATCTCTTCTCTAGAGAGGAAGGTGTCTACTAAGTCCTAGGCATATTACGGATGTAAATATATCTATACATCCCTACTAATACAGCCAAAGACGTAGGCCATTTTAGCTTAGGTAGTAGGGAAGTGGTCTATATTAACTTTAAGCTTATCTTGTAGTTAAAGCTTCTAATTATTAAATATAGGATTAGTTCCATCTATAAATAATAGGGGGTCCGCGACTTTTACGGACTGCAATAATACTAATACTATACGTTAGGCTAGGGCCTTAAGGACTATAGCAAGTCTCTAGGTGTCTAATAACTCCTTACTAGGTATAGGGGTGTCTCTGGTTTTAAGCAGCTCTTAAAGCCGCTTAATTTTAGTATTAGCTGCTGCGAGCTCTTCCTAGGGGGTTAAGACGGCAACTATTTTACTATTAGAGGTATTTATAGGTCCTATAGCAGCTTTGCCAACTGCTATATTTCTTAGCATAGTGGTAGGGGTATTAGGTAATTTTTGGTGTTTATTTATTTCCTAGGGGTTCTGGTCCATGTGTGTCCTATTCTTAGGTTTTGTGTTTTATTTATATTCTTTTAGTTCTTGGGGGTCTGTCCTGTCCTTGTAGTCCTAGTGATATCCTTAAGGTCCTATTCTGTGTCCTTATCCTATTTATGGCCTTATAAATATATTTAAGTTCCTTTTTAGGAAAGAAGAGTAGTAACGAGCTTTGGATAATGTTAGTAACTTAGTTAATTAAGGCATAAGCACGGCAAGAAGGTCGCGCAAGCCTGTATAATTGGATTGTCTATAAATAAGGATCTAAAGCTAAAGAAAGGAAATAAGAAGAACGGAAGCACCGCTTGAAGTTATATACAATCTTCTAGTCACGTAATGGCAACTTGCCGCAACTTGCCGTCACGTGACGGCAGTTTGCGGCTATTTGCCAGTGCCGTAACATTTATATCTCTCTTGCTGCTAACTCCACTATTAAATAGCCGTTGTTTTACTATCTAGCATAATTAGGTTCTTACTAATATAATTATTAAACTCATCCTAGCTTTATAGACGAGTATGCTTTAAAATATACAGCTAATAAGCCTTATAGAAGGCAGAGAGATTTTCCTCTAGTCGGAGAGTAGACTTGCTAGTACTTTTAGACTTATATAGTATAGTTAAAAGTGGTGCCTTATTACGGAATCCCTCCTAAAGCTTTTGTATAGTATAGAGCTGTTTCTCTTCTTTAATTGTAATATAGTTATTCTTATCTTTAGGGAAAGCTATATAACATTATAGGTTAAGAATTCGTGCCGCTAGATAGTACAGAGAATTGTCTAGCTTCTTAATATACTTTATAAGCTTTTCTTTAGCATATTGGAGTTAAAGTGCTATAAACTTATCCTTAGCCTTAGTGGCTATTACCTAGTAGGAAAAAATTAGCTAAAGAAATATTAAGAGTATTATACGACATACTAATACGTCTTATATTAGATCCTTAAGAATATTAATTAATGCTAAAACCCTTTTTAGTGTTATATAATCTCCCTAAAGAAATAGAGTTGCTTTATAGAAAGACTAAAGGAAGTTATAAATCGTATAAAGATATATCTATTTACTTGTTATAAGAATATCCTCTTTTAAGATACTATCCTAGTAATATTTTATATAGAGTTAAAGCCTAGCCTTTACTCTATCCTCTAGAGCTATACTTAATATATTATACCAACTATTCCATCTTATATAATTATTAAGAGGAATAATCTTAAGTGTATATTCTTTAAGCCATGTTATATAATTAGCTGATTTGCGGATGTATATAATAAGGTTATAGAGCTTTTCTATAGGGCCCATAATATTTTAAATATTCTTGCCTCTTTTAGCTAATAATAGCTCTGGTTCTTTACCTTTTTTTTTCCTCTTATCTTTTACCATTGCTAGCTATGGTACTAGTTATCCCTTCCCCTAGTAGCGTCCTACGAAAATTGGACCGTGCGCGGAATACCAAAACACCAGAATTATAAGTACGTATTTTTGATCACGGAGCTTGATTTGATTGTTTCTATTCGCGAGCTCTTATCGATAACTGTCAGGAATATAGGCAAGTTGCCGTTACGTGTCGCCGCGGCGCTAGCGTGGCAAGGAGCCTTAAGCTCCTCGCCCTTCCTTAAGGAAGGAAGAATAATTAACAATTATTATACTGTCCACAACTTATAGATATGTAATATTACCTTATAAGACCAACACTGATTAGTGGTTAACTTTACTGTTATACTATAGAACAGCTAGGTATTCTACTAAGAAGAGACGAGCTACTGTACTAGTGCTACTCGTGCTAGAGGAAGCTGTTTTTTAAGGTTAGAACTGGTTCTAAACCTTAAATAGAACTCTTCCACAAATTTAAGGATCTAAAGGCTAGAACTGGTCCTAAGCCTTTCTAAGATTACGGATTCTTGCGTCTATTACATAGAATAACACGCTTTATAAGTCTTCGCGATTTAAGGCTAAAACTGGTCCTGAGCCCTATAATTATAAATATATATTACAAACGCGTACCAAACGATAATCCTATACTAATAACACTTCCCTTCCTCCAAAAATATGGCTACGCCTACCTTAAACAACTAGGAAGACTCCTTACTACTAGGGGTAGCTTTGTACGCGAAACTTATTAATAAAAATTGGGACGAATTTACCTTTAATATAATAACTTATACCATAAAATAGGTTAATGGCTTTCTCTTACACTATATTATGTTCTACTAAAGTAGACACTACGCCAATTTATAGCTGTGGGAATATTTTAGGGAGGATTTTGCAGGATGGACCGCTAACACCTAGGCACTTAGCAATGTTAATATTATTTGGGATTTTTAAGACTTCCTCTATAGGAATAGGGTATATATTACTAAGAACGGTAACCCAATTACTAGCAATATTTAGGCCATTATTATTAGTATAGAAAAACCAGTATGGACGGAAGCTAAGATTATATATTAACTATAGAAACCTAGAACCAACCCATATTCTTTAAAAGGCAACTTCAATTTGGAATGAAACCCCTAGAACGCTACTCTCTTACCTAGAGGTGCTCTCCCACCTAGAGGTGCTCTCCCACCTAGAGGTGCTCTCCTACCTAGAGGTGCTCTTCTACCTAGAGGTACTCTTTCTCTACCTCCGCTGCCTCTAGCTCCTCTACTCTAACCAACCAGTAAGCCTTTACTATGAGAAGTCACGAATCTAATAAAGGTATATTTAGACGAAGAGAAGAAGTTTGGAGGTAAATTATATAATATACTTAGAGCAAAACTATAGGTCTTCTATAACTGTTGTAATAAGGTTAGAATTTAATGCCACTAGTACTACTACGCTTTATCCATTATGTTAAAGGGACGGGCAGCAACATTTTATTATAACTATATTATGGGTAGAAACTATAGCTTTAATATAATGCTTTAGCTTACTAGAGCCTACTTTAAGACTAATAAGAATTGCCAACTTTATATATCTAAATGGCGGGAGACTACGTTTTAAAGAGTTATTACTTCTAACTTAATAAAGACTTGTTTAGAGTGCCTTTAACTACTCTTTAATAAACTTTAGAAAATCTAACGTGGCCTTACTAAAACTTACTAAAATGAGAACAGCCTAAGGGACTAGGTTATCTTAGTATGCTATAGCGTTCCTAAGTGCAACTTGGTGCTATATAAACCTGCGGATACGTTTAAAGGAGTATATGCTGAGCTACGCTCCGCTATAGGTACTGCGATATAAATATAAGAATCTTAATAGTTTTATACTAAAAACCCTACCTAACTAAGTATTCCCGACTAACACGATTATAACTGGACTGATTAAATATATAGTGGCCATAGTAGGGAATATAGAAGAGGGTACAATTAATATTAACTATAAGGTAATTATAGAGGTCCTTATAGAGGTTTATTTTAAAGTAATTGCTAGAAGAAGTGATATATTTATAAGAAGCCAAATTGCTAGTTAACTAGATACTCCCTTAATAAGCAAAAGGAGGCGTATAATAAGTTTTGTTAGAGTATAAGAAATGTTAGAAATTATAAGGTTACTATAGCCTACTTTTAAAGCTTCCTGGTTTAATATAAAGGCGTAGAAGATCTTAAGGATAAGGTTAATAAGGTTAAATAGCTCCTTATGGATATAGAAATTGAGAACTACTCTCCTAACCAATACTTCACGGAGTATAGTGGGGTAGATGGCACACAAACCGTTGCTGTTCTTAATAACCAATCTATGCTCCATTCTATTATAAAATTAGATATCTTTAATGAGCTAAAGGAGAGTTCCGCGTTTTCCTTTAATAACAGATACTTAGCAAACGTCTTCTATGGTATTATGCCAGATATAGGAGCCGTAGGAGTATCTATAGTAGGAGAACCTTAAGTTTAAGCTCTTTAGCAGCTTAATAGCTCTATTTAGATTAACTAATTAACGGTAGGCCAATATACAATTCGTTTTAGTAAAGGTACTATAATCTCTATTAGTATAATTAGGGTCCAAACCCCCTTAGGATATATTACTTTCTATATTGTTCCTATAAATACTCCGTTTCTATTTTGTATTAGAGATATAGACAAATTAGGCGTTAAGCTTAACAACCTTAAGGATATACATATTTAGGGAGATAATTGGGTACCTATTATACGTAAGTAGGGCTACCCCTGGTTGCTCCTTTATTAATTAAAAAAGAGCGTTGCTTAGAACCACTTAACTAAGTTAGAGTTACATTAACTATACTATTGTTTTGGCCACCTATCTATTTACTAATTGCTTAGGGTTCTCTAGTGAGCAGGCCATAAAGTTAAAATTAAGGCAATTAAGTATCTTATAAAGTACTACTATTACTACTAAATAAACTAAAAGTCCCCTAGCCGATTTAAGTTCACCCTTAAAGATAACTATAACTTTAACTTCTATATTATTATTAACGTTATATATCTTAGCGGCAAGCTAGTACTCTAAGTTATTAACTTCTTAACCTCCTTTTAAGCCGCACATTTTTTAAAGAATATATTAGTGTTAGGGCGCGAAGAGGCTTCGGGGAAGATTTGAAGGAATAATATAAATTCTATCTAAATCTAAGGGTATATAGCTTTTTAAGAGAACAAGACGTTGCGTAAAGAAGAGAAGGGAATAACCAGAGAATCTTGTAATTAAATAGTTAGGGGTCTTGGTTGATGCGTACGCACGTATACACGCGGACGGACTTTGGTAGAATTCAATTAATCTGGCAGAACTTGGTAGAAGTCGATCAAGCTAGCAGAATTCGGCAGAATTTGGTTAAAGCGTCAAGTTTATCTTGTTAAGTGTTTTACCGAGACATTCCTACTGTAACTAGGCTAGTCCCATTATAGTACCCCCCCTTTAGCCGAAGGTTCAAAATAATTTAATTTAGTTAAGAATTTATAATTTTTTTTATTGCGTGTTATATTTTCGCGTTAGGTGGTGGTCTTGGCAAGGCAGATCTAACCAATTAAACAACTTTAACCGCTAGTTGAAGTTCCTTAACATCTTGCGTGTCACATAATCGTGTCACGAACGTTATAACTTATTTTAAGTTCTTTTTAAATTCGAGTTTCGTGTATTCGTGTTAGGTGGCAGTTATTTGCCTTTATATTATATCCATCCAGCCGGAGTAGGCCGCGAAGGATGGTCCTTATGGAATTTTTTTACTAGGGAAGGCGCGTTGGCCTTAATCTAATTATAGGTTTCCTAGGTTTATGTTTTATATCCTTCCCACTTAATAAGAAGTTTAAATTGTTTAGATTATAGTTTCTATTGCATATTATTAATTGAGTTAATAAAGTAAGAACCGTTACTATTATTAACAATTATGGGAGGTGGCGGTGGTACTTTATAAGTTATAGGATTATCTTTTAAAGGTTATAATAAGCTTACATAAAACGTTGGGTGTATTTTTATCTCAGTTAGCAGTTTAAGCTTATAGGCGTATAGGCTTAGTTTCTTCTTAATTTAGTATAGCCCCACAAACTTCCAATTAAGTTTCTTTAAGGGCCGTTAAGTCCGTATGTTTTGTATATTTAGGTAAGCCATATTACCTTTCTTAAAGTCCCATGCGGGAGCTCGTCCTTTATTCGCATGCCATTCCTATACTATTTAAGCGTACATTAATTCACTTTGTAATAGTTCCGTTAACTGCTTTATTTAATTAGCGAAGTTATGTGTGTTAATTAAATGGATCCGTTTAATTGTGGGTCCTATTATGTTAATTTTAGGTTGTGGTTTAAATCCAAGTTAAGGGTTTTGTCCGTAGGTTGTGTAGAATGGCGTCACGCCTGTTAATACGTTTATTATATTATTTGCAGTAAACTTAGCTAAAGGCAGCCATTTTTCCTAGTCGTCTTGCAGGTAGGAGTAGTACATTTATAGGTATTGTTCCATAATCGCGTTTATAATTTCAGTTTAACTATCTATCTCTAGATGAAATGCAGTTAAGAGTTGTATTTAAATACTTAATTGTTTATATAGAGCTTGCTAGAAGTCTAAAACGAACTGGCTTTTATAGTTGGATATTATCAAGTTAGGAAGTCTGTATAGCTTAAAGACATGCTTAACAAAATATTTGGCTACTAATATTGCATTAATTAAGTCTATAGGAATCATATATTGCATTTTTATAAGGCGGTTAATGACTATTATAATATTCGTGAACCTATTACTGCTAGGCAAGTTAACTATAAAGTTAATTAAGATATTACGCCATCTTTGTATTGGAATTGGTAGCGGTTAAAGTACTCCTTGCTTCTTTATATAAGAGGTCTTTCCATGCACGCATATCCTGCATACTTGAACGTATTTTCGTACGTAGTTATGCATTATAGGCCAGTAGTATGCTTGTTAAACAATCTTATAGGTCTTTACACAGCCAGAATGCCCTGCTATAGGGGAGTTATGTATAAAATTAAGTATCTTAAATTATAAAGGTTTGGAATTCGGAACTACTATCTTCTATTAATAGTACAATTAATTATTTCAAATTTCGCATTTAGCAAGTGTAATGTCCTTATGCTATTATTTTCCTGTTTAAATTGCTTTTATTATATCTATTATCTATGCGTCGTTCTTATATTTGTATTCTATTAGCTTATTAATTTCTATTTCCCATTTATTAACTTCTGATTCATTTCTGTTGAGTTCCGCATCTAGGAATATAGGATGTAGCTTTTTAAAACGTTTAGGGGGTAGTAAAATCCGTAATTAATTTGTAATCCGTTTATCTAAAGCGTTTACAAGTAGGTCCTGTAATTGTTATATTAATGCGTTAGGCTTCTAATTAAGTTTGCCTGGTTGGTATATAATCTTAAAGTTAAATTATAAGAGGTATTCGGCCTAACGAATTTGGCGCTGCGTTAATTATTTTATAGTTATAAAGTACTGTAGGTTCTTATAGTCCGTTAATACGCGTATTAAGAACAATGATCCTTTAAGCTTGGGACGCCATTGTTTAAAGTATTTAATAATTGCAAGCAGTTCCTTATTGTATATCTTGTAGTTCGATTTAGCAGGGGCGAGTTTCTGAGAGAGAAAGGCTACTGGATGTAGCTTGCTGTTCTTATTGTATTGCAATAATACTCCTCCTAGTGCATAATTAGATGAATCTGTTTTGATAATGCATTTAAGGTTAGGGTCGAAGTGGGCAAGAATTAGAGTAGTTATAAAATAATACTTTAGGTCGTTAAAAGCTTGTTCGCATTTAGTAGTCTATTTAAATTTCATGTTCTTTCTTATTAGGTTTACTAATGGCTAGGTAATTTCCAAGAAGTAGTTAATAAATTAATAATAGAAGTTTGCAAATCCTAGAAATCCTTAAATGTCTTATATATTGCTAGGGCTTCCCCAGTTTATAATTGCGGCGACTTTCTTAGGGTCCATTTTAATTCTGTTATGGGATATAATTAAGCCTAAGTACATAACCTTGGACGCGTGGAACTTGCATTTCTTAATATCGCATTATAAGCCCGCATTTTATAGGCGTTTAAGAACCATTCTAATGTGTTTCTGATGTTTAGAAAGTGAGGACGAGTAGATTAAGATATTATTAATATACACGGTAACGAATACATTAAGGAATTTATAAAGTGTATTATTAACGTATTGCTAAAACGTACCAGGACTGTTTTTTACGCTAAATGGTATTACTAGGTATTTAAAGAGTCCCTATTGTGTATAAAAAGCTGTATACTTCTTATCTCCTTTATATATACGGATTTTATTAAAGGCAGCGACTATATTAAGCTTTGTGAAGTACCGTGCCTTTACTAAATGGTTAAGCGTTTCTTAAATTAGGGGAATTGGATATTGGTTTTAAATTATAATTATATTTAGAGCTTAATAATTAATATAAAATCTTAAGCCTCCTCCTGGCTTTTTAATAAATAGTATGGGTAAGGTGAATAGAGATTAACTAGGGCGAATAAATCCTTTTTCTAGATGCTTGTTAAGGTATTGTCGCATTATAAGCAGTTCTTCTTATAATATACCGTATAGCGGACTGAACTTTGGTGTTATACTAGGCTCAAGTTTTATCTTAAAATTATACTTATCTTGGTGCGGGGCTAGTTGGTCTGCAAATTGTTTTTTAAACTCGTTAATTAGATTATGGTACTCTTTAGGTATAAGAGGTTGAGGATTAATATACTATTTCGGTTCTAGTGCTTTCTTAATATCTTCCATAGTCATAGCAAAGATTTTGTGATCTCGTCTTTTTGCTAATAAGATAAAGGGTGCGGCCTATATTATACAAATTTTAAGAGGTTTTGACGTAACATCTTTACATTCTTTACTGCAATTGGTAGTTGTAGCTTTATTGTATTAGTTTAAGGTTCGTGGTAAGGGTAATTTATATTATTTTAAATTCAAATAGTTATGTGTATGTTTGTAGGGCAAATGGGTTTTTAAGCAATAACTTTAGCAGTAGGTTGTATAGAACTTTAGTGTTTCTTTAACCCAGCTAATTAAAGGGTTGTGTTGTTTTAGCTATTTATGTCCAAGTATTATCTTATATTGCTTTAGGGGTGTTATAAATAGGGAAATGTATTTAAGGTATTCGCCCATCCGCATTTTTATAAGAGCGTAGTATATTAATTCGCCATATATTAAGGGTTTGCCGTTAAAGCCTTATAGGCCTTAGGGCTTATTGAGTTTCTTTAAATTTAGGTGTTAGGTTTTTGCGTAGTTTATATTAATAAAGCCTATGCTAGTGGCTCCGCTATCTATAAGGATTTATACCTCCTTCTACTTTCTAAATATTTGAATTTTGCTAAGTATATTAAGGGAGTTGTGTTATATATTAGTGCTGGAAGAGCCTAGACACTTATACTCTTCCACTTCTTGTCCTAAGGCGCGACTTGGCCCTAGGATAATTCGTTTTCCAAGTTAGCTAAGGGTGAGATGCTTTATAACAACTAGGTATGATTTATGGAATGAGTATAAATTAAAAAGTGAGTACAGCTTGAAAAACAAGTGCGATTTAAGAAGTAGGTGCGATTTAAAGACCGGGAGGAACTATAGCGGACTTTTTTAAAAGGGTGAGTTCGGCAATTTCTTTGGATATATCCTTTTCTACTATATCCGAAGTATTCTCTATTTGCGGCTTAAGTTCTTTGTTCGTTGGTTCCTAAGGGTACATAGGATCAAGTAGCGTCAAGGTCTATAGGGTCGTGCGTAGGTTTCGGAAAAGGGTCGCGCTTTAGGGTATATATTAGTTTTGTAAAGCTTTAAACATAAGGTATAGTTGGCTTTAGAGAATAAGTCTGTTTATTATATTAAAGGTCCTTATTAATTTGTTAACATATTATAGCAAATTTGGGTAGGTCCTTTGGCAGTTCCCTGCCTACTAACTATGCTCTGATTTTATCCAAAATAGCTTATTAAAGAGCAGTAACTCTAGCGGCTTTATTCCAATCTAGTTCGCCAATAAGGCCTAAAAATTCCGAAAAGAAGCTTGTAAAGTCTCGGTTCTGTTATTATAGGTTTTTAAGTTTGGTAACAGCGGTATGTTCGCGGCTGGCGTCATTATATATTCGTTCTAGTAGAGAGATAAAGGTTTTAAAATTAACGAAGGTGCTATTATAGAAGAATGGGTCTATGGTTTGTATAGCATCTTTGCTTAAATAAGACATTCCATAGCTAACCTTACTAGCTTTAGTAGGGTATTAGTTATAGTTTGTTAAAAGTTTAAGACGGAGCTTAGTTATAAAGGGATGTAGGTTATTTTAATTTCCATTAAATATTAGAGGGTTAGGAAGCTTTTCTAATTTCGCGGCAGGTACTAGGTTTGTTATAGGTATGGGTTAAGCTACCGTTACTAGTTTAGGGTTCGTATTTAATGGGCTAGGTTTAGATACAGTTATATTAATTTTGTTTATAGGCGGTGTCGGGGTCTCTAATATAAATGCTTAGACGTTATGGAGTTCTTCGCGGAGTGCTTCTATTAATTGCTAATACTGGGCTTCCAGTACAGCCCGCTGCTGAGCTAAGGCATCTATAAAGGACTGTTGCATTATAGTTAACTGTTCCCTAACTAGGGACATGATACTTATAGTTATTAAAGAGGATTTGGGTTCGTTTGCTATTTTAATAATAGTTATTTTTAACGCAACGTAATATTAGGGCGCGAAGAGGCTTTAGGGAAGATTTAAAGGAATAATATAAATTCTATCTAAATCTAAGGGTATATAGCTTTTTAAGAGAACAAGACGTTGCGTAAAGAAGAGAAGGGAATAACCAGAGAATCTTGTAATTAAATAGTTAGGGGTCTTGGTTGATGCGTACGCACGTGCGCACGCGGACGGACTTTGGTAGAATTCGATTGATCTGGCAGAACTTGGCAGAAGTTGATCAAGCTGGCAGAATTCGGCAGAATTCGGTCAAAGCGTCAAGTTTATCTTGTCGAGTGTTTTACCGAGACATTCCTACTGTAACTAGGCTAGTCCCGTTACAATCAGCTAGGAACGCATGGGATACCCTTTAATTATGCTAGATTAATGTCTACCTAGGACCCCCTAATTAAATCGTCTATAATATAGGAAAGAACTTCTTATCTATAGAGTTTCGATAATAGACAAAGGCAATAGCAATTAAGGTTAAGGAAGTCCCTATTAAGGCATATAATAGTATCAGAAAAGTGGAGCGATATTATACGCTATTACGCCGCGTATATAAGATTATCTCTTTAGAACTAGAGGATATTAGCGAAGAACTTACCTTGCAAATGGCTATTAAAGCCATTAATGATTCCGCTGGCCTGGATGGACTTATACCCATATTGCTAGTCTTTGGCGCCTACCCTTAAATAACTAATAATTCTCCACTATCTCCCTCTATTATATAATAAGCTAAGGCTATTTGTAAGGCAATGAAGGAGGTATAACGTCTCTACGCTATACGCTAGGTTAATAACGCACTAAGAATAAGAAATAGCCTAAATACCTTAACTACGCTTAATCTACTACTCCAGTCTAAGGTACGCGTATGGCGTAAAAAAGGAGGATGGTCAGGCCTATATTAACTTATTATAATTAATGGTTAAACTTATACTATTTAGATGCCTTACGGACCTACTTAATTCCGTTTAACCGTTATTAAGCCTTACTATAAAGATAACAGTTTTAAGCCTTTATAGGATGCCCTAAAAGATGCCCTAGAGGAGAACTATAATTAATATGCTCTAGAAGACGACTACAATCCTAATATAATTGTAGTAGATATGCCGCAACTATAATGCGGTAGAGGTTGCCTAAAGGGATTACGAAATTGCCAATATCTTATTAATTTTGAAGAGCAATTTATTACCGCTATTAAGAATGGAATTAAGTTATTAATGGCCTTTATAATAACTAAAGAGAAGGCTAACTTTAAGCTTGTAAAACAGCTCTAAAAGGAAGGTTATATTATAACTCTAGGAGCCCCTTTCTAAGTATCTAATAAGTAGGAGATTAACAGTCTTATTGCAAGAGAAGTCTTTAAATTTAAGAAATATAACCCTACTAAGTTTAATGGAGTTTGTATATTTAAGTTAAGAATAGTTAATAAGATTAAAGGCAAAGCTACTAATACCCTATTTAAGAAGTTAAGGCTAGTTATTTAAGGCTATAATAATGACGGTAAGGAAGTAATCCTTATGCAATCCCCTATAATTTAACGAGCTAGTTAGCGAGTTATTATTGCGCTAGCTCCCTCCTTAATAAAGAATAGAATGGCGGTTTATTTGCAAGATATTACTATAAGGGCACGAAGAGGCTTTGGGGAAGATTTGAAGGAATAATATAAATTCTATCTAAATCTAAGGGTATATAGCTCTTGTAGAGTACAAGACGTTACGTAAAGAAGAGAAAGGAATATAGGAAACTTATAACTAAATATTTATAGTCTTGGCAGCAGACGCGTGGGCATAAGCCTATGCGGATTTTAACAGGTTTTAACCAAATTCCATTACGTTAGTGGAATTTAGTAGAGACTGATAGAAATTAATTAAGTTAGCAGAATTTAGCAGAATTCAATTAACTTGGCAGAATTTGGCAGAATTTAATTAAAGCATTAGAATTTAGCTGTTAAGTGTCTCACTAAGACATTTCTATTATAACTGGGCTAGTCCCGTTATAGTACCCCCCCCTTTAGCCAAAGGTCCAAAACAATTTAATTTAGTCAAGAATTTATAACTTATCGCCTTATAAGTGTTGTGATGTGGTTTAAGTTCTTTTTAATTTTAAGTTTCCTACTATTATGTTTCGTGTCTTTATATTAGGTAGCAGTTGTTTACTATCGGTATGCTTTAACCTATTGCAGACCTGTAATCACTTTGTTACGGGTATGCTCTTAGGTTTATAGATGTCTGTTCCTATTCTATATGCGAGGCCTCGCGTACTTATAACACGCAAGGAATGCGCACATAAGGAATGCGTGCGTACGTGCTATCCCTACCCCTAATAGGTTACCAACACTAGGCAACCTCTAAAGAGGCCTAAAATATGTTTCCTATCTAATACACAGTCTATCCATAGCATATACGTAATGGCTTATGCGATTCTTATATAACGTAATAGTCTCTTATCTATATAGTCCGAACCCGCCCTAAATCTGCCCCGAGTTCATCCTTATAGATTAGTATTAGTCCGTTTAACCTATCTAACAGCCTTTAGCTAGACCATATTCGTGTTAATAAGTTAAGTTAGGGCTAAACAGGGCTTGCCTTTTGTTATTACATCCGCTAGGTTCGTATTGCCATTAATCCATTTAACTTCTGTAATTTCTCTTTACTTGTACACCTGCTATAAACACATAACATTAATTATAAGGCGCCTCCCTTGTGTAGTGCCAAGCCGTACAAGACAGTTATAAAGTGACTTTAAGTCTGTACACATTACAAGTGGTAGGTTAATATTTAGGATCTTATCAACTATTAACTTAATTACGGCTCCAATATCAAACCTATAAGCCATTCTGTATAGCTCCAACGTAAGTACACTTCTTATAACTCTCTTGCACTTTATTAATAACTAGTAGATAATATTTACCTTATTTATCGCATCCGCGAGAACTAGTACGTACCCAATTTGCAACAATAAGTCCTTATTATTTACAAAAGATACGTCTGTAAAGGCCAGCAACTGCAAAGTAGTAACGTCTAACTTAACATACATAAGTCCTCTAGTGGGGTTCTCAATTTGCCAGGCTAGGCGTTAGTTAAGTGCTTTTACGTCGTCTTTATTTGGGTTAATCACCTAGGCAGCAACAGATAGGTCAAAAGCAGCTTCCGGCTGGCAGATGGACGCGACATACGCTTCTCTAGCGCGTTAAGCGACGTACTAGTCCTTTAGCGTAAGTGCCATACAGACAATACCTCGCGAGCTCATAGATATGGCAGGTCTAGAAACGTTAACTATACTAAGGTTCCTGCATTAACACTCTTATATTAACGTTAGTCTGTTAGTCGTAAGTTGTATAATGCCGCCGTTAAACTTAAGAGGCTTTTCGGCTATTAGTTGCTTACGCTCCTTAGCTATAAGTCGGGCCTTATATAGTTCGCTCTCTTTACAGTCCGTAAATGCTCTATTAGTAAGCAGTAGTATGTCATCCATTTATAGTCTAACTACTCCAAAATACGTGGAATCGTTGCTGTAGAGCAGGCATGGGTTATATGTTAACTAGTCCATACCTAACTGCTGCAGGTAGTATATATAATACATCTTAAACCAGTGGTTTCTGGCTTCTGGCACTCTATAAAGGGGCTTAAGCACCTATAGTACGGACCCTTTATTAATTCCCAGTTCAGTCTATACTTCTTACGGAGGTTGTATATAGAAATCATAGTTTAGCTTTATAGCTAATTATACGTAGGCTTGTGTAATATCGCGTAGGTAGATCTATATATCTTAGTCTTGCAGCATGGCTCCAATGCATAGGATTAGGCGTTAACTCACCTATTAGATAGTAGGTAACTGGGTAAGTACTACGCTCTTTTCTATATTATTATACGCCTATACTACTAGTTGTGATTTCTTAAAAGCTGCGTCTATACTAGCGTTCTTAACCTTATTAATAAACTATAAGTTAAATAGGCGGGCCGTTGCGGGTATATCCATAAGCTTAACTACCTTAAATACTCCTAGCTTAAGTAGGCCTATGAGTTCTTTCTAGCGTAAAGCTCAAAACTAGGTACTTATGGTATTATTATCTTAAAGGAAGACTAAAACATTAGCTTAGTTTATAAGAAGGGGGTACTTACGTGGGCGTCCTCTGCCACGCTTTTATGGTTATACAGCGGGTTGTCCAACGGGTTGCTCAACGGGTCGTATAATAGGTCCCAGGTTGTTTTTGGGTATGTATGCCTGCTGCTCTTAGGGATCGTCCTATTGGTTAGGTTATGGGTTATCATTAAGTTCTAGATCCAAAAAGTAAGGCTTTATAACCATTATGTGGAAGGATATAGGACTATAGGGCAGTTATATAGTACACGTCTTATTTTTAACTATAAGTAGGTTATACAGTCCTAACCAATATCCCAGTTAGCCTATATTTCCTTCTCTCCAGACAAGTACTTGCGAGTTAGGTGGTAAGTTATAAATAGTGTCTATTCTTAGGCTATTTTATATGCTTAAAGCGTCCGTAACTTATTATTTAGTATATAGCTTGCGGATCTCTTCCATAGCTTTCTTAACTACGGCAGCGTGTTACGTAACTATTGGCGAAGGCGCGTCTAAATTAGTTATACGGGGGTAGGCGCCAAATACTAGTAGAGTGGGTACTAGTCCGTTAGGCCCTATAGAGTTATTAATAGCCTTAAAGGCCATCTGGAGAGCTGTGTCCTTATTAATATTTGGTATTTCGACCGTAATAATCTGGTATACTCTCCATAGCGGACTGTGGTAACGTTTAACTATTCTAATTAAGTTATAAGCCTCGACTAGCACGCCCTTAGTTATAATGCCTATTATAGTAGCGTACTCTTTAAATTCCTTACTAACAAAGTTCTTGCCTATATTGTAAGTAATAACATCTAGTGGTCCTAAGTACGTGTTAATCTAACACATCTATACAATGTCCCATGTGTATTTAGCACTAATATTCTATAGCTATCTGCTGGCCTAGAAGCGTATACATTTATCAACTATATATAGGACTAGGCTCCCGTTAATATACATAATGTTAATAATAATATAGTAGTTAAAATTAATGTTGTTGCGGAGCATAAACTTAAACCAGCTAGGTAACTTGCCATATTTCTAGTAAAAGTAGCAGTAACGGGTAAGGTACTTAAGTAATTTCGTGTTAACGTTATATCCAGAACAGTTAAGTACTTTCTATAGTCTCTTAACTAATAGGTGGCCGAAACGTTGGTATAGACGACATAATTCCATATTAGTTAGGTAACAGGGGTTCTAGTTAAAAGAGTTAAGAAGGTAGGTCCATAAAGAGAGGTCCCACAAGAGGAACGGATAGCCGAATCGTCGTACAATAGGTATATTACCCGCAGAAGTCACGAGTACGTTTATAAGGTTATTGTAATACACCCATAAGTTGTCTATATCTGCTAGGCAGAGCAGGAATGGCGTATTTGCATTAATAATATAAAAGTTAATCTTACCTACCGGAGTTAAGACTTATACAGACCTAATTAACAACATAGTCCCAATTCCGAATTATACGCTTACTATACCTTTTGTTAACACATTAAGCTATAAAGTTATATCTTGCTTCTATAATGCCAGAAACTATCTATAACTAGCTATAGATTGTTGCGAGGCACCTATATTAATTATAATGCCTATAAACTCATCCGTTATGTAGCGCGTAGGCTAACTGCTATACGCACAGGCGTTTATATCCTTAGGCGGGTTAAGGTTTGTAGTTACAGTTATATCTTAGCCTATAAAGTTATGGCAGAAGGCTCCATTAGCTAGTTCTTAGGCCGTAATTACTGCTTTATTATATAAAAGAGTACTAAAAGACGTAAAGTAAGAAGAGCTATTCGCGTTATCCTGCTTAGTTTTAGCTTTATAATCAATAACTAGAGCCATAAAGGCTTTATCTAGGTCCTCTAACTCTTCTAGCTCTAGGCCTTCTCCCTCACACTTAACAAGATATTGTTTAAAATATTCTTAGAAGCGCTTACCTAATTATCTATTATATCGCCCTATAAACCTAGCTTTAGACTTATCCCGTTCTTCATCTATATACTTTTATAACCAACAGCCGCTTTTGCCGCATATAAAGCAGCACTTTTTTCGGTTTAGTTGTAAAGATCAGTTTTTACGCGGATCCTTATAGTTAGAGCCGTTACAGTCCCGGTAGTTATATTAACGGTCTATAAAGTACGCACGCGGTTCTTCCTAGTGGTCCATAGCGTACGTACAAGTCTGCTCTTGCTCCTTCTAGTAGGCGATAATAGATAACTGTAGCTTATTAATAAGGTGGCTAAAATCTAAGGGAGGATCTAAGATTGCAATCCTATACACTAGTACACCCTAGTAAGCTATAACTAGTTTGTTATATAGAAAGTCTATAATCCGTAGGGCGGGCGTAAGTCCATATTATAAGTTACGGAGCTTTATAAGCAGTATCTAAAGGCACTGCAGAGTTGTCTTATCTGTATTCTCCTAGATAATAGAGAGTAGTATTATAGCGTTCTATTTATCTAGGTTTCTGCGGTGGTATCCAGAACCCTTAAAGAAGTTCTATAAGTAGTTGCAAATTTCTTTAAAAGATCTTTCGGGTAGCTAGTGGTTATAGTACTAGTCCTAGGCTAATCCCTTTAGCATTATAGGAAAGGCAATCTTATATATAGTAGGTGGTAGTCCAGATCTTGTGCAAATATTATAAAAGATTATTAGTTTATAGTCGAAGCTTTTAGCTCTGCTATACTTCTAGTCTTCGGAGTATAACTTAGCTATAGTTATAATCTACCGTTTGTAGTTTAGGATCTCTATAGGTAGGGTCTAAATTATAACGGGTAGAATATAGCTTGCGGCAGGTAGAATATAATTTATAGTAGATAGAGCTGACGGTAATTAAGGTATTTATTATAAGGGTGTTCCAAATAGTTGTATTAGTGCTTAAAAGGGTTCGTATAAATAGAAGACCTAGTTAAGTTGGTTATAAGGGACTCTCTTCTATAGCTATAATATCTTTATGTCTATAATATACTTATAGATCTTACAGATTTCGTTATCTAACCATTTATACTGTTCTTCCTCCATAGCCGTGTTAAGTAGAGTCCTTGGGATTATCAGACTTTTTGTATTTTTAGCTATATACACTCCTTTACCCTAGAGGGTTCTGCGCAAGTCCTAGGTAATTTTAGTTCCAAGACTATTAAACTCTTAGATTATAAAGTCCCAAAAGTCTTCTTAGAAAAGCTCCTATAGGTCTATATCTATCGCTTTAGATATCTTGTAATTATACAACTTTGTTCTAGCGTAGTTTTATATCTCTTCTTAAGAAGCTCCCTCTAGCTTAATCCCATTCTTCTACTTCTTTATCTTCGCGCTCCAGTCTTCTACGTTTAAGGTACTTGCCATTATATTTTTATACAAGGTAGCGTGTATAAGGTAAAGTGTTTTTTAGGTAGTAACGTAATTTTTCGGTCCTTTCAACGCGATACATAAGGTGGTTAAATTAACAACTCTTCCTTATAATAATGTTAGTAAAACTGTAGTCCTCGTATAATATAGCGCAAGGTGGTTAAATTAACAACTCTTCCTTGCGGTAGTATTGGGCGGGGTACAGTTCCCTTCTTCAACTGGGGTAGGTAGTAGCGCGAGTTTGTACGGAGTCGTGAGTAACCCGTACAAGCCATAAGCTATTGCGTATCTCCTAATCTGTACGTCTACTAATCAGTGTTGGTATGATTTAACCTATTGCAGACCTGTAATCACTTTGTTACGGGTATGCTCTTAGGTTTGTGGATGTCTGTTCCTATTCTATATACGAGGCCTCGCGTACTTATAACACGCGAGGAATGCGCACGTAAGGAATGCGTGCGCACGTGCTACCCCTACCTCTAATAGATTACTAACATTTACCTTTATATTATGTCCATTTAGCCAGAGCAGGCCGTAAAGGATGGTCTTTATGGAATTCTTTTACTAGGAAAGGCGCGTCAGCCTTAACCTATTTATAGGTTTCCTAGGTTTATGTTTTATATCCTTCCTACTTAACAAGAAGTTTAAATTATTTAAATTGTGTTTTCTATTGCATATTATTAATTAAGTTAATAAAGTACAAACCGTTGCCGTTATTAACAATTACAGGAGGTAGCGGCGGAATTTCACAAGTCGTAGGATCGTCTCTTAAGGGTTGCAGTAAGCTTACATAAAATATTAGGTGTATTTTTATTTTAGTTAGCAGTTTAAGCTTATAGGCATATAGGCTTAGTTTCTTCTTAATTTAATATAGGCCCATAAACTTCTAATTAAGTTTCTTTAAAGGCCATTAAGTCTTTAGGTTTTGTATACTTAGGTAAGCCATATTACCTTCCTTAAAGTCCCATACAGAAGCTCGTCCTTTATTTATATGCCATTCCTATAATATTTAAGCGTATATTAACTCACTTTATAATAGTTCCGTTAACTACTTTATTTAATTAGTGAAGTTATACGCGTTAATTAACTGGATCTATTTAATTATGGGTCCTGTTATATTAATATTAGGTTATAGCTTAAATCTAAGTTAAGGGTTTTATCTGTAGGTTATATAGAACGGTATTATACCTATTAATATATTTATCATATTATTTACAGTAAACTTAGCTAAAGGTAGCCATTTTTCCCAGTCGTCTTATAGGTAGGAGCAGTATATTTATAAGTATTGTTCCATAATCGCATTTGCAATTTCTATTTAACTATCTATCTCTAGATAAAACGCAGTTAAGAGTCGTGTTTAAATACTTAATTATTTATATAGAGCTTGCTAGAAGTCTAAAACGAACTAGCTTCCGTGGTTGGATATTATTATATTAGGAAGTCCATATAGCTTAAAGACATACTTAATAAAACATTTAGCTACTAATATTGCATTAATTAAGTCTATAGGAATTATATATTATATTTTTATAAGACGGTTAACTACTACTATAATATTTATAAACCCATTACTACTAGGCAAGTTAACTATAAAGTCAATTAAGATATTGCGCCATCTTTATATTGGGATTGGTAGCGGTTAAAGTACTCCTTACTTCTTTACATAAGAGGTTTTTCTATGCACGCATATCCTGTATACTTGAACGTATTTCTATATATAGTTGTGCATTATAGGCCAGTAATATACTCGTTAAACGATCTTATAGGTCTTTATATGGCTAGGATGTCCTACTATAGGGGAGTTGTATATAAATTTAAGTATCTTAAATTATAAAGGTTTGGAATTCGGAACTACTATCTTCTATTAATAGTCCAATCAATTATTTTAAATTTCGTATTTAGCAAGTATAATATCCTTATACTGTCGTTTTCTAGTTTAGATCGCCTTTATTACATCTACTATCCATATATTATTCTTATATTTGTATTTTATTAGCTTATTAATTTCTATTTCCCATTTATTAACTTCTAATTTATTCCTATTAAGTTCCATATCTAGAAATATAGGATGTAGTTTTTTAAAACGTTTAAGGAGTAGTAAGATCCATAATTAATTTATAATCTGTTTATCTAAGGCGTTTGCAGGTAAGTCCTATAATTATTATATTAATGCGTTAGGCTTTTAATTAAGTTTGCCTGGTTAATATATAATCTTAAAGTCAAATTATAAGAGGTATTCGGCCTAACGAATTTGGCGCTATGTTAATTATTTTATAGTTATAAAGTATTATAGGTTCTTATGGTCCGTTAACACGCGTATTAGAAACAATAATCCTTCTAGCTTAAGACGCCATTATTTAAAGCATCTAATAATTATAAGTAGTCCCTTATCGTATATCTTGTAGTTTAATTTAGTAGGGGCGAGTTTTTAAGAGAGAAAGGCTACTAGACGTAGTTCGCCATTCTTATTGTATTGCGATAACACTCCCCCTAGTATATAATCTGACGAGTCTGTTTTAGCAATATATTTAAGGTTAGGGTTAAAGTAAGTAAGGATTAGAGTAGTTATAAAGTGATATTTTAAGTTATTAAAAGCTCGTTCGCATCTAGCGGTTTATTTAAATTTTAAAATTTTCTTTATTAGGTTTATTAACGGCTAAGTAACTTCTAAGAAGTGGTTAATAAATCGTTAATAGAAATTTGCAAATCCTAGAAATCCTTAAATATCCTATATATTGCTAGGGCTTTCCTAGTTTATAATTACAGCGACTTTCTTAGGGTCCATTTTAATTCTATTGTAGGATATAATTAAGCCTAAGTATATAACCTTGGACGCGTGGAACTTGCATTTCTTAATATCATATTATAAGCCTATGTCTTATAAGCATTTAAGGACCATTCTAATGTATTTTTAATATTTAGAAAGCGAGGACAAGTAGATTAAGATATTATTAATATACGCGGTAATAAATATATTAAGGAATTTACGAAGCGTATTGTTAACATATTACTAAAATATACTAGGACCGTTCTTTACACTAAATGGCATTACTAGGTATTTAAAGAGTCCCTATTATGTATAAAAGGCTGTATACTTCTTATCTCCCTTATATATACGAATTTTATTAAAGGCAGTAATTATATTAAGCTTTATAAAGTACTATGCCTTCGCTAATTAATTAAGCGTCTCTTAAATTAAGGGAATTGGATATTAGTTTTAAATTGTAATTGCATTTAGAGCTTAATAATTAATATAGAACCCTAAGCCTTCTCCTAGCTTTTTAATAAATAGCATAGGTAAGGTAAATAGAGATTAACTAGGGCAAATAAATCCTTTTTCTAGATACTTATTAAGGTATTATCGCATTATAAGCAGTTCTTCTTATAATATACCGTATAGCAGACCGAACTTTAGTATTATACTAGGCTCAAGTTCTATCTTAAAATTATGCTTCTTTTAGTGCAGGGCTAGTTAGTCTATAAATTGTTTTTTAAACTTGTTAATTAGGTTGTGGTACTCTTTAGGTATAAAAGGTTAAGGATTAGGATACTGTTTTAGTTCTAGTGCTTTCTTAATATCTTCCATAGTTACAGCAAAGATTTTATAATTTTGTCTTTTTGCTAATAAGATAAAAGGCGCGGCCTATATTATACGGATTTTAAGAGGATTTAATATAACATCTTTATATTCTTTACTATAATTAGCAGTTATAGATTTATTATATTAGCTTAAGGTTTATAGCAAGGGTAATTTATATTATATTAAATTTAAATAGTTGTGTATATGTTTGTAGGGCAAATGGTTTTTTAAGTAATAACTTCGGCAGTAGGTTATATAGAACTTTAGTATTTCTTTAACCCAGCTAATTAAAGGGTTATGTCGTTTTAGCTATCTATATCTAAGTATTATCTTATAGTGCTTTAAGGGTGTTATAAATAGGGAAATGTATTTAAGGTGTTTACCTATCCGCAATTTTATAAGAGCGTAGTGCGTTATTTTGCCATTAAAGCCTTATAGGCCTTAGGGCTTATTAAGTTTCTTTAAATTTAGGCGTTAAGTTTTTGCGTAGTTTATATTAATAAAGCCTATGCTAGTAGCTCCGCTGTCTATAAGGATTTATACTTCCTTCCATTTTCTAAGTATATTAAGGGAGTTATATTGTATATCAGCGCTAGAAGAGCCTAGACACTTATACTCTTCCACTTTTTATCCTAAGGCGCGACTTGGCCCTAGGACAATTTATTTTCTAAGTTAACTAAAGGTAAGATGCTTTGTGACGTTTAAGTATAATTTATAGCGCGGGTATAATTTAAGGAATAAGTACGGCTTAAAGAACGGGTATAATTTAAGGATTGGGTATGACTTAAGGATTAAAAGGAATTACAGCGGACTTTTTTAAAAGGGTAAGTTTGGCAATGTTTTTAAATATATCCTTTTTTACCGCATCCAAAATATTCTCTATTTATGGCTTATGTTCTTTGTTTACTAGTTCCTAAGGGTGTATAGAATTGGGTGGCATTAAGGTCTATAGGGTTATATATAGGGCTTTTAGGTCTTAGAGAAGGATTGCGCCTTAAAGCATATACCAGTTTTAAGGAGTTTTAAACGCAAGGTGTAGTTAACTTTAGAGAATAAGTCTATTTGTTATATTAAAGGTCTTCGTTAATTTGTTAATATATTATAGTAAATTTGGACAGGTTTTTTAGTAGTTCTTTACCTACTAACTAGGCTCTGATCTTATCCAAAATAGCTTATTAAAGGGCAGCAACTTTAGCGGCTTCATTCCAATCTAGTTCGCTAATAAGGCCTAAAAATTCTAAAAAGAAGCTGGTAAAGTCTTGGTTCCGTTATTATAGGTTTTTAAGTTTAGTAACAGCTATATATTTATAGCTAGCGTTATTATATATTTATTCTAGCAGAGAGATAAAGGTTTTAAAATTAATAAAAGTGCTATTGCAGAAGAATAGATCTATGGTTTATACAGCGTCCTTACTTAAATAAGACATTCCATAGCTAACCTTGCTAGCCTTAGTAGGGTATTAATTATAGTTTATTAAGAGTTTAAGATAGAGCTTAGTTATAAAAGGATGTAGGTTATTTTAGTTTCTATTAAACATTAGAGGATTAGGGAGCTTTTTAGATTTTATAGTAGGTACTAGGTTCGCTATAGGAATAGGTTAAGCTACCGTTACTAGTTTAGTGTTTATATTTAACGCGTTAGGTTTAGGTACCATTATTTTAATTTTGTTTATAGGTATTGCTATTAGGGTCTGTAATATAAATGCCTTAACATTATAGAGTTCTTTACGGAGTGCTTCCATTAATTGCTAGTGCTGGGCTTCTAGTACAGCCTACTGCTAAGCTAAGGCGTCTATAAAGGACTGTTGCATTATAGTTAACTATTCCCTAACTAGGGTTATAATACTTATGGTTATTAAAAGGGATTTGGGTTCGTTTGCCATTTTAATAGTAGTTGTTTTAATACAACGTAATATAAGGGCGCGAAGAGGCTTTAGGGAAGATTTAAAGGAATAATATAAATTCTATCTAAATCTAAGGGTATATAGCTCTTGCAGAGTACAAGACGTTGCGTAAAGAAGAGAAAGGAATATAGGAAACTTATAACTAAATATTTATAGTCTTGGCAGTAGACGCGTGGGCATAAGCCCACGTGGATTTTAACAGGTTTCGACTAAATTCCATTACATTAGTGGAATTTAATGGAGACTAGTGGAAATTAATCAACTTGGCAGAATTTAGCAGAATTTAATTAAAGCGTCGGAATTTAGCTGTCGAGTGTTTCACCAAGACATTCCTACTGTAACTGGGCTAGTCCTGTTATAATTACTTAGGCCTATACCCAATTAGAGACGCGCCTTTAGCGCTTAATACTGGCATACCTTCTAGAGCAAATTCGCCACTAATATCCTAAAGATGTAATTATAGTTATACTTAAGCTATTATATAGAATTGCAGAGGCAGGAACTTACTAGTGGGCTACCTATAGTAAGCACCACAAAGAGAAGCTTTTAATGACTACTTCTATATTTGACCCCTGCTTCCTTATCACAACTATAGGAACTCCGTTTAGAATTATTAGTATATAGACTAACAATATAATTATCTTGGGAGACGACTAATTCTTAGCTCTTAAAAAAGATGAGCTAGTAAAGGTAAATCTTACGGCAAAGCTAAAAGAAAAGCTTAATTTAATAATACTATTACTCTTTAATAGATGCATCCTCTCCCTAAATGAGGATTCCATTGCTTTATGCTAGAAGGGTTAAAGTAAGAAGATTAACATTATTAACGTTAATTCTCTAAAGCAAGGATATGTGGAGCAACGTACTTATGGAGCTTATATTACTTCTATCTATTAACCCAAGGCTTTATTTAATCTCTCTATTGCCGCTTAACACTAGGAACTAACTAAGGATGACGTTATTACCTTAAATAAGCGTCTTTTCTGGTAAATAAACTATCTCAATTAGGGACTACTCTATAGGCCTATTAACCTTCCCACTGCTAAGCTCTTTGTATTTGTTAATAGATTGTTTATAAATAATAAAGATTTTAGCTCCTAGCTAGGATATAAGATTATTATCGCGAATAGATCTATTAGAGAGAATGACTTTACAATCTATGGTAATCTTATCTATTGGAGCTTAACTAAGAGTAAGCGCGTTACTTAAAGCATTTTAGCATTAGAGATATATGGAATGGTTAGTGGAGTTAATATGGCAATTGCAATTGGAACTACCCTAAAGATAATTACAGATCGACTTGGACTTCCCATTATCCCCATAATTATATATACCGACTTATATTCCCTCTATAAGTGTTTAGTCAAGCTTAGTACTATAAAGGAGAAGCGCCTTATAATTGATATTATGGCACTTTAGCAATCCTACGAACGGTAAGAACTCTTTAAGATCTGGTGGATTAACGGTTAAAATAACCTAGCAGATGTAATAATAAAGGCAAACCTAAATAAGGCTCTAGAAACATTTGTTAATATAAATACTTTATGTATATAAGTTAAAGGTTGGGTTAAAAGGGAGTAGGAGCATAATATTCTGTAGACCCTGACTTAAACCAGCTAATTAGGATTTTCTATCCCCAAGATGGAAAATTGCCATTGGCTCGCTTACTACTAGCGCCTTGGCGGCCCTTCTAACAAGATATCTACCTATAACTCCTAAGTAAGAAAGCACCACATATTAAGAGGCAAATGTTAGGACAGCGAGACTTATATTACAGTAGCAATAGTAAGTAAGGAGGATTGATATTTGCTACGCTAGTCGAGCGGTATATGTGTGTAGATGGCAACTGTAAAAGAAGAGTTGCTAGTGTTAGGAATATAGGCAAGTTGCCATTATGCAAGGCAAGTTGCCTTTATATAAGGCAAGTTGCCGTTACATGTTGCCGCGGCGCTAGCGTGGTGAGGAGCCTTAAGCTCCTTACCCTTCCTTAAGGAAGGAAGAATAATTAACAATTATCATACTGTCCACAACTTGTAGATACGTGATATTACCTTATGAGACTAACAATAACCGTAGGACATATTTTACCAGGCGAAGGGATATAGGCTCTTCCTTATCCTCTTCTTCTTTCTAATCCTAATCCTCTTTATTATATAACTCTATAAGCTTCTTATCCTTCTTTAATTTAAATAGGAAGGCCTAGATAATAAGATTAATAATATGCCCCTAGCGCGAATTCTTTAATATATTGCATTCTAGGTAATTTTATATTTAAGCCTAAGCTATTGGCCTATTATATAACAAAGAACGTTATTTAATCCGGCATTATTGCTAATAAGAGCTCTAATTTTTGCTGCAATTCTATACTTAATAAGGACAGAATAAAGTGCCTCCTATTAATCTGTACCACTCTAACTATATACCGTATAAAGGGTAATTAAGATATTTTAGTATTCGTTTTAAATATTAAGAAAGCTGGCATAGATTTTAAGGAGAAGAGAATAATTAGGATAGGTCTAGATATTAATGGCAAGGTGGATATTTATTTTTATAGATTAAAGTGCTCTTTATATAATATCTTAACTCTTAATAAAGTGCTTAGAGATCTAGTCTAATATTATTAAATAATGTTTAGGGATAAACAAAGGCGCTTCTTAATTTAATGCTTTAATAAAAGTATAAAACTCCTTCTATTCTATATATAAGAATAAAAGCTGTTATATAATAATAAAATCCAAAAGTGCTTGTTTTATAGTATTTTTCTACACTATACGCTTTAGAACCTTACCCTTAAGACCTTATATTTCTCCCTTTGCCAGAAGTCTTTGGTATAATTATTAAATAGAACTTTCTACCTTATCTTTTGTTATTATATATAGACTGTTCTCCTCTTAACTCTATTAAACTTTATATTTCTTAAGATAAAGTTATAGTCCTTGTGTTAAGGCGTGATGTTCTTTTAGATCTTTAGGAAAGTAATATTTATAGAAGTAATTTTTTTTTATTCGCTTCTTTTCTTCTACTATTACTATATAAGTATGTTTATAGATTAAGGAGTGGGATCTAGAGAACGCGGTTGTTTAATGTGTTAAGGTTAAGCCTATATTAGTATTGGCTTTAATAGGGTTTAAAAGAGTAGAAGGTATATTACTTTTAAAGGAGTTATTACTGTAAAGATTATAAAATAGAATTTTACTAGGGCAGGCCATATTAATAAGGTTGTAGATAGGGGGTATTGTCTGTTAGAAATTTTTAAATTGCCAAGCCCTGTTATGACAGCTGTCTGACAGACAGCCCTGTCAGCTGACACCCTGTCTGTTTGATAGGTTTGACAGGGTATTCTGTCAGCCGCAAGTCTGCTGGTGTTTTGGTGTTCCGCGCACGGACCAGATTCTAGATGGACGGCTGACGGCCTTAAGCGAAGCAAGCGAAGCACGTGAAGCGCACGTGAAGCACAGGGGCTTCACAGGCGTCTGTTTCGGTGTCTCACACCTGACAAAACCTGGCAGCCCTGACAGGAAGTCAAGTGTGAGTGTCTCCTGGAGCTCCTGGCAGGAGGCACGAACAGTTTGCTGATGAATATATCAACACAACAACTAGATCAAGATCAGATTCTGGCCCTCCATTTTCAGGCTGTATTTACAATGTTATACAGGGAGCTAGACAGCTTGGAAAAGTTAACAAGCAAGAAATCTTATGAAACGCTAACATCTTAGGGATAGAGATATGCTAAGAGTCACGCTAAAATAAGAAATCTCTTGGCTGTCTCTGCTGGTTCGGCTTCTTCATAAACTCAAAACATAACAGAGTGGAAGCGGCGCTAACGTTAAGGCTATCGACCCCAATTTCGTCAGCGCTTCTTCTCGCTCGAATGCCGACTTTGTAGTGGGCTCGGGTAAGCAGACTAGACCGCAGTCCTCTACCTTCACTGCCAAGCATTAGAATGGCTGGGTGTTTTGCCAAAGGAGCGTGATTAAGAAGTGGATTCTTATTTCGAGGGTTCATGAATACAATGGCGGAAGATTCGTCGTCGTGACTGGCATCTCGGGAAGAACTAAAAGTGGAATGTGAGAGCGATGGTACAGTAGGTGGGGCATCACTGGCATAGATGCGCCAGCCGGTTTGAACACTGTTAGTGAGGAAGTCCGAAGGGTTGGCGACGGCAAAGATGGGAATTGCTTCAGCAGCACCTGAAGAGGCTTTAAGGGCGATGTGGTTAAGAGGAGCACTCATACGCGTAGGAGTCGCAATTGCGTCAACACCAAGGAAATAAGCAGACCGGACAATAGCGCCGAGATTGCCTTCATCGAGCTACATTCGCAAACTGTTAATAAATTACACGATGTACTAAGGACTGGAGTTGGTTTAGACTCACCACACCATCAACATAGAGTACTAATGGGTGTCTCCATCCTCTCGATTTGTATCCATATTCGGTATTATCGCCGTTTATTGCCTCCTCTTCCTTGCTTTGATGATCAAGTTTCACCTTGAAGACTCCATCCTCAACTGAGGATAACCCTAGTGTAGAAATCGGTGGTCTCGGCAGAGGTGAAGATTCGAGTATGCAGCCCTTGCGATATGGTTAGACCGAACTAATAAATGTGTGAAGTCGAATTAATAAGTTTGAAGACAAAAGAGGAGCCATAGAAAAAATCGTAGAAATTTTGATTGCCAAGCAAGACATATTGGTGGTGCTAAACTTGTTGAAGCGAGGGTGTAGAAGATATCAATCTATGCGTAGCCGGAAGCGGCGAGCATTCGATAAATAGTAATTCTGTAACGTAATCGAGAGAGGCAAAGTAAATTATTCTGACAGATATATCTTACATTGTGAGGTCTTCCGTTACTCAGTTTGTCCATGATGGGAAGCCATTCATCATTCACATCATGGATTTGTACTCCAGCAGTTTTAGCCCGTTCTTTGAGCATGCAAATACCCTCGTGTCTCGCTGCCCTGCTGTGAAGGTACAGGTTGTAGAGTTTCCGGCGACGAGCCCTCAAGGCTGCAAGAACGACAGAGTAACCGTAAAGAAATTCAGAGGCAGCTGTCGTATATGGAATGCTAAGAGGTGCTGCGAAAGCTCGAGTGAAGCGTCTGGAGGGGCTGGAAGTTTCAGAATCGCGGTTTTCATATCCTGCCTCATCTGAGGCTGCTTCATTGTCTCTCTTTGAGCCGTTTAGAGTAAGCCTTCTTGAAATCCCTCCTCCATTCCCTGGAAGAGTTGCTATCTGGCCTTGAGTTTGTCCACTTATGCCATACTGCCTATCCTCAAATGGGATTTTAGGGCTTTCTCTGAATCCATTTTCCTGCCCTCGCGTCTTACACCGTTGGCCCGACCGCCCACGAGCTACCCAATTCACAGTAGTGTGTTCTTCTTTCAAATTATTTTCAAATGCGCCCTTTTCCCCACCGTCCCTAACGTATTTTGATTGTGCTCGTCTCTTCATAAATCCCCAGTCTGATTGAGGTCGTCCTGCTGAAGAATCATCGCTACTAAAGCGGCTTGGAGAGCGTTCAATGCGTGTATCTCTCTTGGAACGGCCGTTATATCTATCTTCCCCATTCCTCTGCTCAATTGTGTCGTCTTGCCACAAGTCTTCTTCTGTTCTGATGTGCTCTCCCCGTCTGCTAGTCCACCGCCCGTCTATTAGTATCCTGTCTTGCCCTAAAAAAGGACCTCTTTCTTTAGCATGAGTTCGATCCTGTGGATTAAAGGCGCTCCGTCGATCTTCTCTGTCCCTGGGTCCTTGTCGGCGCAAATCAAAAGCAGCTGATGACTTACGAATGCCACGTTCAATAGCAGAATTTGTAGAAATCTGGCGGCTAGTGGTAAAGGGACTAGTTCGAATGGGTATTCTAATAAAGGTCCCAAGGGAGGAAGGGACGTGTATAATGACCATTGCATTATTGTATACGGTAGATAAATTGTTAGGGAAATTGCTTAGGTGAAATTATTTCGAGCCAAGCTGCACGGACCATCTCTGGCAACTCGCGTCTTAATCCGTTCTCGCGTTCGCCATTCTGTTCTCGCGTTCGCCATACATGCGCATCTAGACAAGCCATTCACCACCTGCATGATGTGCGTGCATGTCTCTACGCTCACAAACAGACCTTGTGAGAACTAAATTCCCTGAAAGCTGAAAAGCCCACTGACTGAGATCTCTTAGGCTCTTGCACCTTCCCGACCGGTGAAGAATAAACAAAACTATTTCAAAGTCATGAAAAATAATTGATGATAAGGAATAATTTCGTACAAACCTACATCAGGAATCCTTCCTATAATCGGACTTAAACTCACGGAAACATATATCATCTTCTGGAACAATGAGTAGTAATGGAGGAGAGGAAGGCCCCCGCCACCAGAGCAATCACTATGCGAAGTCTATCGGTGCATCGCGCTCGACAAGCCGAAGAGCGAAATCCATGGGATCGCTCTCCCCGGCTATGTCCATATCTGACACAAGTTCGACAATGGATGTGGAACACGGAAGCTATCCTCGACGAACAGTAGTGGCCGTCGAAGTTCCTCCTGTGAAAAAGCGAGAGGAGTACATTGTTTTTGAAGGGAACATCGGTATCGTACAGAAAGTCGTCAGCGAGTTTGTTGAGCATGGACAAGTTATGTTTGAAGTGAAATTTATAGATGACAGAACTGAAGTGGTACGTTGTATTTACCCCAGGCCATCTCATACGACGCTCCTGCTTCACCAGCACGTCAATGAAATCGCTAACAACCCCGCATTGTCTCTCGATAATTCTAATTTTCTTGCGTTCCTCACCTCACATCGTCTTAAGCCTAGCGTCCTTTGAGAAGCTGAAACCAAGTCTGTCTACGTCTCTTCCAATTTACTACTGTCCTGATTGCACCGTTTGCCCTGTTGCAAGTACATTTTTTTCGGCCGACATACAGTCACTTAAAAGCCTCTTTCGCATCTCTAATTTATGCTTACGAGAATTTTGTCTAACAGGTTTCCTTTGTACAACTACTTGAACTTGAGGACGGACCGAGCGCACTTGAAAAGTTCAGCCAAGATCCTCCTTCACACGAGGACGAAGGCCGGACTTCTGGATCCAGTGACTCAGATATGAAGCTACGCAAAACCGTCAGTAGCAGTAACCACAAACCAGGCTTTGTTGACATCTCAACCATCCAACTTTCTTCTGAGGATGATGACATTGCAGTTGCTGAGGTCACAAGACCACGTGCGACTCGTGGCAAACTACTGGGCTCGACAGTGACTGGAAGTAATAGACCCCGGAGCCAAGTCTACGAACGATCGGAAAGCTCTTCGGCCTCAAGTGAAACCTCCGAAGATTTTCGAACGCAACAGGGCTCAAGACGTGCTGGACGAACTGGTAACACCAAGAAGATGCGTAATTTAGCTCCGCGGCGCTCCGGTCGTCAGCGGAATGCAATGCGAGACTTTGATGACGAGGAGGAAGAAAATGAAGATGAACTTTACAGTGACCGGGACATTCTTCGTTCAGATGTCGTTGCATACTCCCGAAAAAGAAAACGAACAACACAAGTTGGGCAGCCTCGCCTTGTAATTAGGGGCCTAAAAGATGAGAAGGTGCCCCGAGCTGGGGTTAGGCAGTCTAATCGATCAACACGAAACCGAGAGAACATGCAAGAAACTGGTCTAGTTGATGTTTACCGATCTGACTCTGAACCATCACAGCCAAATGCTGCTCCAAAGGTTGTAGGGGTTCGAGAAGCATTCAAAGAACTTTCGCGCAACAGCGCGTTCCGGAATCGCCATATCCAAGGGTGTGATACTTGCGGCAATGGTACCGATATTGGGCCTCTCGTATACTGCCAAGGCTGTTCTTTTGCCTACCATAAGGGTTGTTTAGGTAATCGCAACGGTAGAGATCACCTCGTCACAAAGGTTAGGGAAGGCGATTTTGTTCTCCAGTGTAAGCGTTGCGTCAATACAGCCCAGAAGCGAGATCACACTGCTCCTGATTTAGCCAGATGCCAAGTGTGCAGGGAGACTGGGATTTCTTGCGTTCCTTTCCGAGACCGTAAATCTCCATTGCAAGAACAAAAGGAGAGAGAAGAAAACAATGGCGAAGATCCAATTGCGGAAGTTAGTCCTGAGCTTATCAATAATATGGACAATGTGCTCTTTCGCTGCATAAGCTGCTGGCGCGGCTTTCATTATCACCATTTGCCAACAAGGTTAACTCATCACATGGATATCGACCGCGACGATGATGAAGCTGCGGAGGAGCGCTTCCAGGAATACTCCCGAGACTGGAAGTGTAAAGACTGCGTCGGTGCACGAAAGGTTACAGCAATCATTGCATGGAGACCATCCGACATGGACTCTTATGTTGCCGGCTTCTCGTGCGAAATGATGAACGAAGATGAAAAGGAGTATTTGGTCAAATGGGAAGAACAATCTTATTTCAGAGCGACGTGGCAACCTGGAGCGTGGACTTGGGGTGTCACTGCACCGGCAATGCGCAAGGCCTTCAATAAGAAAGAAGACGGTCCTAAAATGAGAACGGAAGATGCTATCCCTGAAGAATTCCTCCGCATTGATATCGTGCTTGACGTCAAGTACACAAGCATTGTAGATATCCATACTGAAGAAATCGACAAGGCCAGGATAAAGGAGGTAGATCAGGCCCTCATCAAATACAAGGGCCTCGGTTACGAGGACGCAGTATGGGAGAAAGTCCCGACTCCAGAGGATGGAGACCGCTGGATCGACTTTGTGACTGCTTATAACGACTGGGTACTCGGTAGATATGTGAAAATTCCGAAACAAGGCCCACTGCGAATTCGGCTGGAAAAGGCTCGGGCGACGCCCTTCACTAAGTTGGAGAAGCAGAAACAGCCCGAGAATCTTACTGGGGGCGAGTTGATGAAGTATCAAGTCGACGGGTTAAATTGGCTATACTATCAGTGGTACTCTAAGAAGAACGGTATCCTTGCGGATGAAATGGGTCTTGGAAAGACCATCCAGATCATCGGATTTATGGCTACTTTGGTAGGCTATTGTGCTCTTCGTGTGAGAGATCATCACTAACTCATCATAGGTACAAGATCACAACTGCTTCCCATTTTTGGTAGTTGTTCCGAATTCCACCTGCGCCAACTGGAGGCGCGAAATTAAACAGTGGGCTCCATCTCTTCGAGTTGTCACATACTTTGGGTCTGCTGCTGCGCGACGAACGGCCTATAACTATGAAATGTTCCCCGAACAAAGTAAAGACCTTAGATGCCACGTTGTAGTGACTTCATATGATGCCGCTGCGGACGAGAGCTGCAGGAGGTTTTTCAAAGGGGTCTCTTGGGCTGGCCTCGTTGTGGATGAAGGTCAGAGATTAAAAAACGACAGGAGTCAGCTTTACGCTGCTTTGAATGCTCTCAAAGTCCCATTCAAAGTTCTATTGACAGGTAAGCTCTCCACGATATTGATATTTTGCTCCAGGCAGCTAACCCCTTTGTCTAGGTACTCCTCTGCAAAATAACGCCAGAGAGCTGTTTAATCTCCTACAGTTCCTCGATGATTCCCATGATGCAGCACAGCTAGAGGAAGAGTATGCCGAAATGACCAGCGAAAACGTCAAGAAGTTGCACGACCTGATCAGACCCTACATTCTTCGCCGAACAAAGGCCCAAGTACTTACCTTTTTACCACCGATGGCCCAAATCATTGTTCCGATTTCCATGAGCGTTCTCCAGAAGAAACTATATAAATCAATCCTCGCCAAGAACCCAGAACTTCTGCGTGCTTTATTCACCACGACAAGTAGGGCTCTAAAGCCACAAGAACGAGCCAATCTCAGCAACATCTTAATGCAGTTACGAAAATGCTTGTGCCATCCTTTCGTCTACAGTCGCGAGATCGAGGAGCGGACAGAAATTGCTGCTGTGTCTCATCGAAATCTTGTCGAGGCATCTGCCAAGTTGCAATTGCTGGAGCTTTTACTTCCAAAGTTGAGAGAGAGAGGTCATCGTGTGCTCATATTCAGCCAATTTCTCGACATGCTAAGTATCATTGAGGATTTCCTCGATGGTCTGGAAATGCCTTATCAACGGTTAGATGGAACTATGGGCTCACTGGAAAAGCAAAAACGTATCGATCAATTTAACGCGCCGGAATCTCCTCTATTTGCATTTCTTCTATCTACTCGTGCTGGTGGTGTCGGCATTAACCTTGCTACCGCAGACACGGTCATCATCCTTGATCCCGACTTCAACCCTCATCAGGACATTCAGGCGCTATCGCGTGCTCACCGCATTGGTCAGAAGAAGAAAGTCCTTTGCTTCCAACTCATGACGCGTGCCAGCGCTGAAGAAAAAATTGTTCAGATAGGCAGGAAGAAGATGGCGCTTGATCACGTCGTCGTGGAACAGCTAGACGCTGAAGACTTAGAGGAAAAGGATGTCGAGTCCGTGCTTAAGCATGGTGCCGCCGAGCTATTCAAGGAAGATGGGAACGAACAAGATATCCGTTACGACAGCTCATCGGTTGATAAATTACTGGATCGCAGTCAGATCGAAAATACTAAGATAGGTGGTGATGATTCCGCTGAGTCACAGTTCAGCTTTGCTAGAGTATGGGCCAATGACCAAGGTGCATTGGAAGATTCGCTCAATCCTTCTGAAGACGAGGAAGCCCCAGATCCAACTGTGTGGGACAAGATCTTAAAGGACCGGGAGCGTGCAGCAGCTGCAGAAGCGGCAGCGCGGCAGGAGGCGCTCGGAAGAGGCAAACGTGCTAGAATGGTAAGGTCTCCCGCACACCAAGTACTGTAAAAGCTGTGTGGCTGAAATTGTTTACAGAACGTCGACTATACCGTCAATGAGCGTGAGGCTGGCAACTCTCCCGTCAAGCCGCGCGGTCGTCGTCGGATGGGTGATTCTGATAGTGACACTGATTTCCAAGCCGAGCAGACGGATGCGGAGGAGAGTGCTGGGGATGACGAACAGGTCAATCCTGAAGAATTAGCAGAACAAAGAGACAAGAAAAAAGGCGGAATAGCTGGCACTACTCAGTCAACTGGAAATGGATCAGCAGGTACAACCAATTTTCATTCTTCTCGGCACAAAACATCACCTCAAAAACCCAAGGCATCAACACCAGTGACTCCAAGAAAAGCACAGAGGGTATCAGCACAGTTAGCATCTAACCCTCGTTTAGTTAAACCCTTCGTTCGCGCGCCGCTGCCAATTACGCCTCCCATAACATCACACATCTCTTACGCAACACCTGCCTGCCCTGCCTGCCAGCTTCAACACCCACGTGGTGCCTGTGCTCTTAAGCTCGCCGGTGCCGAGCACTGCGGGCTGTGCGGGCTTGCACATTACGGAGCCGGCCGGATCTGTCCGCACATTAACTCCGAAACCCAAGTTAGGGAGATGCTTGAGACGCTGAAGAACTCGACCGAACCGAAACACCTCGTTGAGACAGCAACGAAGTATTTGAGAGGTGTCAAGGGCCACTTGGTGCAGAAGAAGAAAAGAGAAAGGGAGAAAGCTCTGGGAATCATTGTGAATGTGAACGGTGCGATGCATGGTCCCACGACGAACGCTTCCGCGCAGGGCCATGATAGTGCTACAATAGGCGCCGATGGCGCCGGGCAAGGTGCGCCGAACAGCCGGTCTCTAGAAGATAGGGCCGTTGAGAGTGCGCTGCTTGGGTATTTAGGGAGGTAAAGGGCATATAAAACGGCTCTTGGGCACGGGTTCATATTTTCTAGCACCTCAGTAGTCCATGATTTATTCATCATGGGGTTTTCTTTCTTTGCAAAGGTGTTCCCGGGGGGGGGGTAGTTATCCGCGCTTAAACCTTTAATATTCATTAATGCAAGTATTTCACATATAGATCAAGCAGGCATTTTCCGCACCTCAACATCTAAGTTAAATCTGCTTCAGATGCGAGATCGTCCTACAAGTTTCCTGTGTGCTTGAAGTGAGGTCTCCACATCCACTTATTACACGAGGCTAGTTACTGGGGCATCATATAATTTTAGGACCGCCCATGATCCCCGTCGTCCTATGCTCCGATGTCACGTTAAAGCCATTACATCACTGCTAACGTCCTGTATGCAGTCGCCGGGGCTCCTCGTGCTCTACTAGTATCTAGACTGAATAATAATGAATCTGTCTAGGAAGACAGCATAGGGGAAGAAGTCTTGAAACGGCGACATAAAACCTTCGGGGATCCGCAGCCTCTAATAAATGAGGTTGAGAAAGAAGATTAGGGTGTAGAAGAATTTCCCAAACACTATACTGTGCATCCGCCGAGTACGATAACCTTCGCTCCGTAGCAGTACAGCAGATGTCCACCATAAGCTGATGTTACAAGATGATGAAATAGCCTTATAGTGATGCCAAGGTCGACAACAAGAAGAATGTGTAACCGACTACCAGTACACCGCCAGAATACCAATCTGACTCGCCTGCATATTGACTTGGTCACCGACTCGGTCACCGACTCGGTTACTGACTCAATCAATTACCCCTTTGTTACCTACACCTTTTATGTATATATTCTGCCTGATTTCCATAGATTTAGAATTAAGTCGTTTATGTAATTCTTCACACTGCAAAGCTTACAGTTATGAGCCCGGATCGCACTGTCTGTTGAGCAATTACTACTACCTTTGCAAGTGTCTTGAGCTTCTTTAAGTACTAAAACCAGTCTACAGCCATTATGCTGCAGACGTCCTTTACCGCAACCAGTCTACAGCTACTACGCTGTAGACGACCTCTACCACCAGTTAAACGGACGATTAAACCCAACCGATGAACGAACTGACGAATTAAATTGTTAAAATAAGGTTTCGCCAAGACGCTAACCTGGACCCTGCCTAATCTGTTAAAATTCTAAAAATGATGACCAATATAAGCGAATCTTTATCCAAAATTAACCTTATTCTTAATAAGCCATCTAATTAGCTTTAGTGGTTTTTTATTATTTAAGATACTGCTAAAACCAACAAGGTATAGCAGTATATCGACCCATTAAAGAAGAAATAAGCTTCTAAGCCTGGAACTACCAAAACAACCTATACCTGCGGACGTACTTCCTGCAGCTATATTAATAGCATAGCTAGACCAAACCCAGCTTACTGTATATAACCAAATCTACGCAGAGTACAAGGATGATTTATAAATATACTAGAAGAAAGAGCAGGCTATAAGCGATGTTAGTAACTGTCGGTAGATATTCGTTTTGTATATCACGTGCGTAAAGCACGTGATCTACGCGACGCGCATATATATCATCAAGACGTGTAGATAGAATGACAAGAATCTAACTACACACCGCACTGCACGTATATTACGTCTATTGCACTATATTAAAGCATACCAACACTAATTAGTAAGCGCGCATAGATTAAGAAAGACGTAGATAGCTTAGAAGATAGTTATACTATCCACCTTACAGCAGATTGGAAGATAGTTATACTTATCCACCTTTTATATCAGCCTACTTTAGTTAAAGAGAAGAAGAGAAACTACCTAGGAGTACTTATCTAGTATCCACAATAACTTCTAAACATCTTATTCTATCTATTTTGGAAGAATTACTACGCAAAACACCTTACCCTACTTAAACAACTCAAACCGTCCCCTTAACCGCCTCCTTGTCACAGCACTAACCTAACGCATACTGTTTCCTACTGTTAGCTGGCCCACCACTAGCGCCTTAGCAGCTGGCCCTACTCTTTATATACAATACCCCCTTTTACCCTTCTTCTCTTCTTTATAGCACAACATAGTTATTTAGTCTACTTTATTGCAGCACTATAACAGTTTGTGCTATTATCAATTGCGCCCCATCGCAATCACTAATTCCCTATATCCCAGTTATCTCCACTCTAGAGCAATTATAACCTACACATAACGCGTCTACACGCTATAACCCACTACAGTCCTAGAACAATCCTTAGTTTTTTCCCAGCGCCAAAGATTACCTAAATAGGCGACATTAATAATGCTAAAATAGCCAAAACCTAGAACCCCCGTAAAGTTTTTACAGACTTCTTTATATAGATATACCCTAATATTATATAGATAATCCGCTGCTCCCTACTATACCCTAAAACCTTTAAAGCTAATAAAGTTTACTATACCCTTGTTAACCATACTAATAAGTTCTTTAGTAACATTAAAGCGGGACTATAGTTTATATATAACACAAACACCGCTAATAAAAAAGCCAATAAAAGCCTTAATGCCCTTATTTCCTCCCAGACAGAAACTATCACCACTCTTAAATAATTAACCCCTATAACAATGGTAGTAACCTAGTAGAAAAAATGGATATCTAAAGACCCGCTAATATTTAGCGGAAAAGGCATCCCACTAGAATAATAAGCTAACTTTAAGACCTAGCATATTAAGATTAAAGGAGTCTTTAACTGTAACCAGAACTACTTTAATATAGTCCAACCCCAGATCCTTTATATCTTAAATATACTAGAGGGTAAGGCCTATAAGTTTATTAAGTAGGGCCTAGAGTTTATGCATAAGAATCCAAACCATATATCTATATAGAAATAGCCTACTAAAGAAGATATACTTAAAGAGCTTACTGCCCACTATAAGGTCCTTAATATAACCTAGGTTATAAAAAATAAGCTTAACTATTTTCCCTAGGGCAAGCGTAATTACTAGTCTTAGAAGGGAGAGCTTAATATATTAATAGTCTATACTAGGAAGACAGATAAATAGAAGGTAGATCTATTCTAGAAGTTTATCTCTCTAAAGATAGAAGAGCTAGTACTTAGACTTACCCATAAAATTAATAACAGCAACTATATAGGTTAGAGTAAGCAGATGGATATATTTACTAAAAACTTTATAAACCATATACACTAAGCCAACCTTAAGAATACTAACCACCGCCTACCTGCTTAAGCTCCTGCCCCTATATTAACCTTAACCCTAACCCTAGTAGTAACTAGAGAACCTATAGACCTTAATAGAATCTTAGATATGGAGTATAAGCGCCGCTTTAACAATAGACTATACCTTACCTATAGCCTACCTAGCCACTAGAAGGACGCTTATAACCCCACTATAACAGTAAACCCAGTTCTAATACTAGCCTATTAAATAATATAAACTAATAACCGCGGATATAGCAACTACGGAGTCTATTATAGCCGCAGTAGATAATTCCCTCCCTTTAACCCTATGGCTTAGTTACTCTAAATAATGCCCTATATAGAAGCCTAACCTATTAATAACACCTAGAATTAGTAACTCTGCGCTAGCAAATATAAACACAGCCATATTATTAGCGAGGTGCCGTCTCCCTATACCCTAACCAAGACTAATACTGCCAGCTAAATAAATACTAGATTGCCCTGCTAAGACAGCTCTATACCCCAGTTGTTAAAAGGCAGACCCTTAGACTAAGTTGCGTCTAAGGGTTTAAACTATATAAGGAGGAAGACAAGAAGATTAGGTTCCTATTACTAAACCAATTAGTCCTTTCTATTAGTAAACTACCACTTAATCTTAGATTAGTAAATAGTAATAAGAAATTAATCCTTATTTAAACCTAACTCTCCTTATTATACAACCTATACCCCTAAGTTTTTATTAACATAGTAAGCCTAGTAGACTTAGGTAGTACTATAATAGTATTTACCAACACAGAGTCTATTATAAGAAAATATAATATTATAACTAAGAAACTATTGGCACCTAGGCCACTATGCCTTATAGATAGCATCCTAACTTTACTTATTACAGACTACTTTACCGCCTAAATATTAATTAGCATCCATACTAAAGCTATACTTTTTCTTATTACTAAACTCTCACCTAGTACCCCAATTATCTTAGGTATACCTTAGCTCTAGAAGCATAAGCCCCACCCTAGCTTTAAAGAGCTTAAGATCTACTTTAACTTAGACTACTACTTTAAAAACTACCTCCTATAGGGAACAGCCAATAGTAGCAGGGATACCCCATGTGGATACTTGGTACTACTAAGCCTAGTGCCTAGGACTATATATAAAGCCCTAATAATAGAAGATGTTCCCAATAAAGGGGAACCTATATAGCTGTAAAGCAACAAGATAGTAGAAAACTAGACTACTCTAGCACTTAAGACTAAAATAATAGGCCAGCTGGCCTTACTAAGACCAAGGAAAAAGATCTACTTTATGCCGCTACTACTAAGAATCTAACGCCAACCCAGACACCCTTTAAACCCTAGCCACCTAGCCCAACACCTAGAACTAAGCTATATGCTATATATGCACACTATAGCCCGCGTTACAGCAAGAACTAGCTAGGAAATTACTAAGACCTAGATAATAGAAACCGCGCCACTATAATGCCTAACCTTATACCTACTCCCCGTACGCCTTATATAAGGCCACCGCCTAAGAACCGCTCCTAAGAGCTAACTAAGACAAGCTAGCCCCACCGTAACATTAAAAGAAGACCAAATACGCCCTAACTTAGACAATATTATAAACGTACGCGCTATAAATTTCGCCTAGTTTTATAAACAAAAAGGTATAAAAGTAATAAGGATCTATATAGCAGAGCTAGTAGAATTAGTAAAATAAGAAAAACGGAAACAATTAATAGATAAACTCCCTACTAAACTAGTTAAAATATCAAACCTAATAAAGGAATCCTTCCGCCACTTAGTTAATGGTAATTATATAATAAAAAAAGCCTATAAGGTCTTCCCTAGTTATTTTTACCATTTCCTTAAGAAAAACCTCTAAACTATAAATACTAAGTTCCTTTACCGCAAAGTTATAGATATAGACGTTAAGAAATTTATAAAAGGCAAACCTGCTCTAACTAGGGATAATATTATATAACGCCTCCTAAGGGAACACAGGCACTATATTAAGGGGGTTCTCTTAAAGAATGCTAATAAGCTCCCACTATATCGCCTATAGGACCATAAAATTAAAATTATGCCAGGAAAGCAGCCCCTGTACTATAAAAACCGCCTACTCTCCCCTACCGAGCTCTAATGCGTTAAGAAATAGATTAATAAGATACTTAATAAAGGCTTTATCTAAGAATTAATATCCCCCACTATAGCCCCGCTCTTACTTACTACTAAGCTAAAAGGAGGGGTAAGGATCTGCCATAACTATAAAGGACTTAATAATATTACTATTAAGAACTAATACCCGCTCCCGCTTATCTATAAGACACTTAATGCCCTACATAGCGCCAAATTCTATACTAAGCTTAATGTTATTGCCGTGTTTAATAGGATCTATATTGCTAAGGGCCATAAATAGCTTATAGTATTTATTACCCGCTTTAGGCTCTATAAGATACTAGTAACCCTATTTAGCCTTTATAATACCCTAGCTATATTCCAGAACTATATTAACTATATTCTTTATAATATACTAGATAACTATTGTATAGTATACCTTAACAATATCCTTATATTTTTTAAAACTTAAGCTAACCATACCAGGCATATTAAGAAGGTAATTTACCGCCTTAGAGCTGCCGGCCTCTAAATTAATATTAGCAAGTTAGAGTTCTATATAATAAAAACAAAGTACCTTAGCTTAATTACCTTAATAGAAGGAATAAGTATAGACCCTAAAAAGGTCTAAGCCTTATAAGCATAGGAGAACCCAACCTTAGTTAAAGAATTATAGCAGTTTCTTAGATTTGTAAACTTTTACCATAGGTTTATCTAAAGTTATTCTACTATTACTATACCTATAATAAAACTCCTAAGAAAGGATATTAGATGGCTATAAGAACCAGAATAAACTAAGTTATTTAAGGCCCTTAAGAGAGCCTTTACTTCAGCACTAGTACTAGCATACTATAACTATATAAAGAAAACAGTGGTAGAGATAGACGTATTAAATTAGGCTTCTAGCGGAGTCCTTTCCTAGTATAATAATAATAGTAAACTAAGACTGGTCGCATTCTTCTCTATAAAGTACTCTACACTAGAGTATAACTACAAGATCTATAATAAAGAACTCTTAGCTATTATTAAGGCTTTAAAGGAATAGTTTCCTAAGCTATAAGGGACTAAGGAGCCGTTTAAAATTATTACTAACTATAAAAACCTATAGACGTTTATAACTACTAAGTAGCTAAACTAATGCTAAGTCCAGTAGGCAGAGTTTCTTTTACAGTTTAACTTTATAATTATATATAGACCTAGCAGTAAAGCTACGCTCCCTAACGCCCTAAGCTAACTACTAGGAATAAAACCTAAGGACGCTAATAATAAACGCCTCCGCCACTAAGCCCAAGTTATTATACCACCCTAGAAAGTTAACCCTATAATCTTAGAAAAATTACTATATAAATCCCATAACTCTAATAATATAGAGTTTATAGCCGCTTTAGACCCTAAAATAGCTAAAAAGTTACTAGATAAGCTAATCTAGTTAGGATACTAGGAGAATAAACTTATAAGAGATATAGTAGCGGCTCTACATAATTGGAAAGCTTATTATTAGCCAAAGAAGATTAGGAAATTACTCTGTTATAATAAGTTAGAATATAGCATCATTAATAAATAAATCTACTTCCACTAATACCTCTTCGTCCCTAATACCCTAGACCTCTACCTAAAAGTTATCTATCACTCTTATAGCAGCGGCCCTGCTAGTTACCCTAGCTAGGTTAAGACTTTTAACCTCTTAAACCAAATGTACTAGTGGCTAGGAATCTCCTAGTTTACGGCTACCTTTATTAAAGACTATACCCTATACTTTTATACTAAGACCCCCTATTCTGCCCCACCTGGTTTCCTAAAGCCATTAAAACTACCCGCTTACCTATAAACCAATATTTTAATTAACTATATTACAACGCTGCCAGTATACTAATGCTATGGTAAGGCATATAAATATATCCTTATTATTATGGACCGCCTAACTAAAATATAATACCTTATTTTAGTAACAGGACTCTTAATAGAGGAGCTAGTTAATAGCTTTATTAATAATATATATAAGCTCCATAGTGCACCAAGCATAATTATCTCCAATTATAGTATATAATTTATTAGTGACTTCTAGCGATAACTAAGTAAACGCCTTAAGACAACCTTATAACTAAGCTTAGCCTAGCACCTAGAAACAGACGGCTAAACCAAAATTATTAACGCTGCTGTAAATAAGTACCTCTATGCTTTTATATGCTTTATATAGGATAACTAGGTTAACTACCTACCACTTACTAAATTTACTATAAATAACTAAGTTAACAAAAGTATAGGCATCTCCCCATTTTTTATAAACTATAGCTTTAACCCTTACCTTAGAATTAAGCCTGCTGGCCTCCGCCTATTAATACTATTAGTATAAGCAAAGAAGGAGTTCTTCTACACAGACTCTATAGCCAACCGCTTTAAGCGGATATTAACATAGCTTAAGGCCCTAGCCTAGATTTCACAGCAACGCTATAAAGATAATGCCAATACCTATAGAGATGAGAGTGCGTTATTCTATAAAGGCGACATAGTTATAGTTAGCTTAGAAAATATAAAGATAAACAGATCTAAGAAGAAATAGGACAACAAATAGGACGGCCTATACCCTATACTTGCAGTATACCAAGGGGCAGTTATAGTAGACCTCCCGGACCACATCTAAGTAAATTAATTCTTCCATATATCTAAGGTCCGCCTCTAGGCTACTAAAGAGATCCCTAGCCAAGCAAATATTAATACTATAGAGTGCTGTAATATATAAGGACAAGTAACAGAGAGAGACAATAACAGCAATATAGAAGATAAATAGGAGTTTAAGAAAATCCTTAATATACACAATAAAGACCCCCAAGGCCTAACTTATAAGATTAAATGGAAATATTATAAGGACATAACCTAGCAGTTAGAAGAGGACCTAAAGGGTTATAAACAAGCTATACAGCGCTTCCATAAGTAATACCCTAAGAAGTTAGGACCCCTAGATTAGGCATAAGATAAAAAAAAGCCATGCTAAGGTTGTAGCTAACCACTATATTAAAAATCTGTGGTGGTTAAGATGTTATGGAACTTTAACCAGCGGTTAAAGTTGTCTAATTGGTTAGAATTCTCGCCAAGAACGCCATGCGCCAACTTTATTTAATAAGCCAACCAATTAGGATTTTTTAATATTTCTATAGCAAAAACAGGTGGTCCCGCGTACTACCTATTTAAAGTTATTTATTTGGTTTGGGGACTAAACCTTCTAAAGAGGGGAGTACTATTACAGCATTAATCTAACGCATACTGTTTCCTACTATTGGCTAGCCCACTACTAGCGCCTTGGCGGCTGGCCCTACTCTTTATACATAATACCCCCTTTTACCCTTCTTCTCTTCTTTATAGCACAACGTAGTTATTCAGTCTACTTTATTGCAGCACTGTGACACTCCTTAACTACCTTCTTAACTACCTCCTTAACCGCCTCCTTAACCGTTCCCCTACCTTTACCCTATAAACACCCTTATTTACCTAAATAATATATAAAATACAAGATATTAGGAACAGAAAAAGACTAGGAGGAAGAAGCAGCTAAATAGGAAAATAGAATTAACCTAATAGAAGTCACTAAGGACAAGCTGACCAACTATATATAATGTAAGATGTACGTATATACGGAGATACACAACTAGCTAGACTTAACACTCTAGGAATTATTCCAGGGAGATTTTAAGGACTTTATAGTTGATATCTTTATACAAATCTACTTATACTGGCTTTAGAAACTATGCGATTGTCTAAATACTAGAGGAGTATAGGTTAACACTAACCATAAATAAGGCAAATTACTTTCTTAATCCTTATACAATATAGCATAAGAAGAAGACCAAACGGAATAGACTAGAGAAGAGATAAATGTTAGCGACTTAGTCAATCGAGGTACGAGCACGGCAAGAAGGTCGCGCAAGCCTATATAATCGGATTGTCTATAAACAAGGATCCAAAGCTAAAGAAAGGAAACAAGAAGAGCGGAAGCACCGCTTAAAGTTATATACAATCTTCTGGTTACGTAATAGCAACTTACCGCAACTTGCCATCACGTAACAGCAGTTTGCGGCAATTTGCCAGTGCTATAACATTCCCCCCCCCAAAAAAAAAGCCTGCCCTTAGGCTTTATATATCCGTATTACCCCCATAGGGCATTCTTATCTTTATACTCCACTGGTAATTTATTATCTTTACTATACTAGCACTCCATCTACTTATCTAAATACTTTAGCGGTCTAGGTTTGTTAGGATAACAGCTATAAAACTCTTATAACTTATAGGGGCTACCTATAAAATTCTATATAGGGTACTAGGTAGGGTCTAGATTATATCCTTTCCAACTTATATAGTACTTTAGTGTTCCTTATACAAGTTTATAGGCCAGTATTTCTTTAATTTCCTATTTATTGTTGCCATTAACTTAAATTAGTAGGGGTAGTTTATTCTTTTATCTAGGTAATAGGTTGTTTGCAGCTTTCTATAGCTTATCTAGTAAGAATTTAGGGTGGACCTTAATTGAATCTAGGAGCTTTACTTTATATAAGTTACCTCTCTTTTTAAGAATCTTATATAGTCCTACTATCTAATAGTCTAGCTTACGGCTAGGCCGTTCTATCTTCTAGTTCTTTATTATAACCCAGACCTTATTACCTACAGTAAAGTCAGGCTTATGTCTATGCTTATTTGCCTACTATTTTATTAATTTTTAGGCCTTTTCTAGGTTTATATAGGCTACTTTCCAGGCTTCTTCTAAGCATTTAGTGTAATGCTAGGCTTCCTTATAAGATAGTTTTTCGCGTATAGTCCGCAGCCCCTTTGTTCTTTCCCAGTTAAAGCTTATATAAGGTAAATACCCTATTTCTAACTGGATGGGTGCAAATCCTATAGAGTTATAGGGTAGGGTGGCCTAGGCGTAGTTTATTAGAGGTAGCAGTTTAGCCTAATTATCCTAAAAGTAGTTAATAAAGGGTTGGAGTCTTTGGTCTAAATACTAGTTTATAATCTCTATCTAGCTGTTTATCTGGAGGTGGTATACTATAGAAAGCTTTAGCTTAATACCTAGGATCTAGGTAAACTTATTCCAAAAAGCTAATATAAACTGTAGGCTATGGTTAGATATAATAGTATCTAGTAGTCCGTAAATTCGGTAGATATAGTGGATATATAGTTAGGCTGCCTCCTTTGCATTAATATTCTTATAATAAGGGATTAAGAATGGGCGCTTACTAAAATGGTTAACTATAACTATAGCCATATTATATCCGTTACAGTCTATAAGTAGCTTATAGAAATCTATAGAGATGTGCTGCTAGGGGCGCTTTAGTATTAGGAGTGGTTTTAACAGTCCTAGGGTCTTATTTTATAGAATTATAGACCTATAGCAGTCGTTATAGTTCCGTATATAGCGATTAATATCTATAACCATTTTAGGCCAGTAGTAGCGGTTGCCGATAATCCTATAGGTCTTATTTTTTTTAAGGTGGGCCGTAAAGACCTGGGTATATGCTTTGGTAATAAGCTAAGTCCATAAGTTCTATTCCTCTACTACTACTAGCCGTTCTTAATACTTAAGTAATCCATTTTTAAGGGACTATAGGCTAGTAACGTCCTTTGCCTTTTTATAGTACTCCTATAGAGAAGGGGCTATATAATTTGCTTATAGTAGCCTATTAATAAGGTTAAGTTCTGTAGCATTAATAGGGCATATCTTGGCCTTTATAGGGTCTGTATTTAGTTCTACCTATATTTAGGGGGTAAGGTACTTTAGTTATAGTAGCATCTGGGTCTATAATATAATCTGTATAGCTATCTAGTTATCTAGGTCTTGTTTGCGCCTTATAAGGGCATCTATATAGTTAGTTGTGCCTAGCCTATATATAATTAGGAAGTGGAACTAAGATAGGATATCTGCCTAGTGTACCTGCCGGGCTATAAGGGCCTTTATTATTATAAAGTATTCTAAGGCCTTATAATCCAAAACCACCTTAATAGGCTTAGGGGTCCCTTCTAGCTGTGTATACTAGTACTAAAAGCTAGAGATAATAGCCAGCATTTCTTTGTTATGGATATAGTAGTTTAGCTTAGCATCTATTATAGTCTTTAAATAGTATACAATAGGGTGCTATTCTCCGTCTAGTTACTTCTAGGAAAAGACACTAGCTATTACACTGTCTAAGGCATTAGTTTCTAGTATTAAGGGCTATTTTAGGTTAAAGTAGGCAAGTAGGGGAGCTAATACTAGCCGTTTCTTAAGCTTATTAAAGGCCTGCCTATATATAGCGTTAAAGTAGAAGGGCTGGTCTTTCTTAGTAAGATAGTTAAGGGGCTAAGCAATCCTGCTATAGTTCTTAATAAAGCGTTAGTAGAAGTTATAGAAACCTAAAAATAATTATACCCCCTTTATAGTCTATGGGGATGTCCACTAGTTAATTATAGCTGTTTTTTCTAGGTTAGCCTTAATTCTATCTATACTAATAATAAACCCTAGGTACTTTATACGCTTAACACTAAATTCCAACTTCTTAATATTGGCCTAGAGACTAGCCTCGTAGAGCTATTATAAAACTTTATAGATATATTCCTAATATTCTAGTTTATTCTTAGAGTAGATAATAATATCGTTTAGGTATACTATGCAGAAGTTATTAAGGTAGTTAAAGAGTACATTATTTATATACCGCTGGTATATAGCTAGTCCGTTAGTTAATCTAAAAGGTAGTACTTTATATTTATATAATCTGTAGTAGGTCTAAAATATAATAAGATTTTTAGATCCTAGGTCCGTTCTAATTTGGTAAAAGGCCTAGCAGATATTAAGCTTTATAAAAATCTTAGCCTTACTTATATAGGCTAGTGTTTCCTTAAGTAAGGGTAGTAGATATTAGTCTTTGCGGGTTATATAGTTTAGTTTATAGTAGTTAATATAAAAACAGAGTCTACTATTAGGCTTTTTTATAAAGAGAATGGGTATGGTAAAGGGGACTTAGCTAGGCTTAATAAAGCCCTTATTAAGGTTGTTAATAAGGTACTACTTAGTAGCCTATAGTTTATTAGTAGATTACTAGCGGAGGGGGCTATAGCTAATTGTAACGGAACCTTATAGCAGGAACTACGGTGGGTTCTATTATTAGGCTAAGTATATAGGTAAGAACAAAACAACAACGTAATAATAACTGGTAGAGTAGTTGCCCAACAAATTAACTCCAATTGTATTCTAAGATTCACTACAAGGAGAGAACTATCTATAGTAGGGACTAAGGTCCTTTAAATACACAACCATACGCCTAAGAAATCCTCTCTTATACGTAAGGTACGTGTTGTCTGTGTTAAACATAATATCCCTCTTATTTAACGCAGTTAACGCGTTTAACACTACGTGACCTTGGTTACTATTTCTCGTTATATAGTTCCACCAGATCTATCCTAGACCGTGCCTATATTAACCAACTAGCTTCCTGCGACTCTTCTCTAAGTAGTTATAATATTATACTTAAAGCGTCCGTAACACTATCTCCCTCCTCTTTATCTTCGTCCTTAAAGATTCCTAACATCTCTAAGTCGTCTACTAGAGGTGTAATGTCCGTTTAATTAGTCTGGTTAATATCCTTACTTATTATGCCTAAAGCTTCTTCTTCTCTTTCCTGGGTTAAGCGTCGCCTTTATACGGTTTCCTCCATACTATCGCTTAGTGAAGTAATGGCGATTCCTTGCTCGAGGTGCGCGAAAGAGGGGTTAGTCTATATTGCGTTAGCAAGTCCTATATCTTAATAACCCTCCTCTTGCTCTAAGTGTACTAAAGCAAACGTTTAATCGTCCTGCGATATTCGCTCTGTCTCTAATGCTAAGTATACGCGTCCTATTACTCTTAACAGTTTTCGAGTTCCCTAAGTAACTTATTATAGGGTCTCATGTTTAATCTACCGCTATAAAGCTTAACAGTAAGCTGGCCTCTACGCTACTTAAGGTTTAACATGCCTTAGAAGAGTCTATACACGTTCTTAAAGCTTAACGTTTAGCTTATGCTTGTCTTTAACGTCTTAAATATGTCCGTAAGAAGGTCCGTTCTAAGAAGTAGAAACTTGTTTAATAGGGTTTATCTAAGCTAGGTAACAAAAGAACTGGCTCTTCTCCTATAAGGGAAATAACTCCAAGTAGCTCGGCAATTGCTCCTCTTAGGTCCCCCTTAGGTGACTTGTTCTTTGGCAATTCTTTTTTATTAATATTACCTAACCTACTTTCTTCTAATACTCCTATACCTTTCCTATAGCGTTTCTTAAGTTGCTTAGTAGTTTCTAGGTAGTCTTACTATAGCCTATCTACTTTACTTTATACTATATTTCGTTATCTACATCCTTATAACTAATAATCTTTAAAACTTGCTATTTATCTTCTTTCTATCCTCTATATATGTCTGCCTTATAGACTAGTGGCTTAATATTCCTATATACTAGCTCTAGTATTGCAACATGTTATATAGGGTAGATTTTCATTTTGGCTAGTAAGTTTAACTTATATATAACCAATAAAATTCTTTGCTTAATTTTAAAAGGTCCTAGTCTAACATAGTCTAATTTCTTACTTAGTCGTCAACTCTTAAAATTTTTATATAGTAGCCACACTTTATCCCCCTCCTTAAGATCTGGTCCCTTAGATCTCTTAGTATTATAGTACCTTTTCATTCATTCTTGTACTAGTTTAGCTGTTTCTTTAAGGTCTATATAAAGATTTATTAACGTCTCCATTCTTTATTTAGCTGTGCTACTCGTCTTTTTTACTTAATATGGCGATAATAATGTTCTTAGCTTATACCCGTAATTCGCCTTAAATAGTAATGTCCCCATTCCTTCTTATAGTGTTGTATTGTATGCAAACTGTATAACTAGTAATAACAATACCCAATTATTCTGTGTGTAATTAATATAGTGCCTTAAATACTGCTCCAGTATCTAGTTTAGTTTTTCCATTTACCCATCTATTTACGGATAATATACTATAGATATTGCTGCGTAAACTCCTTATTCTACCAGAAACACTTTCTAAAATACTATTATAAATCTTAGATCTCTATCTAATATAATCTTATCTAGTGCTCTGTGTCTTGCGAATACTTCCTTTATATAAATTCTAGCGACATCCTCTACTAATATCTCTTTAGTGCATACTATAAAGTATCCCCACTTTATTAGCTTATCCACTATTACTAAAATCGCGTTATAATCTTGTCCTATAATAGGATCTCTTGACTTTGGTAACTTAATAATAAAGTCCTATAATATAACTTCCTATAGTCTTCTTGGTGTCTTAATAGGTTATAGCCCTCCATACGGCTTATACCTTATTAGTTTATTCCTTTAGTAATTTAGATATTCCTTTATAACTTATCTTGCTAGTCCCCAGATTCCTTAAATAATGTACTCCTCTTAAAGTCTTAACACTAAGCCTATAGCTCTGTTATGTCCTTATATTATTCCCTTATAGAATTCCTTAACAAATTCTTCTGTAATAGACTTAGGTATATATATTACTTCTCTGTTTTTATATTACTCTAAGTCTAGATCCTCTACCTATATTTCTTAGATCTTCTATGTCTAATCACTCTCTAGTAATTTATAGATCTAACTTTCTTTAGTTACTATAATCTTTGGATAATTATACCTAATTAATCTATCTTAATCCTTTCGTAATAAAGCTCCCGATAGCTTTTTATTACTTTATAGTTTAGCCCTTCTACTTAGAGCGTCTGCTCGTGTATTATCTATACACTTAGTATGCTAAATTTCGAAATAGTATTCTATAAGCATTTCCGCCCATCTAACCTATCTTTGGTTAAGTTCCTTTGTTATTAGGAATCCTGTAAGGTTCTTATAGTCCATCTTAACTACAAATAGTTTCTCTATACCTTGTAAGAATGCTCTCTATTTCTTAAGTACTGTAACTATACCTAATAACTCCTTGTTATAGATGTTATAGTTTAACTCTAGTAGTATCATCTTTCAACTATAGTATGCCACTAGGTGCCATCCATCTTAATATTTCTATAGGAAGTATGCCCCTAGTGTAAAGTCTAATGCGTCTATTTCTATAACCGTCTCTAGACCTAGTTAATAGATCTTAAGAACTGGCTCCTAGGTAAACAACTCTTTAACTCTCTTAAATAGTTCTTATTATTCCTTTCCCTATACCCATAGTTCTTCTTTCTTTATTAACCGCGTAAATGGCTTAATGTCCTATAACCATTACGCTATAAACCTTCTACAATAATTACAAAACCCTAGGAACGATCTTAATTATATAATATTCTCTAGTTCCTACCAATTCACTATAGCCTCAATCTTCTTTAGATCTATACTAAGTTAGCTTAGTTTAATAATAAATCTAACAAAATCGGTCTTCTAGGTAAAGAACTCGTATTTCTTAATTGCTACTAGCATCTATTCTTCTTATAGTCTCTTTAAGACCCATTTAACGTGTTCTCTATGCTCTTCCTCACTCTCTAAGTAGATAATAATGTCGTTAAGGTATACTATAACAAATTCATCTAGGTGTTCTCCTAACACACTATTAATTCGCTTCTGGAACGTTACTAGTACGTTTATAAGCCCAAATTGTATAACTAATAGCTTATATAGTTCTTCCTTTAACCTAAAGGCTGCCTTCTATTTATCGCCTTCCTTAATCCTAATTTAATAGTACGCCCATCTTAGATCTATCTTTGTAAAGATCTTTACGTTACCTATCCTATCTTAGATTTCGCTAATTAAGGGTAAAAAATACCTATCCTTCCTAATAATACTGTTTAACTGTCTATAGTCTATACACATCCTAAGTTTTCCGTTTTTCTTTAAAATAAATAGTACTGGATATCCTACTAATGACTATAATGGTCTAATATATCCCTTATGTAAGTTCTCCTAAATAAACTCCTTAAGCGCTACTGACTCGGTTTTAGTAAGCTTATAAATTAAAAAGAACTTTAGACTTATTCCCTCTTCTAATTCTATCTTATAATCCTATGCTGTATATTTTAACAGCTTCTTACTTTCTAGTAACCATAACTTTTTACCATACTTATAGTATCTCTTTAGTATATAACTTAAGCCTCACTTAGTCTCTTTATATGTCGCTCCAACTTAGTACCATACCAACTTGGTTTACTGTCGCACTTTACGCCATTATATATCCTTAATATTAACTTGACCTATAACCCAATCGATCTTTAGATTATACTCCTATAACTAAGGCATTCTTAGTATCGCCTTGTCCTGTCCCAACAGTAGGATATTAAAAGACATTCTAACTAGTCTCCCTTTAATAGTTATCTAAATAGGTCCTGTTTTGAGATTAATAATACCTCCTCTATAGGCTATCTAATCTCCTAAAATTGTTATAAGTGGATACGGGTGTTCCTTCTATCTATATAGTAACCCCATTCTTTCCACTGCCTTTAGTAATATGTGGTTCCTAGTTGCTCCACTATCTACTAATACTTTAAACTGCTAATCTTGCCACTTAGCTTTTAAATTTAGGTGTTGTTCTTAAATTCCTTTAAGGGTCTAAGGCTCTAATACTAGTTCCCTTTAGTTCTATACGCCTCCCCTTTTCCTAACTATTGGCTGCTAGATCCTGCCTATACTTAGTCCAACTTTAGCTAATACTTAGTTTATTTCTTTTCCTCTATATACCATAGACAAGTGTTCTCTAGGCACTCCCACTACTATTATCTATCTAGGTATTCTTCTATAAGGAATCTTCCTAGTTAAAGTATTAAGTCTCCTTAACCTTATACTTCTACTGGGTGCTAACTATATATATACTTAGCGTTTCTAAACCGCTTTTCCTCTAGTACCTAATATATCCTTACTAGGTACTTCTAGTTCTTATCTTTAGGTGCTCTATATATATTACACATATTATCCACACAAGCTATCCACAATAGTATATAATACGCTGTATGTTTTGGGTTAACTCTTAGTTTATCTTTATCCTTAAGTTTAAACCTATACCTAGTTAACCTGACTACTGGTATCTCTACTATAGGTACTAAGATTTATCGCTTACTTCTCTAGTCCCTAGATCCTTCTTCTAGGTTCCTTAATATTATAATTAATGCTCCTTTAATATAACTTATACATTTTTCTGTAATGGGTTGGTCTTAAACAACTTTTTTATCTAGCTATATATAAAAGTCTTCCTATTCGTCGTTGTGTCGTTGCCTATACCACTTTCCGTACAGCTGGTTTAGTGTGTATGGTCTATCTATTAGAAAGTACCTTGTTATTACTATATTATAACATCCTTTAGTATATCTTTCTTTAAACCTAGTTAGAATATCTAGATCCTCTTCTTATTCCAGTTTGTCTAACTACTTTACCCTAGGTGTCCCTGCACTTAGCCTATTAGTAACTCTTTACATGGGTGCTCTATCCCTTATATAACCTGGTATAGCTGATCTCTTATCTAGCTTTTGCTCTTGCTATATAATAATTCTTATTCTAAACTTATCCATAGTTTCTTGTTTTCTATGTCTTATAGTTAGATCTTTATAGTCGTCTTGCTTTTTAATCCTGGTATTAACTATTCAATCTTTAGGCTAAACACTATATTTACCTAGAATTACTGACGTTCTTATTTATTCTCTAAACTTGTAGTTCTTAAACTTGCGTCTTATACTTATTCGTTTATTACTAAACTAAGTTACTACCCTTTCCTATTAGTTTTCATCCGTTATGGGTCCTTAAGTATGTCTTATTTTGTCTTAAGAATCTTAAGCTTCTCTTATCTCTTCTTAAGAATCTTAAGCCTATGGCCTTTTGCCTTTATTAAGTGATAAGCTAGTATTAGCAGTTATCTACTTACTTAGTTTCTTTTAAACGTTACTCCTATTGTCTTATAAAGCGATGGAAATTGTATCTAATGGTGTTATAATACCCGTTACTAAACCTTATTCTGTAATGGTCTTAGTCTCTACTTCTGTTTTAACTTCTCTGAGGTCTGTATGCTCCTAGTAAGCTGCCTTTATTGCCTTATTATTGGTAAATGCTTCGCCTTTATTAAACTTATTATCTTTGATATCTGATCTATGAGCTAGTTCGTTAGTTCCTCTAAACTTAGGTAATAATAGCTCCTATAGCTAATAGCTTGCGCCGTACTTAGCGTCCTTATAAATTTAGTATACGTTGTTATAACAATACGTAAAACTATTAATTAAACATTCTTTTGTTTCTTATAGTGCACCATCGTCCCTTTATATATATGTGCTGTCTGCTGGCCTAGTTCCCTTTACCATGTAGTTACTCTAACCACCTCTATAGTCTCTAGCAAAATGACCTTGTTTTCTATAATTTATGCAAGCTCCATCTTTAAACCATTTTTCTTACTATAGAGTCCGCCTAAACGTCTTCTGCTGCTAAGATCCCTGGTTTAGCCTCTGCTCCTAGGCCCTTTAATTACTTAATCCTTAACCTCTAGGTTTCCATAGTTTCTTTTCCCATCTTTGGGTTTCTTTAGTACCGCTTAGGTCCATTGGCTCTACGCCATTCTATAGTTTTTAACTCTATATCTGTCGTTACGTACTCTGCGCCTTATATAACTATAGAACTCTGTCTTGCCCTCTCTTAGCTTATTCCCTTTAATAGATTCTATTATTAATCTTTATTAACTAATCTATTAACTCTCTTAGAGTATCCGTATCTTCCATTAGGATAATTACGTCCTAGACTTTAGCCTTAAGTCCCTATTTATACTGTGCCATAAGCACCCTATTATTCCACTTAACCTACATAGCTAGTGTTTAAAACTGTGTTGTATACTTAATTACTAAAGTACGTTGTACTAAGTTTTAAAGCTTTCGTTCCGCTATAGTTATGGCCTCCAGGTCTCTAAATATTTGCGTTAGTCGCTTTACAAACCCATTCTAACTAGTAAATATATACCGTACGTCCTGGTTAGTAGTTGTTATGCCATTAGCCTATATTTCCGTAAGATACAGCTCAAATTACTTAAGTGCCCTCCCTATTAGGAACAATCCTGTATAGGCTACTTAGTCTAACAATATTACTAACTTCGCTCCTTCCTATACTACCTTAAAGTGCATTTGCGTAAGAAATCCCTTAAGCTTCGACTTCTCTCCTAAGAATTATTCAATTAAAGGTAACTTAATCTTTACTACTTTGATTCCATTAATGCGTTCTTTAAGTATCCTATTATTGTCTTATAAGTAATTAACCATTTCCTATAACTAACCTCGCGTAACCACTTGAGAATCCCTATTATCTATACTAGTATTACCTGGCCCTGAGGTTATGGCTGCCGTTAACGCCGTTATAACTAGTGCTGCTCTTGGTGGCATATTATTCAATCTTGTTTAAATACCGTAATCTTAGTAGTGAATGTGTAACGGAACCTTGTAGCAGAAACTACGGTGGGTTCTATTATTAGGCTGGGTATATAGGTAAGAATAAAACAACAATATAATAATAACTGGTGGAGTGGTTGCCTAACAGATTAACTCCAATTATATTCTAAGATTTACTACAAGGAGAGAACTATCTACGGTAGGGACTAAGGTCCTTTAAATACACAACCATACGCCTAAGAAATCCTCTCTTGTACATAAGGTACGTGTTGTCTGTGTTAAACATAACATCCCTCTTATTTAACGCAGTTAACGCGTTCAACACTACGTGACCTCGGTTACTATTCCTCGTTACATGGTTCTACTAGATCCATCCTGGACTATACCTATATTAACCAACTAGCTTCCTACGACTCTTCTCTAAGTAGTCGTAACATCGTACTTAAAGCGTCCGTAACACTAATGGTATTTTCTTTGTCTGGCTTAATTTTAATCTTATAGTTATATAGTTAGTAAGGCGGGAGTATATTAAATGCTGCCTTAGAGAATATATCCTTAAATTCCTAGTATTAGCAGGGTAGTTTCTATTCTACCAGCTCCTTATCTATAAGCTTACTTTCCCCTCTAAGCTGGTTATAGGCTAGGGCTTCCTTGTCTTTAATTATCTAGTTAATTTTATATAAGCTAGTTATAAAGGCAATGGTATTAGGCCGTTTTAAGTTCTGGTAGAACTCTATAGCACTAATATAGCAGATATTAACTAGTAGGAGGTTTATAGATTTCTTTACAGACGTTCTATAGACCATATTTTGCGGTAGAGGGATTATAACCCTCCTTAGCTCTTATTCTATCTTCTATAAGTTATCCTTCTAGTCTATACATTTAGTATAGCATTTAATATTCCTTGCTGCTCTTTATAGCTATATAGGGCCTAAGCCAGCTAGCTTATTACTAACTTCCTAGGTTTCTAGTGCTGGTGGTACGATATTAGTAGTCTAGGGGCAGTGTAGTATACGGACCCGTTGCAGATTAAGCTGTATATCTTTTTTAAAGGCCTGGTCTCTATGCATAGCATTGGCCTAGTAGACAGTGTCTATCTATAGCTATATAAGATTTTTTATTATAATGCTAATTTTCTTTATAAAAGAAGGTATTAGAGGTAGGATTTTGGGCCAGATAAGCTGTCTACTCCATATATTAGGCTATAAGCCTAGATAGGCTAGCCATTTTCTTTTTAAGATTATATTATAGCTTCCTAGGTCCGTAATAAGAAAGGGGATATTATACTGCCTTTATCCATCTATATAGAGGTAAATCTGCAAGATAGTTATAATGGGTAGTCCTATTTGTCTATTATACCCATAAATAGGAATTAGTTTAGGCAGTTCTTTAAGGGGTGCATTTAAAAAGTCAGCTAGCTTTACAGCATACTATATATCTATTAAGGCAAAGGCATTTGCTCTAAAGTTAGCTAAAGCAGAGGTTAAAACTTAATATCTATTATAGAATAAAGTATAAGGGATAGTGTAGCTTCTTCCACTAACTAGCTGACCTAGATTAATATATAACATATTAATTCCTTTTAACCCTAGAGAGGAGTCTTACTTTAGGGTTCCTCTTTTTCTAACTGTATATTATTCTCTTAAATTAACAGGACCTTATTTATCTTTGCCGCTATTAGGCAGTCTTTTATAAAGTGGTCTTTTTAGCCATATAAAAAGTAGGCTCCTTAATTACTAAGGGCCTATCTTTAGGAGTTGCTATATATAGGTTAAGTATTTGCCGGACCTATAGTGGGGCTAGCTATATAGCTAGCTGCTAGGTTAATAGCAGGCGGTATAGTTAGTGCTGTAGGGGTTGCAGGTCTTGCTAGGGCGCTATGGCCCATTCTTGTAGTACTTATATTCTAGTTAGTGGAGCTTCTAGTCTTATACCGCTTAGTATATGCCTTAATTTAGTAGAGGCCCTAGTTAATGGCTAGGCACTAGTTTATAAGTTCCTTTAGTATTTATATAGTAGTATAAACCGGTAGTATGGCGCGCTATAGGTCTAGGATAAGCTTGTTAAAGAGGTCTAGCATTAAATCTTCCTAGGGGATTTAAGCCTGTCCGGCTAGGTATAGAAAGTAGGTCTAGAAGACCAAAAAGGTCTCTGTCGTTTTTATATTAAGGGCTTTATAGTTAAGATAGACGTTTTGTATCTTAAAGGGGTCCTTATAAATAGAAGATAGGTAGTTAATTATCTCTTCTCTAGAGAGGAAGGGGTCTGCTAAGTCCTAGGCATATTGCGGATGTAGATGCGTCTATGCGTCCCCGCCAGTACGGCCGAAAACATAGGCCATTTTAGCTTAGGTAGTAGGGAAGTAGTCTATATTAACTTTAAGCTTATCTTACAGTTAAAGCTTCCAATTGTTAAATATAGGGTTAGTTCCATCTATAAGCAATAGGGGGTCTATAACCTTTACGGACCGCGATAATACTAATACTGTATATTAGGCTAGGGCCTTAAGGACTATAGCAAGTCTCTAGGTGTTTAATAACTCCTTACTAAGTATAGGGGTATCTCTAGTTTTAAGCAGCTCTTAAAGCCGCTTAATTTTGGCATTAGCTGCTATAAGCTTTTCCTAGGGGGTTGAGACAGCAACTGTTTCACTATTAGAGGTATTTATAGGTCCTATAGCGGCTTTGCTAACTGCTATATTTCTTGGCATGGTGGTAGGGGTAATTTCTAGGGTTTGTTTGTTTCCTAGGGGTTCTAGTCCATACGTGTCCTATTCTTAGGTTTCGCGTTCTGTTTATATTCTTTTAGTTCTTAGGGGTTTATCCTGTCCTTATGGTCCTAGTAATGTCCTTAGGGTCCTATTTTATGTCCTTATCCTATTTATGGCCTTATAGATATATTTAAGTTCCTTCTTAGGAAAGAAGAGTAGTAATAAGCTTTGGATAATATTAGTGACTTGGTTAATTAAGGTATAAGCACAGCAAAAAGGTCGCGCAAGCCTGTATAATTGGATTATCTATAAACGAGGATCTAAAGCTAAAGAAAGGAAATAAGAAGAGCGGAAGCACCGCTCGAAGTTATATACAATCTTCTGGTCACGTGATGGCAACTTGCCGCAACTTGCCATCACGTGACGGCAGTTTGCGGCAATTTGCCAATGCCGTAACAATAAACGCACTTAAGAAAAAGTTTAATACTAGTATTAAGTTAAGAAGTATCTAGTATTATAAGACATATGGAACTCTAGAAGAATAACAGCAAGATGTTCCTTAGTGCCTATGCTTTCCACTATACCTTAATCTATAATTACCTCTACCTTTATACCATCTATTACGCCTTAACCTGCAATAATAATACAGCAACTCTATAAACAACCTACGGACAAGAAGAACCGCCCTATCACTATAACTGGCTATAGAAAGGAAATTATAAATATAGCCAAGATATACATAAAGAAGCAGAAATACGGTGGCATAAATAAAAGCCTTAACTACAAATTAACAATATTCTATAACATCTATAATTAAGCGGACATACTCCAAGAAGCCTACCTTAAGGCATTCCCTACTATATTAAAAGGACTAGCTCTAGACCACTTCTATATAAACCAACTATCCCACCTATTATTCGCCAAAGCTTATAAGCACCTTTAGAATTTCTTTAAAGAACTAGGATTTTAATGTAAGAACCTAGACAAGTGGAATACTATTATACTTATAACAGTAATGGCAGAAAATATAGATAAGTCTACAAGCGAATACCTCTAATTGCTAATTTATAGACTTTATTAACTATAGCATGACCTTAGACCTACCTTATAAACCATGGACTTCCTTTATAACAAAATCGTCACTTCTTGCCAGGGAATACTAGTATATAGATATGCAGTCTCTGACCCACTGGATAACCTTAAAGCCCTTATTGATAAACTTTAATTGCCTATTATAGTATATAAAAAAGAGCATGCAGAGAAGATATAAGCTTTCTTTATAGACCAACAATTCTATAGAAGAGATAATAACTATAACTATAACAACCGCAATAACTGTAGCAGCCCCCTATATAACCGCAACCGATAGAAACTATGTTGCTTTGTATGTAACAAGGAAGAATATTACTTATGGAAATATACCAAGGAGGAGTAAGAAGAGTTTAAGACTAAGTTTAGAAATAAGTTTAAGGACCGCTTCTAGGAGTAAATGAAGTAATATATTATAGACTATAAAGGCAATAACAATGAGGACAATAATAAGGATGATGAGATTACTAACGCATTTAACGCTCTGGTAATTAATATGGACCCTAATACTCTACTAAATAAGGACAACTAGGCTATAGTATACTACACTTTATATAATAAGATTAAACTAGATAATATAACCGCTATAGCTTTAGAACTGGCTAACAGAGCTTATAGCTACGTAGTCACAACCATTAATACCATAATAGATGCATTTACTACTAACACAGACCTATTTATGTATAATATAACCTCACGCTACACCTTAATAAAGTTTATAGGTGTAATAATGAACACTAGAGCCTCTAAATGTTCTATAGTAGGATATAGTTAGTTTCTTACACTTTAGAAGATTAATAAAGTATAGTTAAATAAGTCCATAAGAGGCATAGTTAGCATATAGTTTGGAGTAGGTTCTACATCCTCTATTAGTTCTATTAAGATAGATACACCAATAGATATAATAGAGTTCCATATTGTTAAAGTTAATAACCCTTTCCTACTTTGCCTAGCAGATATGGACAACTTATAAGTGTACTTTAACAACCTAAAGAATGTCCTAATAACCCCCTTAAGGACTATACTAGTTATACGCCAATTCAGACACCCGTTTCTACTATGGGATACCTTATTATATGTGTTTATTATAAAGTCTTTTAACCAAAACCTATGCTACTTAACTAATATAGAATTGCGACGCCTATACTAACGCTTTAGACACCTGTTAGTAGAGCAACTTAAAAGAATATTGGACCGCGCTAGCTATAAAAACGATGCTAATTAAAAAACACTTAAGCATATCACCTGCTACTGCTTGTACTGTTAAAAGCATAGAAAGTCACTAGGCAGATTTAGATTTACCTTAAAGGACAACATTAATTTAACTACTGTATTATTGTTAATATTATATATATTAACAGCAAGCCTATACTTTATATTATTAATAAAGGCACCTAATTTTAAATAGGCAGATAGCTATAGAATATTAGCGCTAAGTATATATGGGATATATTATAAGTGTACTAGATTAACACATACCTAGGCCCCCTAAATGTAATTGCATATAACGCAGGAAAGAACTTTATTAGTAGAGAGTTTAAGCAATATATAGTTAACATAGGCACTACTATAAAGAGTGTACCGGTTAAAGCTTATAACTTAATTAGCATAGTAGAGCGTTACCACAGCCCCTTGCAATATATATACCATATTATTACTTCTAAGATACTAGGAATTAACAAGGATATGGCACTATAAATGGCCTTTAAAGCAATTAATGATTCCATAAAACCAGACAGCCTAATACCCATACTATTAGTATTTGGAGCGTACCCCTAAATAATAGAGTCTAATGTACCTTTACCTATAGTGACACAGTGTGCGATTGCATTTAAGAAAGCTATAGAGGAAGTAAAGAAGATATAAGCAGAGCGCTAGGTCATAGATGCACTTAATATGTGTAATAGCCCTAGCACTACCGCAATTCATAATCTACCCCTTAACTCTTTAGTACTGGTCTAAAGAGAAGGCAATATAGGATAACCTAGATACTGGGTAAGACTATACAACCTACCTAGCAGCCCTACAAAGTTCCGCAGTACTGTTGTTAAACCGTACTTAATAGACACTAGAAATATTCACGTTAAAGACATTTAAGATAACAGCACCTAAGTTAACAATATTTAAGTTAATAAAACTGCCTATATATGCGAACCGTCTACAGAAACCATCTCTATATAGAAACCATCCCTTACTAAAACTGGAGAAGCATAACCACTTTACTAAGGAAGAGGAAGACCCCGTAAGTATCCCCTTTATATTAATACTGCTAACATTACTGTATTCCTGCAAGAGGATAGCAACTATAAGTAGTTTAAAATGTCCTGTTAAAAGGAAATCACAGGACTAATTAAAAAGGGCGTATTTAAGATAATTAACCCTTAGGACATACCCGTAGGAGTTAGAATCTTTAACTTATAATTTATAGATAAGATTAAGAACCCTAGTACTGACAAAGCCTTTAAGAAATTAAGACTTATTGTCTAAGCATACAATAATCTTAAAAAGGGTATTATACTAACCTAGTTACCTACTATTTAACAAGTCAGCTAATGCCTTATTCTATATATTATAGCAATACTACAAGGCAATAGCACACAGTTATACCTATAAGATATCTCTTAGGCGTATATCTAATCTCTTATAAAGCTGAATTAAGACTTTTATATCTAACTACCTTATAAGTTAGGAAGCTAACTAGGCATCAGAAAGAACTTAATCCTAAAGGTAATTAAGCCTTTATATAGTGTTCCAGAAGTAGGCAATTACTAGTTTATAACCTACTATAATTATTATATTAAGGAATTGGATATAAACTTATTAATATATAACCTGTGCCTCTTATAGAGCAACACTCCCAACTACTTTAGCATTATTAGCCTTTAAACTAATAACACTCTATTCCTAGCTAATACTACCTTTATAGACACGGAGCAATAATATTTAGAAAAGGCTTAATTTCTTGCAAAAGAACGCGAGCAACTTACGGTTAAGTAGTTACTTAAATTTAATAGATGCATTATTTAACTCTCTTAGGAAGGCAATATTATAATAACCTAGGAACACTAGTACAAGAACCTAAATATAGTCCACCTTGGTAAAATAGCTATAACTATAAGCTTAAGAGGCATTGTTTGTAATGCACTAACTATAAAGGAATAATATATTACGCAACGCGCAAGAGGTGCGTATATTGCCTCTATATATTAACTAGAAGCTTTATTTAATCTCTCTTTTACTGCCTAGGTAATTAACCCTAAGAAGGAAGATGTTACAGTACTTAATAAACAACTATAATTGCAGATTGATAATCCAATAAGAGGCCTTACATTTGTTAAATTGGACATTAATATATTACGCCTACTTACCTTTACTAATGCCTTATTTGCCAATAATAAGGACCTCTCGTTATAAATAGGATATATACTAATATTAAAGGACACGTTATATAAGGCTAATATTATTTACTGGTTATTAATTAAGTACAAGAGAGCTACTAGAAGCGTACTAGCCTTAGAACTCTACACAATGGCCTATAGATTTAATATTAGCGCCGCAATTAAGTCAACCGTTAAACAACTCCTATAGATTAAACTCCTACTTATACTTTATACTAACTTAAAATCACTCTATAAATGTCTTGTTAAGCTAGGCACTATACAAGAGAAATGTCTTATAATAGACGTTATGTGTCTCTATTAGTTATATAAGTATAAAGAGATTACAGAAGCTAAGTAGATTAATGGTAATAGCAACCCTACTAACTTAATAACTAAGAGCAAGGCATCTACGGCTCTTAAAAAGTTAATTAATACTAATTACTTAGAACTATAGACTATGGAGTGGGTTAAATAAACGAACTAAGATTTGGCATAGCGTTGTAATAGTGCTATATTCTACGGACCCTAAATTTAACCAGCCAATTAGGATTTTCTATGCCCGGCATGGAAAATCGCTATTGGCTCACTTACCACTAGCGCCTTGGCAACCCTTGCGACATGTCCGCTTACTACTCCTATCAATTCTCCTTCTTCTCCTTAACTTAGTATCTTTATTAAATAGCAATTGTCATAGGACACCCCCGTAACACCTTATATGCGTCCACCTATTTCCACTAACTTAGCAATTAGAGACTAACCGCGAGACGGCAACCTAATGACAATTTAACGGCAATCTACGGCATTCTGCCATATTCTGCCAAGTCCACTAAGTCCTGCCAAGCTCTGCCAGGACCACTACTCGAATCCTATTCTGCGAAGAAGCTATTATGTATTACAGACAGAAGAGCTAGTTATTGCGTATACGCTACGAATAACGGGAATAGTACAATTTGGTTTCCTTTAGAGTTGCTCCAGTGTCGGTAGATATTCGTTTCGTATATCACGTGCATAAAGCACGTAATCTACGCGACGCGCATATGTATCATCAAGACGTGTAGATAGAACGACAAGAATCCAACTACACACTGCACTGCACGTATATTACGTCTATTGCACTGTGTTAAAGCATACCAACAGTAATTATATTGTTTAATTAATATCGGCAGCCTACCTTCTACTTATTAACGGCCTTAATATGGTACACAAACGGCTTTAAGCACTTAAGAAAATACTAGCCCCTACTACCTTAGGTTAAAAGTATAACGTCCTTAATTAATATACGGCTCTAAAAGCCTATAATAAAAAGCAGAGCATTAATAAATAGTTAAATAGTTGGAGGAACGTCTATAAGCTAGTAGAGTAATTGAAGCTACCAGACGTCTAGGGATTTAGACCACACTATAATTTTATATAAGCAATTAAACCTATCTCCTTTAGCTTTTCAGGAGCACTAAAAGTAGATCTTATTTAAAAAGAATAGAAGGATAAAGAGGCCCCATCTATTATTGATCTTATTGAAGAATTTAAGGAGCACTACCGCATGTAGCAAGCATTATCTTCTTCTACCTCGCCTGCTAATAACTCTGCATTTGCAACCCTTGAAAACAATTTAAATTCCAATTCTAATTTAGACTCTAATAGGAATTCCAATTCCAATAGCAATTTAAATTTAAATTTAAGATGGTATAAGGAATGCATATACGGTCTTATACATTAATTTAACAACTGCTATTATATTACTAAATATAAGCGCCCTTAAGGATGGAGACTAAGGGCAGATATCTAGAAGAAGGTAGATAAAACAATCTTATCTATACCTTGGATTAAACGTATTATTAACTGTATCTAAAAAAGAGAATAGGAAGTAAAGGAGAGTAATTAGAAGAACACAGAATTTATAATTAATTTTAATTCTAAAACCCTAGCTTCTACCAAACTAACTAGCTATGCTGCTGTTTTTAGTACTAGTTATATCCTATTTAAACTCTAGAATACCTAGATAATTAACCCTAGTGTAGATACCCATATCTGTAATAATAAAGAGGACTTTACCTTCTCCTACCTAGTAGTAGAAGACAACTACCTAATTACTGGCGGAAATTTTAAGAAATTTTAAGCCTATAGAACAGTAACTATTACTGTTAATACACCTACTGGAAAGTTAAAAATAAAGCTATCCTATATAGCACTAGTACCCACTATATTTATAAATATTATAGCACTCTTAAGAGCTACTAATAATAATATCTATTTTAACTTAGGATAAAACTTACTTTACTGTCTAGTAACTGGCGAAATAGTATGCTATGCGAAATAACTAGGGGGCTACTAGGCACTAATACATAGAGAGCCTACGTCTATAAATACCCTAGACTTAACTTAATTAACATTCTTAACCTCTAAGAGGTATTAGCTAAGCCATATAGCCTATAAACCAATTGGAGCTATAGCTATAAGATAGTATAAAATACTTAGCCATATAAGACCTAATGCTATTAAGCAGCTTCCTAAGTACGTTATTGGCGTAGAGCTAACCAAATTAACTACCAAATAAGCATCGCTTAAAATTAAATGTAAAACTTGCTTATTAGTAAAGCATATATAGCAGATCTCTTAAAGAGGAGAACATAAATTTCTAGCCACTTAACCATTTAAACGGCTAGTATTTAATATTATCTACCTTAGAGTACTAGGATATAACAGCAATAGATATATTATGCATTTCTATTATATGCATTCTAAATTTAACTTTATATTTACTTCTAAGAATAAGGATAAAGCTACTATTCTACCTACTATTTATAAGACTTACCGCTTAATTAAAACACAATTCTACTAAGATATTGTCTTCTTCTAAAGCAATAATAAATAAGTATTTAGATAAATGGAAGACACCCTATAAGTATAGTATGCAGATAAGGGCATTACCTTTAAATGCCAAGTACTATATACTAAGGAACAAAATAGTAGAGCTAAAAGCATCCTTACCCCTATCTCTAGGACTAAAGGCTTTTCTTACTGCTAGCTATGCCCTTAATTAAACGCTAAATAAGCAACTAGGGTGGAAAACTCCGTATAAGATTGCCTATGGTAAGCTGCTATTACCTACCTATATGCACGAATATAGTTGTAAGACCTATATGCTAAACAAGTAAGTTAAAAAGGGAGATAAACTAGCTCCTTATGCATTAATTGGACACCTGGTTGGCTATAATTTAACCAATATCTACTAAATCTGAATTTTAAGTCTTTATAAAGTTATTTAAATTAAAGACGTTATATTTAACAAAACCTTATTCTATAACCCTAAGGGTTAGAATATTAACTACCTGCTAAGGAAAGTATTAGAAGACACTATTTAGACAATTAGTCTACCAGAACCTCTCTATAAGGACAAATCTAAGGATAAATCTATCTTATATAGACCTACCTTAAATATAGATTAAATGACTATATTAAGCAACTTAGTAGAGCTTCCTATAAAGGACATTAAACAGCTATTAACTCCTAGCAGAATAGTATCTCTAGATTTACTAGAAGCAAATACTATACTAGGAGGACTTTAAGATAATATCCTGGATATAATTAAAACAGGTTTTACCTAGCTAAGTAGTTTACTAGAACCATTAAATATAGCTCTATAAGCTAATAAAGTCTTAGCCAATCCTTCTGCTAACCTTATCCTACTAAAAGGTTTTAAACAAATTTAATATTAAGTGTATATAGTAGCATTAGCTAATCTATCTACCCTATCTAGTTACTACGCTGGCTTTACTATAGGATTAGTAAAGGATATTAACTAAACTAGATCCTTATCTTTATATTAGGATAATCTTCCTCCTAAACTAAAGAATTTAAAAGAGCTAAAAAAGTATCCTTTAACTACCGGCTTTTAAAAAGCTATAGAAAAAGAATATAACAACCTAAAACGCCAAGGAATATTTAAAACTGTACTAAAGGAAGAAGCAACTAACAACTAGATCCTTCCGCTAAAATAGGTCTTTAAATATAAGTTTAATAGTAACGGCTACCTTTAAAAGCTAAAAGCTTAACTATATATCTATAGAGACCTATAGATTACTAAAGAAGAGACCTATATAGCAACCCTAGCTGCTTAAATATTTTATGCCCTTATAGCTATAGCAGCCGCATTTAATTTAGAGATTTAATAGTATTGTGACGGTGCTAGAGCGCGTCACCTGCTACTTTGCCGTTTCCTAGGCAATTTGCCGTTTTCTGGGCAATCTGCCAAATCCTACCATATTCTGCCAAGTTGCTATTAGCTCGCTTGCTACTAGCGCCTTAATAACCTTTTATATCTTACTAGTCTCTACCAGTCTTCTTCTTCTCCTTAGCTTAGTATTCTTATATAGTAGCAATCTAAAAGCTTTGGTTTAGAAGCATTTATATAAGCCTATTATATTATACTAAGCTCTCCCTACATTGCCTAGGAAGGCCTTAATAATATCCCATCCTAAAAAGAAGACCTTCGTCTACAATAACGCGTTAACACATTATACTCAGATATTAAAAAACTTATACTACTACGCCTAAGAAGGCCCTAACAATATCCCAATTTATAGGCCAGACTATACTTAACCTGCATACCCAAAAGAACCCTAGAATTAAAACTAAATTATACAATTCTAACGAACCTTAGGAAGTCGATAATAGCATCTAAAGCAAGCTTATCTAAAAGATCTGCCTCTACCTAAGAGGAACACGAGATCTAGTTAGGATTAGAAATTAAAGATAATAACAACGTTATAAATATATATAAGCAGATTTGTGCCCTTGCAGCTAATTAGAAGGTTAATTATCTCTAAGCCTAAAGTATATAAGAGACTCTAAAGGAGATCCTAAAAAGCCTTACTGCCCTATAAAACAGCCCAGCCTCCCCTTTATAAAGTGTTAGTTAACCTATTTACTTAACCAAATGCGATATACTAAAAAGTATGGATATAATAACAAAGTAATTAAAGTCTATTAAGCTCCCTAACCCCCTACCATTATTAGATGGCATAGACCTAACCTTTAAAAACTAAAGAATCTAGGTGCAAGGAAAGCTTTATATTAACTATAACTATTTCCCCTCTAAAGAAGCTAAAATACTCTACCTCTTTAGTTAAACTATTAGGGATGCCTAATAACGCCTTTAGGCTAAGTTTAAGGACGAGTTACCTATTTAGTTTATATCTATTAATAAGATAATATAGCACCTAGCTACTATCTATGTTAATCTAAATAAAGTACAGGATGCCTATTATAACTATAATCGCCTAATAATAAAACTAAACTAATCCTGTACCAAGTTCTAGACTTAATTCTTACACCTAGTAGGCGAAGGCTAGGTTCCCCCTAGGAACTACTATTTAGACCTATATAACAAGCTAACAGTCCGACTATAGGAGAAGATTGCGGTAGCCTTAGATAACCTATCAACCTACTAAAGACTTATAGCCTAATATTTATTACTGGATTTAGAACTAAAACGAATTAATGCTTATTCTAACCAACTAAAGAAGTTCTATAGTAACTAGAACCTATCTATTACGCTAATAGGAGCTAGCGTTAGAAGATAAACCATAACCGCCCTTATACTAAAAGCGGTTATAACTACCTATTTACAAGCCTTGTCTAAATCGCTATATACTATACCTTTAGCTAATGCTTGCTATAATACCCTAATTAACCCTACCACGGTCACGTGCTTTAATTGTAGAAAGAATAGTTACTTTACTACATCCTGCCCGGAGCTAAAGGATATAGGTAATATTAAGGAGATAGAGGAAGAAGAAATATCTAATAAGTTAAAAAAAAGAACCCTAGGGAAAGACTCCCCCCTAGGGTATCCTATTAATCTTAAAGAGATTAATCTAAGTTAGCTAATAGGTGGCAAATACTTTACGGTTCTATATATAGTATCTTAAAATGGATATAGAGTTAATATAACTGCCCTTATTAACACTAGAGCAAATAGCTTTGCCTTTATAAATACTGCTTATGCGAATAACGTTACTAAGTTCTTAAATATAAATACTACCTAACTAGAGAAGCCTATTTAAGTAAAAGGCTATAACGGCCAAGCTAGTAAGCCAGTTGCCCATATTTTAAAGCTATATATCGCCATTAATAGATAATGCTAGTTTAGTATCCTATTCTATATCCTAGACCTAGGGTCCCATAATATAATCCTTAGCCAAAAATAAATGTTCTACTTTAATATTTAGCTAAACATTTAATAAAGATGGTTTATCTAGCCAGAGAATAGACCAAAGTTACCCTCCTTTATTAGAGAAATCTATACTAACTATAAGACATTAGCTGTGAAGGCTAACCCTATTTACTAGTAGGATATTAGGGACCGCAACCTAGCCTTTACTTAAGAAGATGCCCGCCGTAAGGCCGATAAGAACCCTATACTAATAAGGATACTCCCCTAAAGGACTATAGTTAAGGAGGACTCTACTTATAGAAGTAAAATAGATAGTAATATAGATAACTTCCAAATTGCGGAGATCTAGCTAATAGGGAAGAGAACATACTAATAGGATATAAAGGATAACCTTTAGAAGATGTAATAAGAGCTAAAAGGAGTAAAGACAATACTAATACGCTAAAGGCCCCTAAGGCCGCAGACATCCCTACTATTACATAACCCCCCTATAGTAGACATTGCGGCAATTAGCGCCATAGGTTTTTACTTTAATATATATTAGAAGGATAATAAGGTCTTTATAACTAGCTTATATAAAATTAACTAGATTATTAACAAGAAGGAAGAAGGGCTAGTAGAGGAAACTAACAAGGAGCTAGTTAAGCGCCTTCTCCCTACATACCTCTTAGACCATAGAGACGCGTTCTTAAAAGCAGCCTTGAATATGCTGCCCTATACTAAACCTATAATTATAAGATTTAACTAGAGGCCAATAATTCTCTAGGCTATAGCCCCCTTTACTAGTAAACCATGGAGGAACTAAAAGCAACTAAGTAGTACTTAATTAACAACCTCCATAAAGGGTTTATTAAGCCAAGTTAGGCCCCTTTTACTTCCCCTATCCTATTTATAAAGAAACTTAATAAAGGCATCCGCTTCTGCATTAACTATTAGAAACTAAACGCTATTACTTAGAAAGATTATTACCCTCTCCCCCTAATTAATAAGACCCTTATATATCTAAGCCAAACTAAAATCTTTACTAAGCTTAATATCCGCCAAGCTTTTTACTAAATTAGGATAGACCCTATATTAGAGAATCTAATGATGTTCTATACCCGCTACAGTTCTTATAAATATAAAGTTCTTCCTTTTAGACTAATAAATGGGCCAGCTACGTACCAATAGTATATAAATAATGTTCTTTTTAACTACCTTAATAAATTCTATATGGTATACCTAGACAACATTATTATATACTTGGATAATAAACTTAAGCACTAAGTTCATGTTAAAAAGGTCCTAGAGAGACTGCGAAATATAGGCCTATAAGTTAATATTAAGAAATGCGAATTTGGAGTAAAAAGAATAAAGTACCTTAAGTTTATCGTTAGCATAAAAGGAATTAAAGTTAACCCTAAGAAGGTAGAGGTAATACGCAACTAGAAACCCCTTATACTATAAAAGGCATCCAGTCCTTTCTTAGCTTCTATAATTTCTACTATTAGTTTATCTATAATTATGGGGTTATAGCTAAGCCTCTTATGCAACTAACTAAGAATAATACGCCTTTTGTTTTTAACGACAGCTATATAGAAGCCTTTAAGCAGTTAAAAAACCAACTTATCTCCTCTTTAATTCTTTATTACTATGACTTAGACCTAGAATTAATGCTAGAAACGGACGCGTTTAATAAAGTAGTAGTAGGTGTTCTCTTATAGCTATACCTAGATGGCAAGTAGTACCCTATTGTATTATTCTTAAAGATAATGGCCCTAGTAAAGTGTAACTACAAGGTACACAACAAGGAAATGCTGGCTATTATATAATTATTGTCCTAATAGCGCGCAGAGCTTAGAAGCATAGACTCTTAGATTAAAGTCTATACTAATTATAAAGCCTTTAAGTATTTTATAATAATAAAGCAGCTTACTAGTTAATAGGCTAGGTAGGCTAAAATACTCTCCTAATTCTTCTTTATAATTATATACTGCCCTAATAGGCAAAATTCTAAAGCTAATGCCTTTACCTAGAGAGAATAGGACGTGGAACCACAGGATAAGCTAAAGGCTTAGTACTAGACACATACCCTCCTCCGCCCCAAATAGCTTAACTTATATATCCTTAAGGAACTAAGCTCTAAATAGAATAAGCTGGCGCCTATAAAAGGAGAGATCCTAAATAAACTAATAGGACTAATTAACCGCATCCTAATCGCAAACCATATAGCTAAATCCCTAAAAGCCCTCTGCGACTAAGCTATAAAAGGCAACCCTAATTTAGAAATGGAAGACAGACTGCTCTTATACTAAGAACGGCTTATAGTTCCAGATGTTAATAACCTACAAACGGAGCTAATCTGTAAAGCCTACTATTAAGTCTCTATGGCGCACCCTGGTTAAAACAAGACCTACTAACTATTAGCGCCTTACTACTACTAGCAAGGGCTCCTGTCTAATATAAAATGATTTATTAGGAATTATTATCCTTGCAAACAGGCAGATACCCCCAGGGATTAAACCCCTAAATAGTTATAACCACTACTAGTTTCTAAACGCCCTTAGCAGCATATTATAATGGACTTTAAACTATTCCTAAAGGACAAATATGGCTATAATATGGCCTTTATAGTAGTTAACCGACTAAGTAAGCAAGCTATTTCTCTCCCCTACTTTAAGACTATAACTATAAAGAATATAGCCCATATATATATTAATAATATTTACTAAATCTATGGCGCTCCTAAGTTAATTATCTCTAACTATAGACCCTAATTTATATTAGACTTCTAAGACAAATTCTACTACATCCTTGGGATTAAGATTAAGCTCTCTACTATATTTTACCCTTAGACTGACGGCTAAATTAAGATTATAAACCAATACCTTAACCAGCGACTTCGCCCCTTTATTAATTACTACTAGGACAACTAGTTAGAACTACTATCTATAATAGACTATGCACAGCTTACGCTCCCTTATAATAGTATAGAAATATTGCTATTTAAGTTACTCTATGGATACAAGCTATAAACATCCTTTAATTAGGATAGACCTATAGGACCTATAACGGCCCGCGAACGCCTTAGCTATAAAGAGGCCTAGATATTTGCTAAGAGAATATATAGAGCCTAGGAGACTGCCTAAGCAATTATAAAAAAGGCATAAAAGAAGAAAGAGTCTAATATAAACAAATATTATCGCGAGATAGACTTCTATATAGGAGATAAGATATAGGTGTTAACAAAGAACTAGAAGGCCTAGAGGCTAAGCTATAAGCTAGACCACTAAATAGCTAGCCCCTATAAGATCCCTAAGAAGGTAGGGCACTCTTTTAAAGTTAAGCTACTAGAGTTAATAAAGATCCACCCTATTTTCTCTTTAGACTAACTATAAAAGGCCGTAGACAACCTATTGCCTAGATAGTACAACAACCCCCTACCGCCAATTTAGATTGCAGAGGATAAGAAATGGGAAGTTAAAGAGATCTTAGTAGTTAAGAAGGACCGTAGTACCTTAAAATACTATGCGAGCTAGGTAGGTTATAACGAAGATCTAAAATAGTACCCCGTATCTAATTTTAAATACTCTCCCTATAAGCTATAAGATTTCCACCTAGCCTATTTAGACCTCCCTAGACTACCACGCAAATTAGACAGCTAGATTAAATGCTAGGAAGAGAGGCTAGATAACTATAATAATTTAAATAATAATAAAGAACTTGGATAAAGCCTAAGGGCAGGCTTTTTTAGGAGGGGGGGGTAATGTAATAGCGCTAGAGCGCGTCACCTACTACTTTGCCATTTCCTAGGCAATTTGCCGTTTTTTAGGCAATCTGCCAAATCCTGCCATATTCTGCCAAGTTACTATTAGCTCGCTTGCTACTAGCGCCTTAATAACCTTTTATATCTTGCTAGTCTCTACCAGTCTTCTTCTTCTCCTTAGCTTAGTATTCTTGTATAGTAGCAATCTACAAGCTTCGGTTTAGAAGCATTTATACAAGCCCGTTATAAGTGTAACGCTATAAACGCATTTATAAATGCTAGACTAGTTAAGCCAGTCTACTACTACTACCTAAAAGGATTTAATTAAAACGGATATATTTTAAAGCTATTTATGGCGCTATACAGATTAAAAGTCTTACTACTACTTTAGTATAAGGAGCTTACTAATATACTAACTAAATTTGGATTAAAGCCTGTCTTAGGTACTAACTGCCTTTACATAGATAGATAACTTATTATCTTTTTTTACGTAGACAATATTGCCGTTCTGGTTACTAAGAAGGACCTTTTAAGACTATAGGAATTTAAAGCCAAACTGCTACACTAATATAAGATCTATGTACTAGGAGACCTATAATAGTTTCTAGGAATTTAAATTAAATAAGATTAACTAAGTAGAAAGCTCTAGCTTTGCTAAAATTCCTATATTAAAAAGATAGCTAATTAATTTAATATTTAACCACTAGGAAGATTTCCTAAGTTACTACTTCCTACTAAAGAACTAACTTTATCTAACCAGTAGACGAACCCTTAAAGAACTCTAGCCTATTAGTAATAAGTTAGTTCCATTACGCACCTTGCTATATTTAGAAGACCTAATATTACTAAGACGCATTCTAAGCTGGCTAAATTCCTTATAAACCTAAATTAAAGCACCTTAATGCAGCAAACTAAGCTATTACTAACTGCTTTAGAACAAAATCTATAGCTATTAAATACTCCAGTGAAGTATTTAAAGCATATATCTACTTTAGAAACCCTAAAGGAGAAGATGTTACCTTTTATAGAGCATCTAACGCAGTATTTATAGACCATAAAGACAACAGATGGAGCTCTTAAGGATACCTATTTATGCTATTTAGAGGACTAATTAACTAGAAGGCGACCTTATAAAAATTAGTGACTTATTTAACGACTAAAGCGGAGCTTCTCTCCCTATCTATGGCTACCGTTAAAATTATCTAGTGGCAGTGTTTCTTTGAGGCAATCAGCTTTAATTTAGAATACGAATTTACCCTACTATGCAACAATATGCAGACCGTATAACTCCTAAGATAGGATACACCAAAGCTTGACACTAAGCTACGACATATCGACGTCTATCAGCACTGGCTTAGACAGGAGGTTTAAGACAAAAAGATTAACATATAATGGGTCCCTACAGACAAGATGCCTACTGATGGCCTTACTAAGATCCCACCCCGTTAAAGGTACGAAGCATGGCCAAAGCAATTAAATTTGGTGGATATTTAACATTAAATTGCTATTGCGTCATCTAATAAAGACTCTTAAACATCACCCTATCCCCTTACTATTCCTAAATTGTATCTAAAATTTCCTATTTTGGTATAGTCTCTACCTTTATTTTTATTTTCTACAGCTTTGACTACACTGTTACGGCGCTGGTGGAAAACAGTACTGGCAAATTGCCGTTAGATTGCCGCAACTTGCCGTCACGTAATGGCAAGTTGCCATTACATAACTAGAGGATTGTATATAGCTTTAAGCAGTACTTCTGTTCTTCCCCTTTCCTTTCTCTAGCTTTAGATCCTCGTTTATAGACAATCCAATCGTATAGGCTTGCGCGACCCTCTTGCCGTGCTCGTGCCTTAATTAACTAAGTTGCTAACATTATCCAAAGCTCGTCACTACTCTTCTTTTCTAAGAAGGAACTTAAATATATCCACAAGGCCATAAATAGGACAAGAATATAGAATAGGACCCTAAGGATATCACTAGGACTATAAGGACAGGACAGACCCCTAAAACCTAAAAGAATATAAACAGAATATAAAACCTAAGAATAGGACACACATAGACCAGAACCCCTAGGAAATAAATAAATACCGGAAATTACCTAATACCCCTACCACTATACCAAGAAATACAGCAGCTAGTAAAGCCGCTATAGGACCCGCAAATACCTCTAATAGTAAAACAGTCGCCATATTAACCCCCTAGGAAGAGCTCGTAGCAGCTAATACTAAAATTAAACGGCTTTAAGAGCTGCTTAAAACTAAAGACACCCCTATATATAGTAAAAAGTCATCAGACACCCAAAGACTTGCTATAGTCCTTAAGACCCTAGCCTAATGCATAGCATTAGCATTATTGCGGTCCGCGAAGGTTGCGGACCCTCCTTTGCTTACAAACGGAACTAACCCTATATTTAATAACTAGAAGCTTTAATTGCAGGATAAGCTTAAAGTTAATACGGACTACTTCCCTACTACTTAAGCTAAGATAGCCTACGTCTTCGGCCATACCGGTGGAGACGTATAGACGCACCTACGTCCGTAATACGCCTAGGACTTGGCAGACCCCTTCCTCTCTAGAGACAAGATAACTAACCACTTGTCTTCTATCTATAAGAACCCCTTTAAGGTACAAAACACCCGCCTTAATTATAAAGCTCTTAATATAAAGACAACGGAGACCTTTTTAGCCTTTTAGACCCGCTTTCTATACCTAGCTAGCCAAGCCTAAATTCCCTATAAAGACCTAATGCTAGACCTCTTTAATAAGCTTACCCTAGACCTATAGCGCGCTATACTGCCAGTTTTTACTACTATATAGACGCTAAAGGTACTTATAGACTACTACCTATCTATTAACTAAGGCCTCTATTAAATTAAGGCATGAGCTAAGTGGTATAAAGCTAGAAACTCTCCAAACCAAACTATAAGCACTACATAAACGGCCTATAATACTTTGGCACAATCTATAACTCCTATAGCACCAGCCATACAGCCCGCCGTAAATTTAGTAGCTAGCCGTGCAGCTAGTCCTACTATAGGTCCGGCGCATACTTAGCCTACGTATAACAACCCCCGTAAATAGGCCCTTAGTAATTAAGGAGCTTGCTTTTTATATGGCTAGAAAAACTACTTTACAAAGGATTACCAGACGAAGGCAAAAATGGGCAAGGTTCTGTTAATTTAGGAGGATAGTATAAAGCCAGAAAAAGAGGAACCTTAGAGAAAGACTCCTCTCTAGGGTTAAAAGGAATTAACATATTATATATTAATCTAAGTCGGCTAATTAGTGGAAGAAGCTGCACTATCCCTTATACTTTATTTTGTAATAGATATTAAGTTTTAACCTCCGCTTTAGCTAACTCTAGAGCAAATACCTTTGCCTTAATAGATACCTAGTACACCGTAAAGCTAGCTAGATTTTTAAATGCGCCTCTTAAAGAACTGCCTAAACTAGTCCCTATTCGCGGGTATAATGGACGGATAGGACCACCTATTATAACTATCTTACGGATCCACCTCCATGTTAATAAACAAAGGCAGTATAATATCCCCTTTCTTATTACAGACCTAGAAAGCCACAATATAATCTTAAAAAGAAAATAGCTAGCCTATTTAGGCTTACAGCTAGACATATAGAGTAGACGGCTTATCTAGCCTAAATCCCTACCCCTAACCCCTTCTTTTATAAAAGAAATCAGTATTATAATAAAGAACCTTATACGGCCCCAGATTAATACCATTTACTAAGCCAATACTATGCGTAGGGACCAGGCCTTTAAGAAAGATACACAGCTTAATCCGCAACAGATTTGTATACTACGCCGCCCCTAAACTACCTATATTACGCTACCCGCACCAGAGATCTAGGAAATTAGTAGTGACCTAGCTAAGTCCCCTACGGAGAACTTAGGCCCTACGCAGCTATAAAGGAAGGCTAGGAATACTAGACGCCATACTAAACTAATAGACTAGAAGGATAACTTATGGAAAATGAAACGTAAGCTAAGGAAGACTATAAACCCTATACCGCAAAATACGGCCTAATAAAAGTCTATAAAGGGACCTATAAACCTTCCCCTAGTTAATATCTGCTGTATTAGCGCCGTAGAATTCTACTAGAACTTAGTCTAACCTAATACTATTACCTTTACCACCAGCTTATATAAAATTAATTAAATAATTAAGGAAAAGGAAAGCGAGCTTAGTGGACAGGAAAGTAAGCTTATAGATAAGGAGCTAGTAGAGCAGAAACTACCCTATTAATACTAGAAATTCAAGGATATATTCTCTAAGGCAGCGTCCAATATACTCCCACCTTACCAACTATATGACCACAAGATTGAGATTAAGCCAGATAAGGAAGACACCCTTAATTATAGCCCCCTTTGTTAGTAGTCTACTGCCAAATTATAGGCTATAAAGTAGTACCTTATTAATAACCTAAATAAGGGCTTTATTAAGCCTAGTTAAGCCCCTTTTAACTCGCCTATTCTCTTTACCAAAAAGTTAAATAGAGGACTTTATTTCTATATTAACTACCGCAAACTTAATAATATAACCCGTAAGGACCACTATCCACTGCCCTTACTTAAGGAGACTCTAGCCTAAATAAGTAGAGCTAAAATCTTTACTAAGCTTAATATCCGTTAGGCTTTTCACCAAATTAGGATAAACCCTAGATTAGAAGATCTTACTATATTTTAAACCTGTTACGGAATATATAAATACAAAGTACTTTCTTTTGGACTAACTAATGGACTAGCTACGTACCAGCGGTACATAAACAATGTACTCTTTAACTACCTTAACGACTTCTATACGGCCTACCTAGATAATATTATAATTTACTCTAAGAATGAGCTGGAATACAAGGAGCACGTCTATAAAGTTCTATAACGGCCCCACAAGGCTGGCCTCCAGGCCGATATTAAGAAGTTAGAATTTAGTGTTAAGCGTATAAAGTACTTAGGTTTTATTATTAGTATAGATAGGGTTAAAGCTAACCTAGAAAAAATAGCTGTAATTAACCAGTAGGCACCCCCATAGACTATAAAGGAGGTATAATTATTTTTAGGCTTCTATAACTTCTACTAACACTTTATTAAGAACTATAGTAGGATTACCCAGCCTCTTAACCGTTTTACCAGGAAAGACCAGCCCTTTTATTTTAACGCCATATATATGCAGGCCTTTAATAAGCTTAAAAAACGGCTAGTATTAGCTCCCCTACTTGCCCACTTTAACCTAGAACGGCCCTTAATACTAGAAACTAATGCCTTAGACAGCGCAATAGCTGGTATTTTTTTTACAGAAGCAACCGGACGGAGAATAGCACCCTATTGTATACTATTTAAAGACTATAATAGATGCTAAGCTAAACTACCATATCTACAATAAAGAAATGCTAGCTATTATCTCTAGCTTTTAGCACTGGCGTGTATAGCTAGAGGGGACCCCTAAGCCCATTAAGGTAGTTTCGGATTATAAGGCCCTAGAATACTTTATAACAACCAAGGCCCTTACGGCCCGGCAGGTACGCTAGGCGGATATCCTATCTTAGTTTAACTTCTTAATTATATATAAACTAGGCGCTATAAACCGTGCGGATGCTCTTATAAGGCGTAAATAAGACCTAGACACTACTATAACCAAAGCACCTCAACCCCTAGATATAGGTAGAACTAAGTATAGACTTTTTAGGCGCCAAGATATATCCTATTAACCCTTTAGGACTTGACTTAATTAACAAATTGCTGTAGATAAACCATACGGCCCCTTCTCTACAGGAGTACCGTAAAAAGGCAAAGAACGTCACTAGCCTATAGTCCCTTAAAAATAGATTACTCAAGCATTAGGAACAGCTAGTAGTAGCAAAGGAACAGAACTTACAGACTTAACTTATTACTAAAGTATATACCTAGGTCTCTACGGCCTACCCTAGAAAGAATAAAACCCGTAAAATTATTGGTAACTAATATTACTAGCCCAAAATAGTTATAAACATTAACCGCTATATACAGAACTGCAACAACTACTATAGGTCTACAATTCCGCGAGACAAGACTCTAGGACTATTAAAGCCACTCCTAATACTAGAACGCCCCTAGCAGCATATCTCTATGGACTTCTATAAGCTGCCTATAGACCGTAACGGATATAATATGGTAATAATCCTAGTTAACTATTTTAGCAAGCGCCTATTCTTAATCCCCTATTACAAGGATATTAACGCTAAGGAGGTAGCCTAACTATATATCCATTATATCTACCAAATTTACGGACTACTAGATACTATTATATCTAACTACAGGCCGCAGTTTATATCGGCCTTCTAGAAGGAGTTTACTTAAATCCTTAGTATTAAGCTAAAGCTTTCTACAGCATACCACCCCCAGATAGACGGTTAGACGGAGATTGTAAATTAATACCTAAACTAGAGACTCCGGCCCTTTATTAACTACTTTTAGGATAACTAGGGCGAACTACTACCCTTAATAGACTACGCCCAGGCAACCCTACCCCATAACTCCACAGGGTTTGCACCTATTTAGCTAGAAATAGGATACTTACCCTATATAAGCTTTAACTAGGAGAGACTAGAAGGACCACAAACCGTGCACAAAAAACTATCTTATAAGGAAACACAGCAGTATACTAGACGCTTAGAAAAAGTATAAATAGTAGCCTATAAGAACCTAGAAAAGGCCTAGAAATTAATAGAATAGTAGGCAAATAAACACAGGCGCAAGCCTAACTTTACCATAGGCAATAAGGTCTAGGTTATAACAAAGAATTAGAAGACAGAACGGCCTAGCCATAAGCTAGATTATAAGATAGCAGGACCATATAAAATCCTTAATAAAGAAGGCAACTTATATAAGGTTAAACTCCCAGACTTAATTAAAGTCCACCCTATTTTCTTACCAGATAAGCTACGAAAAGCTATAAATAACCTACTACCTAGATAAAAGAATAAGCCTCCACTGCCAATTTAAGTTAATAGCGACAACAAATAGGAAGTTAATAAAATACTAGCCTATAAACTAGTACAAGGAACGCTGAAATACTATATCTAATAGAAAGGTTATAATCCAGACCCAACCTGGTACCCCGCCTAGAACTTTATAGGTTGCCCCCAAAAGCTTAAAGAATTCCACAACCAATACCCTAACAAGCCAGGACCCCCGAAGTATCTAGACAAGTAGATAGAGTGCTAGTATAGCGAAAATAATAAGCTACCTATCAAGCATATAGATAAGAACACCCCACGGACATAATACGGACATACAAAGCCTGAGGGCAGGCTTTTTCGGAGGGGGGGGTAATGTTACGGCGCTGGTGGAAAACGGTACTGGCAAATTGCCGTCAGATTGCCGCAACTTTCCGTCACGTGATAGCAAGTTGCTATCACGTGACTAGAGGATTGTATATAGCTTCGAGCGGTGCTTCCGTTCTTCCCCTTTCCTTTCTCTAGCTTTGGATCCTCGTTTATAGACAATCCAATCGTACAGGCTTGCGCGACCCTCTTGCCGTGCTCGTGCCTCGATTGACTGAGTCGCTAACATACACCGTTAAATCTGGGGGTGTGTGTAACTAACTACCAGTACACCGCCAGAATACTAATCTGACTCGCCTGCATATTGACTCGGTCACCGACTCGGTCACTGACTTGGTTACTGACTTAATCAATTACCCCTTTGTTACCTATACCTTTTATGTATATATTCTGCCTGATTTCCATAGATTTAGAATTAAGTCGTTTATGCAATTCTTCACACTGCAAAGCTTACAGAATGGCTGGTAAAGAGGTTGAAAGAAACCTGCATGAGCCGCAGCTTAGCCTGCCAAAGTTGGCCCGAGAGCAATTGAACAGTATATGCTGAATAAAGAAGCTTATATATGCGAAACAAAGCCCCACGATAAAGCAGACACTAACACGAATAGTGTAAGATGAATGAGCCCGCCCGAGTGCAGAGTGTGCAAACAGAGCATCATTCTAGACACTTTTAGTGTATATAACAAGTAGATTCCTTCGGTTCCTCCATATTCTAAGTAATTGAGGCTTCGTGATGCTGCCTTCATGCGAGATTCTAGTTACAGTCTTTGATCTCTTTGGTGAACCAGTGTCGATCAGTGGCGCTTGAGGAATCTGAGGGAGAAACTCGATGCTGGGGATTTCCTTGGTCTCTCCGTTATTGAGCTTATTTCCGAGAGCAACAAATGTCTTTACAATCCTGCTTCGTCTTCCTGTCTCCAAGGAAGCTGTTCAGCTGCTGAAGAACTTGAATTGGGCCCTCGAAACTCTGATTTTGTTGTGGGAAGGTCGAGTGATCTTGGATCGACGTCATCTGCAAAGGCTGTTGCCCTAGCGAAGTCCGCAAGACGTTTCTCTTCAGACTTCTTGAGTTGAATCTTGTAAAAAATGCCAGGATATTGCCTCTCGATCGTATCTAGCTGGTCATCAATAAGTTCCAGCTTTCGCGCCTGCCACAGCGCTCGATGGTACGTGATGCGTTGGTAATGTTTACGGTAGAACAAAGGCCACTTTCCGATCGCTCTTGTGCAGTCTTTATTACGGCCAAAATGATCGGGTATTGTTTTGCGAGAGATATTCAACGTGTATTGGCCGGTAGTACAGGGGCTCGTATCGTTGTAGGCACAGATGAATTCACGCTCTATATTGGAACAGTTATTTGGATTTGAATCTTTTAACATAGTACAATGCATAGGGTGCTTACTCTGGATGGAATCTATGTAAGGGGATACACTAGAGACAGGATTCTGTTGTCAGGCATGGCAGTAAGCCTTTCAAGTCTTCCAACAACCTCGGACTTGAATTGAATTGCCTGGCGCTTCAAAACCATCGAATTGAATTGACTCGGGCTAGTTCCGGAATATTTGAAAGGCTTGAATTGTTAAGATAGTATATATAGTCCCTATAAAAAGTCTTGGCACAGTGTAGCACTAAAAGTCGTCTAAATCTTACCCGCAGAGCTTTTGCATAAGCTCCTCTATGTAGCGCCGCTGGCCACAAGAGAAAATCTGCGATGTATGACATCACCAGCGTAGTGTTAAGGGCTTCGATGGTAGGATCGGGTCGTCGTCGTCTGCCATCTATTAGTCCTCTATTTACTGCTTAAGCTAATCGACATCTGCTTACTGACCTTAGCGGCTTATATTAATAACGGCATTCTTATCCCATTGTCCTAAACACAATCTAAATTCGCTAAGTCCCCCGCTAGGTCTGCATTGGTGGCGCGACTGTCAAAGTTATAGGTTTTCTAAAGCTCTATAGGTACCTGTGATTCACTAGGGCCTGTAGAAGGTGTAGATAAAGTAGTTTCTACGTCCGTATAAATAGAAATAGATAGTGGTGTTGATTGGTAGATAAGTGGTAAATTTTTTGAAAGGACCTTTGGCAGGTGTACACTCCATAGCTTTAGCGAGCTTGGCAGCTTGAATCTTCCTCCGAGATGCCTGCAGAGGACCTGCAGGATGAGCGGAAGTTGCCGAATGCTAGTACGGGACCTAAGAAAAGTAACCGAGCACTCACTTACCAGAGGTATTTTAACTAAAACCCTTACCTATATTTTATTCAAACAATTCAAGCCGCCCCACCCCTCCGCACTAGAATTGTCGCCCGACGCCATTTCGTGAATTGTATCGATTTGAATTTCTTTGTAAAATTCAAGTCAATTGGGCTTAATTGGAAGACTTACTGCTGTTGTGTCAATGGCGATAACGGGAGTGGACGTGCCGTCGTTATCGATGAAGAACAGTGTGGCTGAAGCTGTATTGATATCTCTCACAAAGTCCTTATTCACTAGAGACGGAGGCATTCCGCTTGGAAACTTCGTTAATAAAATGCTGGGTCTCCAACAGTAGCCCCTGACAGTTCTAGATTATGCCTATCCCTTAACCCGTCAGCTTGGGCACGTAGGTTATCGATAGGAGTCCACCAATCAGATCAATAGGATTTGGTGGCCGTGCTCAGGAATACTTGGTGTTCGCGCACGGGCCTTCCCCTTTGCTCGCCCTGACAGGTTAAGGGATAGGGAAGATGTATTCAAGCTAAGTCCCGAAACAGCCAAGCCGGTGTGCGGACGACTTGGCGAGAGTTAAGAGAATGTTTTAGAATCATGTCCGTTGACGGTAGGAGTTAGTCAAGCAACCGAATGACTGCCTCCTGTGAATTGGTTGCAAGTTTCTGTGGCATAGACGAATAGTATGTAAGCGGGATGAAGCAGAACGCCAATTGGTCACAGCTAAGGAATATAGGCTTTCTTTGTGCAGTGAACTAAGTTAGTCTCTTGGTTGCGTTGTTTTTTTTGTGGCGGGACGGTCGGCGATCTGCCCCTCTAAAAGAAGTGAAGCATCTACCTTCCAATGACGACCTTGACAAGCACCGCTCACTACTAGTCGAGATGTCTTATTATTGTGACAGAACCGAACGTCAAATCATGGTCGAGTTAAAAACACACGGAGCTAACTCCGTGAGAGATGGTGCATGCCATAGCTCCTTGTGAGAGATCTTAAATGACTGTGGAAGTCACAGCAGATATTCAAAACCCACAGTAAAGAAATAAATATTTAAAATAAAACACCCAACCCCTAAAAATTTAAGTTTAGTTACCTTAGCAAGCTCAGACCATAGAATTAATTAGCGGACATACGTATATCCGCAAGCGGATATCGCTAACCTTTTTTGTTAAAAAGTTAATTCTATGGTCTAAGAGACTTTTATAAGGTTTCTTAGGCAATCTAACTTGTTTTGTATATAGAGCAATTACCTTTTTTAACGAAATTAATCTATTACCCCACAACAGCTATTATCTTAGAAATACTATTAAATTAATCTATAGAAGCAGCTCTATAATTAATAAGTGTATCTACTTTATACGCCTCTATAATATCTAGTAAAAAGCGCCGCTAAATAGGCGATGTGTTTATTAAATCGCCTATAGCCTACCTAAACAATAACTACCTAAGGACTTTAAGCTGCTTATTACTACTATCTTAGGGGGCTATAAACGTCTGTATAAACGTCTGCACAAAGCTTTACACGAAGCTCTGTGTATAGAGGCTCTGCATAAAGCTCTATATAAAGCTTTATATGAAGCTCTGCACGAAACTCTATATACAGAGGTTTTGTATGAAGCTCTGTACGAAGCTCTACGTACGGAGGCTTTGTATGAAGCTTTACACAAAGCTCTACGTATAGAGGCTTTATACAAAGCCCTGCATAAAGCTTTGCACGAAGCTCTGTGTACGGAGGCTCTGCACAAAGCTTTGCACAAAGCTCTGTATAAAGCTTTATACGAAGCTCTGCACGAAGCCTTACAGAAGCTCTGCACGAGGCTTTATATAAGGCTCTGCACGAGGCTTTGCACAAAGCTCTATATAAGGCTTTGCACGAAGCTCTGCTTAAAGCTCTGCACAAGGCTCTGCTCGAAGATCTGCTCGAAGCTCTGTTCGAAGCTCTATATAAGGCTCTGCTCAAAGCTCTGCTCGAAGCTCTGCTTAAAGCTCTGCTTAAAGCTCTGCTTAAAGCTCTATATGAGGCTCTGCATAAGGCTCTGCTCGAAGCTTTGTATAAGGCTTTACACGAGGCTCTGCTCTAAGCTCTGCACGAAGAGACCCGCAGTGCGATTGAGGACGTTGTAGATATCTATTTAGAACCGTCGCGCCCGCTCTATAGTATAACCTCTTTAAGTTTGAGTTTCCGGCACCTAATACAGTAGCGGCTGTTTTAGTATTTTATTTAACCTTCTACCTCTCCGTCCTATAGGTTTTTATAGTGGTATATTATAGGTTAGCTTAAATATCTGTAACTTAGTAGTTGGCGCGCAATAAGGTTTTAGTGGGTATTTATATACTATAATATAGACGCTATATATCCGCTAGGCTATAATAGGTTCTTTAGGGTGGCTATTATAGATCTATATAAGTTTTATATATATTAGCTAGCGTTTAATAAAGTTATATATGGTTACAGAATTGCTAATAACGCGTTTTTTTTTTTAATAAAAATGATTATAAGACCTAAAAATACCTAAGTAATAAAAATAATATATTCTAAAAGCCTACGTTCTGTTATATAATTAATTAACTTTAGGGAATGATATAAAGTCCTAGTGTTAAGTTATTTTAATATCCATAATCTCCGCAATGTGGATTTTGTTAAAAATCTAAAAAACTTTAGAAATGTGGCTTAGACATAATTCTAGTGGTTTTATACAAATGTAGTTAGTTAGCTTGCGGACCGATTAAAAATCTATACTAATAGAATTACGTCTAAGCTTGCTAAGGTAATAAGTTTAGCTAAAACCTAGGTAAAACGTATTAAATTTATTCCTTTTAGTGCATATAAATAGAAGACGGTTTACCTTAGTAAGCTTAGACATAATTTTATTAGTGTAGATTTTTAATTGGTCCGCAAGCTAACTAACTACATTTATGCAAAACTACTAGAATTACGTCTAAGCTATATTTCTAAAGTTTCTTAAATTTCTAACAAAATCCATATTACGGAGATTGCGGATATTGAAATAACTTAATATTAGGACTTTATATTATTCCCTAAAGTTGATTAATTATATAATAGAATATAGGCTTTTAGAATATATCATTTTTATTACTTAGGTATTTTTAGGTCTTATAATCATTTTTATTAAAAAAAAAAACACATTATTAACAATTCTGTAACTATATATAACTTTATTAAACGCTAGCTAATATATATAAAACCTATATAGATCTATAATAGCTACCCTAAAGAACCCATTATAGCCTGGCGGACATATAGCGTCTATATTATAGTATATAAATACCTACTAAAACCTTATCGCGCGCTAACTACTAAGTTATAGATATTTAAGCTAACCTATAGTATACTGCTATAAAAACCTATAGGACGGAGAGGTAGAAGGTTAAATAAGATACTAGAATAGCCGCTACTGTATTAGGTGCCAGAAACTCGAACTTGGAGAGCTTATACTATAGAGCGGGCGCGACGGTTCTGAATAGATATCCATAATGTCCTTAATTGTACTACGGGTCTCTTTATATAGAGCTTAGAGCAGAGCCTTGTGTAGAGCCTTATATAAAGCTTTAAGCAGAGCCTTATGCAGAGCCTTATATAGAGCTTTAAGCAGAGCTTTGAGCAGAGCTTTAAGTAGAGCTTTAAGTAGAGCTTCGAGCAGAGCCTTGTATAGAGCTTTAAACAGAGCTTTAAGCAGATCTTTGAGCAGAGCCTTGTACAGAGCTTTAAGCAGAGCTTCGTGCAAAGCCTTGTGCAGAGCTTTGTACAAAGCCTCGTGCAGAGCTTCTATAAGGCTTTATGCAGAGCTTTGTGTAAAGCTTTGTGCAGAGCTTCGCGCAAAGCTTTATACAGAGCCTCCGTATACAGAGCTTTGTGTAAAGCTTTGTGCAGGGCTTCGTGTAAAGCCTCCGTATGTAGAGCTTTGTGTAGAGCTTCGTGCAAAGCCTCCATACGCAGAGCTTTGTGTAGAGCTTCGTGCAAAACCTCCATATACAGAGTTTCGTGTAAAGCTTTATATAAAGCTTCGTATAGAGCTTTGTGTAGAGCCTCTATACGCAGAGCTTTATATAAAGCTTCGTGCAGACGTTTGTGTAGATGTTTATAGCCCCCTAAGATAGTAGTAATAAGCAGCTTAAAGTCCTTAGGTGGTTATTATTTGGGTAGGCTATAGGCGATTTAATAGATATATTGCCTATTTAGCGGCGCTTTTTACTAGATATTATAGAGGCGTACGGAGTAGATATACTTATTGATTATAGAGCTGCTTCTACGGATTAATTTAACGGTATTTTTAAGATAATAGCTGTTATAGGGTGGTAGATCAATTTCGTTAAAAAAGGTAATTGCTTTATATATAAAACAAGTTAGATTGCCTAAGAAACCTTACAAAAGTCTCTTAGACTATAGAATTAACTTTTTAACAAAAAAGGTTAGCGATATCCGCTTGCGGATATACGTATGTCCGCTAATTGATTCTATGGTCTGAGCTTGCTAAGGTAAGAAGACGGTTGTGCGTGCAGCGCTAAAAGTGGGGCGCCCTAAGACCCTTGTAATAGGTCACGCAGGTGTGCTTGCGCCCAATCACCTTTGCGCAAAAAGACGCGCGTTAGAGTTTAGCAGAGGAGATACAGGTAGGTGGTCTGACCCGGCTCTATCAAAGTTTGGAAACTGTCACTCTCGTTTGATACGTGCCCGCTCATGCCAGAAATTACGAGTGTCCGGAACATGCCACCACTGAAAAGATGAGGATCAGGACCTTACCTTGAGCACGTTTGCCAAGACTGGGTTCGTGATAACTTGGCGGGCGGAACACCAAGAAACGGCAGGATAGCAAATCGTCCGTGCGTTGGGAGAGGTAGTCTGCAGTGGACGGCGCGCAACTAAGAATTTCATCACGCTTGAGCTGAGTCCTTGTTTAGCGGGACCTCCGCCCGAGTAACGCACTCGAACTATCTAGGCGATTTGCAGCATGAGGGTTAGTTTTACCTTTCACTCTTTAGTCCCAGTACTTATATTAAAAGCTTACTTATCCCTCTACCGGAGATATTTCCGCTATATTAGCTGCGAGCGGGCGGAGACTTCAGAAGCCAAGAAATATTTAGGAACTATCTGTTGAAATGAGGTTATGGGGCTAAAACTCTGTGCATTGCTTATTTTCTATATAGGTGGTTGAAGAGATTTTAAGGAACTTCGACCGGCGGTCGAAGTTCTCTGATTGGTTAGATTCCTGCCAAGAGGTTCTCCTAAGTCTCGTCACGTGATATTGTTGCGGGCTTGTTTTCCAACACCCTCCCTTAAGCTTAGTTAATGATACCGCTATATACACTGTATATAGGGGTGTAGGATTGCTTGATAAGGGTTGCTGAAGCTCCTCTAAGGTAGAATAAGTGTTTAATAAGGAGTTACGCCCTCCCTAACGTCTAGAGATAGCGCCTGCTTAGTAAAACGTCTCTTGAAATTTTGGCAGCACCTCCCTATAGGTGTTCTATATTGCCTATAGAGCTCTAGAGGCCCTGTAGCCTTACCCTATATCTCTCCTAAAGTATGTCCATCCTTCCTACTAGTATGAGCCCTCCCTAATGTCGTGGCCGTTAGATTCGGGTGGTAGGTTTAAGTGGTAGGTTGGTAGATTAAGGTTGAGTTTTATCGCTCGTTTTGAGGCCTTAAGGTATTGTTTAGCGCACTCTCTAAGGATCTACTAATCGTGTACTGATTTCCTATTGAGGTCTAGTGTAGTTAATTAAGTCTCTGTACTATCTAAAGGTGTTTAAAAAAGGGGTAGAACTAAGGACCCGCAAGAGACTTAGTAAGGCCGTTGGCCGCTATGTTAATTAAAGTAATATATATAAGGTTAATCCTATTACTATTTATCTTATCTTTTACGTAGTAAAACTGGATGTTAATATGCTTCGTTTAATTGTGTTAAACTGGATTTTTAGCCAACGCTTTTGTAGCTTGGTTATTGGTTTTAATTAAGATCCTAGCAAACTACTTGCTCTGGTCTAGTACACCTAGTTTAGCTAGTAAAAGTTAAAGCTATATAGCCTCTTTTACTGCAGCCGTTAGAGCCGTGTACTCTAATTAATATGTTAATAGTGAAACAGTAACTTATAGCTTTAATTTCTATAAGATTGGTCCTTTGTTTAATATAAATACAAAGCCTAATATAGAGCGTCTTGTAGTTTTATCTTGTCCCTAGTTAGCGTTATTAAAGCTAATTAGTGTAAGGTCTAGGTTCTTATTGCCTCTATAGGTAATTCCTCTATTAAGCGAGCTGGCTAGGTATTAAAGGATAAGTCTTACGGCCGTTATATGGGTAGAGGTAGGATTATAGACGAAACGGCTTACCGTTAATACCGCAAAGGTAATATCTAGCCTTGTTTCTATTATAGGAAATATAACTAAACCGACTATGCTCTGGTATCTTCTAATGTTGTCCTTGCTAGTAGTTTCTTAATTGGCTATAAGCTTAATTGGGTGCTTTATGGGTATTGGTAAGGTGTTAGCCTTTTATAATCTAAAACGTTTAAGAGCTTTAATAAGGTAGGCTTGCTGTAAAAGTGTAATCTTCTTTTTTGTTTGATCTCTTGTAACTGTTATGCCTAAGTAAAAGCTTATTGGCCTAAGATCTATTATTTGGAAGGCTGCTTTGAGCTCTGCTTTTACCTAATTAACTATTGCTATATCCTTATAGATAATCTTAGTATTGTTAATATAGGCAGAAATAATTAAACCTTTCTATCCTTTGCTAGTGGCGAATATACTGTAATCTGTATGTAGATGGTAAAGTCTAAGTTTTTCTAGTAGAAACTTTAAGAGCGTCTTGTACTAGATTTAAGGTGACTGTTTTAGTCTATAGAGGGCCTTCTTAAGGCGGCAGACTTTATTAGCTTCTTTATAGCCTTTTGGCATAACGATATAGAGTTCTTAATTAATTGGTCCATAGAGAAAGGCGGTTTTAATATCTATCTGTTTAATTTTAAGGTTATGGTAGGCAGCAATCGTGAATAAAGCCCTAAAAGCTATAGGTTTTACTGCTGCAGTAAAGGTCTAGTTATAGTTAACACTATACTGCTGTAGATATCCCTTAATAACCTATCTAGCCTTATAGTGGAGAACCTCGCCATCCTTTCCCTTTTTAACTTTGAACACCTATTTACTAGTGAGAGGCTTATAAGGAGGCTTAAGGGAGGTAAGGTTGACAAGTTCCTATATCTAGTTCTTAATTAGAGACCCTACCTCCTCTATTATTGCTTTTATCTATTTTTTACTATTTAGGCTGTTAATTGCTTGGTTATATGTATAAGGCTTATCTTTGTTAATTAAGGTAGTAGATATATACGTTTCAAGATTGGGTGAGCCAGTATATTAAATATGGCCGGCTAGTAGAGCTATAGGATCGACCGCGTTGTAATCGTTTAAGTAAGGGTTTTGAGGTGTAGATTGAGGAGGAAAGGTAGATAGAAGGGCTATTAGTTTGTTGCCTATTTTATTGTCCTAGTTGCTTAGTAGCTTATTAATATTATCAGCCTATTGGTTAAGGCTTTGGTTTGTACCTATAAGGCTTATAAGGAAGGCAGTAGGGTTGCTTAGTAGGTTAACTCTTAACGTCTGGCGGCCTGATTAAGTAGTGGTTATAGTGAGGTTTTTAGGTAGAGACTTAAGCCTATGGGGTAAGCTATCGTGATCTTCCTTTTGATTAATTCTTTGTTGCCTTTTTCTTAATAGAGGCTTTGGCTGAGGAGTAGTAGTGTCTTTCCTCCCTTACTTATTAGATAAGTTAACGGATTCTTCTATAAATATAGTAGTAGTTTTTGAGCTAATATCGCCTTTATAGATTTTAATATCCTTAAAATGCTTAATCTTCTGTTTATCTGGTAGCTAAACGCAATAGATTGTCTTGCTATTATAGCTAATTAGAACACCCTTCTTTGCTTATAGAGCGAACCTAGCTGATTTTACGCGATCTTTTTTGGCTATAAGGGAGTAGACGGTAGATCCTAGAGCCCTTAGATAATGTACTAAGGGAGGTTTGCCCTTAAGCTTTTTATAAGGTGATATGCCATTAAGAAGAGCTCTTGTAGGGCGTCTGTTTTTAATATATATAGCTGTAAGGAGTACGTTAGGCTATAGAAAGTCTGGTATATTGCTGGCGAGGATTATTAAGTAGGTAATCTTGGTGGAGGTTTGCTGCGAGCGCTCTGCTACTCCATTCTCTTCCTAAGCGTGTAAGGCGGTAGGTTTAAATTCTATACCTAGATCGTCTATCTAGGTGGTTGCTTTCTTGCTACAGAGCTCTGCTCCGTAGTTGGTACAAATTCTAGTAATTTTGAGGTTAAATTTAATATGGATCTAATTGTAGTACCTTTATAAAGTACTAAGCCACTTGTCCTTTGTATAGACGGTATAGACTATAGTAAATCTTGTATAGTTATTGGTAAAAGATACGTAGTATCTTTCGCCTTTAAAGCTAATGGGGGTGATAGGTCCTACTAGATCTGTATGGATAAATTAAAATAGTCGTGTAGCTTATTCCTGGGGTGTTCTATTGTACCTTTTTCTGGCTTTGGATTAAGCGTAGGGCTTATAGTGTTTATTACTAATGTTGTTAAACTTAATACTAAGTTTACTTAGGTGGCGTTTGAGGTTACTATAGTTAAGGTGGCTAAATTAGTAATGCTAAACAGGTAGGCTTTTGTTGTTTTTAATTATCTAGAGAATTGATTCTAATAAGTAGTTATACTGCCAAATTAGGTAGAGTTGTTAAACTTTAGATGTGTATCCTATTACCTTGTTGTTATATTTAAGTTTATAAGTCTCGTTGTTAAAGAAGACGCCTATTTCCTTAAGTTGGCTTCTAGATAGTAGGTTTGCTGGTAAATATGGTATATAAAGAATATTATATAGAGTAAGCGTACTTCTGTGACTTTTATTAGGGAGTGTGGTTTATATAGAGATAGATCCTTTACCTACTGATTAAGCTCTATAGGGACCAACTGTATCTAATAAGGTGTTGTTATTGATGTAGTTAAAGAGAAGTTTATGATTCTTATAGTAGTGGGCAGTAGCAGCAGTATTGTAGATGAAGTTGTACCTGCTTAATTAGGCTTATACTACTACTACTACAAGCTCGCGTTATAGATTTACTTTATTTTTAACTTAATTAGAGTGTTTATTAAGCTGAATAGGTGGCCTAGTCCTCTGCTTTTTCCTTACATAAATTCTATTACTAATTCTCTATAGTGCGTTTTCTGGGTTTCTCTCCTAGTAGTCTTCTTTAGAATGCGTAGTTCTATTGTATTTTACGCAGTTGGGGTGCTTATATATTCCTACTGGTGTAGTCTTTCTCTTTATGGACGTTTTGTTATTTAAATATGCTACTAGTATAGTAGAAGCTTCTTAATTAAGCTCGCTATTAAAGATAATAAGTTCCTTACCTAAGGCTTATAGGTTGGTATTTTTCTGCGCCTAATTTGTTTGTTAAGTTGTTTTAAACTAAGTGTAGTTGGTGGAGCTGACTCTATGCAGAAGGGCTGCTTAGGTAAGGATTTTGTAGTTAATGGGTTGGTTTATTTTGATAAGGTAATTAAGGTTTAATATAATATAGGAGATAAACTCCTCTACGTTCTTAAAATTTTAAACGTGTTTGGTAAAGAAGGTGGCTATAATATTGATAACAGCTGCTAGATTAAGATCCTTAAAGCATTCTTTTAGAGCCTTCTATTTCTTAAATGCCTGTCTAGTGTTTAATATAAAGGGCTTGTAGATATTGCTAATATTCTAGTTAATAAAACCGGCTGCGTAGGCTAGCTGTTCCTTATATTTCTCCCATTCTTTTACTAAGTTAGCTAGCTTAATTTTTAGCTATTTAGTAGTGAAGCCTAAGTCCACCTATTTCTCTCTAATTAACTTAATTATAGGAAGAAGCTATAGTAGGTTATTAAGAACCTACTTAATATTTTTAGATTGGAGGTGGTTTTGTATATTAATGCTAAATATTGGCTAGTTTTTCTATCTAATAAGCTTTTAAATAGAGGCTTAGGCGATACGTTTGTTGCTTATATTAATAAGGCTTATAGGTAGTTTATAATAGGCAGTCTGTAGGCCTTATTGTAATAATATTATTAGATTTATTTTCTTTGTAAGGAGTGTATATACAGTGTAAGTTTTAACTTAATATGTTCCTTAGCTAGTATAGGCAGTTCTAATAAGCTTCTTCTAATCCGCTACTAATACGGCTATTATAAGGCTTTGTTCTTAAAACTCTATTATTTTGTAATAATGATAGTAAGGTTATCCACTAAATACGAGGTATCCTCCTAAGCCTTTGGTGTCGCCGTTTGTCACAGGCTGTGTTAGGCTCGTCCTTGGTAGGATCCTCTTGTTATATTTAGCGTAGAGTCCGTTGTTAGCAGCTACGTAGCCACTCGTTGTAGGTTTTTGGCGTTGTAAGTTAGTTGAACATTTAACGACTTTTTAACGCCCATATGGTGATATTATAATAGCAATTATCGTAAACAATAAAGCAATTAGGTTTAGCTCGTTAGGCGCAAACCTAGGCTTATAACCTGTTAAAATGAGGTTATAGGGCTAAAACTCTGTGCATTGCTTATTTTCTATATAGGTGGTTAAAGAGATTTCAAGGAACTTCGACCGGCGGTTGAAGTTCTCTGATTGGTCAGATTCCTGCCAAGAGGTTCTCCCAAGTCTCGTCACGTGATATCGTTGCGGGCTTGTTTTCCAACACTATCTGCATGATCATTAGCATGGTAAGAAGGGGGTAAGATGCCATGGGCTTAGAGCCCTAACAAAGATCCATGCGGTCTGGCCTTCACTTCCATTAAAAATTTCCGCTCATGCTCCGTTGCTTACATGTGTGGCCATACGGGCATGGGATGTCTATGCATACGGGCAGACTTGCTGATAAGCAAGCAAAACCCTGCTTGCTTGCTTGCTTGCTTGTCTTGGCAGTAAGCAAGCAAGCAAGTAAGAGGCCTTATTTTGGGCAATCAAGCAAGCAATGGAAGGGCTTGCTTGCTTGCTTGCTTGTTTATTGCTTGTATATAGTTAATTTAGTAGTAGCAGTAGTTGGTAATAGACCTTTGGTGTTTTTCTAGTGGCCGAGGTAATGCAAATAGTGTAAACAAGCCCTTTTAGGTAACCGCTAAGCCTATTTAAAACGTTTTTCCGCGCCGACCAAAAGTCTCGCGCAGCTTACAGTAAACAATAAACATCTTCCTATTCTTATCCATCACTAACTCCACCAATTTGATAGAACCCACTTAGCCACCGCTACCACTATGGCACAGGACCCTACCAACGTGAATATAAGCGCGATATCCGCAGAAAACCCCTTAGCCCCTACAGTCTTATTATTAGAAGCCACCGCGCCCGACCAGCTTGCAGACGACGATAATGTTAACAATTATAATGGCATTAACTGGAAACGACTTCCAGATCTTCAAAAACCTTATTATAGCTTAAAGCGGACACCTAGCTTTATTTATAAATATGGGTATAGGTGCCAAAGTCGGGTAAAGCTAGAGTAAATTATCTTTATCTGTAAGTACTGCCACCAATATAAAATTCTTGACTGTGGAGGCCCTAGTTGTTATAATATATCAAATGCTAATACTGCTGCTTAAACGCATCTTACTAAAAATACTCCTGGCCATGGATATAATAAAAATGGAGAGATTATATTTAAATTAAAAAAGCGCGGGCACACCGTTCTTGAGTAACTTTAGGCTTTAGGCTAATACGTCTCTTAAGAAGCTGCTAACGTAATCATTGGCGGCTTTAATACCTCTATATTTAAGCAATCAGCTATTAATTGGCTTACCAAAAATAACCACCTGCTACAAGAGTTCGAAACCTTGTCCTTCTGCCGTATAATACGAATTGCGAATTCTGAGGCTAAGCGCGTACTCTGGCTTAATTATCAAGCGGTAGCAGACTATGTACTGGCCGACTACAAAGTGTACCTCCCCTCTATTACCAAGACTCTCGCTGCCTCCAGATCACTCCTATATATATCCTTTGATGGCTGGTAGACCCCCAATGGCAAGCTTGCTCTTACTGGCGTATACGTATATTACCTTAACGAGGAAGGTCGTGTAGTGGACTACATGCTTACTCTACCTATACAGCTTGGCCAGCACTCAGGAATTAACTACGCGGAAGTTATTAGTAACGTCCTTAATACGTTTAAGATTATAAAGGAATAGCTTGGCTACTTTATTACTAACAACGCCCACATAAATGATACTTATTTGAATTATCTGGCAGTCAAATTTAGCTTCAATAAGGCCTATAGGCGCGCCTACTGCGCTTGCCATATCCTGAATCTAGTTGCTCAGCAGCTTATGTTCGGTAAAAATAAAGAAGCTTTTAAAAACGAGGATGCGAATATACTGGAAGAAGAAGAGTTCCTAGAGCAGTGGCGGAAGGAAGAACCGCTCGGAATACTTTATGACCTTATTAATTTAATTAACACGCCTTAGCTTGTATAGCTATTCAAGCAATATTAAGTCAATGAGAACATACCTCCGCAGAAAGGCTTCTGAATTAAGCAGCTTATTAAGCCTGTTAAGACCCGCTAGAATAGCTACCACGCTACCTTTAAATGAGCTACCGAGCTCTAAGCGCCTCTTAATTCGTTTGCTTAGTACCAGATCACAAAGTATGAAAAGAAAATGGCCTCCCTCAGATCTAAAGGCAAGAAGGTACCCGAGCCTCGCCGCTATATCGCCGTTGGCGGCTTGAACGCATACGATTGGTTAATTATTAATGAATATATAGAGATCCTTAGCCCTCTTAAAGAAGCCACAAGCTTAGTAGAAGGCAGAGGCAAGGCTAGTAAACACGGCGCGATTTAAGAGGTTATTCCTACGTTTAATTGGCTACTTAGAGTCTTTAAAGAAAAGAAGGATCGCGTTGCTGAAGCTACAATAGAGGACTATCTGAATTAGGAAGCTATAGAGGATTATTTTATAATCAATCTAAACGCGGCCTAGGTAAAGCTAAACGACTACTACCTTAAGCTTAACAATACTCCAGTATATTACGCAGCAGTCCTTCTATATCCTTATTTCAAGCGCTTCTGCCAGAACGCGTGGAAGGATAGGCCCGATTGGATTATTAGCGGCGACGCTGCCTTCCAAATTCTCTAGCTTTAGTATAAAGATCATTTAATACCTTTATCAGCAGAAATAGAGGCACGGCCTCCAAAACGCGTGCGAGCCTCTGCTGGCCGTGACAGCCATATTAACGCCTACTCTGGTGCCTTAACACCAAGCCAGATGGTCTGTGAGGATGAGTACGCGTGGTAGAAGTTACTTAATCCTCTACCAAAGGAACACCCGTTGGCTTAGGATCTAATTAAGTACTGGTGGCAGATATAAATTGAGTTTCCACGCCTTACCTAGTTCGCCTTTGATATACTAACTATACCAGCTATAAGCTCGGATTGTGAGCGAGGATTTAGTGAAGCTGGTAATCTACTAGAGCCTCATCGATCTAGGCTACAGCCAATAATAATTGCTGCTCTACAATGCACGCGTTCTTGGAAGAAGATGGGTTATAAGAAGGCCACTAGAGAAGGTAGTAAGTCTATTAATTTATATAAAGCTAATAGCTAACAAAGGAACAGCTGCTACACCTCCTTCCTCTACTACCTCCCGATCCTCTACACTACGCCAAGATCGCGATCTACGCGCTGCCTTTACCGCGTCTGCCTTATGAACTGCCTTCGAGCCGCGCGAACGAGCTTACCTTATACTACAATTGATTAATGGTGGAGGAGCTTAGTGGGCAATGTACTATTACTGGGCGAAGCCATGGCGGATTTTCTGTAGAACTTCAAATTCTATACTGTCTTGGCAAGCAATTAACAAGCAAGCAAGCAAGCAGACGTGATTTTGAGGCTAACAAGCAAGCAAGCAAGCAGAGAGCTTCCAAATCGGGCAATCAAGCAAGCAGAGGGGTGTTTTGCTTGCTTGCTTGCTTATCAGCAAGTCTGCATACGGGGCTTTTGGGAGCTAGTGTGTCCAAACTGTCTTTCACATCCCGCCCAATAATGTGAAGTCTACGGGTAAGTCATTCCAACTTCAACACATCCCACTTCTTGAGACATGGCTTAGTGCTGAAAGATTTCATAGCAGAAGTACGGCACTTTACTGCTGGTAGCCTTATGACGCGTATTCGAATAGGAGGATACACAAATCGCTGCATCGGTTGATCCAACTCCGTCACATTTGCCTCCTAAAATGGCGGTGGTTGTTTGGGCTCCGTCGACCTCAACAATGGGCTATAAATGCTACCCTCCATAGAGCGCAGTGCATTACACTTTGGATAAAATTCCAGCAGGCTTCCTTTGCCTAGAAGCCGCAATGAGCCGTCATAACAGCTCATCCCCTGGCGTCTAATCTCTCTTCGCCACTCAACCTTCCAAAATCATTTAACAACAGACCTTGGCAAAAACCCCAGCTGGCCTTTTTTTTTTCGCCTCCGTCTTGGCTAACAGCAGCCCGTGTGTGTGTCGCCTGGATATGTAATTGCCTCCTTGCTTTCAGCTATGGGACTGAAGCATGGCTTGGAGCTAAGATAGCGTTCAATCAGCTAATTAGATAACGTCTACCTCCAATTCTTACGTGCATGGCTCGGCACACGTAACGTGAGGGAAGATTGTACGTCTGTTCTGTTTAGTTATCCTCGTTCCACGAGCAGCACTTGCGGAAAGTCTCAAGCTAGCGTCGACTCACGCATCGAGGTAGCAATCAACATTTCATGTGACTTCATAGAAAATGCATGTTATCTCTACAAATATATCCCAACAAAATAACTGCCCGTTAATATCGTGGCCAATATATCTGCGAAGTTTTCCTATATATTTAGCTACTCCTCTCCAAGGTTATCCTGGATTCGAAGATTTGCTCTCAACTAAACTTCATTTGAATTATTGCTGCCTCTTGCAATATATCTCTTGATACTTGCTTTCAATATGAAAACTTTCTCGGCTTTTCTAAGCCTGCTTGCCATCTGTGGGGGGGTCTCTGCCACTGGCACTCCCAAACCATTAGCTCGTGATAATAGGTTTACCGAGAGGGCTCCTAGTAAGTTACCTTATCCGTTTGACCTTCTACTCTTCACTAAAGACCGCTAAAGGTCTTCATGCCCGTGGTATACAGCAACAAAAATTCACATATGATGAGCTATGGGAGCTTGAAGTCCAACTCTGGGATAACTTCCTATATCCTGCCAACCTTAAGCAGGCTCAAACCATCAATTCTACAATTTTCACAGCCGATGTAAGAAAAACTAATAACCACCAGTAGTAAAACTGAATCTCTATTAGGTGCAAGGACGCGTTGATATTACTCGTAACTTCGATGGAGCGGAGCTTAACACCGAGTATATTTTTGGTCTCTTCACTGATCCTAACGCCGTTAGCCTTATTGGAATACCGACATCTTACGAGATTACCGAATTTGTTGCATACGACCGAATTGCTGCTGCAACGACAGTTGTGACGTACAATGCCACCACTTTTCAGAGGATAGTTCCTGTGACGATCGATACTTTCATTGCTTGGAACGACGAGGGCAAAGTATGGCAGTACGACGCGACATTCCGCTGGTTTGGCTACCTCCTAGACACTCTCTTAACCGCTGCGGCTTCGGATATCAACGCTACAAGTCCTGGTCAGGCGAGAGAATACACCGCCAAAATACTTGCAGAAAGCATATGTCGAACCCATCAAAATCACTGCACCGACGAAAACCAGCAGTACGACAATTCTGAGGCATGCTTTCATTTCCTCACTCAGACCACTCGTTTTGGCAAGGCGCACGAGTTAGGCCAAAATACGCTTTTATGCAGATCAGTACATGAACAAATGGTTCAATGGCGGCCCCACGTCCATTGTCCGCATATTGGGCCAAGCGGTGGAGGAATGTGTACTGATGACCAAACGTATGCCGCCGTGGTCCAACAAAAACATTTCACAAACACCCCTTTCGTCCAGTATAAAGCATACTGATACCAAACATGCGTCGACCGGGATCAACTCCTTGGACTCAATTAGTCCGTCCAGATTAAGACTAGATTGGGGGTTTTTAGTACCTACCTACCTACTATATGCATAGAGACTCGAGAGCCAAATTGAATAAGATAGAGTCTATATTATCTAATCTTCCGCCTAATAATATAATGCAGTCTTCTATAGTAGTCTTAGTAATAAATGCATATATATTTAATTTATAAGCGCGCCAAAATATTTATAATTTAAATGTGTATAATTAATATAGCTTAGGTAAGCTCTATTACTAGTAGTGCTTTTATTAATATTTAGTACTAATTAGTGGATATTAAATATTAAATATTAAATGCTTAATATTAATATTAAAGATTTTTAGAATTAAGGCAGTAAAAATAAGGTAGATATAATAGTAAATAACTCTTAGGTCTCCTTATAATACGTATATATTTTCGATTTATATAAGGTAAAAATGTAGATAAGGAGCTCAATAATGGAACAATAGGATATATTGTATAGATAGACAAGGAAAAAGGAGGAGTCTGTATGCGAGGTAAGGAAGGGTTTTCCCTAGGCACGTGCAGCGCACGTGCTTTATAGGCGAGTTACCCCTAGGTTACCCTAGGGTCGCCTATACCTTACAGCTATATAACTATCTACTTAGTTTTACCTAATAATGCTCCCCCCTTTAAAAAGGATTGTCCCTAATCCTTTATATACTTAAGCCTTAATAAGACCCTATAAAAACCTTAATAAGGAAAAAAATTAAAGGGGAAAGAGTGTTTTAATTCTGCATATAAAGAAATAGGTAGTATATATGCGCGGCGCGAGGATATTAAGGAACTTCAACCGCCGGTTAAAGTTATCTAATTAGTTAGATTTGCCTTGCTAAGACTCCCTATATTTAACTAAGCTAATAGCGATTTTTTATCCCTAGAATAGAAAATTCTAATTAATCTATTTAGGGCTCGCCTAAATTTAGTAGACTATTGAAAATATTCTAAAAGATTGCTTATATATGTAGGTCGCTAGTACCTCGCGAGTAGGTTATAGATTATTTATATATAGCCAGACTTATAGGTGGTAAGGTAGTATACCTATTAAATCTACCGCTAACCCTATATTTTAGCCTTATACTATATCGGTATAGCGCTATATATATTTCGCGAGTAGGTTATAGGTTATTTATATATAGCTAGATTTATAGGCAGTAAGGCTATATACCTATTAAATCTATTACTAACCTATGCTTTAGCTTTACGCGTTATCTATATAGTATATAAGTTATTGGTATAGGTTACTGCCAGTAGGTTATTAGTAGGTTTTAAACCCTAGTTAAGTAGACCTGTTCTTTAATAAAATAATCTATTAAGCTAATATAGAGTAACGGACTAGGTCTAGGAAGTGTACTTTCTAAATTAAGCTTTATTGCCAGTATGCGCTATAGCCTTACCTATAAGTTGCCTATAAGTTACTAGTATAGCTAGGTTACGTTAAAGTGTAGCTTATATAGAATATTAATAAATTACGCTTTACCCTATATATATACCGCAGTTCTTACTATAAGCGTTAACTTATTCTTTAATCCCTTAGGACGTCCTCTACTTCGCTTTTATATAGGTTATATTTTAATAGTAGCGCTTACTTTTCGCCTACGCTTTAGCTATAAGGCTAGGGTATTCCGCTTACGGTACTTATCCAATAGTTATTAACCATTTTTAAGTTCTGCCTTAAATTTCCATTTATTATACTTACTCGGCCATTCTAGCTATTTAATAAGGTGCTACAGTTATCTAGTATAATTTTAGTAGGTAATAATTACTTCTACTTCCTGGTTGCCTTTTTAAGCTCTTTTACTGCTAGGGTTAAAACTAAGAGTATAACTTATAAGGCTTTAGTAAGGAGATATAAAAGACTAGGTAGAGCTATGCTATAGTAAAGGAGCTCTAGCCTATATAATTACTACTATATACGCTTTAGGATTTAAAACGGTTCTATAAACTTGCTATTAAGCTTTTTATAGAGTCGTTTTATATAGATATTCTTAGAAGAGAGTAGGACTTATTTACTAATAGCAAAGTGCTTAGCTAGATAGTAACGATTATAGTATTTTATCTAAAGCTATTAGGCGTACGTTATTAACGCCGCCGCCGCCTTATATATAAGGCGTAGATATATAAGAGGCTAGTTTAACCAGAACGTATAATTGTCTAATTAATAGTGTAGAATAAGAGTTATAGATAAGTAGAAGGTAAGTTAAAGGTAGAACAAGTTTTATATATTAAAGGACAAATACTTTTTAACCATTTCTATTTAGAGACTAATTGCTAGTTCTTCTCTAGAGGAGAACTAGCTCCCTTTATAATCCTTCTAAAATACTAGTAAAACCCTTTACTCCTTATCTATTTAACTATATCTCCTTTAGGATATTAGTGGGATATTAGTAAAACCTTTATCTATTTTATTTAATATATACCTTTTAGGAGTACCCGTTATAATTACCTCCCCTTTAGGGGTTTTAGTCCTCCAAGACTTTACCTCTTAATAAATTCTTATAGAGTTCCAACTAAAACCACTAGGGAAGTTCTTTAGTAGAAAGGTACTCTATAATGCGGCTTATTACCAGCTTTTTACTAGTATAAAACTTTACTTTATCTTTTATTCATCCGCTCTTTTTTTACTATAGCTCTTTATAATACCTTTATAATAGAACTTTAATAATAATAATAATAAAAATTAGATGGGATTTATCTTTCTTATTATAAGAATTTATTATAAGCTAATTTGGAGGTTATCCTATATAACGCGTTAACTAGCCACTATCCCTATTTACCTAAAATAGGTCCTAATAATAACGTCTTAATATTAATTTCTTCTAGTTTATAAGCTATTATCTCTTATATATCTTTCTATTAATAATACTATTTATCTTACCTTTTAGCAGACTGTTTTTATTATATCTTAGCTTTTAGTTTCTATATCTCTAGCTATTCTTTTTACTACTACTCAATTTTCTTTTTATAACGCGTCTATAAGTAATAAGATCCCTATTTTATCTCTTTACTAATACTAACTTTCTATAGTATTCTCTTATAATAGTTTATAGTTGTGCTATATGTCCCTAGACTAGCGACAGCATTATCCCTCTTTTAATAGCACTATAGACCACTTCTATTACTTCTGCGGTAGTTTCTCTAAAGTGCTACCGTTATTACATTTACGCGCTTATACTAGACCTATCCCACGCCTATAAAATACTACGCTCTAGCAAGAACAGATCTAAGTATTCCTACTATTATAGCTAGAAGAAGACCTATATTCTAGTATTTTCTATTCTATTCTATTCTAGATTTTACTAACTATATTAAATCCCCGCTATTTATGTGCGTAAGGCTTATTGGCTTTAACGCGCCATTAGGGATATCTGTTTATATTAAAATAGTAAAAAATAGAGATAGAAGGTGTCTTCTATTACTTATAGCCTCTTTAATTTAATAAGGGTTTTTACTACTATAGAGATATAGCAATCTTAGATATATAGTGTTTAGGAGCGTATATATAAGCAGCTTACTTTTATAAATAATAATATTCGTACTCTTACGCGGGTCTTTCTAGCTAGATAAGTCTCTTTAATAACATATTTAGGAACTATGCTAACTTTTTAGTTACTAACTTTTTAATTCCTACCTAGATACTAATTTAGAACCTAGGGATAATACTAAAAATAGTAATAAAGATAAATCTTCTCCCCGCTAGTCCCTAGGCCATAATAGTCCGTCTAATTCCCACTGCTCTAAAAAGAATATTAGCGAAAATACTAATACTTCTTGGGATAGGAGTGCTAATAATACTACTAATAATGATGTTAAGATAGAAAAGGAGGCTCCCGTTACTACTTCTAGTGTTTAAGTTATTATATTATTTTTTTCTTCTTATAGAATAGCTTTATATAGTGCCTCTCTAGTACTTCTAAAATACCCTAGTACTAAGAATTAACTTTATACTTTAGGGATACCTTTATTCTTAGTTTTGGTAATAGTTTATTCTTTATTTTGGTAATAGTTTATATAAAAATAGTATACTACTATAATCCCAATATATAATAAACGGGTAGTGCTCTTATAGGTACTTTATAATTTCTTATAATTTCTAAATCTTCGCTCTATATCTTTTTAGTTCTCTTTATATTATTAACTCTACTATTACAGACGCTTTAAGTACAATGTTACGACTACTTGGAGAGGAGTCGGAAGAAGCTAGTTAGTTAATTAGGGCACGGTCTAGGATGGATCCGGTAGAACTATATAATAAGGAATGGTAACCGAGGTCACGTGATGTAATCTATGTAATCTGTAAGATCTATAAGGAACGTCTTACGTACCTTATGTACCTCACGTACCTTACGTACAAGGAGGGTTTCTTAGGAGTATGGTTGTGTATTTAAAGGACCATAGTCCCTATCTAGATAGTTCTCTTCCTTGTAGTAAATCTTAGAATATAATTGGAGTTAATCTATTAGGTAACTACTCTACCAGTTGTTATTTTGTACTGTTATATTATTAACTTTATTTAAATATCTATACATCTAGCCTAATAACAAACCTACTATAGTTCCTGCTATAAGGTTCCGTTACACATTTACTACCTAGTTACGGTATTAATAAGTCAAACAGTATGCCACTAAAAGCACTAGTCACGACGACCTCTATGGCAGCGACGACCTTAGGGTCCGGAGGAGACACCAACATAAGGGACACGGATTCGCAGCTTGTTACGGTAGGTTAGTTATAGGAAATAGTTAATTAATTAATAGATAACAATTAAATATTTAAAGATCAAATTAATGGAATTGGAGTAGCTAAGGTTAAGTTACCCTTAATTAAACGGTTCTTAGGAGAGAAGTTAAAACTTAAGGAGTTTCTTACGCAAATATACTTTAAGGTTATATAAGAAGGAGTAAAGCTAGCTATACTAGTAGACTAAGTAGCGTATATAGAATTGTTCTTAACCAGAAGGGCACTTAAGTAGTTTAAACCTTACCTTATCAAAATCTAGGTAAACGGAATAATAACTACTAATTAGGAAGTACGGTTTATGTTTACTAGTTAGAGCGGGTTTGTAGAAAGACTAATACAGATATTTGGAGACCTAGAGGCAATAACTATAGTAGAGAGAAAGCTATAGAACCTAGTATAACGCACTTTAGCGATTAAGTACATAATATTGTTTTAGACACTTGTAATATAGGTTAAGTGAAATAATAGGGCGCTTATAGCATAGTACAAACAGGGACTTAAGGTAAAAGTCTAGGACGTGATTATTCTAATAGAAGATGCGGAAAGTCTAAGAGACTTAATAAATTAATTAATAAAGATTAATAATAGGATCTATTAAAGGAAACAAGCTAAGAAAGGGTAAGATAGAGTCCTATAGTTATATAAGGCGCAAAACACGCATCAACAGATACCGAGTTAGAAACTATAGAATGGTAGGCCAGAGCTAATGGACTTAAGCGGCACCAAAGAATCTAAAAGATAGAGTAAGAAACTATGGAAGCCTAGAGGTTAAGAATTAAGTAATTATAGGACTAAGGAGTAGAGGCTAAACCAGGGATCTTAGTAGTAGAAGATATTTAGGTGGACTCTATAATAAAAAGAATGGTTTAAAAAGGAAGCTTATATAAATTACGGAAAATAGGGTTATTTCGCTAGAGACTATAGAGGTAGTTAGAGCAACTACGCGGTAAAAGGCACTAGGTCGTCAGAGTATAATAACGTAGATATAGGGATGTTACGCGGGACCAAGGAGTGTTTAATTAAGCACTTCGCGTTTTGTTATAATAACGCATGCTAAATTTATAAGGACGCTAAGTATGGCGCAAGCTATTGGCTACAGGAGCTAGAGTTAAGAAAACTTAAAGAAACTAGAGAGTTAGACAAAGAATAAGATTAACTCTACGAGCTAGATTAAGATATTACAGTAACATACAGATAAAGATTAGCAACGATAATAATAGAGTTGGAGTACTTATTAATTAATAGCAATAAGGAAGAAAAAGAGGCTAACCAAGGGCACTTAAACCTTAATAACGCAATAGAAGTAGAGACTGAGACTACTATAGAACGCGGTTTAGTAACGGATATTATAACACCATTAGATACAGAATCTATTGCTTTACAAGACGAAAGGAGTAATATTTAAAGAGGATTAAGTAAGCAGATAACTGCTAGTGCTAGCTTACTACTTAATAAAGGCAAAAGGCTAAAGGCTTAAGACTCTTAAGACGAGATGCAAGACGCTTAAGACTTTTAAAGTAAGATAAGATATACCCAATGTTGGAATCACGGTGGGGGGTTTTGGTTTCAAATGTTTTCTCTATACTCTCCCTCTTCTACTTCTATAGGTGGAATTTGATGGATCTCCTAAGCTCACTTAGCTTATATAGTCAACCCAATTAGTTATAAGTAACTGTGTCTACTATATTACAGAACCTTATTTAGACACTAGCAACAACTAGAAAATAAGAGAAAGAATAAAAGGATACTGGTAAATAAGTCCATAGTCTCTATCCTTCTCCCTTTACAAATTTGGTCCAAAACGCCTCCGCCTTAGGGTCGCCGTAATAACTAGGGCAGGGTTCTATGTTGAGGTAGAAGTTAGAAGCTCCAAACCTCGCTATAAAGGTATCCCCTTAGTTATCGTTATTGTTATTATTATTAGTATTACCGTTGCTGCCCTTAAAGTTAGAGATATATTGGCGTATTCTTTAGTTCCTTTTGTCCTTTATATAGTTTATAGACTAATATCCAGATTTACTATATACAAAGCACTTTTTACCCTTATTGCGGTATTGACGATCAGAGGAGTGGTATTATTAGTTAGTATAGTATAATTTAATCTCTGGTTCTTGTTTACCGTATATTATAATTAAGGATTTAATGTCGCTAATAAGGCTAGTAAGGGTAGTAGCGGGTTAAAAGCAGGCTGGTTTACAAGCTAGTACATCTTAGCACACAGTAAGGAGCTTATTATAGAATATTATATTATTTTGGAGGTCCTTTGCTAATCTATATTATAGCTGCCATATCTTGTTAATTAATATCTGAAATACTTGGCCTGTATTAAGTCCTTTTTAAGCAGTAACTTGTTTAAGCGTAATTGCATTCCACTTTAATAGGATATCGCGTTTATATTCATCGCCTTCGAAGTATAATTTAAGGCCTATGCATACGTTCTCGAGGTTGAGATCTTTAAGGTAGGTAAAGTAGTATTTAAGGGCAAGGCCGCGGAGCATAGTAGGAATAGCAATGGTATACGCTTACTTAGGGACGCCAGCTTGAAGGCAGTAGTTTTGGAAGATCTTAAACTTAAAATTAAAGTTGTCTTGTTTACTAGAGTACTTAACTTCATCTATATAGAGCTTAGTTAAGTTGGTGATCTCTCTTCTAAAGCTTCCTTATAGGGCGAGCTGGTCTGCAGCTTGGATCGTAGTCGGGGTTGGCTGAATAATTTAAACGGGGGCAGTCGATAGTGATGGTAGAGCTGGGGTAGGGTCGTCGGTAGGGCCGTCAGTAGGGTCGTCGGCAGGGCCGTCGGTAGGGTCGTCGGTAGGGTCGTCAGTAGGGTCATCGGCAGGCCATTTTGAGGGAGTTGGTTCGTGAATAGTTCCTAAGAGGCCGTCTGCAATTGACTTCCTTGCCTCCTTCCGTACGTATACTCTATTTTTACGGAGGTAATCCCTGA